>Ga0210405_10006585_pt1 | contig 10331 bp, 8 predicted proteins | sample IncBWH11MmetaG_FD_155492 | JGI IMG/M metagenome (GOLD analysis project Ga0210405, IMG submission 155492) | Forest soil microbial communities from Barre Woods Harvard Forest LTER site, Petersham, Massachusetts, United States - Inc-BW-H-11-M | ecosystem: Environmental > Terrestrial > Soil >... | reverse complement strand
GCCGTCGGCTCCCGTCTGCAACCGGAAAGATGCTGCGGTGTAAGCCCAAACTCTCAGTAGCCGTAGTAGCCGTAGCCGCCGCAGCCGCCGTAGCCGCATCGGCCGAAGCCGCCGTAGCCGTAGCCGTAGCCGCCGTAGTAGCCGTCGTCGTAACCGTAATAGGCCGGGTAGCCGTAGCCGCCGTAGTAGCCGTCATCGTAACCGTAATAGGCCGGGTAGCCGTAGCCGCCGTAAAAGGCGCCAGCGGCTAACAGCCCGAGGCCAATCCCCAGGCCGATACCGCGACCGCCAAAGCCGCGGTGAAATCCGCCACCGCGGAAACCGCCACCAAAACCGCCGCCATGGAAACCACCGCCATGGAAGCCGCCGCCGAAGCCGCCACGGGCATCTGCCGCGGTCGGCGCAACGGCACCGAGCGCGGCCACCGTGGCGAGGGCAATCATCGTTTTACGAAACATGACAACCTCCTTCACAATGTTCGTAGCCATAAACGTTGCAGGCGGCGGATCGTTGCACCCCGGCGGACGGAACAAGAATGAAATTCGCCCGCAGAGTGCAGAACCTGGGCATGTCGTCAGATAGACAGCCGATGTTCGGATCGTATCGCAGAAACGACGTGATTGGACCCAAAGCGGAAGTAGCACCTTTTGACGAACATCTGTCGTGTCGCGAAATACTGCGGTCGCGAAACGGCGGTTGCGCGACACTTGAGACACTTGAGAATGGCTCTACTGAGCATATTCCCTCCTGCGCGTACCGAAACTCAAACCCGGACGTAATGATGGTGAACCCGCGGATCAACCGACATCGCCTCTAGGAATTCGCGTCGGCCGGATGCAGACTGTGCAGCGAAAAATGCTGATCGGGGGAAGCAATGACTGTTCCTCACCCAGGTGAAGCGGCACACACCAAAGGTCTTCCGATTGTCGCGACACTGGGCGCGCTCGGCGTCGTCTATGGCGACATCGGCACAAGTCCTCTCTACGCGCTGAAGGAAGCGGCCAAGGCGGCCACCCATGGCGGTCCGCTCACCCATGAGGCGATCCTCGGAGTAGTGTCGCTGATCCTCTGGGCGCTGATCCTGATTATTTCCGTTAAATATGCGCTGCTTATCTTGCGCGCCGACAACCGCGGCGAAGGCGGGATCGTTGCGTTGCTGGCGCTACTCTCTGCCAGGAATGCGCGGCCCGGAACATGGCGCGCGCAACTCCTCATCGTTGGCCTCGTTGGTGCGGCGTTGCTTTATGGTGACGGCGCCATCACGCCGGCCATCTCAGTGCTCAGCGCCCTTGAAGGCCTGAAAGTCGATGCGCCGTCGCTGGCGCCTGTTGTAATGCCGCTCACCGTCATCATCCTGATCGGGCTTTTCGTCATGCAACGGAAAGGCACGGGCTTCATCGGCAATATATTCGGGCCGGTGATGTTCGGTTGGTTCTTTGTGATTGCATTGCTCGGCATCTACGGCATCGTCCGAGCTCCCGATGTGCTCGCCGCCGTGAGCCCGCTTTATGCCTTCAATTTTCTGATCTACCAGGATTTCCACATCAGCTTCGCCATTCTCGGCGCCGCCTTTCTCGCGGTGACCGGCGGCGAAGCCATGTATGCCGATATGGGACACTTTGGTCAGGTGCCAATCCGGCTCGCATGGTTTGCGGTTGCCCTGCCTGCGCTCGTGCTCAACTACTTCGGACAGGCCGCGCTGCTGATCACTGACGCGAGCACGCTCGAGAATCCGTTCTATCAGCTTGCGCCAGACTGGGCGCACTATCCGCTCGTCGCGTTTGCGACGGTCGCCACGGTGATTGCCTCGCAGGCGATTATCTCAGGCGTGTTTTCCCTGACGCAGCAGGCGATCCAGCTCGGCTTCCTGCCGCGCATGCAGATTTGGCACACGACCAGTCACACGATCGGCCAGATCTATGTGCCAGTTGTGAACTGGCTGCTTGCAGTAGCGACGCTGGGAGCCGTGATCGGCTTCGGCACATCCGACGCGCTCGCCGGCGCCTATGGGATCGCGGTGTCATTGCTGATGGCGATCACCACGCTGCTTGCGGCGCTGGTCGCGCTGCAATGGGGCTACCATCCGATCGTCGTCATCCCGGTTAACGGGTTCTTTTTTATCATCGACTGCATCTTCTTTGCGGCGAATTCGACCAAACTGCTTGAGGGCGGTTGGTTTCCCCTTGTGCTCGCGGGCGCGGTTGCATTCGTGATGCTGACCTGGCGGAGCGGTGCCAAGCTGGTCGAGGGGGCCCGCCGCAACTTGCGTCAGCCGGAAGAAGACCTGATCGAGACCGCAACCAGCGGATGCCAGGCGCGACTACCCGGTACCGCTGTGTTTCTTGCATCCGCGGCCAATGGCGTGCCACTCGCGCTGACGCAATTCATCCGGCACAATCACGTGATGCACGAGCGTATTATACTCCTCACTGTCGTTATCGAGGAGACGCCGCGTATCACCGCTGAGGATCGGGTGGATGTGATTGAAGTGATCAAGGGTATTACGCGCGTTATTCTCCACTTCGGCTTCATGGAAAGCAACATCACGATCGCAGCAGGATTGCAGGCCGCTTGCGATCAAGGAAAAATATGCGGCATCGATCCCGCAAATATCACTTATTATGTCGGCCGCGAGACGGTCATCCCAAGCGACAAGGTCGCAGGTATGGCAGTCTGGCGCGAGACTCTCTTCGCATTTCTACAGCATAATGCCAAAGGCTCCGCAACCTTCTTCGGCGTGCCCGCAAGACAAGTGGTGGAATTTGGCACCGAGATCGAGATTTGAGAGCCTGGTGAAAACGATCGGACAACAGATCGGCGTTCATTGCCAGGCAAAGAAGTTGGCCTTTGCTTGAACCCTCGACACGGCAAGCGCCTTCCTGGAACATTCGTCATTGGTGCGGTGCATGAGTCTGGTTGTGGCACGAAACGGACACGCCGATGTAAACCCCGCACGTCCGCAGTTGAGGGATGAACGGACCTAGCCGCGACGCGGCCCCAAGCGCGACAAATCCAAGATCAGCGCGGGGAGGGCGTTTCACCTTTGCACCACCTCGCACTCACCTCCAAAATTTGTGCCGTGTCAGGCAGGAAAAACGTGGCCTTACGGTGCGCATTTGTGCTCAAATTTGATTTTTGGTGCAGGCGCAAATGGCAAGCAAGGACCGAGTTGAACGTAGGCTTGCGGCGATTTTTTCCGCCGATATTGCCGGCTATTCCCGCCTGATAGGTGTCGACGAGCTTGGTACCCTTCGCGACCTTATGGCGCATCGGGAGAAAATGGATGGTCTAATTGCACACCACGGAGGGAGAGTTGCCAATACGGCTGGTGACAGCGTTCTTGCCGAGTTTCCAAGCGTCGTCGACGCCGTGGAGTGCGCGGTAGCCATCCAGACGAAGCTCCGCGAAGCAATCCTTGGCGTTGCGCTGGAAAATGCCCTCCGATTTCGGATCGGCATCCACTTGGGGGATGTGATAATTCGAGGGGAAGACCTGCTTGGTGATGGAGTGAATGTTGCAGCTAGGTTGGAAAGCATCGCTGAGCCGGGAGGCATTTGCGTTTCAGGTGCAGTTTACGACCAAATAGACGACAAGGTTCAGGTTTCCTTTAGGGCTCTGGGACAACCGACACTAAAAAATATCGCGAAACCGATAGAGGCATACGCGGTTATTTTCGAAAAGGAAGCTCAGCCCGCTCCCTCCAGAAGCCCTTTCTCCGCAAATTTTCAGCAACAAATAAAATATTGCCGGTCGGCGGATGGCGTGCGTCTAGCGTACTCCATAGTTGGACGAGGTCCTCCCCTCGTTAAATCAGCCAATTGGCTGAACCATCTTGAACTCGACTGGGAGCTTCCGCTTTATCGTCACCTGCTTCTGCGGCTCGCGAAAGCGAACACGCTGATAAGGTATGACGCTCGCGGCAACGGTTTGTCGGATTGGGATGCCAATGAAATATCGCTGGAGGCTTGGGTAAGTGATCTAGAAGCTGTAGTGGACGCGGCCGGGCTCAGCCGGTTTCCCCTTTTCGGATTTTCTCAGGGGTGTGCTGTTTCTATCGCGTATGCCGTCCGTCACCCCGAGCGCGTCTCACGCCTTATTCTCCTTGGCGGCTTCGCAACCGGCCGGCTCAAGCGTTCTACTACAACAGACGCGGATCGCGATCGTTACAAGGCGACGGCAACCTTGATGCGACTGGGCTGGGCTGCCGATGATCCGACATTCAGGCAATTGTTGACCTCTCAGCTAGCGCCGACGGCAACAACCGAGCAATCACAGGCGTTCAACGAATTACAGCGCAAATGCACATCGCCAGATTGCGCAGTCCGCTATTACGAAACCGTCAGCAACTTCGACATTCGGGCATTGTTGCCGAAAGTTTCCGTGCCAACGCTTATTCTTCACGCTCGCGACGATTTGATGGTGCCAATCGACGAAAGTCGGCAGTTGGCCGCAAATATTGCTGGAGCTAAATTTGTGTCGCTGCCGGGCAAAAATCATTTACTTCTAGAAAATGACCCGGGCATGCCCCAGTTTTTTGAGGAAGTATCGGTATTCCTTAATCAAGGCCCTCCCGGCGATTAGAAGGTGACACCTTGCCACCGTCACGGTAATCGCGGGGTCGGTAAACTGAGTTCAGTTGAGATGTGGGGTTGCGCGACCTTGGCACCTTGCGAGAACACGGTTGCAAGGCGTCCTTATTATGAATGGTGAGCGTTCTAGCTTTGCACCTTGCTAGGCGCGAACTCATTGGTTTGGCTTGCTCGATGTCCGCTATGCCCCGATAGCGACCAAATTTTGCAGCGCAGGGAAATGTCGCGATGGGCCATTTGCGGACTCGTGCACTGCAAAACATCCGATTCGATGACCGCATTGACGAGCAGATGATTGGCTCGTCGAGCCGGTACGCTGACGCCTATGCCGCTCATCCTACCCCTGCGCGCCGTCGCGGCAGCCGCACAGTGAACTCGGTGAAGTCGCCGACTTCGCTGTGGACCGTGATGGTGCCGCCGTGCTGTTGCGTTACGATCTCATAGCTGATCGACAATCCAAGCCCAGTGCCTTCGCCGGTCGGCTTGGTCGTGAAGAAAGGCTGGAACAGCTTATCCCTGTTTTCCGGCAGAATACCTGTGCCGTTGTCCCGCACCCGGACCTCGACGCTTTCGCCGAACTCGCGGGTCGTGAGCTTCAGCGCCGGGCGGAATGTGCCATCACCCTCCCGGCTACGCTTGTCGACGGCATACAGGCCATTGCCTATGAGGTTGAGGAGCACGCGAGTTAGCTCCTGCGGCACGACGTCAACCGGTGCGAGATTGCGGTCGAGATCGTGCTCCAGCGCGATGTCGAAGTTCGGATCCTCCGCACGGGCGCCGTGATAGGCGAGGTTCATGGCCTCCTCGGCGAGCGCGTTTAGATCGATGGATTGCCAATCGTCGCTGCTGCCACGCGAGTGCTGCAGCATGCTTCGGACAATACCGTCGGCGCGACGACCGTGCTCGACGATCTTCTCTAGATTTCCCGTTAGCAAGCCGATTATCTCGGCAATCTCGGCGCGTTTGCCGGAATCGGGTGCGCCGACCGACCGTGCCGCGGCATCCTTCAGCTCGTCCAGCAGCTCGACCGAAAGACCGGCAAAGTTGTTGACGAAGTTGAGTGGATTCTTGATCTCGTGCGCGATACCGGCCGTTACCTGCCCGAGTGCCGCCATCTTCTGCGCATGAACCAGGCTCGCCTGTGCCGTCTGCAACTCGCGCAGCGCCCTTTCGGCGGCGTCTCGGGCCGCGCGAATGGCTTCCTCAGCTCGCTTGCGCTCGGTCACGTCAGCATAGATGAGCACGAAGCCCCCTCCCGGCACTGAATTGCGGCGTACCTCAATGACGCGACCGTCGGGTCGCGTCCGCTCGTAGCGCATCTCCCGGCTGGTATCCTCAAGGCTACGGCTCAGCTCTGCCTCGAGATCGGCCGAGACGAACTCGCCGCGATCGGCGAGATACCGGAAATACTCGCTACGACTCGGCCGCCCAGCGAGGAACGCCTCGGGCAGCTCAATCATTTCCTGGAAATTGCGGTTCCACGCTGCAAGTCGTCCCGCGGCGTCGAACGTGACAACACCGTCGCCCATGTTGTCGAAGGTAACGCGCAGCTCGGCTTGGCGGTCGTGTAATTCGCCGAAAAGCCGTGCATTCTCAATGGCGATCACCGCCTGGTCGGCAAAAGTGGTGGCGAGCTCGATCTCCCTGGCGGTGTAGGGTTCAAGGTGCGTACGGTTAAGGGTCAGGATACCGAGCAGCGTCTCCCCGCGCAGCAGCGGCACGCCAAGCATCGTGCGGAAGCCGGCGAGCTTTTGCCCTTCCCGATAGGTGTATTCCGGGTCGAGCAAGACATCGGGAATGTGGACCGCGCGACGCTCCAACGCCGCCCTGCCGGTCACCGTACCGCGGTCCGGCGTTAAGGGATGACTGCGGAGGAATTCTGTCCCCTCCTGCGAACCGCCGCGAGTTGCGACGAGGTGATACATGTTGTCACGTCGGCGGAACATATGCGCTCGGTCAGCGCGACAGAGGCGCCCCGCCGTTTCAACCAGCGTATCGAGCACCGTCTCGAGATCGACCGATGAGCGGCTGATGATCTTGAGCACGTCGGCAGTGGCGGTCTGATGCTTCAGCGACTCAAGCAAGTCCTGGGTGCGCGCCTGCACCTCCTCGAACAGTCGGACGTTTTCAATGGCGATTACTGCCTGATCGGCGAAGGTGGTGACCAACTCGATGTGTTTGTCGGTGAAGGGACGGACACTGCAACGTGAAAGGAAGATGACTCCAATGGGAACACCTTCGCGCAAGAGCGGCACGCCCAGCACCGTCCGATAGTCGCCAATGCGTATGATCTCATTCAGCTCATATTCGGGATCAGCCTGAACGTCCTGAACCTGGACCGTCCGTCTTTCCAGCAGAACCCGACCAACGATCGATCCACGGCCAGGCTCGAGACCGACGCTTCCGAGATATTTTGCGTTCTCCAACTTCTCCTTGTCCTTGCCGGGAATGCTAAAGCTTGCAGCAAGACGGTAGACGGTGCCCTCCGGCCGCCAGATATTCGCAATGTCCGCCTCGCATAGTCCGGCCGCGGATTCAACGAGTGTCTGCAAGACTGTTTGCAGGTCGAAGGCCGAGCGGCTGATGACCTTCAGCACCTCGGCGGTCGCCGCCTGCTGCTCCAGAGCCTCGTCGCGTTCGCGTGTTCGAAGTTCAAGCTGGACCCGCAAGTCGGCATTCGATTCACGCGCAATCGACGTCTTTCGCCCTTTACGTATACCTGTTCCGCGCCGGCTTTTGGCCGGTCCCCGTTGAGCTTCGCGTCGCTTCATGTCGCCCCTAGTCCCAGACTGGTCGGACCGTATGTTACCATACCGCCGGACCTCCGGGGGCAGTTGTGCGGCACAGCAAACTAACCACCGACTTCCGTTCAGGGTCAAACGCGACCAAACCAGCCGGCTCTGCCTGCCGGTTGATGTCCGCTTCTCTTCAAAAGCGACCTGATTGTTTCGCGCACGCAAAATGACGCGATGGGCCAGAGGTGACAGGCGCTATTCGATCAGCTTGTCCGCTCGCAGCAACAATGCTGGGGGGACCGTCACACTCATGGCCATAGCGGTCTTCAGGTTGATCACTAGCTTGAACTTGGTCGGTTGTTCGATAGGGATGTCGGCGACCTTTGCGCCGCGGAAGAGTTTCGTGATCTGTTGCGGCATCATTTCTACAAAAAGTTGATTGAGGGACGGCCCATAGGCGGCAAAGCCGCCTTCCTCCGCCTCTTCAGGCCATGGAAAGATCGCCGGTAGATGCAACGTTGCGACGCGGTCCCTAATGAGTTGCCGATGGGCGTAGAACAGCCCTGACGACGTAACATTGAGCGCCGCGGCGCCCGATGTCTTGGCATTGTCAATGGCTGCTGCGATCTCGTCACCTCTGGCGATGCGATAAATTGAAAGTTCGATGTTGTGGGCGCGCGCGCCCTCCTGCAGCGCGTCAAGCGGCGGGTCTGTGGTGACATCGGCAAGCACCGCCATCCGGCGAAGCCCCGGCACTGCTTCGATCAGGATGTCCTGTCGTTTGCCGTTGCCCTCGCGCCCGAGGATATTGACGCCTGTTGTATTGCCGTCCGGTCGCGCCACCGAGTTCACGAAACCGGACCCGAGCATATCGTCTGTGATGGCAACGATGGGGATTGTCTTCGTTACCTGTTGAAGGGCGCGAATTGCTTCATCCGTTGCGGTTGCAATTACATCGACCCGTGCTTTGACCAATTCCGCCGCATATAGCGACATCCGATCAAAGTGTTCCGCAAATGCGCGCCACTCGACCCCGAGGTTTTGCCCCTCGATGAAACCGCCGCGTCGAAGTTCGTCCAAAAAGGCTACGTTTATAGGCGCATGTTGCGTAAGCGGCAGCAAGACACCCAGACGATAGGTCCGCCCAGCTTGCTGCGCCTTGGCAGCAATCGGTGCCAAAAAACCCGCGCCGAGGAGCGATATGAACTGGCGCCGCCTCATCTGGGTCCCCAAGGGGATATGCTGGTTTTAACTTAGCACGCTGCAATCCGGCGGAGTGCGGCATGATGTCTGCTGGGGGTCATTCGCGACCAAGGTCGAGCCAGCAACAAGCGCGGCCATGTCCGCTATGCCCCCGAAATAACCGGTAGGGCCGGCAACATGCGCCGCAGAAGTCCGGAACCACCCAAGTCCGCTCAGGGTCAATCGCTACCGGGTCGAGCTTGCATCAGTTCCGGCCATGTCCGCGCTGCCCCGAAAGCGGAAGCAAGTCCGCTGCTTTGATATGCCTTGCGGGTTGATGGTAACTTGACGTGAAGTCCTCGCAGCGGCCTATTGAGAGGTGGCACGCTGCCATTTCAGAAAACTTAGCGCGGACATTGTATCATCGTTGCGCGTTGCGAACGGTTACATGTTTACACGTTGCTATAGCCCATTTAGGTGCGGCCCGTTAGGTCTGGCCGCCCAGCTTCTTGACGTGCGATCTGTCCCAGATTGATGTCAGCTATCGGGGCTGAACCGGACGTGGCGCAAACATGCCAGTTGGTCTCAGTTTGACCCATCTCGGGCATCAGCGTCCTTCCGGCCCGGAACCAGAAACGCTAACATAATTCAAATTCCTTCTCGGGCAGGAGCTATGAGCCGTCGGAAGTTTATCTTGGGAAGTGCCGCAGCGGCCTTGTTGCCTTTTGCAGTTCGGGCGCAACGGGTAGAACCCGTGCGCCGCGTCGATATTCTTATCGCCGAGGCGATAGAGGGTGATCCCTACTACGAGGGCCGATTGACAGGAATTAGGCAGGGCTTGCGCAAACTTGGTTGGATCGAAGGCCAGAACATAACGCTAAATATTCACCGCACGTCTCCGAAGGGCGCCGACATCCACAAGAGTGTTGAGGAATTGCTCGCCGGGCGACCGGACGTTGTGGTTACGTCAGGCGGTACTACCACCGGACCGTTGCTGCAGGCGACCAACACGGTGCCAGTCGTGTTCATTGCGGCCATTGATCCTATGGGAGCGGGCTACGTTGAAAGCCTCGCGCAACCCGGTGGAAATGCGACCGGCTTTATGCAGTTCGACTACAGCCTGAGTGGCAAGTGGCTAGAGATCCTCAAGCAGGTTGCGCCGGGTGTTGCGCACGCGGGCATCATTCGGGACGCAACGATCACCTCTGGAGTGGGTCAATTCGCGGTCATTCAGTCAGTTGCCGGTTCGCTGGGGATTGATGTTGTCCCAATTGGTGCGCGCGACGGTAGCGAGATCGAGAAGGGGATTAGCAAGATCGCGCGCTTTCAAAACGCGGGACTAATCGCGACGATCGCTGCCTCTGTGAACGGCTATCGTGACATCATTATAAACTTGGCGGTCCAACACCGATTGCCCGCGGTTTACGGCAATCGGATCTGGGTAGATCGTGGTGGTCTGATATCCTATGGGCCCGATCTGATCGCAATATCGCGGCTTGCCGCCGGCTATGTCGATCGCATCCTCAAGGGAGAAAAGCCTGCTGACCTCCCTGTGCAGGCACCGACCAAATATGAGCTCATTATAAACCTCAAGACCGCAAAGACGCTGGGCCTCACCTTACCGCCAGCCCTTCTTGCGCGCGCCGATGAGGTGATCGAGTAGCGTCACATTGCTTCGGCGCATGAGTCCGAAAATGGCCGATTCTGTTGAAGAAGTCCGCGAGCCGAACGAAGCCGGGTTGGCCTTTAAGGTTGCCAGCTTTTTTAGGCCGGCTGCGGGCTCGGGATTGGTATCAATTTGGCCAGCTTCCGGAGGTTCTGGGCA
>Ga0210405_10006582_pt1 | contig 10335 bp, 7 predicted proteins | sample IncBWH11MmetaG_FD_155492 | JGI IMG/M metagenome (GOLD analysis project Ga0210405, IMG submission 155492) | Forest soil microbial communities from Barre Woods Harvard Forest LTER site, Petersham, Massachusetts, United States - Inc-BW-H-11-M | ecosystem: Environmental > Terrestrial > Soil >... | reverse complement strand
AAGCAGAGCCGCTGAAAATCCGCGGCTCCTGGGTGGCGCCGGTGGCCAACTGGGCCTCGATCTGGCTGGAGAAAAAGGATCTCGCCGTCCATTTCGGCCAATCCTACGTGTTCGAGAGCAGCCGCTATGCCGGCACGCCGCCGATGATCACGGCGATGGCCAACAATGAGCTCGAGATCGGCGACCTTGCCTATTCGACATTGCCGATCGCGATCGAGAACGCCGGCATGGACGATCTGCGCGTGGTCGCCGACGAGTTCCAGGATGGCGCGCCGGGCTATCGCGCCGACGATTTTCAGGTCCTCGGCGACGGTCCGATCCAGAAGGTCGAAGACCTCAAGGGCAAGGTGATCGCCACCAACGCCGCCGGCAGCGGCGTCGACGTCGCCTCGCGCGCCATGCTGCGCAAGCACGGCCTGGAGGCGAACCGCGACTACACCATCGTCGAGGCGCCGTTCCCCGGCATGCGGGCGATGCTGGCGGAAAAGAAAGTCGACATCATTCCGACCGTGCTGCCGTTCGCGCTCGATCCCGAGTTGAAGAAGATCGCGCACCCGCTGTTCTCCATCACCGACGCGATCGGCGTGTCGCAATTCGCCATGTGGGCCATGCGCAAGCCGTTCATCGACAAGAACCGCGCCGCCATCGTCGATTTCATGGAAGACACCATGCGCATCGAACGCTGGTATCTCGATCCGAAGAACCACGACGCGGCGGCCGAGATCGCGTCGCGGATCACCAAGCAGCCGCCGGAGCGGTTCGGTTGGCTGTTCACCAAGGCCGACTATTACCGCAACCCCGACATGCGGCCCGATCTCGATGCGCTGCAGAAGAACGTCGACATGACCAAGGACTTGGGCTTCGTCAAAGCGAGCTTCGACGTCAAGGCGCATTCCGATCTCAGCCTGATCGAGGAAGCGGCGAAGCGGCTGAAGTAAAACCGCCGAGTCGGCTTCAATGCATCGACTTGCCGCCGTCGACGTTGATGGTCTGGCCGGTCATGAAATCGCTCGCCGGCGACGATAAAAACATCACGGCGCCGACCAGGTCGGCCGGCACTTGCACGCGCTCGATGGCGCGCCCGGCGACGCGGGTGGCGAGGTAATTGCCGGACGATGACGCGACCTGGGTCTCGCTTTGCGTCATGCCCGGCGTGAGCGCGTTGACGGTGATGCCGAATTCGCCGACTTCGCGCGCCAGCGCCCGGGTGAAGCCGATGACGCCGGCCTTCGACGTGGTGTAGTGCAGCCGGTTCGGCGCACCTTCCCACACCCGCGACGACGAGATGTTGACGATCTTGCCGCGTTTTTGGGCCTTCATCGCCGGGAATGCGGCGCGGCAGGACAGGAACATGCCGCGCAGATTGACCGCCATCACCCGGTCCCACTCCTCGACCGGGATTTCCAGCCACGACCGGCGCGGCAATACGCTCATCAGCGAGGCATTGTTGATCAACACGTCGATCGTACCGAAGCGCTCCAGCGTTTCCTGCACCATGGTTTTGGTCGAGTCTTCGCTGGCGATATCGACGCCGAGCCCGAGCGCCTCGAAGCCGGCTTGGCGCAGCGCTGCGGCAACATTCTCGGCGGCAACGGCATCGATATCGGCGGCGACGACCTTGGCGCCGACCTTGGCGAATTCCTCGGCATAGACCTTGCCGATGCCCTTGCCGCCGCCGGTGATGACGACGCTGCGCCCGGAAAAATCGAATCGCTCATTCACGGCCATTGCTTTTGCCTTTATCGTAAAGGGATGAAATTTGAACGGTCGCTGATCGGCGGCGGCACGCTGGTGGTGTTCCTGCTCGTCTGGGAATTGTGCGCCGATTCTGGCGCAATCAATCCGCTGTTCATTTCCTCGCCGTCCCGCATCGCGCAAGCCGGCGCGGCGCTGATGGCCGATCCGGATTTCTGGAACGACGTCAGGGTCAGCGCCAGAGAATTCATCTTCGGTTATGCCGCCGCCATCGTGATCGGAGTTCCGCTTGGGCTGTTGATGGGCACCTCGCGGCGCCTGTCCTACATCTTTGCGCCCTTTGTCGATACGCTCAATGCCGTGCCGCGCGTCACTTTGCTGCCGCTGTTGATCATCTGGTTCGGCATCGGCATCTGGTCGAAGGTCGCGGTGGTGTTCCTCGGTGCTGTCATTCCCATCGTCATCAGCGCGCTGGCCGGCGTGAAGACCAACGAGGCGCGCTTCCTCACCATGGCGCGGAGCTTTTCGGCGTCGCGGACAAAGATGTTCGCCAGCATCATCCTGCCGGGAACAGTGCCGTTCATCTTCACCGGCCTGAAATATGCCGCCGGACGCGCGCTGCTTGGCGTCGTCGTCGGCGAGCTCTATGCCTCGACCGCCGGCCTCGGCCATATGATCGCCGACGCCGGCAATATGTTTCAGACCGATACCTTATTCTTCGGCGTCCTGATCTTCACCGCGACGGGCCTTGTGGTCGTCGCGTTGCTGGACCGTTTGGAACGACGGTTCGAGCGCTGGCGGCCGGGCGTGGGAGCGGCGACGTGAGGCGTTTTTATCTGGCGCACGAACGCGCCATCCTCGGCGCCATCGGCGTTGTTCTCTTCCTCATCCTTTGGGAAGGCTTTGAGCGCGGCTGGTGGGCGGCGCTGCTGCAGCCGCTGCTCGGTCCGCAAGCGCTGCGGTTCCAGCTCAAGCCGATCTTTATTTCCTCGCCGACGCGGATCGCGCGCATGGCTTTCGACATGTTCTTTGTCACCGGCACGATTTGGAAGGATCTTGGCTGGAGCAGCCTCGAATTCGCGCTGGGCGTTGCGTTGGCCTTCATCATCGGCATTCCGCTCGGGCTGGCCGCCGGCTGGTATCGTCGCTTCAACTACGCGGTCGAGCCGTTCCTTGCCGCCTTGAATGCGACACCGCAGGTGGCGTTCCTGCCGCTGCTCATCCTCTGGGTCGGAACCGGGCTTGCCTCGCGCGTGCTGATTATCGTGCTGCTCGCGGTGCTGCCGATCGCCATCAGTGCGCTTGCCGCGGTGCGCACCGTCGATGCGCGGCTCGTCCGCGTCGCGCGAAGTTTTTCCGCCGGCGATGCGCTGTTGTTCCGCAGCATCATCCTGCCCAGCGCGGTGCCGTTTCTCCTGGCCGGCGCGCGGCTTGCCGTCGGGCGCGGCATGATCGGGATCGTGGTCGGCGAAATCTACGGTTCCTCGGCCGGCATCGGCGCCATGATCAACCAGGCCGGCTCGCGCTTCGAGACCGACAAGGTGTTCGTCGGCGTGCTGACCATCGCCGCCACGGGCGTGGCGCTGGTCGAGCTCATTCGCCATATCGAGCGCCGCGTCGACGTCTGGCGTCCGCGGGTTGCGGCATGACCCCAAAGCTCGAAGCGCAAGCCATCCGGCTCGCCTATCCGCAGCCGCGGACCGGCACAAAACTTGTCGCGCTCGACGGGGTCAATCTACAAGTGATGGACGGCGAGTTCGTCGCCATTGTCGGCCCGTCGGGTTGCGGCAAGACGACGTTTCTGTCCGTGGTCGATGGCCTGATCGCCGCGACCGGCGGCCGCGTGCTGGTCGACGGCGCGGTGGTGACGCGGCCCGGTCCTGACCGCGCCGTCGTGTTCCAGGACGCTTCGCTGCTGCCGTGGCGCACCGTGCTGGGCAACGTGCGCTACGGCCTCGAATGCCTTGGCGTCGGCACCCGGGACGCGGACGCGCGCGCGGAAAAACTCATCGCGCTGGTCGGGCTTTCCGGCTTCGAGCACCACTATCCGCACGAATTGTCTGGCGGCATGCAGCAGCGGGTGAATCTCGCCCGCGCCTTGGTGGTCGATCCAAAGATCCTGCTGATGGACGAGCCGTTCGCTTCGCTGGATGCGCAGACCCGCGAGCTGATGCAGGAAGAACTCACCCGCATCTGGGAAGAGGCGCGCAAGACCGTGCTGTTCATCACCCACCAGATCGACGAGGCGATCTATCTGGCCGACCGGGTCGTGGTGTTCTCGGGGCGCCCCGGCAAGGTCAAGGACAGCATCGCAGTCGACATCGAACGGCCGCGGCCGATCGGCGTAAAGCGCCAGGCGCGCTTTCATGCGCTCGAAGATCGCATCTGGGGGTTGATCGAAGAGGATGTGAAGGGAAGGAAGACGGCTAACAACTCATAGTCGTCATGCCCGGGCTTGACCCGGGTATCCATACTGCGCTTGAGCTTGCAGCAATGACGGTGAGGGAGAACGCCATGGCGAACGGATACGGGCGCAGGCTCTGTTGGCTCACATTGACGGCGCTGCTCGCGGTGCTTCCCGCGCGCGCCGACGATCTCGCCCCGTTCAAAATCGGCATCTCGGCGCCGGTGGTGACCATCTTCCCGGTGTGGATGGCGCAAGCGGCCGGGCTCGACGCCAAGGAAGGGCTGAAGGTCGAATCCATCAGCATGGAAGGCGGCAGCCGCGGCGTGCAGGTGCTGTTGTCCGGCGAAATTCAGGCCATGCATGTCGGGCTGGCGCCGGTGGTGCAGGCCAACAAGCAGGGCGCCGATTTGCGGCTCGTCACCTCGACCGCCAACACCATCCCGATCACGATCTTTGCCTCGCCGGCGATCAAGACCGCGGCGGATCTCAAGGGCAAGACCATCGGCATCAGCACGTTCGGCTCGGAGACCGACGTGGCGGTGAGCATCGCGCTGGCGCGGCTCGGGCTGAAGCGTGACGACGTCACCGTGTCGCAGATCGGCGGCTCTTCGCAGCGCTTCGGCGCACTGATTGCCGGCCGCATCGATGCCGCGCCGCTGCTCGAGCCCACCATCACCGCGGCGAAGCAGAAAGGCTTTACGCCGCTGCTCGATCTCGCCGCCGCCAACACGCCGTGGATTTTTGATGGCGTCGTAGTCACCAACGGCTATCTCAAGGAGCACCGCGACGCGCTGACGCATTTTGTGCGCGCCTATATCGCCGGCGCTTATCTGGCGCTGTCCGACGTCGACAAGGCCAAGGCGTTGATCGCACAAAAGTACAAAACCAGCGATCCGACAGTGATCGACGCCACCTATAACGACTTCAAGCGGTTGATGCCGCTCGACGCCGCGCCGTCGGTTGCCGGTGCCAATAACGTGATCGCACAACTTCAAGCCATCGGCCTGGAAGTCGGCAGCAAGAATGTCGACGACTATGTCGATCTGAGCATCATCGCAGGCCTGAAGAAGGACGGCTACTTTGAGCAGATGGCGAAGGCCTATCCCGTAAAGCAATGAACGCCATCGACCTCGAAGTCATCTACCAGTCGACCTTGCAGATCGCGCGCGAGCTGACGCTCAACATGCTGCGCACCGGCTATTCGACCATCATCAAGGAAAGCCAAGATTTCACCTTTGCGATCTTCGATGCGCAGGGCCGCATGGTGGCGCAGGGCATCCCGCAGCCGCTGCATATCGGGCCGCTCGCCGCCCAGGTCAACGAAATCCGCCGCCGATTCCCCGACGCCGCGCCGGGCGATGCCTTCATCGTCAATCATCCCTATCAGGCCTGCCAGAACCATTCGACCGACGTGTGCATCATCACGCCGATGTTCGTCGACGATCGCCTCGTCGGCTATATCGGCAACACCGCGCACAAGCCCGATCTCGGCGGCAAAGTGCCGGGCACCAATGCAGGCGACGCCACCGATCTTTTTCAAGAGGGCCTGCTCATTCCGCCGCTGCGGATCCTGCGGCGCGGCCAATTGCTCGCCGATATCGAGCGAGTGATCTGCGCCAACACTCGCACGCCGGAAGTCACCTGGGGCGATATCACCGCGCAAGTGAACACCAATACTTATGGTCTCACCCGTTTCGCCGAGCTGTTCGGCAAATACGGCACCGACAAAGTGCTCGCCTGCTGGCAGAGCTGGATGGATATTTGCGAGACCGAGCTGCGCAAGGAAATCGCCAAGGTGCCCGACGGGCTTTACGGTCCGGAGACCGATTATCTCGACGACGACGGCATCGATCTGAACAAGTCCTACCGCATCTCGGCGACCCTCGAGGTCAAGGGCGACACGCTGCACTTTATCCTCGACAGCGATGCGCAGGCGCGCGGGCCGATCAACTTGCGGCCGTGCGTGTCGAAGAATTTCATCCAGTGCCTGGTCAAGATGGTGTTCATCCCGAGCCTGCCGGTAAACGACGGCCTGTCGCGCCCGGTGCAGGTGTCCTATCCGCCGGAAGGTTCGCTGCTCAATCCGCGCTTTCCCGCGCCGGTGAACATGTATGTCCGCCCGAGCCAGGTCACGACCTCGGTGGCGATCCGCGCTTTGGCGCGCGCCGTGCCCGGCCGGGTGCCGGCGCCGGGCAGCGCTGCCGGCGGCTCGATCTCCAGCGCCGGGCGGCATCCGCAAACCGGCCGCTGGTATTCGCAATATGAAATCTTGAGCGGCGGCACCGGGGCGCGGCCCCACGGCGACGGCGTCAGCGCCATGGATGAATTGGTCGTCAACGTCATGAACACGCCGGTCGAGGCGGTCGAGAGCGAATTTCCGGTGCGGGTCGAGCGCTACGAGCTGGCGCAGGATTCCGGCGGGCCCGGTACCTTTCGCGGCGGCCTCGGCGTACGCCGGCAATGGCGCATCCTCGGCGAAGAATCGGTCATCAACCTGCGCACCGACCGTTTCAAATTCTCCTCGCCTGGAATTTTCGGCGCCAAGCCGGCGCACGTGTCGGCAGCGTCGCTGAAATCCACCGGCGAAGCGGCGCGACCGCTGACCTCCAAAGTCGCCGGCCTGCGGCTGAAGAAAGATGACGTGCTATCGATGGAATTCGCCGGCGGCGGCGGTTGGGGCGATCCGCGCGCGCGTGCGCCGGAGCGCGTGCGCGAGGACGTGGTACGCGGCTATGTCTCGCGCGACGCGGCTCGCGACGATTACGGTGTGGCCTTCAAGGACGACCTCAGCGTCGACGCCGCCGCGACCGAACGGCTGCGCACCAAGGCGGCTTCATGAAATTGCGTATCGGCATCGACGTCGGCGGCACCTTCACCGACGTCACCGCCTTCGACGAGGACGCGGCCGCGCTGGTCGCCGTGCGCAAATACACGTCCAATCCGGCGCAGCCCGCAGCGGTCATGCAGGAGATCACCCGCGACCTTGCCGCCGAGTTCGGCGCCGATGCCGTATCCCTGATCCTGCACGGCTCGACCGCAGCGCTCAACACCATGCTCGAAGGCAAGGGCGCGCGGGTCGGCCTCATCACCACCCGCGGGTTCCGCGACGTCTATGAGATCGGCCGGCAATGGCGCGGCGACGAGGTGTTCAATATTTTCGCGCCGCCGCCGAAAATGCTGCTGACCCGCGACCGCATCCACGAGGTGAGCGAGCGCCTCGATTTCACCGGTAACGTGATCGAGCCGCTCGATGCCGACGACGTTGCCGCCGCCGCACGAACGCTGATCGCGCAAGGCGTCGAGGCCGTCGCAGTTTGTTTTCTGTTCGCCTACGCCAATCCGGCGCACGAGCAGGCGGCGGCAAAAATCATCCGCGACATCGCGCCGGGCCTTTATGTGTCGCTTTCACACCAAGTCAATCCGGAATGGCGCGAATACGAGCGCACCGCCTCGACCGTCGCCAATGCCTATATCGGGCCGCCTGTGTCGCGCTATCTGCGCGAGCTGGAGGCGCTGTCACTGCGGCGCTTCCCGCGCTCGCGGGCGCTGATGATGAAATCCGACGGCGGCGCGGCCAGCGCCCGCATGCTGGCATCCACGCCGATCGAAACGGTCATGTCCGGCCCGGTCGCCGGCGTCATCGGCGGCCGTCACCTCGGCGACATCAAAGGCATCGACAACATCATCACTTTCGACACCGGCGGCACCTCGTCCGACATGGCGGTGCTGCCCGGCCGGCCGCTGTTCAAATCGGAAGTTTCGGTGGCGCGGCATCCGCTGCGCACCCATACCGTCGACATCGAAACCATCGGCGCCGGAGGCGGCAGCATCGCCGCGGTTGAGCTCGGCGTGCTCAAAGTCGGGCCGCAGAGCGCCGGCGCCAATCCCGGCCCCGCTTGCTACGGCCGCGGCGGAGTTGAACCGACGCTGACCGACGCGCTGGTCGTGCTCGGCCATCTCAGCCCAACGGCGCTGCTCGAAGGCGCCATGCCGATTTCGCGCGCGAAGGCGCACGAGGCCGTCGTGTCACGTGTCGCAAAACCGCTCGGGTTGACGCCGGTCGAAGCGGCCTGGGGCATCCTCACCGTGCTGGCCACCAATGTCACCATGGCGATGCGCACCATCACCATCGAGCGCGGCTACGACCCGCGCGAGTTCACGCTGGTGCCGTTCGGCGGCATGGGCCCGACCATCGCCGGCCGCATCATCGCCGAGCTCGGCATCGGCCGCATCCTCATTCCACGCGACCCCGGCACGTTCAGCGCCTTCGGCATGCTGGTCACCGACGTGCACCAGACCCGCAGCTTCACCCGCATCACGCGGCTCGACGCGGCGAAGCCTGAGGAGCTGGAGCAAATTTTCGCCGGCATGGAAGCGGCCGCTTTGGCGGACCTGATGCAAGAACAATTTACGCGCGGGCAACTGACGACGCTACGCAGCGCCGGCATGCGTTACCGCGGACAGTCCTACGAAGTCAGCGTTCCGGTCACCGGACTGAACGGCGACGCCGATCTCGCGGCGCTCGCGAAACGCTTCCATGAGGCGCACCGGCGCCGCTACGGCCACATGGCGGAATCCGAAGCGGTCGAGATCGTCAACTTCCAGGTCACCGCGGTCGGAGCGATTTCGAAACCGCAGTTCAATCCGATTGCGCCGCCTACGGATTCGCAACCGCCGGTGCCGCACGAAATGCGCACGGCCTATTTCAGTCAGGCCGCCGCGACTCAAGTGCCGGTGTTCCGCCGCTCCGCGTTCGCGGCGGGCGCGGTCATCGACGGACCCGCCGTGATCGAGGAAAAAACCTCGACCACGGTGCTTTATCCCAACCAGCGCGCCGCGTTCGACGGCTACCTGAACATTGCGATCACGCCGGCTGGCGCATCATAAAATGGCTGGCCCGGACCGCGCCAAGCCGGTCGCCATCAGCTCACCAGCACGTTGCTGAACTGCCAGGGGTCTTTGCTGTCCACCGTTTCAGGGAACAGGCGATTGCGGCCCTCGAGCGGCGTCCAGTCGGTGTAGTGCCCGACCACCGGCCCGAGATAAGGTCGCTGGATTTCGAGGCAGCGGCGAAAATCCATCTCGTCGGCCTCGACGATGCCGCGGTCCGGATTCTCCAGCATCCAGACGATGCCGGCGAGCACGGCCGAGGTCACCTGCAGCCCGGTCGCATTCTGATAGGGCGCGAGCTTGCGGGTCTCCTCGATCGAGAGCTGGGAGCCGTACCAATAGGCGTTCTTGGCATGGCCGTAGAGCAGCACGCCAAGCTCGTCGATGCCGTCGACGATGTCGTCCTCGCTCAGGATGTGCCAGGACTGCTGCGGCTTCCATTCCGCGCCGGCCAATTCGTGCAGCGACAGCACGGCGTCGTCGCACGGATGGTAGGCGTAGTGGCAGGTCGGCCGGTAAACCACCTTGCCGTTTTCGCGCAGCGTGAAGTAGTCGGCGATCGAGATCGACTCGTTGTGGGTGATCATCCAGGCCTGCTGCGCCTGTGCGGTCGGCGTCCATGAGCGCACCCGCGTGCCGGCTCCGGGCCGGGTCAGGTAGATGGCGGCATCGCAGCCGAAATCGTGGCGGTGCGCGCCCGGCGGCATCGTTTTCTCGTGGGTGCCCCAGCCGAGCTCCGAGGGCTGCGAGCCTTCGGCAATAAAACCCTCGACCGACCAGGTGTTGACGAATTTTCCGCGCGGCTTGGGCGTAGACGCCCGCTGGGTGTCGCGCTCGGCGATATGGATGCCCTTGACGCCGGCACGCTGCATCAGCCGGGCCCAATCCTCGCGCGAGGCCGGCGCGGCAAAGTCGAGCTTGAGCTCTGATGCGACGTCGGTCAGCGCTTGCTTGACCATCCAGGACACCATGCCCGGATTGGCGCCGCAGCAGCTCACGGCGGTGATGCCGCCCGGCCGCCGGCGGCGCAGGTCGAGCACGCCTTCGCGAAGCGCGTAATTCGAACGCTCCGAGATCGAGCGGCTGCCGTCGGTGTAAAGGCCGGGCCACGGCTCGACCACGGTGTCGATGTAGAAGGCGTCGATGTCCTTGGCGAATTCCATCAGATCGACCGAAGACGTGTCGACCGACAGGTTGACCAGCATGCCGCGGCCCGGGCCGGCGGTGAGCAGCGGCTTGAGCACGTCGCGATAATTGTCATGCGTGATCGCCTGATGCAGAAACATGATCTGGCGCTCGTCGAGTAGCGCCCGGTCGCGGTCGTCGGGCGCAATGACGGTGAA
>Ga0210405_10006581_pt1 | contig 10336 bp, 13 predicted proteins | sample IncBWH11MmetaG_FD_155492 | JGI IMG/M metagenome (GOLD analysis project Ga0210405, IMG submission 155492) | Forest soil microbial communities from Barre Woods Harvard Forest LTER site, Petersham, Massachusetts, United States - Inc-BW-H-11-M | ecosystem: Environmental > Terrestrial > Soil >... | reverse complement strand
TTTCGCCACCCCCGGTCGGTGGTCTGGTGGTCCGGGGGGAAGGGCTCGAACCTTCACGTCCGCTCCTGAATTTGACCCTCAGTCTGAGTTTATTCGTACAGGTAGTCGAAGACCCTCGCGCCGATTCCGGGCGTCGCGGTCTCGTCCACCGAATTCGCGGCCTCGCGGGCCTGCTTGACGGCCTGGAGCAGCCTCTCGACGCGCTCGGCCAGCGCCCGCTGCTTCGGGCGCGGCATAGCCCCAGAGAGCTTCGTCTGGTGCCAATAGCCAGCGAGCACGTCCTCGGTGATCAACTGCGTCTGCGCCGGGTGCTCCGGCGTCGCGTCGTAGAGCACGACCGGCCGCTGAAGCTTCTTCGTCCGGTGCGTCTTGATCTCTGGGGTGCGTTGAAGACCCGAGTTGTCGTCCAGCGACCAATCGTCCGCCTCGTCGAGCAGGGGCAACTCCCCTACGAACGTGCGCAGGTCGGTCAGTTGTTTTTCCAAGAAGAGCAAATACGTCACTGGCACGGCCGGGATCAGTACGTTGCCGTCAACCGAGACATCGGCCGTGGCCTGACAGTTCGTCCAGTCCTTGCGCGCGGTGACATCCATCAACTCGGTACTGAGTACCGCCAGCTTTTGGAGGATCTCATTGGCGCGGTACTGCACCCGCTGCCGCTCGGGAGGAAGCGCCTCGCCAGCATCGTCAATCGGATGGTAGTCCTTGGCGAATCCGCTGAAGAGCGCCGGCTTCTGGTTGACCTTGTGGAGTTCGGTGATCTCGCCGTAGACCCGCGACTTGATGCCCTTCTCCACCGCGATAATCTGGTTGAGCTTTGCCATTTAACGTCCCCATCACATTGGAGCGGTGCGCCACGCCGGGCGTTGGGCCGCCTGACTAGCAGGATAAGCGGCGATCCAGATGGCGTCAAGAGAAAAGTTGGTGGTGCTGACGAATGGTGCTGTGGGGCGGGATTGAACCGCCGTCGGCTGATTACGGGTCAGCTGCACTGCCTCTATGCTACCACAGCATTGGTGAGCCGGGTGGGGGTCGAACCCACGTAGGTCTGATTAAAAGTCAGCTCCCGATGCCTCTAGGGTTACCGGCTCGTTTCTTTCTGTCACGATGACCATAGGCTTTGTTGCGGATGGCGACGCATTGCCTGCATATGGTTTGAAGACCATCAGGTCGAGAGCGATTCCTACCGAAGTCGCTGGCCTTCTTGTCTTGCCGACAGTCGGCACATAACTTCATCCCATCATCCCGCAACAGCAAGATAGTGCGCATCTCCTTACGATTCTGTTTCGTCGAGACGATCCTAATATTTCCAATCTCATAGTGCCCCATGTCTCCGACACGCGCGGCACAAGGCGTTAGCTCAGGATGCGATACCACAAACTCTTCATATTTCGGAAGAGCCCACGCGATCCACTCATCCAGAGCCATCCGAACCTCTGTCGCGCGATACGCCGGGTTGTCTTCTGCCGCTTTCCCGCCAGCGCAACGTCTCAACATATTCGCATATGCCGCCTTCGCTCGGTAAAACGGCGTTCGATGTATCGGTGGGCTCTTAGCCATCACCTACCTTAAACCCAACATGCTTAGCCAGTCAAGAAACTGGTGCGCGGTCCCGGCATCGCACCGGGCGACTCCGGGTTTGAGCCGGAGATGTCTGCTCTTGCATCAACCGCGCTGGCGCGCCCGCAGGGAGTTGAACCCCGCATCTCCGGTTCGGAGCCGAAGCGCCAGATCCGCTGGCGAGCGCGTTATGCGATGTCTTTTTTGAGCCGCTCTCGGATCGCCGTTTTGGCGGCTTCGAGATAGCGGTCACGTTCCTCATCCTCGAACTCACCTTTGAACGGGTCGTCCGGGAATGTGATCCCGTAGATCGTTTCTCCGCCACACTCAGGATAATCGACGCGGAAATGTCCCCAGCGCAACCGCAGATACCCTGCGGGGACATCGCCTAGGTAGGCGTCATACTGCTCAGGGCAGGCGGAACAGGTTAGTTCAAGGCGTATCTCCGTCATTTCCTTTCCCCTCTGAATTGGTGACCGCGACAGGACTCGAACCTGCATTGTCCCCGCTTAGAAGGCGGGCGCCCTATCCGTTGGACCGCGCGGCCGAAAATGGAGCGCCAGAAAGGAGTCGAACCTTCAACCTTCTGATCCGTAGTCAGACGCACGGTCCATCGTGCTGCTGGCGCGCAACTTTTTGCTCTCGACGAGACAGTGGATCGCACATCGCGCTGGACCGGGAACCTCGACGGCACCCGACGCCCACCGCCGCACGGTGCGATCCGCGACACCAAGCGTCTCGGAAAGCCGGGTCTGCCATCCCCAACCATAGAGATAGAGCCCAGCCTCCCGGAGATCGTCAGGGGTCAATTCAGGATTTTCTCGAACTCAGCAATGAAGCGGAGTGTCTGCTCGGAGAATCCATCTACGTGACACCAGCCGTTGCCATAGCCAACGCCGTTTCGATATGAGGCGACGTTGATGATGTAAGCCTTGCTCGCCTTTGGCGCCGGCACATGGTCATGACTCTGTTCATCGGTGGTCACGATGAGCCGATCATGATCAATCCTGTTCACGAAATCGACAGCCTGACCGAGATACGTCCCGCCGTGCTGCTGACTACGCTTGATCGCCTCAATGCCAGAGAGACCGCGCGGCTGGCCAACTGCAACTACCGAGTGCGAGAACGAGAATGTCTGACAGTCGCCAGGCACGATCGCTCCCAATGTCGCCGCCACGTCAATGCGGTTCAGTTCGGACTTGCCTGAGATTGGCGCGTCCATCGAACCTGAGACATCGACCAGCACCACGGTGCGGCCCGGCAATACCGGAAGATCAAGAATCGCTTGCTGCAGTGCTTGATCAAGCGGCTTTGCCATCTGCGGGCAAGCGCGCGCCGCCGTGACATAGCGGAATGGCAACACCCGGCGAGCCCCACGACGACCGACGATTGCGTCGGCAATCAGGGTTTCATCAACCCCCGCCTGCGTCATGTTGCGCAGATTGCGCAATAGGGCGAGATAGCCGAGCTTCCCAGCACGCAACTGCTCTTCGAAGGTCTCCTTCTTGTCCTTGCCGCTCGACAGCTTGGTTTCCCAAGTGTCAGCCCCACCCTCCTCGACGATCTTTTTGGCGATAAGCTGCTTCCAATGAGCAGCCTGCTCTTCGTCGAGCGGCTTTGGGTGCGTCAAGAACATCGCATCGCGGGCGCGGATCGGCTGACCCTTCTCACCAGAGGGCGAGAAATACTTGCCGAGCTGATAGCGATCGAACTTGCCGAACGCCGCTGCGATACCCTTCTTGACCTGCGCCGACAGCCGCTTGCGCACGGCATTTGGCGGCACGCCGTAGACCTTGGCATAGATCGCCAGGAATTCGGTCAATTCGTCAGGCCGCTGGATCACGTTCGCCAGCGCCTCGCCGATCATCCGTGAACCACCGCGACCCGGTGCCGCGACAGCCGCCATGACCAGCAGCGGCGCATGCCGCAAATGGAAATGGCTGCGGGCATCTATCGCCAAGTTGGTTGCGACTCCCACCGGTACCTTGCCGACGAGTTCGACAATGCGGTCGCCGATGTCCTTGCCGCTCTCGTAGTAAGCGTCCTCCCACAACAGGCAGGAACACACAGCGCGACGCAGTTGGAGTTCGACCGGAATCTCTGCCGCAGGCGCGCCCTCATGGGTGCGCTGGACATTCGACGGATAGATTGGGTTGGTGGCCTGTGGTGGAGTTTGCGGCTTCCTGGCCGCAACGTTCAATCGTGCCATACGACCTACTCCTCTGTTGAAAGGAACCGATCGCAGGGATAGGCGGCAGAGGAATAAGCGGGAAGAGGAGCTAACCCCTTGCGGGGTCGGTTGGATTCGAACCAACTACCGTCAGTTTGATAGACTGATGCTCTACCAGTTGAGCTACGAAGTACCTCTGCCCTACGCCGTCTGCCGTCCACTAGAACTGCGATCGGGGAACAGGCGGGAACGGGAACTGGGCCGAAGCCCATCGCACTGGAAGCGAAGTAACCGTGCCCTACGCCGCCGATCTTGTGAGGGGAATATAGGACGCCCTGACCTATGGTGTCAAGAAAAATCTTTGGTCACGTCAACCGTCGTTTTGGGGTCAACCCCGTGGTATCGGCACCACATTTGCCAGACGTACTCGGCATCTGAATCAGAACCTGACGTTCCCACAAGGTGGTATTTGCGCCCGCTCCGCGTGGTCACGATACGGCCGTCCATCTCCATGATCTTCGACGACACCCGACCATCGTGACCGCTGTTCTGGATGACGCCGACGAGATGCCGATCGCCGTTTTCCAACTGTCGTATTTGCCAGTGGGTGATTTCAGCCTCGGGCACGTCCGACACTGGTGGTGGTCGAGAGATGGGCATCGTCGTCCTCCTGTCTAACCTTTGACGCAGAGCACTTGTTTTAGTTGATGCACGGCATCGACGAGATCGGTCTGCGCCGCCATTACATCGTCGATCGCCTTGTAAGCCGCTGGAGTCTCGTCGAGCACCCCGGCATCCTTGCGGCACTCAACGCCATCGGTTGCGGCAACATGATCATCGATCGTGAATTGCCGCTTGGCTGCGCCCCGGCTCATCCGACGACCGGCCCCGTGCGCACAGCTATGGAAGCTCTCGGCGTTTCCTTTGCCGCGCACGATGTAGGATCGCGCACCCATGCTGCCGGGGATGATCCCGAATTCGCCATCCTGCGCACTGACGGCTCCCTTGCGGGTAACCCAGACCGTCTCGCCGAGATGCCGCTCTTGGTTAACGTAGTTGTGGTGGCAATTTACGTACATCTCGGTCAGCGCGATTCGTGGCAAGTGCTGCCGAAGTGCGCCCATGACTTCAGTCATCATCGCCTTTCGATTTGCGGACGCGTAGTCCTGCGCCCAGCCGACCGCATCAACGTAATCGTCGAACAGTTCCGATCCTTCGACGAGATAGGCGAGGTCGCGATCTGGCAAATTGATGTCCTGCCGCACCATCTCCTCACGGGCTTTCGCGATGAAATAGGTGCCGATCCGATTGCCGATTCCCCGCGAACCAGAATGCAGCATCACCCAGACGCAGGCATCTTCATCCAAGCACACCTCGATGAAGTGATTCCCGCCGCCAAGGGTTCCGAGTTGCAGTGCTGGCGCATCGCGCGTGTTTGCTCCTTTGTGCTTTTCCACGATCGTGGCGTAGCGCGGCACCAAATCATGCCAGCGATTGCTGACATCGGCGCGCAACTCGACATGCGACGCCTTGCCGACTGGCACAGCTTCCTCGATCGTGGAACGGATTTCGCGCAGGCTATCCGGCAAATCTTCGGCAGTCAGATTGGTTTGGGCCGCAATCATGCCGCACCCAATGTCCACGCCAACCGCTGCGGGCACGATCGCACCCTTGGTCGCGATAACTGAGCCGACCGTAGCCCCGATCCCGAAATGAACGTCGGGCATGACCGCGACATGACCGCAGATGAACGGCAGCCTTGCCACATTCCTTAGCTGGTCGATCGCCGCTGATTCGACTGGCACGCCTTGCGTCCACATCTTTAGCGGCACGTTCCCTGTAGATATCGTGTCGTAGGCCATCTCGCTCTCCGTTGATTGGAGACGCGTGCCGGGGTCGAACCGAGCCTCTCCCGCTTGAAAGGCGGGGCGCCTCACCGGAAGCGTAACGCGTCCTTGTTTTCGAGACCGTGACGTTTGAGATCGGCGTGGTTGGCTTGCCGCTTGCCGATCCGATAGCGCCCCGGATAGGGGATTTCCTTGCCGGTAAAGCAATCGACCGCGATGCTGCGAATCGTCCGACCCTGGGCATCGACAGAAGGCGCTGGCACGTCGGCGAACACCGCCCAGTACCAAATCCCATTGACCGCGCGCAACTCGCTCTCTGGAGCTAGAACCACGACATCGGTCGGTGGGGTCGGTCTTGGATAGCGCCGCCGTTCCGGCATCCGACACAAAATGCCGGTGCGCGGATTGACGTAGAGATCGCCAGGAAATACCTCGTGGACCCAGTACGGACCGAACACAAAAAGTTTGCCATCGCGCTCGATCAGCTTGGTCGAAACCATGCCATCGAGGTGCCCAAGAATGTGGATTTGCACCGTCGAGCGCGGGCTGATCCGCTGTCGGATTTCGGAGTAGACATCGTTCCACGTCCGACCGACCTGTCTGACTAAAAATCTCCGCAACGGTCCGAGCAGATCGGAAAACTCCTTGTGCTCAGGGTAGGGACGGCTCATCCCCTGCTTGTCTGGCCACTCCTCCGATTTAGTCCGCGAACGGATGTTGCGATAACGGTACACGCCGCCGCTGCGGGGCCGCTCGATGACGACCTCGTGCATGTCGTAGCGCATGGTTTACCTCCGATGTTGAGCGTCACGTCATCGGAACCTCCTGTGTGTGAATGGTAGGCCGCCGAGGAGTTGCACCCCGTTCTGCGCGGTGTAGGCGCGCCGTTCTAAGCTGGTCTACTAGCGGCCCGCAACTAAAAAGGGAAACGGACGGGGAGGAACAGAGAATCGGACGGATCAAACAGCAATCAGCAACCCACAACCAGCACGCCCGATGTGCCCGGATCACCACGTCATCGTCCGTCGTAACGGAAACCGGCGCGGTTACCAAAGACACGATCGGTGGGCGACCCCGGAGTTACAGATTTTGCCCGCTTCTCTACTCACTCACCCGCCCGCCCATCAGGGGCGAACCCCCGATCTCAAATGATGCCTTCCGCCTCCAACACCTCGGCATCGCCATCGTCGATCACGATCTTGTTGCTCGCATTCTTGGCAGACAACTGATCGTCAATCTCGACCAGACGACGATTGACCGCCAGCAAGTCGAGCCGCAGAGCCCGATGATCATCGGCCGTCAGCAACGGCACCGACAGTTTGTCGGCGGGCGTTTCCGGTTCGCCATAGCGCGATGATGGACGAGCCGCCATAGCGGCGATCCGGTCACGCAACGCGTCCAGTTTCCTCTCCAACTCGTCCTCGTCGAGTGTGCCAGCAGCAGCCAGTTCCCTGATCATGCCGTCGAGGATTTGCTGCTTGCGCAGCAAGCCAGCGCGGGATGTCACAAGACTGGCAATGCCACACTGATGATTGGCGGTGCCGACCGCCTTGCGCAGCGCCGTTAGCACCTCCATCAGCCGCCAAGTCACCTCCATTTTGAGTTGCAACTCGGCGCGGCGCGCAAGCACCCCCGCCGCAACCGTCGTGTCAACGTCAACCGACACGACCGCCGCCAACGGGTTCACGCTCTTAGTGTGGCGGCGCCGACGGCGACTATACACGTCTTCCTCTGGCTCCTCGCGCGGCGGCTCAATGCGTCGCTGAATCGCGTTGATGATCTGCGACGCCCGTCGCAAACTTACTTCCATTGCCATGTTGCGTCCCTCTCAGATAAGACATGTTAGGATACCTAACGGCGGTTGTAAAGAGGAAAAGCTGGTCGGGGTGGCGAAAGTTGCATTCGCGTTCTCCTCCTTCCAAGGGAGGCGGGTTGGCTGCTACCCTACACCCCGGCGTCTAAATGCCTCCAAGACTTCCCAAGCCTGATCATGCTAATCACTGAATTAGTAACGCCGAATACGCGACCGATGGCTGTGTTGTTTTGTCCTTCTGCTATCAACGCCCGTATGTGCCTAACATTGTCTTCTGTCAGTCGGGAATTTCCATTTTCGACCCCCTTTTGGGATCGAACCGACAGTTTGAGTCTGCCCTTCGCCGATGCATCAGCGGCATTATCCTTGTGAGTCCCAGCGAACAGATGCCGAGCATTGCAACAGGGAGGATTATCGCAAGTATGGCAAACCAGCAGCCCGTCAGGGACGGGGCCGTTTTCCAATTCAAACGCGATGACGCTCGCAACCTTTTTGCGGCGGCTGCGTTCGAGTCTAAGTTCGCCATAGCCGCTACCGGCCTTGCTCCCCAACCACGGCCAGCATTCGTCAGCTCCACGAACGTCAACTTTCGCCCAGAATCTTTCTAGTGTGCTATCACTGTAAAGAGCCATGACGGCCTATGCCCAGGTCGTTGCGGTTAGAGCCGTCGAGGTGCTTCAACACCATCGACGGCTCTACCAATTTTATTGGCGAGCGTGCGGGGAGTCAAACCCCGATTTGCCGGGAGACAACCGACTTTCCTGTCGTTGGAAGACACGCCCACTAGACAATTAGTTCGACCGAATAGGCCGATTCGGCAATCGGCAAAACCAGACCAGCGCGTTCGGCTATGATCCGCGCCTGATGCGCGCCTAGCGGGTATTCGCCCAACCCATCATCCTCCGGTTTTACCTCAGCAAGGAATTCGACATCGGGCGAGAACAACTCTGGAATGTCCAGCCACGCTGTCAGTCGGTCAGTCTCTGCGCTGTAAACCAGAAGCCGCCAAGCCATCGGCTATATCCTTTCAGTTGGTAGGGGCACAGGGGCTCGAACCCTGATCGATCGGTTAAGGGCCGACTGCTCTCCCTCTGAGCTATACCCCCTCAACTCAATCTGGCAAACCATTGGCCAAGATTCCATCTCGATGTCGGAGCGTCTTGTGCTGCCCCGACGTGTATCGAATGCAACCCACGCTCGGTTCTGACTGCGTCAAGATGAAGGAGAACCTTGACCAAAGCCTCGCCGCCCGTCAGCGCCTCTACCTCAAATGCGTTTTGATCCCACGCATTGGTATCAATGTTGATCATGAAGTAGGGCACGATTTGCCTCCATCGGGGAAATCGCCTGGCGTCAGCACAGGTTTTTCGAGCGCCGCCAGCATCGCCTTGAGTGTCCATTCCAATCCTGCGAGGTCTTCAGCGACGACGCCGACCGCGCGCTTGGTGTAGGAACGCGGCGGACCATCAGGGGTATCGTAGTGGACCTCATGAATCTCGAATTGGGTCTCGGTGGGGTAATCCATCCGCATCACGCGGTGGTTCCATGTCATCGTCATTTTCCGTTCTGGTACCCCCGCCCTGTACTGACCAGGGATCGTCCGGTTATCAACCGAATGCTCTACCTTTGAGCTACGAGGGCGTTGGGGGGTCGGTGAGGTGCTGCCCCTCTCCTACGGTCGTAGACGGGATTTACAGTCCCGCTGCTGGAAGCTGCCAGCTTTCCCGACCCTATGTTGGGCGCTTGACACCATACCGCGAGCGTGCCTGCTTCCGGTCCTTGACTGGCTGCGTGTCAAGCGCCCCACGGATCACATGATATTTGACCCCCGGCAAGTCCGCCGGACCGCCGCCACAGATCAACACAACCGAATGCTCATTCAGATTGTGTCCCTCTCCGGGGATGTAGGCCGTGACCTCCTGACCGTTGGTCAGCCGCAGTCGGCAGAGCTTTTTGAATGACGAATTCGGCTTCTTCGGCTTCACGACATAAACCCGCAAGCACACGCCGCGAACCTGCGGACTACCCTGTAGCCCTCGGCTCAGAACCCGTGGCTGCCTTTTCCGTGGTTTGCGGATCAACTGATTGATTGTCGGCATCGTCGTTCCCTCATTGGTGAAAGTGGCGGGGCGGCCGGTATTCGAAACCGATACCCGAAGGTACGCCCGGATTAGCAATCCAGCGCAGTGCGCCTGTCTGCTTGCACGCCCCAAATTGGCGGGCAGCCGAGATTCCGAGTCCCATGCGCTCTCACGCACCACCAGGTTTCGAAGCTGGGCCGCGAGCCCTCGCGGTTGACTGCCCGTATTGGCGGTTGGGTGCTGGTGCCGACCCGCACACGTCTCCGTGCCACTCGCTTTCAAGACGAGGCCGAGCGCCGGCTCGGATACCCAACCGTAGTGTGGCGGACGGCTGTGGTCACGCTCCACAAGCCCATGAAGGCTCCAACCGGTTTCCGACCGGTGCCGGTGCGCTTGTCCGGTTAGCCACCCTGAACTGGTACCCCCGGTCAGATTTGAACTGACACTGCTCTCGTTCTAAGCGAGATGACTCCTGCCAAATTGGTCTACGGGGGCGTGTCCGGTGCGGGCGGCGCGAATCGAACGCGCATGCCAATGGCGGCGAGGTTTAAGCTCGCTAGGTCTACCGTTCCCCCACGCCCGCCTGCTGTCTCTCTAGTTCCGATGCGTAAGCTGCCTCGATCAGCTTACGCCACCCATCTCCAAATCCATGGATTTCGCCAGGACCGAATAAGTCATCCAGTATCCGGCCAATGGCATAATCAACGCTAACCCCCTGGCTTAGCGCTCGGGCGCTCTCGAAAATAAGACGGTATGCCTCGCTCTTCGTTAGAGAGCCGCGCGCCGATGGCGTAAGCGCCAACTTCAATCTCACCACCATCTGCTCGCTGGGCGACAGACGTTTTTTGCGGTGCGGGTGATTGGT
>Ga0210405_10006580_pt1 | contig 10337 bp, 12 predicted proteins | sample IncBWH11MmetaG_FD_155492 | JGI IMG/M metagenome (GOLD analysis project Ga0210405, IMG submission 155492) | Forest soil microbial communities from Barre Woods Harvard Forest LTER site, Petersham, Massachusetts, United States - Inc-BW-H-11-M | ecosystem: Environmental > Terrestrial > Soil >... | reverse complement strand
GCTGCAGCAGCCCGAGCCGGACGATTACGTGGTCTCGACCGGCGAGGCACACTCGGTTCGCGAATTCGTCGATCTGGCCTTCTCGCACGCGGGACTCGATTACCGCCAGTACGTGGTGTCCGATCCCGACCTGTTCCGCCCGGCGGAAGTGAATCTTCTGCTCGGCGACTGCTCCAAGGCAAGCGCCAAGCTTGGCTGGAAGAGCCAGATCGGCTTCGAGGACCTGGTTCGGGAAATGGTGGAGGAAGACTGCCGGGCGCTGGGTGTAGGCGAGTTTCAGCGCTCGAGCCAGGGGCGATACTGATCGTGAGCCGAGAGTGCGCTGCTATGCTGCTCGCGATCGCGCCGCTGCTGGCGCAACTGCGCCCGGGCGATCCTGGCTCGGTCGGGATTTCGCGCGCGGCGCTCGACCGCGTCAATGACTTGCTGGAATCGGAAGTTCGCCACGGGCTGGGAGCCGCGTCGATCCTCATTGCGCGGCGGGGAACGATCGTGCTGCACAAGGGCTTCGGCCGGCTGTCGCCTGAAGCCGGAGCGCCGCTGGTGGAACCGGATTCGGTTTACATAGTGGCTTCGATTACCAAGCCGGTGACCGCCACCGCCCTGATGATGCTGGTGGAGCGCGGCAAAGTTTCGCTGAGCGATCCCGTCTCCACCTACCTGCCTGAATTTACGGGCGGCGAAAGAAGCAAAGTGCGCGTGCTCGATCTGCTGGCGCATACTTCCGGACTGCCGGACATGTTGCCGGAGAACACGGAGCTGCGCCGGGCGCACGCCCCCTTAAGCGAATTCGTCAAACGCAGTTATACGACGCCGCTGTTATTCACACCCGGCACGGCGTTCCGCTATCAGAGCATGGGAATCCTGCTGGCGGCCGAGATTGTAGCGAGGATTTCGGGAATGCCCCTGCGCGAGTTTGAGCGCAAGGAAATCTTCGAGCCCCTGGGAATGCGGCACAGCGCGCTGGGATTGGGTGGCATGCGTATCGCCGACACGGTCCAGGTTCAGGACTCCGGCGAGGCGAGCTGGAATTCCAACAGCGAGTACTGGCGCAATATGGGTCATCCCTGGGGCGGCATGCACACGACCACCCTGGACCTGAGCATCCTGCTCCAGACTTTTCTAAACGGCGGCGGATATTCCGGGAAGCGCATCCTGAGTCCGCTGGGTGTGAAGGCGATGACCAGAAATCAGAACGCGCATCTGAACGCGCCCTGGGGCTTGGGTTGGGCGCTTGGCCGTTCGACTGCGTGGAATGAATTCGGCGACCTGGTAAGCCCGTCCACGTTCGGTCATGCCGGCGCGTCGGGAACGGTGGAATGGGCCGATCCGGAAACACAGCTACTTTGCGTGATCCTGACTAATCGGCCGCTCTCGGTGGATGGCGGCCGCTTCTTGCGGCTGGTCTCGAATGCTGTTGCGGCGTCGGTTGAGACGGAGGCGCGACAGTAAGAGTAAGAAGGCATGAAAAAATCAATGAAAAGCCACAGATGGGCGCAGATAAACACAGATAACTCCAATAGTTCTTATCTGTGTTCATCCGTGTTCATCCGTGGCTCACGTTCGTTCACAGGTGATGGCTCGAACTGTTAGAATTCTTGCGGGCTGGATTGTGGCGGCCAGCCTTGCGCTTCCGCAGGCGCCGCCTTTGAGACCGAACTCCAGTCCCGCAAATGCCCGCTCTCTTCTGCCAGATCAGAATGCCGGCGAAGTCATCGGACCCGACAACTTTATTCTTTCAGTGCGGGAGGCGCGGCGGGCTTACCAGCTAATCGCTCCGGGTCCGCCCCGGTGGTTTCCCTCCCGGTGGGGGTTCGCGGGCGCGTTCCTCGGCAGTGAAGGAGCTTCACGATCTTGAAGTTGTATTCGGCTCGCACACCCGTCCCGCCGACAGATCCTGCTCGTTTTGAAACTACGCGGTGGCGCTATGACGGCGGGGAAATCGCAGAGCGTTTCTCATGCAAATGGCCCACCACCACTCGACATCTCCGTACTTTGAAAAATGCCGGGCTGATCTCGGTTCGAAAAGAAGGACGCGAACGGCTTTACGAACTGAATCGAAACCGGCTCGTAGACACTGTAACCGGATGGTTGAAGTGGTTCGGCTCGTAACGCCGATGATGCCGGTCGAGCGCGACAAGGTTTCGCAGAGCGAGCGTGAGTTTTCGGCCTGGGTGCGTGCGGCCAGCCAGCCTGGCCTGTTAACTTCACCATAACTTCCGCGAATATGAGCACCTGGAATCTAAGGGCGTATTCTTACCGTTTCGGAGGCGCAATCAAACTGCGCCGCCGGGCGATCTCCGCCGCGTAAGCAGGGTCGGCCTCGTCAGAATTGGCGCTCCCGGTCGTGTCGGGGGTTTGGCCGCGGTAGACGCAGGCATCGGCAACCTCTGCTAGCGTGACACCAGGAGGGAACAGTCGAAAGGGCAGATGCAGCGGCTCCCCGATAAACTCGTTCGGGTCCAACGCTCCGAATGGCGTGCCCTTTAACGGAAGCAGGACGGGTCGTTCGGTGGTGGCAAGCAAATCCTCCAGCTTCCGCGTATCGGGATAAACTCCTCCGGCGATGGGAAGTACGGCACAGATGCGGCCGGGATACTTGCGATCGAGCAGCGGAACGAACGTTGAGTCGGCAGGGATCGGTCCGCCCCGAGCGCTTCTCCAGACATGCCCCGCGCCATAAATGACAAGAGCTTTGTGGCCCTTTTCCAAAACCTCCCGGCCGACCAGTTCGGCGGTGAAACTATCTCGCGTGGACGCAATGCGGCGCCAATCCTCGCGGTCTTTGATCCGGCTCCAATCGATGGGCGGGTCGCCGGCGAGCACTCTTAGCTTGAGACTATCCGCCAAGCCCTTGTTCACGGACCGGACCCCGGCCAGGAATGGCGAGGTAATGGGCGTGTCGGCCCCCAGTTGCGTCGTGTCGCGCCAGACCTTTGAAATTTCCGCCGCGGGTACGTCTACTCCCCGGATGTACTGGTCGAGCATTTCCTGATGCAGTGAGTTCCCGGACTCAATCACGATGTATCGAACTTTCTTCGGGAAATCCGGCTTACGAATGAGCCTGAGGCGGAGGTCCGCGTCTTCATTTGTGCCATGGATCTCTCCAAGAGCGACGACGTCCGCACGGTCGAATTGGGCGATGAGATCCTCAACGATACGCGACTGGCCAGGCGTTGACGTTCGGATCTGAGCCGGGCCCGCCGCATAGACGGAAGGTACGAGCGCCGGCCGCCCGGAAGCCCAGAAGCGCGTGTGATGCGCGCGGGCCGCAAGGTCGTTTCGCCAATGGCGTACCCGGCTGTGTTCAATCGCGAAGGTAGCTGAACTAAAGAAGGCAAGAGACAGGATTGCTCCCGCCAGCAATGCTGTCGCGCGTGGCGCGTCACTTCCGCAGACGTGGAAAGTCGGCACGCCATCAAACTCGCGGTCCCCGCCGATCGCCAATTGCGGAAGCGGCCGGAGAGAGTCGATCGTTTCCGCAACTGTGGTCGACAGCAAATCCGTGAGAATATACAGCGCGAAGCGAAGGAGGCTTAAGGGACCAGATGTCTGAATCACGGTGCGGTAGCGGTCGTCGAACACCTGCATCATTTCCTTGCCAAAGCGCCTGCGAAAGGGCGGCGGGTAAGCATACAGCAGAGCCCGATAAAGGGCGCGACAGCACCGCTGGAGGGCCACTAGGATTCTCCTTCGGCCACACTGTGCATGGGATGAACTAAAATCCGCTTGGCTTTGGCTGCTGCCACGGCATTCACGAGGCGTTGCGCTTCGGCGCGAACGACGCGTCGACCCAGTTCCGTTATGCTGTAATATCGGCGACGCTGGTCATCCAACGTCGCGTCAGGACGCTCATCAGACTCTTCGACCAGTCCCGCCGCTAACATGCGCTTCAGACAACCATAGAGGGTTCCCGGGCCGAACTGAATGCATTGTTCGTCTGCCGTGCAACGTCCAACATAATGCCGTAGCCATGCCGCTCTTCCGCGGTCAGAGCGAGCAGCATATGAAAAACCGCCGGTGTGAGCGGCAGTAGGTCCGCCGGTGAAGTTCCAGTCGCCATCAATACATCCGTTACGGATATAGTATCCGGCTAAGCGTTGCCCGTCAAGTGAAAAAATCCGGGCTGGCCTTAGCCCCCGCGACCCAGCCTCAACCCGCAGGTTGCTGCCTCGGTCGAGAAATAGCGGGCCCGGTGGACAATCGTAAGCCTTGACAGAACTGCTGTAGCACTGTATCTTTACACTGATACAGTGCTACGATGACACTCTTCAAACTGATTCCCACATCCGGGCAGCCTCTCTACTTGCAATTGATGCAGCAGATCCGGCACGCGGCCGAGACAGGCGCTCTGCAGAACGGCGATCAACTGCCGGGGATTCGGACGCTGGCCGAAGAGCTGGTCGTCAGTCCAAATACGGTTGCAAAGGCTTATTCCGAACTCGAACACGAGGGACTTCTGGAAATGCGCCAGGGCGCCGGCGCGTTTGTCTGCGTGAAACGCCGGACGCGTCTGCTAACGGACCATGTGCATGCCGCGCGGGCGAAGGTTCGGGATCTTATCGAAGAGCTGAGAGAAAACGGGCTTCAGGATGAAGAGATCCGGCGCGCGTTCGAGGCCGAGCTGCTCATTCCAGCCGCGATTGCGAGGAAACGATGAACGGGGCGCGCGTCATTCAAACCAACGCCCTGTCGAAGTCTTACGGGCGAGTGCAAGCCGTGCGAAACCTGAATCTTGCCGTGGAAGCAAATAGGATTACGGGATTTCTCGGGCGCAACGGAGCGGGCAAGAGCACCACTATTAAAATGCTGCTCGGTTTGATCCGGCCAACCGAGGGGGGCGGAACGGTTCTTGGTAAGCAGATTACCCACCGTGAAGGGAACCGCAAGACTCGGCAGCGAGTGGCATACGTGGCCGAGGATAAGCCGTTGTATCGCTACATGACCGTCGAGCAGATGATCCGCTTCACGGCTTCGTTTTATGGGGACTGGCGGCCCGAGATTTCGAGAAAACTCCTCCTGGAATATGAATTACCGCCGGATCGAAAAGTCAAAACGCTCTCCAAAGGGATGCGGACAAAACTCGCCTTGCTGCTGGCGTTCTCGCGAAATCCGGACCTGTTGATCCTCGATGAGCCGAGTGAAGGGCTCGATCCGGTAATGATCGAACACCTGTTGCAGACGATGGTGGCGCAAGCGGGGCAGGGCGCCGCCGTCTTTTTCTCTTCGCACCAGATTGCCGAGGTAGAGCGGATTGCGGATCAGGTTTGCATTTTGGATCGAGGCTGTTTGCTGCTCGATACGTCGCTTGACCGGCTGCGTGAATCTTATCGGCGGATCGATCTGGTTCTGCCGTCCGAAGCGGCGGAACACGAGTTCCGAATCCCGGGAGTTGAACGAATCCGAACCAATGGCCGCCAGGTGAGCGTGTTTGCCAGCGGAAATGCCGAGGCGGTGATTGAACGCGCGCACGATTTCCATGCGATCTCCGTGGAAGTTGCTCCGGTGGGATTGCGCGAAATCTTCCTCGAAACGGTAAAGGAGAATTGAATCGTGCTCTGGTACAAGGCCTGGTTGGAAACCCGATGGAGATTCCTGGTCTGCCTGGCGTTAATACTGCTACCCGCCTACGAATTTTTTCATCTGGGGACCACCCTCCGATCTTGGGAAGTAGACGAACCCTTCCCCTACTTCCGGCGCTTGTTCTATAGTCATGCAGGCAGCGCGACGGTCTGGCAGTTTGCGGCGATATTCCTCGGGTTGGGTGGATTGGTCAGAGAGAGAGCGACCGGTTCATCCTCACTCACCTTGACTCTACCTGTCAGCCGCGGGCGCCTCGTCGGTGTCCGTGTCGGAGTCGGCGTGGTGGAGGCAACCGCCCTGGCTGTCGCGCCTTGGGTTGCGAACTTGTTGACTTCGGCGTTTAGAGGAACACCGTTTTCGGCGTCCCAGGCTGCCTGTTGCATTTTGCTGCTGGCCGGAGGAGGCATGGTCTACTTCGCAATGGCGGTGCTCGTCTCTTCGGTCGTGGAAGGCGAATATACCGCCGTTGCAATCGCCTTTGGGGTGGTGATTCTTGCTTACGCCCTATCTCGCGACGTTGAGTGGCTCAAAGCACTAAATCTCTTTCCACTTGTGACCGGGAGTGGTTATGTCAATAAGGAAACCTTTCTTTTCCCGGAGGCGTTGCCGTGGTCATCGATACTCGCCAGCCTTTCTGTTGCAGGGCTGATGGTCTTTGCGTCCATTGCGATCATACAGCGGAGAGAATTTTGAGTGTGCGTTGCGGCGTCTGTTGGGAAAAGTGGCTAAGTGCTCTCTCAGGGCAGGTCGGGGACCTGCCCCACGGGGTTCAGCGCTTGGGATTAGAACCTCAGCAGTGCAGGCGCTAGATGCTAATATCTTGGAGTGAGAGGTTAGGAAACTACCATGAAAGCTGAAACGCTCGAACGAATCGCGAGCGGGCTGCGGCGCCGGCTCATCCTCGGCTATGCCCTCTTTTCCACGCTACTGCTGGCTGGTAGCGGGATGATCTTCCGAACGCTTCTCGAAGATCTCGTGAACCAGAACGTCCGCCAGAATCTCGACCAGGAATGGGCCGCCATGAAGGGATTCGTCCGGATCACGGAGGGCTCGCCAAAGTGGTTTTATGATCGCGACGATCCGGACGAAACCTACGTCGTGAGCCGTCTACAGCGCGTCTACCTTCTGACGACCGCCCAGGGCTCGGTCCTGCAGTCCTCCGACATCTACGCGTCGCTCGGGGAGGATACCCCGGACGACGTGCGCATTGCGCTCCTATCGCCGAATCCAACTTGGAGGGTCCGCAAGAGTGCGCAGGGCGGGGCCTACCTGCTCCGTTCCGGCGTAATATACTCCAACGACAAGCATCATAACCCTTACTTCGTCTCTATAGGCCGGTCGCTGGCCGAGAATCAAACAATTATCCACCGGTTCACCCAAATCTACATCGGTTTGATAGCAATCATGCTTTTCGGTGGATGCGTGCTTGGTTGGTTCATCCCTGCCCGCACTCCGACACCCCACCCCTGAAAAAAATCGCCGCTTAAATCAATCGTGGGATAGCACCGCCCGCAACACTCCCACGGCGTTACGCTCATTCTGTGGCGGCGATTTGGCAAGACCTGCAACATAGGGGCGGCAGTCCCCTTGCCGCCGCCCGCGCGTGTGTATAACATGGGAGGTCTGACAAGGAGCCTATATATGACACGAAGAGAAATGGCCAGTTTTTGCGCCGGAATCGCAGCCGTTGGAGCCCGCGTGGGTCTAGCGGCGGAGCTTAAACAGCCCGACAGTTTGCGGCTGGGAGTGGCCAGTTACTCCTTCCGCGAGTTCCAACGCAAGCTCGCGATCTCCATGAGCAAGCAGCTTGGCGTCCGCTACATCAGCGTGAAGGAGTATCACCTCCCCTACACGGTGACAGCCGACGAGGCCGCCAAGGCTAAGTCCGAATTCAACAAAGCGGGCCTGGAGATTATGAGCGGCGGCAACATATCGCTGCAGGACGAAGATCCGATGAAGCTCCGGAAGCTTTTCGAATACGCGCGAATGTGCGGCATGCCGATGATGGTGTGCGCTCCCACGCACAAGACGCTGGACACGGTTGAGAAGCTGGTCAAGGAATTCGATATTAAAGCCGCGCTGCACAACCATGGACCGGAAGACAAGCACTTTCCGACTCCCCAATCGGTGCTCGAAGCCGTGAAGGGCCGGGATCCGCGTATGGGTCTTTGCATGGATATGGGGCATTCCATGCGCACGGGTATCGACGTTGTCCAGACTCTCGAAACCGCGGGATCGAGGCTGCTCGACATGCATATCAAGGATCTGAAGTCCCCCACTGACAAGGCCAGCCAATGCGATGTCGGCGAAGGTGTAATGCCCATCGTGGCGATTTTCAAGCAGCTCAAGAAGATGAATTATCGGGGCTGCGTCAATCTCGAATACGAGATCAACGGCGATAACCCACTTCCAGGCATGCTGCATTCATTCGGCTACATGCGCGGGGTGCTGGCGGGAATGGCCGGCTGAGTCAGAACCTTCTCCCCCCGGGGAGGGAGTAAGATAAAAGGAGCATGGCAAAAGAATACGTCGAGCAGAGGGACGGCGCGTATTATGTTGCTAGCACACGAATCTCCCTGGATTCAATCGTCCATGCGTTCCGCCGCGGTGAGTCTGCTGAGACCATCTGCCAGAACTTCGAGCTTCTTCACCTGGAAGAGGTCTACGGCGCCATTGCATATTATCTAGCCAACCAAGCCGACATCGATGCCTACCTCATCCGGCAAAACGAGAAGTGGGCCGAAGGAAAGCGCAACGCCGAACCACTGCCAGATGGTCTGCGCGAGAGACTCATGCGCGCTCGGGAAGAGATTCACACAACTCGCCTATCGTGAAGGTTAGATTTCTGGCGGACGCCGATCTCAACAAAGCTATTGTGAGCGGAGTCCTGCGCCGGGAGCCATTCCTCGACTTCATGACGGCTCAGACGGCCAGGCTGCGCAGTTTGAACGATGCCGAGGTTTTGGCCTTGGCTGCGGAACAACAACGGGTGCTGGTCTCACATGATGTCGGCACGATGCCGGCTCACTTCCGCGCATTCAGAAACGCTGGAAAGCAGAGCTCTGGTGTATTCCTCATCTCGCAGAGCCTCGACGTTGGGACCGCCATCGAGGAACTCATGCTCATCTGGCTGGCATCCGAGGCATCGGACTGGGAAAACCGACTGGAGTGGCTGCCGTTGTGAGTGATATAGCGGGAATGGCCGGCTGATGGGCTAATAGGCAGCCTTATCTCGGCGGAGCGTACTTGTAGACCTTGCCGCCTTTCATCACGAAGGCGACGCGGCGCACGGCGGTGATATCATCCAACGGGTTTCCCTGCACGGCGACGAGATCCGCTTGCATGCCCTCGGCGATCGAGCCGATCTGGGCAGCCATGCCAAGCGATTCCGCGGCCACCGACATCCCGCTGGTCATCGCCTCCATAGGGGTATCGCCACCGTCCTTCACCCGATAGATGAATTCTTCGGCGTTGCGGCCGTGCGCGCCGGCCACTCCATCGGTGCCCAGAACAACCTTGACATGATGCTTCCGCGCCCGCTTCAATACATCCGCCACAAGCGGCAGACCTTTCTCCATGGCGGCAAAACCCTCTTCGGTATAATTGCCGATACCGAGAAACTTGGACTTGTTGTCCAGGTAGTTGTGCAGCACCAGGAAATTCGGGTCGAAGAATGTTCCGCGCTCGGCCATGAGATCGAGCGTCGCATCATCCAGGAACGTTCCGTGCTCGATCGAAGTGCATCCGGCAAGAATAGCGGCTTTGGCGCCGTCCGGCGCATGCGCGTGCACTACCGACCGGAGCCCAACGGCTTTGGCCTCGCCACAGGCGGCGTTGATCTGGTCCACGGTCATGGTCATCTTTCCGCCGTCGCGGATGCTGGCGGTAGCGAACAGCTTCACCACGTCCGCGCCGTCTGCCTTCATCTTCCTCACGTAGGCGCGGATTCGCTCGGGATCGCCGGTGCTCTCGTTGATGGAACGCAAGGAAGTGATCAGGCGCGGACCCGGGATGGCCCCCGCCTCGATCTGGTCGCGCAGATCGCCATCCAGTTCGGCGCCGACGCTCTGGACAGTGGTGAATCCACCCATGAGGATCGCGTACAGATTGGCGGCGGCATATAGCGCTGCGTGCTGCGGCGTCGACTTGGAGCCGCGCCCACCGGCCTCGTATCGGCCCTCCTTGTTGAAATACCAGGTGACATGGACGTGCGTATCGATCCAGCCGGGGGTGACCGTGAGACCAGTCAGGTCGATGCCCGGTTTCTGCTTCGCATCGGCGATGCGCGTAATGCGGCTGCCCTCGATTACGATTTCCTTGTTGTGAAGAATGTGGCCGTTGCCATCGATCAGCGTGGAGGTCTTGAGGACGATCGGTTGGGCGGCGGCGAGAGCGGCAAAGAACGAAAACGCGAGGTATCTGTGAAGCATGATTTTCCCGTGGATTTAGCTTATCGCATGCGGCGCCAGAGACCTTTAACGAACAAGCTAAAGCATGTTCCACATCATTTGTATGCAGGCACTCCCGTCACTCTTTCCCCAATCACCAGCGCGTGAATGTGGTCGGTGCCCTCATACGTCTTCACCGTTTCCAGATTGCACATGTGCCGCATGATCGGGTACTCGTCGGTGATTCCGTTCGCGCCGAGCAGGTCCCGGCTCAGGCGCGCGCATTCGAGCGCGATGGCGGCGTTGTTACGCTTTAGCATGGAAACATGCGCCGGGTCGAGCTTCCCCTGATCCTTCAGCCGGCCG
>Ga0210405_10006579_pt1 | contig 10339 bp, 12 predicted proteins | sample IncBWH11MmetaG_FD_155492 | JGI IMG/M metagenome (GOLD analysis project Ga0210405, IMG submission 155492) | Forest soil microbial communities from Barre Woods Harvard Forest LTER site, Petersham, Massachusetts, United States - Inc-BW-H-11-M | ecosystem: Environmental > Terrestrial > Soil >... | reverse complement strand
CCCGGATGAGGGGGAGTTCAGGAGTTCGGTAGCTCAGGATTTCGGATCTGAAATCCTAGCTTGGGTTTCCTCTTAGTTCCCTCCCTGTTCGTCTGATTATCCAAACGCTCTTGTTGCTGCGTGCGCGAGTACTTGGGGTTGCGGGATGATCCAGCCATGAAACTTAGATCTGCACCACATCGTTCATTTATTTGAAGGTTCGGGTGAAACCAACCACGACGCCGGATGTCGTGACATTGAAAACGACACCGCGGCCGTTGCGGTAGTCCACATATAGATAACGATACCCTGCCTGCAGCGTCCACTTCGGCTTGATTTTGTAACCGAGGACGCCAGCCACCTGATACTCAAGATGCGAGCCGGTATCCCATCCGCCGACGTCACCCAGGATATTGACCACAATTTTCGGTGAAAGGGCCAGCTGAATTCGTCCGCCCAGCACCGGGTCCACGAAGTCCTGTGAACCGGAAAAATTAAGGCCAAGGAGGGAGGGATTGAACTTCAGATTCTCTCCGAGGTACCAGTAGCGGAATCCCGCCACAGCATCAATCTTGATCTTCTCCTCATTAATCACGCGGACGCCGATTTTGGGAGTCAAGAGGAATTCGGTGCCTTTTATGTTCGCGCTCGTTGCCCCTAGGCTCGGGAACGGGAGCGCCTTATCAGCCTCGAGCCTGATCCAGAGCAAGTCGAGAGACATCACTAAGCGCTGGCGTCGAACTTCCAGTGCCCCCATCAGTCCAAACCGGGAATTGGAAAGAAGATCGCCGGGGCTCGCACGGAAGCTGAGGCTGTTGCCGCGTGCCCCTGCGGCGGTTCCGTGCACTCCCGGAAACCAGAGATAGTTGTTCCAAGCAAAATGCCACGCGTTGTCTGGTCCAGTCGGGGCCGCCTGAGGGGGGTCTAAAGCAGTATCGATTGCTGGTTGTCGGCCTGTGACGGCAAGAGACGGAGCTGCGGTCGGGCTGACGCTGTTGCTTCCTAGCAGGTAGGCCTCGTCATTTGGTGGAATCGCTTGAGCTCGGCATGGACCGGAAGCTGCGAACAATAACAGACTGAGAACCAGCCAGGTAAATACTACGGTAGTCGTCGGTCTCTTCTTTATGGACATTAGAGTTCCTTTAGTCTGGAATGCGTCCAACACGCGATTCCGATCAACGCGCTTGGCTGGGGAAGGATGCTCTGTGTTGAGATGTTCTAAGAACTGTCAAAAATAACAGACTTGGCGACCGGCTTTCGTAGCCACCTTCCGGGAGCGACAATCAGCACCTTCTAAGCGGGCCGAGCCGACGCCCGTCTAGACTGGCTTTTGGGCACCCCAATTTCCATCACAAAAGTGGAGGTGCCCAAGATTTGATACTTGCCGAGAACCTTTAACGCTCGGACAGCAACATCCTGACAATATAATAAAGGCCCACTTGGCTGCTCAAGACTAAGAGCACGATAAAGCATAGCGTCTTACCGCGCAGTTCTAACCGTGGAGCTACGCCGCCAGCTCGCCACATATTGGCCCTCTTTCGAACCGATTTAATTGAAAATGCCTTAGATGCGAATGATCGCTCATGGAAAAGGCAAAGGGAATCGTTAGTATTGACAGATACATGTCTTTTTCTTTGTTGACAGTCGAGAGTCAAACGGACCGTTGCAATGCCATTGGTCGGCACATCCGGCGAAAATTGGGCGGAACGGAGCAGAAAGCTAGGTACAAGCGCTACCATCGTCGCGACCAAAGTCATGATTGCGGCTGCGGGTAGCCGTCAATTTTCAGGGCGGCGACTGCCACTCCTTACCATTTGACTAGCGGCGTGTTCCGTCTCGCCCACCAGAGGAGTACGAGCAACCAAGCATCGCATGTTCGAACAGTCTATTTGCCTGGTTTGGCGGCGAGATTAGTTCCGGGTATAAGGTTCCTGCTCTCAAAGGATTTCGGCCCCCAAAAGAAAAAACATCGTGTGATCTGCACCGATTCCACTGCGCCCCTCGCCAGACACATAATGCAAGCGCTGTTCCTGGCTCTGGGTTGCCGCACTTGTGCGACCCACTATCGACCTTGATAGAAAAAGTACGCTCATTAGAGTACCGCTCCCATAACTTCCAGGCGGCCACCGATTGCGCGAGTCCCGATGCTTCATGGCTCCTGGCCCTACCTTTCCGATTGGTTGCTTGAACCGTTGGCCTATACCTTCGGAACCAGAGAACGATAGGCATGACCTACGTCATCATCGCTGGCCAACAAATCCTAGTCGCGCACCAACGGTTTCAGTTTATACCTCACTTATGGTGCTCTCTGCCCTCTCTTCGATGACCGATTGGATTTTTGACGAACAATCCACTGTGAATTATCCATAGTCCAAGGCGGCACGTGTGTGCGCTCTCTCTCTCGTATTGAATGCGTAGCTGCATTGTTGCGGGAGTCGGACGCGAAGCGGCTGTCAGTTTTGACAGTTACCCCAATTAGTTCCTGCTGCAGTATTTCATCAACTACAACTGGACGAAGGCCTGGTACACCACTTGTCAGCCCACCCTCATTGGCGAGGGGAGGAATTACGGCGTTCATCCTCCGGGCACTTCCCATTGGGGCATTAGCTTGCGTTGCTGTTTCCTAAATGCTTAGGAGGCGCAGCAGATGTTGCTGGAGAAAGAACTGACGAAGCTATAGCAATAGCAATCACAAAACAACTGACTGCATGCTACGAGTCCATAGGAACGAAATTTACTGCCGACGTCTCGCCTTGCTCTTCGGAGCAGCGCTGAGCAGTTCCCTGACTGCAGCCGCAGCGGCGCAGGAACCCGGGACAGCCAAAGCAACTGCTGCGATCTCGGATGCGGGCGAAGCACCTGCCCCGCGCGAGGCCGGGTCACAATCATTCCAGAAGTCGGACGCTGCTGAACCTAAAACCCCGAACGACAAAGATGGCAAGAAAAAGCAGAAAGAGGACGGAAAGAACAAGCATGCGTCGCGAGGGTCCCTTGTCGTGGCTCCTCTGCCCATTTCGAGTCCAGCCATTGGCACCGGCATCATCCCGGTCCTGGGCTATATCTTCCCCTTTAGAAAGAACGACAAAGCTTCTCCTCCTTCTACCGTCGGCGTGGCTGGCGTGATTACGAACAATGGCAGTCGCGCTTTCGGCCTGGGCGGCCACCTGTTTCTGAAAGAGAATACCTATGAGATCACCGCTGCTTACGGCCAGGCTGATGTCAACTACAACTTGTACGGCACCGGATTCTTCTTTGGGAACGCCGGTGCAACGCGCAAGGTACCAGTGGAGCAATCCGGCCACGCTTTCTTTGGCGAAGCATTACGCCGGTTGGCGGGGAATGTTTTTGTAGGCCCGCGATTCTTTGATGGAAACTCGGTTGTTACCCTGAAGCCGACCGGCCAAATTCCAGCTCTTCCGCCCGACCTTGGGATCCACACGACCCTGAGATCTTTGGGCGTGCACATGGTGCGCGACACTCGCCCAAACCAGTTCTACCCAACCTCCGGAACAAAACTGGAATTCACGGCTGACTTCTTCGCCCAAGCGCTGGGCAGCAAATACTCGTTCCAGTCTTACAAACTCTATTTCGACAAGTACTACAGTCTGAGCAAGAATCAAGTCCTGGCCTACGATCTGTTTGTCTGCAATACGGCTGGCCAGCCACCTTTTTACGGAAATTGCATTTATGGGACGCAAAACGAACTCCGCGGATATATCGCCGGCCAGTATCTCGATCGCCACATGTGGGCTACGCAACTGGAATATCGGCTCACTCTGCGGGGAGGGTTTGGCCTTGCAGCATTCGGCGGCATCGGAGAAGCGATCCCCGGTTCGAGTCAACGGCTTAGAATGAGTTACTTCTTGCCCAGCGTCGGCGGGGGACCGAGGTACCAACTGAATAAGAAATATCACCTCAATGTTCGCGCTGATTTCGCTCGGGGCAGGGGCAGTTGGACTTGGAGCGTGGGCGTGGGCGAGGCGTTTTGACTCTTCTCCAGTTCGAATTGGTCAAACTTTGCACCGATTGCATTGAGCAAAAGCGTGGCAATCGCTAGGAGTCAGAAGAATGACTACTCCAATTCCTGTGTTCCCCGGCGCGAGCCGTTTCCTCTTCCTTCTCCTCATGGCTCTCTTCGCATGCCTCTCTTCTCCAGCTCAGGCAAGGCGACGGGATGTGGTTGTTATGAATAACGGCGACCATGTCACCGGGCAACTAAAGCGTCTGCAAAACGGCTTGTTATACATAGAGACCGACTATGTGTCAGGGAATATCGGGCTGGATTGGAATCAAGTGCGATCGGTGCAAAGCACTGCTACCTTCCAAATTGTGTTAAACAACGGTCAGAGACTTGTGGGAAAGATTGAAAAAGTCTCCGGTGAGAAAGCGAAGCGGGAGGACTTTCTGATTCGTGAAGCCACCGGGGAGGTTCAAGTCCCTTCGGCTTCGATTGCGCAAATCGACTCGAAAAAGCCAACGTTCTGGCGGCAATTGCAGGGAGGCATTGATGTGGGCTATAGCTTTACTAGCGGAAATAGTCAGTCAACCCTAAACGCAGATACAAACGCGAGGTACCGCACCAAAGGCTGGGAGGTTGCGACCTCGCTCGATTCGACGTTTAACGGCCAGTCGGGAGGATCTAAAACGAATCGCGAAGACGGGCAGGTGACAACCGCCAAGTTTCTGAACAGAAATTCCTTCATCGGGACTCTTTCCGATTTTCTTCACAGCAGCCAACAAGATTTGAACCTGCGCACCACGCTTGGCGGCGGTTATGGACGGTACTTTAAGCGCACTACCAACACCAACTTGGCCTGGCTGGGCGGGTTTGTCTACGTTCACGAGTCCTTCGGGACCGCCGCTGGCAATCCGTCGGATCAGACTATGGAGGCTGTGGTCGGATTGCAATACAACTATGTTCGCTTCAACTTCGGACAGTTCCAATCGCAATTACGGACATTTCCGGGACTGACGGACACCGGCCGCCTGCGCTTGACTACGAATAATTCACTCTCCATCAAACTGCGAAACAACTTTTACCTTAACTTCACGTTCTGGGATAACTTCGACAGCAGACCGCCGGCGATGGCAAGAAAAAATGAGCTAGGCACGAGTACGGGGATCGGCTGGTCCTTTTAGCTGACACTCCCGCCCGGGGAGGCCTCAAGACCGTCGACGCTTCGTACTGCTAAGGCGGAAATCCCGCGGCCGTCAGCGCCCATCGTCTATCCGCGACCACTATTTGCGGCATTCAATGTCCAAGAACGTGTATCATATCGATCTCTCTCTGAGGCTCGAGGCGCCGCCTTCGGCGTATGCCTTCCAAAAGCGACGGTTGAAATGTACTTAAGGCTTCGTTCCGACTCCACCCGCTGCCTGCTGTCCTCGACTACGATCTTGCTTTCCTCACTCTCGCGGTTGTCCATTGTGCTGGCTGCCTGCTGTCTGCTATCGCAGTGTCCCGCCGCGGCACAGGGGAAAGAAGTCCGGCGCGTCCTTGTTCTTACGGAAGGAAGTCTTTCGTTGCCCGCCGTCGCCGCGGCCGATCGGGAGATCCGTGTTGGCCTGGAGAAATCGCCCTACGCGATCGAGCTCTATAGTGAGTACTCGGGAACGGTCCTGTTTCCGCGTGAGGCCTCCTACCGTAAGCTTCGTGAGTGGTATCGAAATCGCAAACCAGATGTGATTATCGCTGCAGGACCATCACCAATCAGCTTCATGACGGAGGCGCACAAAAAACTCTTCGGCGACACCCCGATTGTCATCTGTGGTAGTAGCGAAGAGCAAGCAGACAATCCCAAGCTGGACCCTGAGTTCACCGGCGTGTGGATGACTATCGACGCCGCAAAGACTCTCGACGCCGGACTGCAACTGCGGCCCCGCACTCAACACGTGGTGGTAGTCGGTGGTGTGTCACCGTACGATAAGCACGTCGAGGCTATAGTCCGGGAGCAACTAAGCAGTTACGAATCCAAGGCTGACTTCGATTATCTAACTGACCTGGCGATGCCCGCGCTTCTCGAGCGTCTCAGGCACCTGTCAGACAATACCCTCGTCTTGTATACGTCGTTGAACCAGGATGCTGCTGGAACGGATTTCATCCCTGCAACCGAATCTGTCCCGATGGTGGCGAAAACCTGGTGGCGGCGAGTGATTTCTGTTCCTTGTGGGGCGAACGGGGCATCTGACGGGCGGACCTGCGAAACGTGCGAGCGGTCAGACACGTCGGTGGAGTCTTGGCCGATCACTCTTCTGCTGACAAACTGCTTCCCCCCCCAGAGCCGCTTTCACAGCAGGCAGTAGTTCGCTTCCGGCGAGTGTCTTAACAACGTAGCCCAGGGCACCCAAGCTCAGGGCTTCGCGTATTACGTCGTCAGAAGATTCTTGGCTCAGGAAGATTATTTTGGCATTCGGGACGAGCTTGCGGATTTGCCGGGCCGCCTCGACTCCGTTTAATTTAGGGAGACCGATGTCCAGAAGAATTAGGTCCGGGTTAAGTTCCGCGGCCTTCTGCACAGCGGCTAGCCCATCTGACAGTTCACCGACAACTTCCAGTTCCGGGTTTTGCCGCAGTGCGGAACAAACGAAAGATCGAAAAGGTTCAAAATCATCTACCACTAACACACGGATGCGAGTCGTTGTCGGGGCGCTCCATCTCTGAAGGGGGACATCATCGAAGTCCGCGAAATACCAACACGAGAGTAATAGAGTCGTTGGGCAGCCGCAAGTCGTCAATTGTCTCGATACAGTAAATGGGGTTTGCTGAGCTGTGGATAAAATTTAGGACGGCCTTCCCTAATCTCACAGAGCGTATGCAGTCGTTCCAGAAATGGAATTTCCTGCCACGCCGAATTAGGTTCGGCACTGCCGATTGAAAGGACAAGAGAGGCCACCCACCACACGTGAACCAAGACAGAGCCGTCTCTTCTTGCCCGCTACCAACAACCTGTAACTTTTGACAGTTGGATGCGGTGACCCCTGGTGGCAGCCTTTTTGGAGGCGTAAAGCTTGGATCGACGTGATCCCGGAAGGCTTCCATGCGATTTGCTGTCCTATGCCTTTTAGCTTCAACTGTGTTCCCGTTGGTAAGCCGAGCACAAGCTCCTGTTTTCGCGATCACACCGGAAGAAAGCTCGATTAAGTTCTCCGTCAAGGCCTCGGTCGCTATCAACGGTAATTTCGACAAATGGGACGCCGCACTGACATTTACGTCCCCTGATGTCTCGACAGGCGTTCTGGACATCAAGATTCAGGCAGACAGTGTGGATACCGGCAGCGGCATGAAGAATGGCAAGCTGAAGGGCAAAGACTTCTTCGACGTGAATCAGAATCCTTTGATCACGTTTCACTCAACGAGGTACGTACAGACCAGTCCCAACACAGTCGAGGTGGATGGGGACTTTACGATCCGAGGAGCGACTAAACCCGAGAAGCTGACGTTTACGGTTACCAGCGCGGGGACAGGCTCAGGCGCAATTAAAGGGACAATGACCTTCGACCGTAAGGACTACGGCATGAACAAGGGCATTCCCTTCGTCAAGATCGGCGACCACGTCGACGTGACTGTCGACCTCAAGGGGAAACGAGTCAGCGGGCCTGCGGTGGACTTAAAGCAATAGCCAGCCTGTAATAGGGTGTCTGGAGCACGTTGTTGCTGGGCGGCACAGGACACTGCAAATGATCGCAGACCATTTCAGGTGATAAGCGAATGCTCGCCGAACCAACTCCCATCTAAAGATCAGGTGGCTGCTGCCAGGCACTGTCATTTCTGACAGTTAATTCCTGTTCCCCCTGGAGCGACCATGATTCGATCACTGAGTCATTTGGGATGGGTGGCGAAATGTAGAGTGCGTTTGTGCTACAAAAGGCGGACTGTAAGGAATGGTCTATGAGCTTTGTTCAAGCATTGCCAAGAGACAGAGGAACGGTTCTTGCCGAAGAGCGAACCGATCTAGCGCTTCAGCGCACGGTGAACGCGGCCGAAAGAACGTTGATGGCATGGATCCGAACCGCCCTTTCGATGATCGGATTCGGTTTCACTATTTACAAGTTCTTCCAATACCTGCCTGAAGAGATTGCCACCGGTAACATCCAGCGTCCTCAGGCGCCGCGCAATTTGGCAATGAGCCTAATTGCTCTAGGCACTCTGTCTTTACTGGCCGCAGCTTGGCAGCACTGGAATTTCCTCAAAGAGATTGGTCCATTACAGACGCGCCACGTGCGGTCCATCTCCTTCGTGGTGGCGATTTTTGTCGTACTGATTGGATTCATCGCCTTTTACGGTGTTCTGTTGCGGCACGGGCCGTTTTAGGCCCACCTGCAAGATTGCTGCGCTTTCTGACGTTCTTGTGTAAGGAGCTGCTGTATTCAAACGAAAGCGTCAATCGGAGCCATCGCTCTTTCCCTGCCATTTTTGTCCTCACCGATCTTGGTTCACGATTTTCCGGGTCCGTAGCGGAGAGCACATGGAATCGAATGCAGTGATCCAAGGCAGCGAACTGATCGTTCGAGGACTGGAGTTTTTGGGGGTTGCCGTGATCGGTATTGCCTTCCCCTATGCGACCATTCGTTGCCTTGTGGACATAAGGCAGCGCAGACCGAACCCTTATCAGCGGCTGAAAACCTTCATTGGAAAAGCTCTTCAACTCGGGCTGGAATTCCTGGTTGCCGCGGACATCGTCCGAACGGTCATGATCGAACCCACCAGGGGAGGGATCGTGTCGCTGGGTTTGTTGATTGTTGTGCGAACGTTCCTGAGTTGGTCCATCACGGTGGAAATTGAAGGCTGCTGGCCGTGGCAAGTCGCAAGAAGTGAGAAGGCTTGACGCATGCGAGACTGGGAAACAATCATCGAGAATCTTTTCGCACGCTTGGATGGTCCGCTTCATTTCCGGTTTATCGTCCAGCCACTGGTCGCAACTTTTTTCGCGGTTATCGAGGGTATCAAAGACGCAAAAGCTGGGAAGCCTGCTTATTTCTGGGCTTTGCTTTCTACTCCCGATCGACGCAAAGAGTTGGTTAAAGAAGGCTGGAAGTCGGTAGGCAAGATTTTTATCCTCGCCGTCATTCTCGATGTCGTCTACCAACTGAAGGTCCATTCGACGGTCTATCCGGGTGAGACGCTCATCGTGGCGTTTGCCCTGGCGATCGTGCCGTACCTGGTGGTACGCGGCCCGATTAATCGACTCACCCGTATTGTAAGAAACATGAGAGTACAGCAACTGACCCATCAATCCGGCGGCATCCCGCACGACGTTGAAGGGAACGGGAAACGAGAATAAGCCTTAACTGAGACGGAGAGGTGGTACGAAAGTGATTTCGAGTCTGTTTCGCCGAAGCGACGCAAGTGTCACCGGCCGTGAGCCTGCGTTCGGGGTCGACTCAGGGAGTCAGGCGCAACGACTCCATCGGGAGGCGCAGGTTTATTATTTTGCATTCAAAGATCCGCGCGTGCCTTGGTACGCGAAGCTGGTAGCGGTATGCAGCGCAGGCTACCTGGTTAGCCCGATTCAACTGATTCCGAGTTTCATTCCCGTGATCGGGTTTTTGGACGACTTCTTAGTTCTTTTTTTAGCGGCGAAGCTATTTGAAAGAATTGTTCCTCCAGAGGTGCTCACGGAATGCCGTCAGCTAGCCTATGCAGCCGAGATTCGCAGGAAGGAAGAAGTAAGATCGACGCCGGCCCTCGTGGCTTTCGTCGTAATCAGCGCGGTTTGGCTGCTCGCAGCGGTAGGTGCCAGTGTACTGGTGGCGAAATATGTTTCCCCGAACCAGGGTATTGCAAAATAGTTTCCTAGAGGTAGCGATAAGAGCTCCGGTCTTTTGGAGTTTTCGGACAGCGCATCAGTTCCCAGATGACGTTCCGTTCATCGGTCACGTTGAAACCATGGAATACTCGACTTGACGGATTACGCATTTTGATGTGTCGCTTGCCCCAGGCTCATTTCGGCAATTATTGAAGTGCCTCCGCCCTGGACGGCGGGCGCGTTTGTCGCGAAGCCGTCTTTAAGCTGCAATTCGCCGGAACTCGCGTGCGAGACTGGCAGTTTTGACAGTTGCTGGTTCTCTTCGTTGCCCGTAGCATTCCTCGCGTTTACCGAGTTCCAGGACCGCACCCGCCAAATGGCTACAACTGCGCAAGCGGAGACGTACCTACAGCCGGCGTTCCATGTACTGGCCAAGCCCACTGGGTCAATCTGTAATTTAGACTGTAAGTATTGCTATTTCCTCTCCAAGGAAGTCCTCTATCCAAATAGCCAGTTTCGGATGGCGGACGACGTGCTGGAAAGTTATATCCGCCAGATCATCCAAGCCCATCAGACTCCCGAGGTAGTCATCGCGTGGCAGGGGGGCGAACCGA
>Ga0210405_10006578_pt1 | contig 10341 bp, 4 predicted proteins | sample IncBWH11MmetaG_FD_155492 | JGI IMG/M metagenome (GOLD analysis project Ga0210405, IMG submission 155492) | Forest soil microbial communities from Barre Woods Harvard Forest LTER site, Petersham, Massachusetts, United States - Inc-BW-H-11-M | ecosystem: Environmental > Terrestrial > Soil >... | reverse complement strand
TGTCGTAGTGAAAAACAACAAGCAGCCGGCGCAAGAGGCCGCTGGCCCTGACTACAGCGTCGAAGTCTGCGATGTCAGCAAGACCATGGCGCGCCCGGGATGCGACGCCGCGGGTACGGTTCAGTTGAGCGCAGATTACTACAAGGGGGACCGCAGCATGCGCGAATCGGCGTTCGACATTTCTTTCCGCTTCGACCCCTACGGCGCCGCCACTCATCACTTTGCTCCGGTCTGCCTGAACAGTCTTCTTTATAAGACGGAGAAGGATCTAGAGGAAATCAGCCGGTTGCTGGGCAAGACCGCCGAAGCCGAACAATGGAAGCAGCGGGCGGAACAGCGCAAGCAGCAAATCAACCAATATCTTTGGGACGATCAGCGGGGCTTGTTCTTCGACTACGACCTTCGCACTGGAGCTAGATCGACCTACGAATACGTGACCGCGTTCTATCCGTTATGGGCGGGGCTGGCCAGTTCGCACCAGGCAGAGGCAGTCGCTCGAAATGTGAAAATCTTCGAGCAACCGGGAGGGCTGGCCACGAGCCCGAACGATACGGGCATGCAGTGGGACTATCCATATGGATGGGCCCCGCTTCAATCCCTCGCGGTGGAGGGCTTGCGCCGTTATGGCTACACTGCCGACGCGGACCGAATTGGGTACAAGTTTCTTTCCACTGTGGCGGAGAACTTCCGACGAGAAGGGACCATCCGGGAAAAGTATGACGTGGTGACGCGCTCCTCGGAGGCGCATGTGAGCGCAGGGTATCAAGCCAATGTGATCGGCTTTGGTTGGACCAACGGGGTTTTCCTCGAGTTTTTGCATGAACTACCCAAGGAAATGATCGACCAATTGGCAAAGGAACAGGACGCTGCGTTGCCATCAAGTCACCAGTGACCGCATCACTCCGCGGTGTCATTGCTTGCCGCTCTCGCGCTCCTGCAACTGCTCGGCCAGTTTCAGTTCTCTCTCAGCATCTTCATTGCGGCCCAGGTCACGGTACGCTTGACCCAACAAGTGATGAGTGATGGAATTATTTGGATCCATCGTAACCGCGCGCTGCAGAGCACGCACAGCCAGGTCAAATTCGCCTTTCTTCTCGAGCACTTTCCCCATCAGGATATAGGGACCTGTGGATGTCGCGTCGAGCCATATTGAGCGCTGCAAGAGGCGTTCGGCGTCATCGAACTTCTGTATGCGTGAATAAGCGTCAGCCAGCTTGTAATAAGTCGGCGCGTGCGCAGGGTTGATTGCTTTCTCCTTTTCGAATTCGGTGATGGCCTCAGGGATGCGCGACTTGTACAAGTACAGTTCACCCAGCAGGAAGTGAGCCAGTGGAAGTTTCGGATCGAGTGCGACTGCCTTTTGGGCATATTCTTCCGCGATCGGATCGAATTCCTGGCGCAAAAGCATTCGCGCGGTAAACAAATAGCTAGCGGCGGAGTCTGCCGGTACGTCAAACATCCGCGCGAAAGCATTGCGAGCTTGCGGATAGTTCTTTGCCTGGATATAACAGACTCCCAAAATGTAAGCTGCATCTACATTCGCGAAGGAATACCAGGTCTGAACCCTTTCGAGGAACGGAATGGCATCGTTTGGGCGTCCAGCAAGATAATAGGAGAGACCCAGCAATTGCACGGCTTCGCTGTCCCTTGGATTTTCCTCGACCGCTTCTTTCAAATACCCCGTGGCCTTCAGATAGTCACCCTTTTTGTAGTAAGCCGCTCCCAGTTCGTGAGCTAACCCAGCCAGCTTTGGATTCTGCGTGGCAAGGGCTTGCAGTTGAGAAAGAGCTTCATCGTACTTGCCCTCTTGCATTAGCTTGCGGGCTGCATCGAAGTTGGAAGATGGAGTCTGCGGCGAGGGAGGTCGTGCCTCTTTCGATGCATGAGCCGCCGGTGCTGCAGGCTCGGACAGCGCGATGGCCGGGTAACTGCTGCTCATCGTTAACAGAAGAATCTCGATGCAGATGAGTGCTAACAACTTGACCTCCAACCATCAGGCGGCAAGTGAGATCGCGCTTTGACCGCCGGCTCCCGTCGCTCTCTCACGGTATTGAAGGAAAGCAGCATAACACGTAACCTATCCTCACTGTGTTCTTGCGATTCGCCGGAAAGCGCGGCTGCGCTGGACTCTGCCTTGTTCTCATCGCACTGCAAGTGAGCGCGTTTGCCTGGCTGTCACAGGCGCAGACGACAGCGGCCTCCGCTGCCTCGGCCGCATATCAACGGGGCCAGGCTGCCATGCAAAAGGGCGATGCCGCGGGCGCACGCGCGGCTTTTGAACAATCCATCAAAATCGATCCCCACAACGCAGACGCGCAGAATGCCCTCGGACAATTGATGCTTCTACAGGGCGATTTCGACGGCGCGATCAAACAGTTCCGTGCAGTCACGCGGCTCAGGCCTGGCCTGGCAATCGCGCATGCCTACCTGGCTGAAGCCCTCTCGACCAAGGGATTGCAGGAGGAAGCGGCGCAGGAGCTACGGGTGGCGGTGCGCCTGGCCCCCGATCAAGCCGACGCGCATCGTGCCCTGGCGCGTGTGCTCAGTCAGCAACAGAAAACAGGCGATGCCATTTCGGAGATGAAAAAAGCGGTGGCGTTGCAACCCGCACGGCCGGAGTTGCACGATGACCTCGGCGTACTGCTCGCTGAACAACTGCAAATGCCGGATGCCGAAAGAGAGTTCCGTACGGCACTGAAGTTAGATCAAAAGTATGAGCCCGCCCAGCTTCACCTGGGAGTGGCGCTTTTGAATCGAGGCGAGCGGGACGAGGCTGTGCTGTTTCTGCAGCAAGCCGCTCAACTGAATCCCAAAGACGGGACTGCGCAGTATTACCTGGGGACCGCACTCGAGGCAAAAGGCGACACCGATGCAGCCCTGCGAGCGTACGAACAAGCGGCAGAACTGACGCCGAATGTGGCTGCGGTTCAAACCCGGATGGGATTGTTGCTCCAGCGTTCGGGCGATCCCGAGAAGGCCGCGACTGCGTTCGCAAAGGTGATTGAGCTAACTCCGAATGACCCCGAGGCACACAACAACCTGGGTCTAGCCCTCATGCAATACGGGCAGGGCGATTCCGCAATCAAGGAATTCCAGACGGCATTGAGACTGCATCCCGACGATGCAGGAATTCGAGGGAATCTTGCGCTCGCGTACTTGCAAAAGTCCGATTTTGACGCGGCGGCACTGGAGCTACGGGAAGCCTTGAAAATTTCGCCGGACAAGGCTCACCTTCACTACGACTTGGCTGTTGCACTAAAGTTCAAGGACGACTTAGCCGGGGCAGTCGGGGAATTGAAAGAGGCGATTCGTCTCGACCCCGAGTTGGCAGATGCTTACTACACCTACGGAGTTACATTGTGGCAAACCGGTGATTTCCCAGCGGCGGTTGAGCAGTTGCAGGATGCTATCCGGGTTAAGCCGGACTACGCCGAAGCCTTCTACACACTGGGCACGGTGCTCAAGCAAATGAACAAACTGCCGGAAGCAGCCAACGCACTCCGGGAGGCCATACGTCTGCAACCTGATTTTGCCGGAGCGCATACCACCTTGGCTGCCGTCCTGCGGCAACTCGGCGATACTCAAGGAGCAGCCCTTGAGAGCCGCACGGGTTCCGAGATCAGCCAGCAAAAAACCAGCCTTCAGGCCGCTACCTTTACGACTAACTCTGGACGACGCCTACTTGAGGCTGGAGATTTGGAGGGCGCCATCTCCCAATTTCGTTCCGCGATCAATTCCCAGCCAACTTATGTTCCGGCCCATTACGAGCTTGGCCTGGCGCTACAGAGGAAAGGAGACAAGGCAGGGGCGGCGGCAGAGTTCCAGAAAGTGGGAGAGTTGGATTCGCGATTCAAGTCGCCATCCGAGTAAGGGATCTATGAAATACTCTTCCGTAACGCGACCAACTCCATTGCTACTGGCACGCCTCGCGTGACCTTCACTCGTAAGACAGCTTCAAAAGGCTTCATTTCCGAGGTGTTCGAAATGCCAAGCCGTTGCAGCAAATCCTCCAAAGATTGGGGCCCGCAAATGTATTCGGCCGCAGCTTGCGTGCCGATGGTGGTTGTCCCGGCCAGGATCATGACCGACTGCGTCGGGTTTCGTTCTCGCACACGCGCGACGACAGAATACTCCTCGCTCAGCGGTATTTTGGCAGAGCTCGCTAGAAATACGCTGGGCTCGCCCGCTTGCGGATGCACGTTCAAGATCGCCAAGTCGCCCTTGCGCGGACCCGATGTGAGCCGTTGAAAAACGAATTCCTGGGTGCCCGGAATTTCCCGCAGGGTGAGATTCTCCGCCGGCGAACCCAGGAAAATCAAGTTGTTGTGCTTGGCATCGTCTAGCGAGAGCAAACTTCCGCGCTTCACCAGGATCGGTCGGCCAAGCAAAGCGAACACGTGATCGAGATCGTGGACCGCGAGTACTTCGCCGACGCCGGTGTAGTGATCCAGAATCAGCTCCCGCGAATCGCGGGTCGCATCGAAATAGCGCATTCCCGTCTCCGGTCGACCCACGAAGGCGCCATTGCTGAAGATCACCCACGGCTCTTCCGGTCCGGAGATGAAACTCGCCCAGAAGGTTCGAAACGCGGCGGGTACTGGCTCGGTGTGGGTGGTCGCGATCGCTTCCCCCGCGGCTCGACCGGCAAGTCTGGTTTCGATCACGGTCACAGCCGCCGCCAACAGAATGAGCAATACGATGACGGCAATCGCCCAATTGCGAGACGTATGCGCATTCGCCGTTTCTTGGTATCCGCTGCTGTGGGGCGGGACAGAGAGCCCTTTGTGTACCGCAGATGTTCGATGATGAAACGAAAGTACGTATCCCCCTTTAGGCAAGTCCACCAGGATCGGGTCTTCCGCGCCTTCCGAGCCGTAATACTCGGCCAACTTGAGACGAAGGCGTCCGGCCTGCACCCGGATGGTCGAATCCAATTGGGGATCGAAGTCGGTTGGGCGATGAAAGACCTGAGTCGCGATCTCGTATTCCTTCAGAGGTTCGCCGGGATGAGTTAGCGCGTGAGCCGCCAGATAACGAAGAAGTTTACAGAGGGACTCGGAGCCGTGGAGGGTATGGCTATTCACTAACCTGTCAATCTGTTCCAGGTATTGGTCCCTTTCCGCCAAATGGACCCGTGTTACAGCCATGTCACATAAGCGTAACAAGTGTGTGTATGTACCTGCAAGTCTGGAATTTACACGCCGTGTCACGGTATCAAACTTCTTGAAACTTCTTTGGCATGTGCGAATAGTGGTTTTGTACTAGGGCGCAAATCTCGACGGTTTGTAGGGCTGTGTCTTGGGAGGGGAGGCCACTCTACGCACTGAGCTTCAGAAATTTACGCGGTCGCCACGTGCTTTTCTTGTTCTTGGCGTCGCGTTTTCGCACTGTGACCGGGGTGAGCGCGAAAATTCGGAATCAAGATTGCCAGCGCCGGGAGGAATGCAATGAGAAAGTCTTCCGTTTCAGGTCTTGTGGCAGTGGTTCTTCTCGCTCTCTCGGTCCCGTTAGCTTCAGGCCAAGCCGTCTTTGGTAGCATCTTCGGTACCGTGACCGACCCCTCAGGTGCTGCTGTCGCAAATGCCAAGGTCACGGTAACAAACGCCCGCAAAGGCACGACCGACGAAGCTACCACAAACGAAAGTGGCAACTATTCCGTCACGCACTTAATTCCAGACACCTACAACCTTCGAATCGAGAGTCCAGGCTTCAAGGTCATTGAGCAGCAAGACGTCGCAGTTTCGGCTGACGCCGCAGCCCGCGTCGACGAACAGTTCCAAGTTGGCTCCGCCACTGAATCGGTCGAAGTGACCGGCGAGGCTCCCCAACTGAAGACCGATCGGGCCGACGTAGCCATCGAGTTCGATCAGAAATACGTCGAAGACCTGCCCATCATGAACCGCAACTTCACCAGCTTCGAGTTGCTGTCACCTGGAACCCAAAAGATGGTCGGCTGGAGTCACGCTGCCACAGAAAACCCACAGGGCAGTCAGCAGATTTTCGTCAACGGGCAGCATTTTAGTGGCACTGCTTTCGAGTTGGATGGTACTGACAATCAGGATCCAATCTTGGGCATAATCGTGGTCAACCCAAACTTGGATGCAATCCAGGAGGCGAAAGTCTCTTTACAGAACTATGACGCGGAATTTGGCAAAGCGGTTGCCGGCGTTGTAACCGTGCAAACGAAATCGGGGAGCAACGAATTCCACGGCGATGGCTTCTGGTTTCGCCGTACCGATGCTACCGCGGCCCGTGATCCCTTTACGCAATTCGCTCCCAATCCGATCACCGGGAAGTTTATCCCGTCGGACAAATGGCAGCAGTTCGGGGGCACCATCGGCGGTCCGATCATCAAGAACAAGCTGTTTTTCTTCGGGGACTATCAAGGCACGCGGGAGACCAGTGGAGCTACGAACCTGTTGACAGTTCCGACGGCGGAGATGTCGAAGTCATGCAATCCTTCCACCAACGCCGCCAGTGCTACTCCGGGTTTTTGCGATCTGAGTCAATATCTGACTGCGGGGCTACAGGGTGGTGGGCAAGCCTATAACCCAACCACGGGCAACCTCACGGCAGGAACCGGTCGCGCCGCATACACCAACAACCAGATACCGATAAAGCAGATTTCTCCCCAATCCGCAGCCGTCCTGGCACTCTTCCCGGCGCCTACCAACAGCAGCGTGTTCAACAACTATGTGGCGTCGGGTTCTGGTTCTTTCAGTCAGAACAGTTTTGATACGCGCATCGACTATACTGCGACACCTACCGTGCAGATCTTCGGGCGGTTCAGCCTTGACTATTTCAACATTTCCGGACAAGGGTCGTACGGCGCGCTAGAAGGCGTGGGCTTCGGTCCGGGCGGGCTGGCGGGCAGTTCGATCACTCACAACTACAGTTTGGCGTCAGGCGTAACCAAGACCATCAGCACAACACTGCTCGCCGATTTCCGCTTCGGATATTTCAAATACAACCCGCAGACTTCAAAGCCAGACGCTGGAACCACTCCTATGACTGGTTTCGGCATTCCCAATGCGAACCTCACCGGGGCCCAAGCTGGTGTAACGTCGGGTCTCGGGGGATTCCTCCTGAACCAAACGCCGTCGAATAATTCAGCTAACAACGGCATCAATGGAACTCCCACCGTAAGTTGGGGCGACGGGCTGGGTGTAGGGCGATGCAATTGCCCGCTTATTGAGAGTGAGCAACAATTTCAGTGGGTCACAAACTGGACAAAGATACACGGAAACCATCAATTCAAATTTGGCGCTGACGTTCGGTATGCCATGAACCTGCGAGTGCCGAGTGACGCGGGCCGCACTGGCGATTACACATTTGACTATCGGACTACATCAAACGGTGGTACCGGCGGTCTCGATTGGGCAACCTTCATGTTGGGTGACGTCACGCAGATGAGCCGATACGTCAGCACCAGCCTCACTGCGGCAGAGCGACAGTGGCGCATGTTTTATTATGGCCAAGATACGTGGCGCATCTCGCCCAAGCTGACCCTCAACTATGGTTTACGTTGGGAAGTTTATTTCCCTGAGTATGTAAATGCTAAGGGCAATGGCGGCTTTGCCAACATCGTCCAAGGTATTGACCGCGTCGCGGGTTACGGACCGTACGGTCTCAACGGCAACATCGCTAACGACTGGCATTACTTCGCGCCACGCGTCGGCATCGCTTATCAACTACAGCCGAAAACAGTCCTCCGCATGGGTTATGGGCGCAGCTATGACATGGGCGTTTTCGGCTCCAACTTTGGGCACACGGCTACCCAAGCCCTGCCCGTGCTGGCGGCTCAACTAGCCGTGGGTCCCACCCAAAACGTCTCCGCGTTCACCTTGGCGCAGGGGCCACCAGTTTTCGTTTTCCCAGCCATCCCGGCAAACGGAGCATTCCCCGTAGCGGGGCCGAACTGTTACCAAAACCCCCTCATCGTTGGAGGCCAGAACGCCCAACTCTGCGTACAGCCGCACATGCGTCCAACCTTCCAACGGCTTCCTGAGCTGGATGCCTGGAACGCCACCATTCAACATCAGCTGACAAATACGATGACGTTGGAAGTAGCCTACATCGGAAACAAAGGCACGCATGTCTTTCCCGGTGACGGGCCAACCTACAACGTCAACCAACCTTCAATCGTTCACTACAACCAGATCAATCCCGCTACCGGCGTGACCTACACGCAGGCGCAACGTCGACCGTTTTACGACGCGTTCACCTACGCGGGCTACGCTGATCCAACCAACACCACTGGCACCGCACCCGGTGTATTGCAATGCTGCTCCACCGATCAGGGCAACTACCTGGGCAGTGACTCCAGCAGCAACTACAATGCCTTGCAAATCAAAGTGCAGAAACGCTTTTCTCACGGTCTCCAATTTCTTTCTCACTACACCTTTGCTCACGCCTACAAGTATGACAACAACTATTATGTCGACTCACCGGGACTCGCCTATGGCCCCGACGACCAGGTTCGCAACCAAGTCTGGGTAAACAATGTGGTATACGCGCTACCCTTCGGTCGAGGTCAGCCCTTCGGAGGGGGAGCGGGACGGGCTGAAAACTTGGTGATCGGAGGCTGGCAGATCAGCGGGACGACCATTTGGGGCAGCGGCTTGCCTTGGACGCCAAGCTTCAATGAGTGTGGCAGCGAGGAGGACGTTGGACTCTGCCGTCCCAATAAGGGCACGGGATCCTTCCACACCGGAGCCGGTTCCTTTAATCCTGTTACTCACGTGGTACCCTTCTTCACCCCAGTGCCCGATATCACGAAAACTGACGGTGGTCCCTTCGGTGACCCGGGAAGCGGCAATCTGGGTAACATCGGTGTCTTCAGCTACCGCGGACCGCGTGTCTTCTACGCCGACGCGTCGCTCTTGAAGAACTTCGGAGTTACGGAACGGGTGACGATCCAATTCCGCATGGATGCTTTCAACGTGTTCAATCACCCTGTTCTGGGCTTCAACAACAACCAAGGCGGCAGTGGTCAATGTATCGACTGCCCTGGGAACGGTAACATCACAGATATTGAGCACGACGCGTCGCCTGGCTCCGCGACCGGCATGCGACAGCTCGAGTTCGCACTGAAGTTAATATTCTGAGCGATTTGCGGAATCTCTGACAACAAGGAGTCCTAAGGACTCCTTGTTGTTAATTCGACCTTTAGCGGCGGTCATTTTTCATGATGGTCAGCTTGACCCGCGCAGGCCTGTCCCCTACGATGCGATGAGGTCATACTCTTCGCTTGTGTAATCGTTTCTCACTTCAGCGCTGCGCTGCGATTCTGGTCTGGATGGCAACTCTGCTGCCTGTAGTATCTCAGGTACAGCAACCAACGCCGCCCGTTGCGCCTGCGGCTAATTTCTCCGACATCGCCGAAAAGGCGGGGCTAACCTTCACCAACGTCTTCGGCGGCCTCACAACCAAAAAATACATCATCGAGACCACTGGGACCGGGGTCGCCATCTTTGATTACGACAACGACGGATGGCCCGACATCTTCTTCGTGAATGGAACCACGCTCGAAGGCTTTCCCAACGGCAAAGGCCCAACCAACCATCTTTACCGCAACAACCACGATGGAACCTTCATCGACGTAACCGCACAAGCGGGCCTGACGGCCACAGGCTGGGGCCAGGGCGTCTGCGTCGGCGATTACGACAACGACGGATGGGAAGACCTCTACGTCACTGAATACGGGAAGAACCGCCTGTATCACAACCAGCATGGAGTGTTCACCGAGGTCGCAGAGAAGGCCGGAGTTGCAGGATCAGGCAAGGCTTGGGGCTCAGGCTGCGCATTCGTAGATTACGACCGCGATGGCCTTCTAGATTTGATCGTAGCCAACTACGTAGATTTCGATCTCTCCACCACCCCCGCCCCCGGAGAGCGCACCTCCTGCATCTGGAAAGGCACGCCGGTAATGTGCGGCCCGCGAGGCCTGCCCGGCGCAAAAAACATTCTCTACCACAACCGCGGCAATGGCACGTTCGAAGACGTTACCACCAAGGCTCACATCGACCAGACCAACGGTCACTACGCCTTCAGCGTCTCCACCCTCGACTACGACGACGACGGATGGCCCGACATTTACATAGCCTGCGACAGCACCCCGAGCATCCTCTATCACAACAATCGCGACGGCACCTTCACCGACGTAGCCGTAACCGCCGGCGCCGCCTTCAACGAAGACGGCCGCGAGCAAGCCGGCATGGGCACAACCATCGCCGACTATGACGGCGACGGCCGCCTGGACATCTTCAAGACCAATTTCTCCGACGACACTTCAACCCTGTACCGCAACAACGGCGACGGCACCTTCACCGACGCGACTTT
>Ga0210405_10006577_pt1 | contig 10342 bp, 9 predicted proteins | sample IncBWH11MmetaG_FD_155492 | JGI IMG/M metagenome (GOLD analysis project Ga0210405, IMG submission 155492) | Forest soil microbial communities from Barre Woods Harvard Forest LTER site, Petersham, Massachusetts, United States - Inc-BW-H-11-M | ecosystem: Environmental > Terrestrial > Soil >... | reverse complement strand
GGTAGACGGGCATATCACGCCGCTAGCTTCGAAAGTGTACGGGCGCGTAGGGCAAGTTTTGGTGGACGACAACCAGGCAGTGAAAGCCGGCCAGGTACTGGTGAAGATTGATCCGCGAGATTACCAGGCGGCGCTCGATCAAGCGAAGGCTTCGCTTGCGCTGGCCGAAAGCGAAGCGCGGTCCGCGGGTGTGGACGTGCCGCGGACGCGGGAAAACGTGGCCAGCGGAAATTCGAGCGCGGACGCGGGATTGCTTGGTGCGGAGGCGGACCTGGCGCGTGCGCAAGCAACTTACGAGCAAGCGCAAACGGCGGACCTGGCATGGGCGCAAGCCAACATCGAGAAGAGCCGCGCGAATGCCGAACTGGCGAAAGCCGATCTCGCCCGCTACAAGCCGCTGATGGAAAAGGGCGAAATTTCCAAGCAACAATACGACGCGGCGCAGGCCAACGCGGACGCCACTGCGAGCGCGCTGAAGGCCGACCAGGAAAAACTGGAGCAGGCGCGGCGCAACGTGGAAGTGGCCAAGGCCCAGCGCGATTCCGCGAAGGCAAAAGTGGAGCAAGCACAAGCTGGAGTGGCCTCGGCGCAGGCGGACATCAAGCAAGTCAGCATGAAAACGGCGGATGCTCAGGCGAAACTCGCGAAAGTGGAGCAGGCGCGAGCGGCGCTGGACGCGGCGGAATTGAACTTGAGCTACACGGAAATTATCGCGCCGGTGGACGGTGTGGCCACGCACAAACAGGTCGAGGTGGGCCAGGTCGTGCAAGCGGGACAAGGTCTGCTGGTAGTTGTGCCCTTGCAAAACGTATGGGTGACGGCGAATTTCAAAGAAACGCAACTGAAAAAGATGAGGCCGGGCCAGAAGGCCGAAGTGAAAGTGGATACCTACGGCAAAACCTTCAGCGGGCACGTGGACTCCATCGCAGGCGCGACCGGCTCGGTGCTGAGCCTGCTGCCGCCGGAAAATGCCACCGGGAACTACGTGAAGGTCGTTCAGCGCATTCCCGTGAAAATCGTGCTGGACCCCATTTCTTCGGACAAAGCGGTTCTGCGGCCTGGAATGAACGTTGACGCGACCGTACTTACGAAATAACGAATTACGAAATAACGCGGAATAAAGATACGGATTGCGCAGGTAGTACGTAGAAACAGCAGGGTCAGAGTTTCGAACGCGATGCGAGACCGAATTCTATCGAAGCTGCGGATGCCGGACGGGTCGATCAACCCTTGGGTGATCGCCGTGACCGTGACGCTCGCAACCTTCATGGAAGTGCTGGACACCTCCATCGCTAACGTCGCGCTCCCGCATATTTCCGGCAGTTTGTCGGCGGGCGCGGACGAATCCACCTGGGTGCTGACGTCGTATCTGGTTTCGAACGCCATCGTCCTCCCGCTCTCGGGCTGGTTTTCCGGCCTGATCGGGCGCAAGCGCTTTTACATGTCCTGCGTCGCGATCTTCACCGTGAGCTCGTTTTTGTGCGGGCTGGCACCAAGCCTCGGCGTGCTGGTGATTTTCCGCATTTTGCAAGGCGTCGGCGGCGGCGGCTTGCAGCCCAGCGAGCAAGCTATTCTGAACGACACGTTCCCTTTGGAGAAGCGTGGCATGGCATTTGCTGTGTATGGTCTGGCCGTCGTCGTAGCCCCAACGATTGGCCCGTGGCTGGGCGGCTGGATTACGGACAATTTTTCCTGGAGATGGATTTTTTACATCAACGTGCCGGTCGGAATTATTTCGCTGATTCTCACGAACTTTTTGGTCAGCGATCCGCCCTATATGAAAAAGGCGAATCTGAAAGCGGGATTCCGCATCGACTATATCGGCATCGGCTTGATCAGCTTGGGCCTCGGAAGCATGCAGATCATTCTGGACAAAGGCCAGCGCGACGACTGGCTGTCCTCGGGCTTCATCCGAATATTTTTTGCCCTGATGATCGTTGGCATCATCGGCGGAATCATCTGGGAATTGCGCCAGAAGGAACCAGTCGTTGATCTGAAAATGCTGAAGGACCGCAACTTTGCCATCTCCACGATGACCATGTTCTTCCTGGGCTTTGTGCTGTACTCGACCACCGTGCTGATCCCGCAGATGCTGCAGGAGTTGCTGGGATATACGGCGCAGCTTGCCGGAATGGCGCTCTCGCCTGGCGGCGCGGTGATCATGTGCATGATGCCGGTCGTGGGAATTCTCGTGTCAAAGGTGGACACGCGAATTCTCATCACCTTCGGCTGCATCGTCTCGGCGTCGGCGCTGTTTGTGATGGCGGGATGGGACCTCGGCCTGGATTACGGGCACGCCGTACGCGCGCGCATGCTGCAGAGCTTCGGGCTGGCGTTTTTGTTCATCCCCATCAACGTAGCCGCCTTCACCTACGTGCCCAAGGAAAAAACCAATATGGGCACGGGGATCATCAACCTGGCGCGAAACATCGGCGCGAGCGTCGGGATCGCCACGGTGACGACCATGTTGGACCGGCGCGCGCAGTTTCACCAAACGCGGCTGACGGAGAGGGTCAACGACTACAGCGCGGCGTATCACAGCACGATGAATGGCCTGCAAACGAAGCTGGTCGCGGCAGGCTCGACCGCGGCGCACGCCACCGCGCAAGCGCACGGAATGATTTACAACACGATTCAGCGGCAAGCGCTGATGCTGGCGTTTATCGACAATTTCAAGATGCTCGGCGTCGTCTTCCTGGGGGTGATCCCGGTTTTGTTGATGATGAAAAAGCCGAAAGCGCCCGCCGGCGGAGTGCCGGTGCACTAAGAGGAAAAGAGCTTCTGCACTCTCGAAGCGATGAAAAAGTTTTGTTTCGATTGGGGGGAAATACAATGGCAACACAAGTGGCAGTGGGTACGCAGATCAACGAACAAACGCTGATCCGCGCCGGTCAACGGGGCGATCAGCAAGCGGTGGAAGCGCTCTTCCGCCGTTACCAGCGGCCGTTGTTTCAGACCGCTCTGCGGGTGCTTGGAAATACGGAAGACGCGGAGGACGCGCTGCAGGACGGCATGCTCTCGGCGTACCGTAATTTGAAGCGCTTCGAAGGGCGCTCGCAGTTTTCAACCTGGCTGACGCGCATCGTCATCAACGCCGCGCTCATGCGGCGGCGTAGCGCGAAGGCCCGCCCGGCGGTTTCGCTGGACGAGTCGCCGCGTGAGGACGAACTGCCCGCCGCGGAACGCTTCGCCGATGACGGGCCGAACCCGGAGCAGGTTTTCGAAAGCACGGAGATTCGCGAGATGATCAGCGAAAACCTCGACGAGCTTTCGCCGCTCCTCCGCACCGCTTTCGTCCTGCGCGAAGTGCAGGGCTTTTCCACCGGTGAAGCCGCTAAGAAGCTCGGCGTCACCGAAAATACGCTGAAGGCACGCCTGTGGCGCGCGCGGCATCAACTCGCCGAGCGGCTCGGCCGTCGTCTGCGCCGTATGAAGGACGGTATGGCGGGCGGCATGGGCGACCCCGAGTGCAGCTACTGCTGATGAGAAAAAAGAAGCAAAGAAGTAACGAAATAAGAAATCAAGGGCCGGCGAAATTCGCCGGCCTTTTTATTTTTGCTGTAAATCCTACTTCGCGACGGGGTAGCTTCCGAGAATGCGAAGCGCGCTCGTGGCATTGCCAACTTCGAGGAGAGCGGCGTGGAGCTGGGCAGGCGACTCGGCTACAAGATCGAGAAAGAACTGATAGATCCAAGGGGTTCCATGAATCGGGCGACTTTCGATTTTCATCAGATTGATGCCGTGAAGAGCAAAGGGCTCCAACGCGGCGAGGAGTGCGCCGGGTTTGTGCGCAAGACGTAAAGCGATGGACGTTTTTAACGACGCCCCGGATACAAATTGCTCCGCCTGTCTGACGCGAAGTTCGCCCATCAAATCCGCAACGGCTGCAGAAGCAAAGCGGGGAGAGCTCGCTTTCTCAGTCGAGGTCTCTCGCACTACCGGGATAAGGAGGACAAAGCGGGTAAAGTTTTCGATGTTGTCTTGGATACTTTCGGCAAGAATCACTCCCCCATAATAAACGGCCGCACGGCGACCGGCGATGCCCGCACCCGATTTGTCGCCACGAGCGATGACGTCGCGAACGCTGCCAGCCGTGTCCTCGGCAGGGAAACGCCTTAGACTTGGATGGGCGAGAAAGAACTTCTCGCACTGGGCGAGCGCCATTGGATGCGAAGCGACCGAACGAATGTCTCCGAGAGAAGTTCCCGGACAGCCGATCAGGTGATGTTCGATGGGCAGGATGGTTTCCGCGACGATGCCGAGATCGCTTTCGAGCAGAAGATCGTAAACGCGGACGACAGAGCCCGCGAGCGAATTCTCCACGGGAGCCAATAGAGCGTCCGCGGCACCCTCAGGGACGGCCCGGAACGCGGCATCAAACGTGGGACACGGAACGGTCGTAATCCAGTCCCCAAGAAGCTGAATTGCGGCCGCCTCGCTAAAAGCTCCCGGCTCACCTTGAAAAGCCACTCGTGTGGTCATGCGATCGGGTGAAGTCATAAACAAGCGTTATCTTGCATGAAGCGGCGCAAAACAAAAAGCGAAGTTTCGCTGCGACGCAAACGAGAATTTAGCGTCACACCTTGAGCACACCTATACTGCTTTACCCGAACCTCCTTTCTCCATTCATGTTCGAATAATAAGGACGCCACGCGAAGCGTGTGCGCCAAGCGCGACTTTCCAAAATCGTGAAGATTCCTATGCCGGCAAAGATCGTCCTGACTGTCGCCCTCATCGGCGGAGCGATCCTGCTGGTTACCAACGCCTATTTCGCCGGCTCCGCCATGCCCTTCGTCTTCTTTATGCTCACTCTGGCCAGCGTAATTCTGGTCCTCCTCCGTGTCGGCCGCTCCTGGTTGGACCTGGCGTTCCTGACCGGGGCAGCCGCAATCCTCGCAGTCATCAGCGTATGGCATTTTCACTATCAGCCAAACTGGAAGAGCTGGGTTTCGTTCCTAGGCCTGGGCAGCCTCCTGGTCCTGGGGCTTCGCGCCGTGTGGTCCGAGGGCGAAAAGCAAAAACTCCTGGCGCTGGCCTTCGCGCCTTCGTTTCTGTTTGCAGCCTTCATGGTTTTCGCTGGCGTCGTGCTAGAGCATACGCAGATCTGGCATCCCAAGACGCTCGACCTGTACCTTTTTTCATTTGACGCCAGCCTTCACGTGCAGTTCGCCTTCCTCCTGGGGCAGGCTTATGCCATGTGGCCGTGGTTCAAACTCATTGGCCTGGCCCTGTACATCGCGCTACCCATTCCAATCGCCATGGTGTATGCCGGCCAACTGCTGCGCGGCAAAGAGAAGGCGTTTCCTGGGATGGCCGCGTTCCTGATAACAGGACCCATCGGCATTATCTTCTACAATCTATTCCCCGCACTAGGACCCGTTCATATCTTTCATCAAGGTTTCCCATGGCATCCGCTCACGGCGGCCGAGGCGTCGCGTCTCTTCCTCGAACCCATCGCCGTGAAGGGCGTGCAAAACGCGATCCCTTCGCTGCACATATCGTGGGTTTTGCTGGCGTGGTGGTATTCCCGTGGGCTGTCGGCAGTGGAGCGCGGCATCGCCCTGACGTTCCTCGTGTTCACCGCGTTCGCCACGCTCGGCACCGGCGAGCACTACTTCATTGATCTGGTCGTCGCGTATCCTTTCAGCGTGATGATTCAGTCCCTGTGCGCGTTTTCCTTGCGCTGGAACCAATGCGAACGGGTTACCGGTGCTCTCTATGGCCTGTTGACGACTTTGGCGTGGTTTGTGGCCCTGCGTTACGCGCCGAAGCTTTTCTGGACCTCTCCGCTTGTGCCGTGGACGCTGTGCATAATCACGGTTGCCGCGGCGCTCTTCTTGCATCGGCGGCTGGAAGCAGCCGCGGACGCCATGGTCCGGCAGCCTAGCGAATCGCCCGTCGAAATGGCTGTTGCGCTCTCCTAATTCGAAATTCTACTGTTTCAATGCGGTGCAGCGCGATGGCCCCTCAGTTCGGAGTGGGTTTGCACTTCCGCGAGCGGTATAATTCCCGCGCAACAAGAGAGGCCCAGCCATGAATAGACCCGAGCCTGCAGAATATGCCGATTTCTACGGGACGTACATATCAAAGGTGCCGGGGACCGATGTCCTGGGCGTGCTGGAATCGCAGCGCCTGCAAATGCTCCATCTATTTTCCGGACGCAGCGAGCGCGACGGCAGTTTTCGCTACGCGCAGGGAAAATGGACGGTGAAGGAAGTTCTCGGGCACATCACGGACACCGAGCGCATCTTTACCTACCGGGCTCTGCGAATCGCGCGCGGCGACCAGACGCCGCTTCCCGGATTCGAACAGGATGATTTTGTGCGCAACGGTGGATTCGGTGAACGAACGCTTGCGGACTTAGCGGAGGAATTTGCCGCCGTGCGAAACGCCAGTCTCACACTTTTCCGTTCTTTTCCGAAAGAAGCCTGGTCGCGGCACGGCGTCGCCAGTCAGAAAGAAGTCACCGTGCGCGCGCTCGCATTCATCACCGCCGGCCATCAAATCCACCACCGCCTTATTTTAGAAGAGCGCTACTTTCCCGCCATTCCCCGCGCCTGATTCGAAACGCCAAAGTCAGGGGCGAATGCGCGAGTGATCCACGTACACGCGTTGGTAGCCCAGCTCCTGGTCATCCGCCCCGTTTCGCGGCGTAGCAGGAACTTCCTCGAAGTATGCTTGCTTGGGCCGCGAGACGGCACGACGTGACTGTCTTGCAGCTTCCTTGCTGGCCTTGCTTTCCGGTTTGAGGAGGTAGAAAAGGAGAACGGTCGCAAGCGCGATGATGCACGCGGCGGCAATCAGGGCCACTGCCTGTGCCCCCAATGGATTTGCGAAGGCATCATCGAGAATGTAGATGCCCGTGCAAAGGAAGGTGACGGCAAGAAAGCTGACCAATCCTCCGAAAGTTCGCGCAAGCCCTCCGCGGACCGCCAGCGATTTTGCAGGATACAAGTCCCAGCGATGGTGGTGAGTTCGGATAGGCATCGCTCAGTCCTCGTGCGAGCCGCGGGCGGTGATGGCCGGCTCGGGAAAGCTTAGAAAATCGAGATAGCGAAAGACGGGTGGCGCGTACGGTTTCTTCATCACGCTGCCACAAGTGCAGCGCGGGTTGCTTCCTTCTACTTCACCGCTGGTTTCCACCAAGACGGTGCATTGGCACGCTGGATTCATGCATTGCCAGCGTTCTCCGGACTTCATGAGCATGGCCCTGGTACCTCCCTTCGCTGAGCGGGCGGGGTATCCGCAAAGGCAATTCCAGGTCGGCCCGTGATATTAGGAGCGCGACTGTATCTATCAGTAAATTAAAATGCAAGAGATATTTTGTCAGTTACTATTGCTGCATAACCAGTACCCGGCGGATACCAGAATGGTAAGGCGTGACCTGCTTTCACGCTCAGACGCTGCCAACTGTAATCCTCTCCATTCTTCGCCGGGAATAATGCGGTTTCCCCACCGTAGCGACTGGACGGCCAACCGGCCGCGCTCGCCTTCTCGGTCGAGGTTGCTACAGGGACGCACGGCTGTTAAAATTTGTTGTTTGCCGGGATGCAGCCGTCTGCACTGTACGCGCGGGCGGCTTTTTCTCCGTATGGAATGGCGTCTGGAATAGCAACAATGGACGCCCCGTCCTTTGGCCTGAACCCCTCGCGATTGCTTCGAGTGCGACCCGGGCGCGATAGCAGCCGGTTTACGGGTTCGGGTCGGCGGTCCTGGCACCTGCGGAAGGGAGACTGCGCGTGGCAAAGTACGACGTAGCGATTGTCGGAAGTGGGCCGGGCGGATACGTCGCCGCGATTCGCGCGGGCGAACTGGGCCTCAAGACCGTAGTCGTCGAGAAAGACCCTTATCTCGGCGGAACCTGCCTGCACGTCGGCTGCATTCCCACCAAAGTGCTCCTGCACCATGCCGAGGTCTACGACCACTTCAAGAACGGCGAAGAATTGGGCTTCGAAGTTAGCGGGCTGAAGATCAATTGGGCCAATATCCTGGCGCGCAAAGACAAGATCGTCAAGAAGCACGCCAAAGGCATCGAGTTTCTTTTCAAGAAGAACAAAGTCGAATGGGTGCAAGGCTGGGGAAGGTATGAAGGGCCCGGCAAAGTCAGCGTAGAGAAGGACGGCAAAAAGACCATCATCGAAGCTTCCAACATTCTGATGGTCAGCGGCTCGGAAGCGCGCTCGCTTCCCGGAATCGAACCCGACCACAAAACCATTCTCACCAACCGCTCGATCCTCGAACTCCCGGAAATCCCCAAGACATTAATCATCGTTGGCGCCGGCGCAGTTGGCGTCGAATTTGCATCCATCTACAATTCGTTCGGAACACAAGTAACCATTCTAGAAGCGCTGCCGCGAGTTGTGCCGGTGGAAGACGAAGAAATTTCCGCCGAGCTGGACAAAACCTTCCGTAAGAAAAACATCCAGATCTTCACCAGCAGCATGGTGGAGTCGGTCAAGAAAGACGCCAAAGGCGTCACTGTCTCGTTCAAGGACAAAGACGGCAAGCCCCAGACCTTGCAATCGGAGAAGTTGCTGCTGGCCGTCGGCCGCAAGGCCATGAGCGAAAATTGCGGCCTCGAAAAATCGAAGGCCAAGCTCGATCGTGGCTTCGTGCAAGTCGGGGAGAACATGGAAACCGCCGAAAAAGGTTTGTACGCCATCGGTGACATCGTCGCGGGACTGCCCCAATTGGCGCACGCCGCGATGATGGAAGGCATCATCGCCGTGACGCACATCGCCGGCAAGCCCACGCATCAAATCGTGAAGACGCGCATTCCCAACGCCACCTACTGCGAACCGCAGATCGGCTCGATTGGACTAACGGAAAAGCAGGCGCGCGACGCGGGCTACGCCGTGAAAATAGGAAAGTTTCCATTCGTAGGCAACAGCAAGGCCACCATTCTGGGAAATCACGGCGGCTTCATTAAAGTCGTCTCCGACGAAAAGTTCGGCGAAGTGCTGGGCATTCACATCATCGGCCCGCTGGCTACAGAAATTCTTTCCGAGGCCGCCACCGTCCTGAACCTCGAAGGCACCATCGACGACATGATGAATATGGTCCACGCCCACCCCACAGTCTGGGAAGGCCTGGGCGACGCGTTCGCCAGCGTGCGCGGCCTGCAGATCAACGTTTAGTGATTGGTGACTAGTGACTGGGAAAATTCATTTGCGAATGATCGCTAAACTTTCCACGGCGTGGCATCTGGCCAGTCACCAGTCACCAGCCACCAGTCACCTTTTGTCAAAGGCAGAATCGTGATTCCTTGCGAATTGGTCGACCTGGGCCTGATCGGCTACGCCGAAGCGTGGGCCCTGCAGAAGCGTATCGTCGCCGCCCGCAAAGCCGGCGCGATCGAGGATGTGCTGCTGCTTTGCGAGCACCCCCACGTCATCACCCAAGGTCGCAACGGCAAGCGCGAAAACCTCCTGGCTTCCGAAAATGTTTTGCGCCAAAAAGGCGTGGAGTTTCACGCCACCGACCGCGGCGGTGACATTACCTATCACGGCCCCGGTCAAATCGTGGGCTATCCCATACTGAATTTAGCCGCTATCCGCCGCGACGTAGTTTGGTACGTACGCATGCTCGAAGAAACCATGATTCGCGCCACCGCGGAATTCGGAATTGTTGCTGCGCGCGTCCCTGGAAAAACCGGCATCTGGGTCCAGAGTGGAGCGACCGAAGAAAAGCTCGCCGCTATCGGCGTGCACCTCAGCCGCTGGGTCACCTCCCACGGATTCGCCTACAACGTCTCGACCGACTTGCGCTTTTTCGACTTGATCGTCCCCTGTGGCATCGCCGAACGCAAGCCCACCTCGCTGGAAAAGTTGCTAGGCCGCAGTGTCACGCGCGAAGAGGTCGCGCCACGTACAGCAAAGCATCTCGGTGAAGTCTTCGGCCTGCGAATGCGCGAAGTATCACGCCAAGTTTTTCTTGAGCAACTGGAGCATGCCGAGCAGCCCGTAGCTGCATCGGCGTAAAGTAGGACAGACATTCCTGTCTGTCCTCCGAGAACTTAGCTGGAGAAGGCGGGACAGCCAAACACGCTGCCCACCGGAGCAACAATGAAGAAAGACCTGACACGCCAGCAGCACCTGGACCTGTACTACTTCATGCGCCTCAACCGCGCCGTCGAAGACACCATGGTGAAGCTCTTCCGCCAGAACAAAATTGTCGGCGGCCTGTACTCCAGCCTGGGCCAGGAAGCCATTTCCGTCGGCACCTCCTACGCCCTGCAAAAAAAAGACTGGCTCGCCCCCATGATCCGCAACATCGGCGCGCTGCTCGTAAAAGGCGTCAAGCCCCGCGACATCTTCATGCAGCACATGGCCAAATTCGATTC
>Ga0210405_10006576_pt1 | contig 10343 bp, 10 predicted proteins | sample IncBWH11MmetaG_FD_155492 | JGI IMG/M metagenome (GOLD analysis project Ga0210405, IMG submission 155492) | Forest soil microbial communities from Barre Woods Harvard Forest LTER site, Petersham, Massachusetts, United States - Inc-BW-H-11-M | ecosystem: Environmental > Terrestrial > Soil >... | reverse complement strand
GAATTTGCCCTCCGCCGCAGCGGGTGCCGCCGACTTGCGAGTGATGGTAGCCATCGCATCCTCCCTACTTTCTGGAAAAAGACTCCGCTATCCAAGCGTCGCGATCTTTCAGCTTTTACGATTTTATCGAATCCTGAAAATGCCAAGCAGAACGGGTACTTGGCTGTTGGCAGCAGGGGTAGAATGCGTTAGTCTCGCCTGTTTCCACCTTCCCGGAACGGGACCGTCAGAGCCTCGCCGTGGGGGGTAGGTTGTCGCCTCCGGCATCGGTGTTGGCACGGCGATCGATCTTGGGAGGAACGCGATGGCGCTGTCCGCCGGTGACCGGTACGGCTCGGCCGGATTTCGCGGCCTTGAGCAGTTTCACACACGCGGCGACGCGGATGGAGTCGGCTACTGCATCGCCGCAGCCAAACCCTACGCGCTGGAATTTTCCAACAATGCCGATGTCATCTGCCTGCTTCTGGGCGACATCAACACCACGACGAAGTTCGAGGACAATCACGAAGGGCCGCTCGTGTTCCTGGGCGAGAGCACGGCCTTTCATCCGCGCGTCGGCAATGTGCGGGTGCGCGCGGACGAGGTGCGGCATGGATTTATCGCGTTCAACTATAGTCCGGACTTCCAGGGTTTTCTCGACGATCGCAGCATTGCCGGACTGCGCCGTGACGGCAGCTGCAATAACATACGCAGCGATGCCATCAAGTTCCTGGCCCGCTATGTAAGGGAGCGGCTGCGCCGGCCGGAAGCGTTGCAGGCGCTCGAACTGCAGTTTTTCGCGCTCGGTACCTATGTCGAAACAATGCGCCAGCTCGACACCGCCGGCGTCACGCGTCGCGACACGCTCTCCGATCAGGAATTCCGCAGGCTCTGCGACTACATCGAGCAAAACCTCGAGGAAAAACTTACCTGCGCCGGCCTCTCCCGGGCGGCGAACCTGCCGCTGCGGACCGTATACGACGGCGTGAAACTTCGCACCGGCCGCTCACCTTACAATCTGGTCATCGAGAAACGGATTGAGCGCGCACGCAACATGCTGCAGCACTCGCACGCATCCATTGCCGAGATCGCGTGCGCCTGCGGTTTTTCGTCCCAGCAACATTTGACCGCGACTCTGTCGCGACGACTGGGCCGCACGCCGCGGCGATTGCGCCACGAGGCGTAACGGACCAATCGACCGCCGCTGTCAGAGATCGTTGTCGCCTTGCAACTGCACCTATTGGAGCGGCGTCGCGTCATTGCGCCTTGCTTCAATATGTATTTTATGCTGGTCTAGCGGCGTCGCGCCGCTTGGCGTTGCTCTATCTCTGATTTTTTTCAGAACGCGCAAACGGCCACCGTCCGTCGGCAGGCAAGCCGCCATCAGAGCTGGCACCAATGACGGGCGTCGTCAGCAACGGTCAATTCAAGCGTGAAACAGCGTCGGGAGGAAAAAGATGAGATCAAAGATCGGCGCCGCCGCGATAGGCATCGCCACGGTTACCGCCGTTGCCGCTGTCGGCAACGCTGTCGCCCAGGAAAAGGACGGATGGAAGGGCGCGCCGCGCACATTCCTCTGGAACTCGGGTCCGATCCAGTTCACCGAAACGGCGAAGTACAAAAAGAATCCGCCGTGGACGATCGCGGTGGCGAACGCTTCGATATCGAACGTGTGGGCAGTGGGTTGGCTGCATTCGCTGCAATACATCGCGGCTCAGCACAAGGACGTCATCAAGCAGCTCATCGTCACCGATGCCAATGACGATGCGAACAAGCAGGTCGCCGATATCCAGGACCTGCTGCAGCGCAAACCAGACCTCCTGCTCGTGCGCCCGGCGACGGCGCAGGCGCTCGACCCGGCGGTCACGCGGGCGATGAAATCCGGAGTGCCCGTCGTTTTGTCCGATCGCAGCATCACCTCGGACAACTATCTGTCGTTGGTCAACGCCGACGACTGGTCGCTGGGGCGCAACATGGCGCAATGGATCGCCGAAACGCTCAAGGGCAAAGGCAACATCGTCATGATCGCCGGCATTGCCGGGGCAAGCCCCGCCGAGAACCGGATCAAGGCGGCTCACGAAGTGTTCGATACCTATCCCGATATCAAGATACTCGATCTGCAATACACTGACTGGAGTCCTGCCAAGGGCAAGACGGTGATGGCCGCTCTCATCCAGAAATACGGAAAGCAGATCGACGCGGTTTGGAGCGATCACGGCCTTGAGGGCTCGGGCGCGATCGAAGCCTTCGTCGATGCCGGCTACAAGGACGGGGAGATTCCGCCGATCACCTGCGCGGATCTCAACGGCTGTCTGACATTGGCGGTCAAGCACAAGGTGCCGTTGATGAACTTCGACTACCCGCCGAAGATGGGCGGAGTGAGCCTCGACGTTGCGCTCTCGGTGCTGCGCGGCGTGCCCGTTCCCAAACACTATGTCATCAGCAGCGAAATCTCAATTTCCAAGGGGCACGAGACAGCTTCGGTCAAGGCTGATCGCTGGCTGGAAGACTACGCGCAGATGAACAAGTCGGACGATTTCATCGTCTCGACCGGCATTCCGAACTACGATCCGAAGACGTTCAAGGTTGAATAGTCGCGGCAAACGCGATCGCCGCGACGGGCCTGGACAGGTCTGTCGCGGCGCAGCGATGCGCGCCGCGGCTTCGAAGTGTCAGCGGAGCAGTGCCGGCGTGCGATGTCCGGGACATGGCGCACGGGCATGCTGAGCGTTACCGCAATCTCGAAAAGCTTTCCCGGCGTGAAGTCGCTGCAAGACGTCGACTTCACCGCTGCGTCGGGCGAGATTCATGCCCTCGTCGGCGAGAACGGTGCCGGCAAAAGCACGCTGATCAAGATCATTTCCGGTGCCTACGTTCCGGACCAGGGCGAAATCGAATTGGACGGCCGCAAGGTCGCGTGGACCAGCCCGCGCGAGGCGCAAGGCGCAGGCATCCACGTCATCTATCAAGAACTGGTCCTGTTTCCGGAACTCACCGTCGCCGAAAACGTGTTCATCAATGACCAGCCACTCACTCGTTTTGGCATCATCGACCATCGGCTGATGGAGAGCCGCGCGGACGACGCGCTACGCCGGCTGGGCGCCAGGATCGACGTGCGCCGAAGGGTCAGGGAGCTGACCGTCGCCGACCAGCAGATGGTTGAGATTGCTCGCGCACTCGTCGGCTCGGTCAAGGTATTGATCCTGGACGAGCCGACGGCAGTCATTTCGGGGAGAGAAGTTGACCTTCTTTTCGATCGCCTCGTCGCACTGCGCACGGCCGGTGTCGCGATCATCTACATTTCCCACCGTCTGGAAGAGATTTTCCGGATCGCCGACCAGGTGACGGTATTGAAGGACGGGGTGCGGGTCGCGACGCGGCCGGTCAAGGAGGTCAATCGCGATCAGCTGATTTCGTTGATGGTCGGCCGTGCTCTGTCCGACGTCTTCCCGCCGCGCCGTCCGCTCCGCAATGACGCACCGATCCTTCTGCGGGCTGAGGGGATCAGCGTCGGTACCCGCGTGAAGAACGTGTCTTTGACGCTCCGAGCCGGAGAGATCGTCGGCCTCGCCGGCCTTGTCGGCTCGGGCAGGACTGAACTGGTCCAGGCCATATTTGGCGGAGTGCCGTTTGACGCCGGCAAGGTCGAGATCGAAGGCACGGTGTTTACAAGGACGTCGCCGAGGAGCTCGATTGACGCCGGCGTCGGTCTGCTCACCGAAGATCGCAAGGGCGAGGGTCTGTTGATGCATCTCGGCGTCGCCGCCAACATCGTGGCGCCGCGGCTTGGCGAGATCGCGCGCGGTCCGTTCATCGATCTCGGCGCCGAGAACAAGATCGGCGCCGATGAGATTGCGAGATTTTCCATTGCGGCATCGGGGCCGCAGGCCCTCGTCGCCAGCCTGTCAGGCGGCAGCCAACAGAAGCTCCTGTTTAGCCGCTGGGTTCGGGCTTGTCGTCGCGTGTTGCTGCTCGACGAGCCGACACGCGGAGTCGATGTGGGCGCGAAAGTGGAAATCTATCGAATCATCCGCCAGTTGGCGGACGCCGGGTTTGCCATATTGATGATCAGCTCGGAACTGCTCGAGATCGTCGGCATGTGCGATCGGACGCTGGTCATGTGCGAAGGAGCGATCACCGGAGAACTCACCGGCCCCGCGATCACGGAAGAAGCGATCATGACGTTGGCGTTGCCGGTATGACGAACGACGCGGAATCGAAGCCGTCGCGTGCGCTGGCGCTGCTGCGCCCGTTGACGCGGTGGCTGACGCCTGCCGTGCTGATTGAAATCGGGGTCATCGCGCTCCTGTTTATGATCGGCTTCGTAATCAGCGAAAACTTCCGCACGGTCGACAATGTGGTCAACATCTTCGAGCAGACCACCGGCCTCGCTTTCGTGGCGCTGGGCCAGACTGTAGTCATTCTGTCCGGAGGGATCGACCTGTCACTCGATGCAAATATCGCGCTCACTTCCTCGTTGCTGTCCGGCGTGGTCAACGGTCGCGCTGAGTTGGCGGCGCCGATGATCGCCGCCGTTCTGACCATTGGCCTTACGATCGGCATCGTCAACGGTGCGCTGATTTTGGTGCTGCGCGTCCATCCGCTGATCGTCACGCTCGCCGTGGCCGCCATCGTGCAGGGCATTACGCTTCTCTACACGCTGATGCCGATCGGCGGCATGCCCGACGGTTTTGATATGCTCGCATTCGGGCGGGTATTCGGCATTCCGATCGGCGCGGCCTTCTCCGTTTTTTGCTTTGCCGTTGTCGCTTTCGTGCTCGCCTATCTGCGCCCGGGCCGACAAATCTTCGCGCTCGGCGGCGAGCCTGCGGCCGCGCGCCTGGTCGGCGTGCCGGTCCGGCGCGTCATATTATTCGTCTACGGTCTTTCCGGCCTCCTCGCCTCGCTTACCGGCATCTATCTTGTCAGCCGGCTCGGTGTCGGCAACCCGACTGGCGACACCAACTACAACCTCGCCTCGATCACGCCGGTGGTGCTCGGCGGCACGCCGCTGACGGGAGGCCGCGGCGGCGTACTCGGTACGTTGCTCGGCGTCTGGCTGGTCCAGACGCTCAACAACGTCCTCAATTTTCTTGATATCTCGACCTTCTATCAGTGGATGATTCAGGGCCTGATCATCATCGCTGCGGTTTCCATCTTCATAGACAAACGCAGGCGGGCGGCATGAGCACGGCCGCTTCTGCCACACCGCGATTTCGCGCACCCGGCGCCGGTGCGTTCATCGAGCGCAACGGCTTGTTTGTGTTCTGTCTGGTCCTCACCATCGGTGCCGCGCTGTTCGCGCCGGGCTTCCGCTCGCCGAACAATCTCCAGAATGTCCTCACCAACGCCGCCCCGCTCGGCGTCGTGGTGCTCGGCCAGTGCCTGGTCATCCTGGTGCGCGGATTCGATCTGTCGGTAGCCTCGGTGATGGCGACCGCCGCCGTCATCGCCACGTCCTTTGACGAGACCACGAACTGGTCGGTCGTTTCGATTCTCGCGGTGTCATTGTTGATGGCGCTCGTTGTCGGCTCCGTGAACGGTTATCTGGTCACGCGGCGCAAGGTTTCGCCGTTTCTCGCCACCTTGGCGATGATGATCGTTCTTCAGGGCGTTCGCTTCGCCTGGACGAAGGGCGCCGCCTCCGGACGCGTCCCGGAACTGATCCGGGTTGTGGGCTCGCAGGCCGTGTACGGAATCCCGATCAATCTCCTTCTGCTCCTGGTGCTCGCGCTGATCGTTGGCATCACGCTGCAGCGCACGACCTTTGGCCGCAAAGTCTACATGGTCGGCGGCAATCCCCGCGCCGCCGAACTCATAGGCATCAACGTAGAGCGGGTCACCTTTTCGTGCTACGTGCTCAGTTCGGCTTTAGCCGCCGTCGGCGGACTGGTCCTGGTTGGCTACGTGGGCAGCGTCGACAATTGGGTCGGCCGCGGCTACGAGCTGAACTCGATCATCGCCACCGTGATGGGCGGGGTGTCGTTGGCCGGCGGGCGTGGCACGGTCTTCGGCGCACTGGTGGGCGCGTTCGTTCTCACCGAGATATTCAACATCGCGCTGCTTCTTGGCTTCCCGGTGCAGTTCCAATGGGTGGTGAAGGGCGTGGTCATACTGTTGGCGGTGGCCGTGTATCTGGTGGGCCAGCGGTCGCGTTGAAGAGAACAGGCGACCGCATCACCCCTTGGCGCTCAGCGACAGGAACAACGCCGACCTTTCTAATCGGGATCGCTCAGCATCGTGATGAACTTGATCTCAACGTCCTTTTCCAGCAGGTCCAGACGCCGCGCCCAGAAGCTGGTGAGAATCGGCGTTTGCAAATGCTCGTCAAGCTCCTTGCGCGTGCGCCAATTCTCATAAAAAACGAACAGGTTCGGATCGTCGTGCTGACGTGAAGATGATAGTCCACGCACGCGGGCTCGGAGCGTGAAGGCTTGACGAAGCTGTGCAGTATCTTGAGGAGCTCGTCGCGCTTTTCCGGTTTGGCGTGAAGATACGCGATCAAGGTGCATCCCGGCTTCATGTTGTCCTCCCAGACAAGACCATTGCAGCCGGACGCCATTCGCGCACGGCTCCCGCTCCACGGCGGCGGTGACGATAGTTAGACTTGGCTACTCCGGCAATTCGGCCAGTTCGGCCTCCGTACCCGACCCGCCCGGCGGCAGGAAGCTTGCGGCAAACGCCAAGGCCCGCATCGGGACGGTGGTGCCCAACGGGGCGATGCCGTGAACGGTGTTCGGCGGAATGTGGATCAGGTCGCCGGGCTCGACCTCACGCTTGTCGCGCCCAACCTGCATCAGGGCGCGGCCGGAGAGAATGTAGAAAAATTCGTGGGTGTTGTGCTTGTGCGGCTCGAGATGAGTGCCGGGAGCGATCTCGAACTCGGAGACATATTCGAGATACGAACCCTCGGTCGCGCTGCGAATGGATTCCTTCGGGAACATGAAGAACGTCTTGCACGTTCCGCCATGCTCGATCGTCGGCTCGATCTTTGCGTTGCGCACGTCCATCCTGCGACTCCCTTTTGTATTCCAGTCGGCGACACGACGAGGCCAGAGTGTAATGCTTTTCGCGCCAGATTTCGAACCCTTTGACAACGCAAGGCGACTGGGTATCGTTTTTCGCCTTGCCGCAACGGGAGCGCCGCCATGACCGCGGACAATATCGAGTTGATCGCTGCTTATTTCACGCTCGCCGGCGACGTCTATCCGTTTGGACCGACGCAGATCAGCCCCTTTCCCTTTCGCGAAAGGGTCGAGGCTGCAGCCCGCGCCGGGTGGAAGGGCATCGGACTGATCCCCGACGACGTCGACGCGACCGTCGAAAAGATTGGCTACCCCGAGATGAAACGCATCCTTGCCGCCAACGGGATCAAATATGTGGAGCTTGAATTCCTGGTGGATTGGCATCGCGACGGCGAGCCGCGCAGGAAGTCGGACGAATTGCGGGCAAGGCTTTTGGCGATCGCTGAAACGTTCGGCGCGCGCAATATCAAGGTCGGCCCCGGCCTCGGGCAGGACGTCAACAATCCGAAGCCCGAAGAGCTTGTGCCTGATATTCCCCGCATGCAGGAGGCGTTTGCCGGGTTGTGCCGCGACGCCGCCAAACACGGAACGGCAATCGTGCTCGAGATCATGCCGTTCGGCAATGTGCGCACGATTGCGGCCGGCCGCGCCATCGTCGAAGGAGCAAATCAACCGAATGGCGGTCTGTTGATCGACATCTGGCATATGGCGCGCGGCGGTATCGACTACGGCGAAATCACCGCGATTCCGCAGCGCTTCATCGGCTCGATCGAACTCGACGACGCGGACGAGAAAGTGGTCGGATCGTTGTGGGAGGACACGATTCACCAGCGCCGGCTTGCCGGACAAGGGTCACTGCATCCGCAGAGCTTCATACGGAACGTGCAGAAGGCCGGCTATCGCGGTCCGTGGGGCGTCGAGATCCTGTCCGCGAGTTTTCGGAAACTCCCGCTGGCGGAGATGGCGCAAAAGTCATTTGACGCGACGATGAAACAATTCGCGTGACGAGCCGCAAAGACCCGTTGCGGAAAAGGAGCGGACGAACCGGCACTTGCGGCTGCGCCCATTGGCGCCTGTCATCCCAGCCGCCACTTCGGGCCGGACCCATTGGCTCGGTCCCCGGAATCACAGAGGGTTGTAGCCGGGATTGATCCGCCGGGGTCCCGCTTCCGCGGGGACGAGCGGTCATAGTGTCGGTTTCCATCAAATCGCATCACGTTCAAGCCTCGGCGCTCGAGCGCTGCGGACGGTACCATCGCTCGATGCGCTCCAGTGCGGCAAAGAACACCACGCTGATGAGCACCGCAAAGCAGATCGCGGCATAGGTGCCGGGAAGGTCGTAGCGCTCGGCCAGATCATTGATCAGCTGCCCCAGGCCGCCGAAATTGATCAGGAACTCGACGCCGATGATGTTGATCAGCGCGAAGATCAGGCCGAGCCGGAGGCCGACGAAGACCGTCGGCGCCGCCGCCGGCAGCAAGACCTTCCAGAAATGCTGCGCCGGCGAGAGCCGGAACGAGCGCGATACGTCGATCAGCACGGAGCGGACGCCGGTGAGACCCTCCAAGGTCTTGAGGACGACGGGCGCGAGGCCGGCGAAGAAGCCGATCATCACGATGGTCAGGGCGCTGCGGCCGAACATGACCAGGAACAGCGGATAGGCGAGCACCAGCGGCGCCGACGCGAAGGCTGCGACCCAGGTTTCGGTCGCCCGGCGCAGCAGCGGCAAGCGGAACAGCAGCAACCCGAGGGGGATCCCGACCACGGCGAGCAGGAGGCCGGTGCCGAGCGCCTCAGCGCTCGTGAGCAGGAAGCGCTCGGCGATGTGCTCCTCGGCGATCACGCGTGCAAAGCTCAGCAGCACCGCTGACGGCGGCGGCACCAGATAGGCATTGATCCAGTCCGCGTCTATCAAGAGCTCCAGCGCCAACAACGCCGCGCCGGCCGTGAAGACTCCGGTGAGCGCGGGCAGGAAGCGGATCATTCGCTGCAGCATCCGCGACTCGCTCATGGCCGATGCGGCATGCCGCGCACGCGCGCTTCGGCCTCGCGCATGCCGCGGCTCGTCTCTTCGCGCAAATCGTTCCAGATCTCGGCGACGTAGCGGCCGAATGCGTCGCTGCCGACGAGGTCGAGCGTCCGCGGCCGCGGCAGGCCGACATCGACGATGCGCTTCACGCGGCCCGGCCGATAGGTCATGACGACGATGCGGTCCGACAGCTGCACCGCCTCGGCGATGCTGTGGGTGATCAAGAGCGTCGTCTGTCTCAGCTCCTGCTGAATCTGCAGCACCTTGTCGCCGAGCAGCAGGCGGGTCTGTTCGTCGAGCGCGCCGAACGGCTCGTCCATCAGGAGGATTTTCGGCTCGAAGGCGAGCGTGCGCGCGATCGCCACCCGCTGCCGCATCCCGCCGGAAAGCTCGAACGGATAGCGCTGCTCGAAGCCTTCGAGGCCGACCAGCGCGATGAAATGCCGTGCGCGCACCAGGCGTTTTTGCTTCGGCATCCCCTGAATCTCCAGCGGGAACGCCACGTTCTCGACGACGGTGCGCCAGGGGAAGGTGGATTCTTCCTGGAACACCATGCCGATGGCGGCGTGCGGGCCGCTGATCGGTGCGCCGGCGATCGTCACGCGCCCTTGGAAACTATCGATCAACCCGCCGATGATGTTGAATAGGGTGGACTTGCCGCAGCCGGACGGTCCGATGATCGACACGAATTCGCCCTCGCGCACGGCAAAGGCGATGCGCTCGAGCGCGGCGAGCGAGCCTTCCGGCGTGCGGAACTCCTTGGCCAGGCCGTCGACGACGAGAAGCGGCTCCGACGGTGGCGCTGCCGCAGCGGACGGCTGCGAAGGCGAAAAACCGGTCGGCACGGCGCGCTCCTCCGCCATCCTAGCGCTCGAACCGGCCCGCGCCGGCAAGCCGCCCCATCAGGGCGTTCGCCCCGATCGCCAGCACGAACACGGCCGTCAGCAAGGCATACATGCGCGGCATGTCGAAGGTCGTGTAGGTCTGGATGATCAAATAACCGAGGCCACGGTTCGAGAGCTTGGTCTCGGCCAGCAGCGTTCCGGTGATGGCGACGCCGAGACCGAGCCGCGCGCCGTTCACGATGGGACGCCGCATGGCGGGAAGATAGATCCGCGTCAGCATCTGCAGCGGCGTCGCGCCGAAGCTGCGGCCGACACGGATCAGTACGCCGTCGACTTGCCGCAAACCGGACGCGACGCTGATCGCAATCGGGAAGAAACAGGAGAGCGCCCCCATTGCCACCTTCGATCCGGCGCCGACGCCGAACCACATGATCATGACCGGGAAGAAAATGATCTTCGGTGTCG
>Ga0210405_10006572_pt1 | contig 10349 bp, 10 predicted proteins | sample IncBWH11MmetaG_FD_155492 | JGI IMG/M metagenome (GOLD analysis project Ga0210405, IMG submission 155492) | Forest soil microbial communities from Barre Woods Harvard Forest LTER site, Petersham, Massachusetts, United States - Inc-BW-H-11-M | ecosystem: Environmental > Terrestrial > Soil >... | reverse complement strand
TTTTGCCGTAATATCGGCGCGGCGCTCGACCAGGGCGGCGTTGGCTGACGACAGCGCGGCGAACTCGGACAAGTCCGCACCGGCGCAGAACGCCGGGCCGGCGCCGGTCAACACGATCGCGCGAACATCGGCGGCGCTGTCGGCATCGCGCAACGCATCGAACAGCGCCTCGCTCAGCGCCAGGTTCAGCGCGTTGCGCTTTTCCGGTCGGTTCATGGTGAGGACGCGCACCGCGCCGTCGTCCTCGATCTGCAAATCAGCCATCGCATCCACCGCCGCAATCAGTCATTCGAGCTTCACGCCGGTCTTGAGCACCACCGGGCCCCACTTGGCCTGCTCGGCGAGCACGAAGGCGGCATATTGCTGCGACGTCGATGGCGCCGGCGTGGCGTTGAAGGTCGCGTATTGTTTTTTCAAGTCGTCGCTGGCGAGCGCGGCGACTGCGGCGCGGTGCAGGCGCGCGAGCACGTCGGCCGGCACGCCGGCAGGCGCGACCAGGCCGTACCAATTGTCGGAATTGACCCGCGGGTAGCCCAATTCCGCCGTCGTCGGCACGTCGGGCAGCACCGGCGTGCGCGCCGCCGAGGTCAGCGCCAGCGCCTTGATCGCGCCGGCTTTGATCTGCGGCAACAGGAAGGGCACGTCGGCGACCAGCAACTGAACCTGGCCGCCAAGCAGGTCCGACATCGCCGGTGCAATACCCCGATACGGAACGTGCACGAGGTCGATCTTGGCTTCTTCCTTGAGCAATTCCACCGCCAGATGGGTGATGGTACCGGCACCGGCCGAGCCGAAATTGACCTTGCCGGGACGGTCGCGCGCATAGGCGATGAAGGCCGGCAGCGTGTCGATGCCGAGCGACGTCGGCACGACGATGGCTTCCGGCACGCGCAGAACGGTGGTGATCAGCGCCAAATCCTTCTGCCAGTCGTACGGCATCTTCGCGACCATGAAGGGAATGGCGGAGATCGCCGACGCGCCGTTGAAGCACAGCGTATAGCCGTCGGGCGGGCTTTTGGCGGCGAAGTCAACCCCGGTCATGCCGCCGGCGCCGGCATGGACCTCGATAAAGACCTGCTGGCCGAGGTCGGCCCCCATGTTGTTGGCAAATACCCGGGCGAACAGGTCGGCGGCGCCACCGGCGGCGAAAGTCACGACCAGCTTCACCGGCCGGGCCGGAAATGTCTCCGCGCCGGCTACCGCCGTCCACAACAGCGCGAGACCGAATGCCGCAATGAGCCCGCGTCGCATGGTGCTTCTCCCAGGCGTTTCTCGGCCGGTTCCGCCCCAGCGACGGAACAATCGGCAGCGGCGCGGGCAGCAAGAGCTTGTCCGGCATCCCGCCACGCGGCAGTATGATTGCTCGGCTGAGGTAGCAGCAAGGGGCAAACGGCCCGCCGGCTTTGCCGGGGGCATGTGGGGCGTGTGCATGAAGACCATTCTGGTACCCACCGAACACAATGCCGCGATGGCGTCCGCGCTCGATACGGCGCTATTGCTGGCGCAAAAGTTCAGCTCCTGCATCGAGGGCTTTCCTTTGCGCCCGGCGGTCGCCGATCTCGTCGCCATGGATCCGGACAGCGGGCTGACCATGGTGGCGGTGAAGGAAAACGACGCCGAGATGGTGCGCCAGGCCGAAGATTTGTTCCGCGCCTTCATGACCCAGCACCAGGTGCCGCTGAACACCGGCACGGCGCAGGCTACGCCCTCGTTCTCATGGCTCGATTCCGCGCCGAGCGGCCACGATTTCGTCGGCAGCTATGGCCGCGTGTTCGACGCCATCGTGCTGGCGCGGCCGGGCGACGAGTGGCAAAGCCCGTCCATGGTGACGCTGGAATCCGCTTTGTTCGAGAGCGGAAGGCCGGTACTGATCTCGCCGCCGACGTCGCCGCACACGCTTGCCACCAATGTACTGATCGCGTGGAATTGCAGCACCGAGCAGGCGCGCACCATGGCCGACGCCATGCCGTTGCTCCGCCTCGCCGAGCGCATCACCATCTGCACCGTCGAAGGCGCCACTGTCGCCGGGCCGAGCGGCGAGCAGATGGCGCGTTCGCTGAAACTCAACGGCATCAATGCCGAGCCGATTACGCTCAAGCCGGCCGGCAAACGCAACGCCGGCGAGACGCTCCTTGCCAAGGCCGGCGAGCTCGGCTGCGACCTCATCATCAAGGGCGCCTATACGCAAAGCCGCCTGCGCCAGATGATTTTCGGTGGCACCACGCGGCACATCCTCGCCAATGCCAAGCTGCCCGTGCTGATGGCGCATTGAGCGCGCGCCTTAAGTAGCGCCCATGAGTGAAACGCCACTGATCTTGCCGCAATTGGCGTCGCTCTATGAGACGCTGGCGCCGATATCGCAAGCGCTGCTGCGCGTCGTCGTCGGCTTGTGGATGGTGCCGCACGGCCTGCGCATGAGTTTCGGGTTTTTTCCCACCACCGGACTGCCGCAGCGCAGCGTGCGCATGCTTGCGGTCGATCTCGACAAATGGGGCTATCGGCCCGGCTGGTTTTGGGCGCCGTTGATCTCGGCGACCGAGCTGATCGCCGGCCCGATGCTGGCGCTCGGTCTGTTCACGCGCTTGGCTTGCGTGCCGCTGGTGCTGTTCCTCATCGTCACCAATTTCGAGCGCTGGCGCGTCGGCCGCTATTTCTGGAACAAGCTCGGCATGGAATATACGCTGATGTGGCTCGTCGCGACGTTCTACTTCCTGATCCACGGCGGCGGCCTTTATTCGCTCGATCATCTGATCGGCCGGGAATTTTGAGGAGATTTGGGTGCCCTTCATCGACGCCAACGGCGTAAGCCTGCATTACGCGCTTGCCGGGGAGCATGGGCCTGCCGTCGTGCTGTTGCACGAGCTCGGCGGCACGATGAATTCATGGAACAAGGTCGCGCCACGGCTGGCCGAACGCTACCGCGTGCTGCGCTATGACCAGCGTGGCTCCGGGCTTTCCGAAAAGGTGCGCCAGGAATTCTCCAACGATGTGCTGGTCGAGGATTTCGAGGCGCTTGCCAAGGAACTTGGGCTCGCGCCGCCTTATCATTTCGTGACGGTTGCAGCTGCTGCGACGCAGGCGTTGCGCTTTCTGGAAAAGCATCCGGACCAAGTCGGCTCGCTCACGCTGTGCAATCCCGCGCCGGGCGTCGATCCAAGCCGCGCCGCTGCGCTCGACGAGCGCGCGGCGTTTGCCATGCGCGAGGGCATGCGTGCTTCGCTGCCGACGACGCTCGACATCTCCTATCCGAAAACCCTCGGCGACCCCGCCGAATACGAAGCCTATCGCGGCCGCTATCTGGGCAACGATCCCGTGGGGTTCGGCTACGGCTTCCGCGCCCTGGCGCGCACCAACATGCTGCATATGCTGCCACTGATCCGCTGCCCCGCCATGGTGGTCTCCGGCCGCCACGACACCGTGCGCCCGCACGCCGGCAGCGCCGATCTGGCGAAGAAGATTCCGGGCGCGCGGTTCGAGCTGATCGAGGCGGGCCACTTCATGCCGACCCAGGGGCCGGAGCCGCTGATCGCGCTACTTGAAGATTTTTTACCCAAACCGTAGCCCGGATGAGCGCAGCGATATCCGGGTAGGCTGCTCCCGGATGTCGCTGCGCTCATCCGGGCTACAACCAAGAGAGCATCATGAAAGTCAAAGCCAACGGCATCGACATCAATTATCAGATCGACGGCCCCGACGGCGCGCCGTGGATCGTATTCTCCAATTCGCTCGCGACCTCGACAGCGATGTGGGACGACCAGGCCGCCGGACTGAAGGATTCATTCCGCGTGTTGCGCTACGACCAGCGCGGGCATGGCAGCAGCGAAGTGCCGGCCGGCCGCTATGCGTTCGACACGCTGCTGGCCGACGCACTCGGCTTGATGGACGCGCTGTCGATCAAGAAGGCGCACTTCGCCGGCCTGTCCATGGGCGGCGCCACCGCGCTTGGGTTGGCCGAGCGCTATCCCGACCGCTTCGATCGCATCATCGTCTGCGACTCGCCCTGCCAGTCGACACCGCAGTCGAGCCAGCAGTGGGAAGAGCGCATCGTCGTAGCGCAACAGAAGGGCATCGAGGCGCTGGTCGAGCCCACGGTGTCGCGCTGGTTCCCGGCCGAGACCGTGGCAAAGAACCCGCCGCATCTCGACAAGGTGCGCGCCATGTTCCGTGCCACGCCGGTCAACGGTTTTATCGGCTGCGCCGCGGCGCTCGCCGACCACGACTACGCCTCCGCCATCGCCACGGTGCAACGGCCGGTGCTGTTTCTGTGCGGCGAGAAGGACGCGCCGGCGCCGGCCATGCGCAAGCTGCACGAAAAGCTTGGCGGCTCGCGCTATGTCGAGCTTCCCGGCGCCGGGCATATCTCCAACTTGGACCGGCCGGCGGAGTTCACCAAAGCGATCCGCGATTTCATCGCCGCCGGCTGACAAGCGAAAGCCTGTCATTGATCTAGCGCAAATCGCAAGCTCCGCCGGCTATGCTTTTTCCGTGGGGTATGCCCCGCCCGGCGCGGTTCTCTTGCCTTTGCAAACCCTTGGCCAAGCCACTATACCTCCGGCAAAGGCTTGGCACCTCGCCGCTGCTCCAAGCCCATTGCCAAAGGGACGCAAGCGCCCCGCTATTTAAGGAGAAAACCCCATGGCCACGGTGACAATGAAGGCCCCTGCCCCGGGCGGGCTTTCCAACAAAGCGCGCGAGTTGATGGAGGCCATCAACACCGACGCCGGCAAGCATAACGTCTGGGTCCGCACCCAAGCCAACGCGCCGGCGCAACGGCCGTGGTTCAGCGAGACCTCGGGCGAAGGCTCGGGCCAGCTCGCCACCGGCCGCGTCGCCGTCAACCAGATGAAGACCGCGCCCTATATGTGGCGCTGGAAGGAATATTCGGGCTACCTCCAGCAGATTTCCGAGATCGCCAGCAAGGCCGATGTCTCGCCCATAGAATTCGCCGACCGCCAGAGCATCCTGCTGCTTAATCCCGGCCTCAACGGCCGGCTGCAAGTCACCAACACCATCCGCTGCGCCATCTCGATCTACAATCCGGGCGACGTCGCGCCGGTGCATCTGCATTCGCCCAACGCCAGCCGCACCATCCTGTCCAACAAAGGCGGCTACACCGTCGTCGAGGGCGAGCGCGTCACCGCCAATCGCGGCGACCTGATCCTCACTCCGAACGGCACCTGGCACGACCACGGCAACGATTCCGACGAGCCTTGCATCTGGATCGACACGCTCGACTGGCCGCTGATGGAATTCCTCGACGCTGCCTGGGTCGACCACAACATGCCGGGCGCGCAAGGCAACACCAACGTCCAGGCCATCTCGGTGAGCGAGGGCTATTCGCGCAACCTCTACAGCCACGGTGGCATCAAGCCGACGTTCGTCACGCATCAGCGCGGCGTCGGCCACGCGCCGGCGCCGCTGTTCCATTTCCGCGGCTCTGACGTTCTCGAAATGCTGCACAGCCTGCGCAAGGAAAAAGGTGACCCGTTCGAGGGCATCAAAGTGGACTTCGTCAACCCGGTGAGCGGCGAGGCGGTGTTCAAGACGCTCAATTACTCGGCGCAGCTCCTGCGCCCCGGTGAAGAAACCGAGCTCAAGCGCGAGACCGCCGGCACCTATTATGTGTGCATCGAAGGCTCGGGCGTCACCGAAGTCGGCGGCAAGCGCTTCGAATGGAGCCACAACGACCTGTTCGTGGTGCCGAACTTCCTGTGGCGCCGCCACATCAATACCGGCAAGACCGACGCGGTGATCTATTCGGTGTCGGACGCGGCGCTGATGCAGAACATCGGCCAGTATTACGCCCAAGGTCGCGACAAGCACGGCAAGGTCACCGAGCTGACGCTGCAGTAGGTGTTGGCGGCATGACCCATGTCGGTCATTAACGGTACTGGACTGCCGCCGTGAGAGACGACTGAGAAACTGCTCTTGGCGTGAGCAACCGGCCAGTAATTCGATGAGCAATCGCGTCTGGGTGGCAACCCTGGTCGCTGAAAATGGGTATGGCAGCACGCTCGAAGCGTGGTAGGGCCAACTCGACATTGTCTTCGGTCAAAGATTTGCTTCGCGAGCGAAAACGCGTGCCGATAATCCGTTGATGCCGTTTCGCGGCGAGAGTCGAGACGGCTGATCGCCGAAACGTGATCGAACTCCTTCAGGTCGGTCGAAGAAAGGCCTTGCTTTAGGTTGTATGATAAACACACTCTACCTTACATTATTCCTCAAACTGAGGAGCGTGCAATGGCCACAAGAAAGCAATGGGCCCTTGTGGTGCCCCTTTGTCTTTTGATGTTCTCGGGAGTGGGCGTCTTTTCGGCCACGGCGAAAGTGTTCTCGGGCAAGGTGACCGAGGTGCGAAGCGCCGAAGTTATTGTCGTTGACTACGGGCCGGGACAGTACGTGGTTCGCATTGTCGGAATTAGCCCGCCGCGGGACGGAGCCTTTGCCGCAGAGGCAAAGAAACTTGTCACCGACTCGGTGCTGGGCAAAACGGTTCGAGCTCGGTTCCTCAGCGAGGACGCCAGCGGAGAAATGGTTTCACAGGTCTTTGTCGGAGAACCCGGCAAGGATGTCGGGCTCGAGTTGGTGAGGGCTGGATTGACTGAGCGTCAGCAAGGCTCAGATCCCGATTTTGGTTACAAATACGACGAGCTCTCAAGAGCTGAAAATGAAGCTCGGGAAGCTAAACGCGGCCTGTGGGCACCTGTTCCTCCCAAGTAAGACAGCAAAAGGAGCCGAAGATGCAGTGCAAGCTGTATCCTTTTGTCTTTGCGCTCGTTAGCTCAGTCATGATGGCGCTTCTAGGCCTTTCCTCTGTTCGAGCGCAGATAACTCCCGGCCCGAACGTCAACCTTTCAAAAATGACGGGCAATCAGAGCGAGTGCTCGATCGCCAAAAATCCCACCAATAAGCTGCAGCTCTTTGCGATCTGCAACAACAACGCCGGCAGCGGGCTTTTCGCAGCGCGGAGTATCGACGGCGGTCAGTCCTGGACTTATCCCGATCCGACGAAGACGATTGCAAATGGCGTGACCCCAGCGCTGGGTCCTGCCGCCTGCTGCGATCCGGAGCTTGCCTGGGACACCTTCGGCAACCTTTTCATTGTTTATCTCGACCAGGCGGTGACCACGACCGAAGTCCTGCTGAGCACAGACGGCGGACAGACGTTCACGAATATAACTCCGGCTTCGTTCGGCCCGTTCTGCGCTCAATGCGTCGACCAGCCTCATGTGGCGTGGGCGACCACGACGGCCGTGGGAGCGCCCGTTGCGGTCTGGATCACCTGGCACCAGAATCCGTCGGCCGGACCGATGGTCGCGAGCGGGGCGGCCGTGACAGGATTGGGACAGGCGAATATCGGCGCCTTCAGCGCGCCGCAGAATATCCCGGGCGCGAATGACTGCAGCTATGGTGACGTGGCCATCGCCCCCAGCGGCACGGTCGTGCAAACATGTCAGAATTCTTCAACTGGAAATGCGCCCGGAGCGAAAATTCTCGTCAATACGAAACCCGACGGCCTCGGCCCCAATCCGTTCAACGCCGCGGTTACTGCGACGACAACCAATGTCGCGGCGTTCCATCCGGTGCCGCCGCAATCAACGCGAACCGTCGACGCCGAAGCCAAGCTCGCCTACGACGCCAATTCGATGAGTCCCCATGTCGGACGCCTCTACCTTTCCTATACTGATGAGCCGGTGTTCGGCAGCGGCGTCACGAACATCATGCTGCGCTTTTCCGATGACAACGGGGCGACCTGGAGCAATCCGCCGATCTTCGTGAACGACGATAGCGCCACGAATACGACAACCAAATTCTTGCCGCGGATCGCCAGCAACCGGCTCTCCGGAAACATCGCGGTTTGCTGGTACGACGACCGAAACTCGGCGACGAACACCGCAATGGAGGAGTTTTGCACGATTGCCACGCCGACCGGAGCATCCCCGACCTTCATGCCCAACGGGCAGATCGGCGCGGCGCTCTCGACGGCGGCCAGCAATGGGGGCAACCAGTTCGGCGATTTCTCCGGCCTTGCCTATTTTCAGGGTCTGGCGCATCCCGTGTGGCCGGATACCTCCAACAGCACCGGGGACAATCCCGACGGTACAACGGCTTTCGACGTCTATTCGGATCGCGTCAGCGGCGGCGCGGCGGCGCATGAAGGCGACCCGCACCTGACGACGGTCAACGGCGTCCACTATAACTTCCAGGGCGCGGGCGAGTTCGTCGCTCTGCGCGACTATGGCGGCGTCGAGATCCAGACGCGGCAAACGCCGATCGCGACTACATTCAACCCGGGGCCGGACTCGCATGACGGACTGGCGGTCTGCGTGAGCCTCAATACCGCAGTCGCCGCGCGCGTCGGCGGGCACAGAATGACTTATGAGCCCAATCTCAGCGGCGTGCCCGATCCCAGTGGTCTTCAGCTCCGCGTGGACGGCGCTTTGGCGACCGTCGGAAACGGAATCAATCTCGGAAGGGGCGCTCGCATAGCGCCAACGGCGGTAGCGGGCGGCCTCGAGGTCGATTTCCCCGATGAGACCATCCTCTACGTGACGCCGAATTGGTGGGCGTCCCAGAGCAAGTGGTACCTCAACATGGACGTCGCACACACGCCGGCGTTGGAAGGAGTTCTCGGCGTCATTCCAAAGAGCAGTTGGCTGCCATACCTTCCCGACGGCGCGTCTATGGGGCCGATGCCCGTCTCGCTTCATCAACGTTACCTTGATCTTTATGAGAAATTCGCCGACGCGTGGCGCGTGACTAACAAGAACAGCCTGTTCGATTATGCGCCCGGCACCTCCACTGAGACATTCACTATGAGCAATTGGCCACTGGAAAATCCCCCATGCCTTGTTCCGCAGACGAAGCCGGTGGAGCCCGTCAGCTTAGATGTGGCTGAACAGGCTTGCCGAGCGATCACCGACAAGAATATGCACGAAGATTGTGTCTTCGACGTGCAGGTGACTGGAAATATCGGGTTTGCAACGACCTATGGGCTCAGTCAGAAGATCAACGTCTGGTCGACAACGACGGCCCTGAGCGACGACGCGAATCCTTCGCAATTGGGAGAATGGGTGACCTTCACCGCAACTGTTGTGCTGAATCGGCCCAGCGGCAAAGAGGTTCCCGTGGGGACGATCCAGTTCAATCTCGATGGCTCCCAAGTCGGAGAGCCAATCAAGCTCGATTCAAACGGCCGGGCGATCTGGGAGATGCCCCGCCTCAAAATTGGCGAACACAGAGTCACTGCGAGCTACATTCCGAGCGCGGTCAGTGGCTTTCTGCCCAGCACGAGCCCTGAGACGATTCACACCGTCAGACGCTGTTTTTGTGAGTCAAACGCTGGACGTAAGTAAGCTGGACGCAAATAGCATAAGGAACAATATAAGAAGTAGGAGCGCGGCACCCCGCGCTCCGACTTTTTTAGATCACCGCGGCAAGCAGCCTGTTACTGCGGCTTGCCGGCGTTGTGCTTGCACTCGGACCGGAACTTCTTGCGTTCCTTGCCGTGCAAGCCCTTGGCATTGGCCTGATCGGAACAGGTTTTCGAGATGGCCTGCTTTTGCTCCGGCGTCATTTTTGCGGGCGCCGCAGCGGGGGCCTGCGCGAACGCCGCCCCCGTCCCGATCGTGAGCGCCAACAGCGCGCTGACTACAATTCGCATCGTCCGAACTCCAAATTTCCGCTGACGTCAGGCGGCGCCCTTCAGGCGCTTGTTGCATTCGCTGTAATAGCCGCCGCCCTTCTCGATCCACTTCAAGCCGCCGTTGCCATTATTGGTCTTGTTGGCCTTGTACTGGTCGAGGCAGGTTTCCATGCGGGCCTTGCCCGGCGAGTCTTTTGAATATTTGGAATCGACCGCGTGCGGGTAGACGGCATAACCGGTCGGGGCCGGTGCCGGCGCGGCTGCCGCCGGCTTAGGCGCTGGCGCGGGAGCCGGTGCGGGCGCAGGAGCCGGTGCAGAAGCCGTGGTCGGGGCCGCCGCGTCGGAGCCGCATTGCGCCTTGCGGAAGTCGTTCCACTTCATGCCGTTCAGCGAGCCGGCATCCTTGGCGGCTTTATATTTTGCGCTGCACTCGGTCATCGTCAGCGCCTGGGCTGAGGTGCCTTGCAGGGCGATGGCGGCGAGCACCGCGCCCGCACAGATCGCGGCGTAACGTATTGTCATGACTGTATTCCTCCGTTGTGGGGTCGTTGAATGATTTGACCGTCCCGACGGCGGCCTAAAGCGACCGCGACAATTCCTGTTCCGTCGGCAACCGCCCGTCAGGCGTCAGCTGGTTGACGGCCTCCGGCAAATACTGACTTAGACCCGCTAGCAAATCTTGGCGCGACAATCCAGTGTGCGC
>Ga0210405_10006569_pt1 | contig 10355 bp, 4 predicted proteins | sample IncBWH11MmetaG_FD_155492 | JGI IMG/M metagenome (GOLD analysis project Ga0210405, IMG submission 155492) | Forest soil microbial communities from Barre Woods Harvard Forest LTER site, Petersham, Massachusetts, United States - Inc-BW-H-11-M | ecosystem: Environmental > Terrestrial > Soil >... | reverse complement strand
GACGGTCTCGCTGAACCGGCCGAGCGCTGCCGGGACCGTGATGCAGATCATCTCTGCGGACACGACGAAGGTGAAGGCGACGCAGAGCCGGATCGTGATCGGGACCGGCGGGGCGAGCGCGTCGGTCACGCTGCAGGGTCTGGCCGCCACGCTGGCGCCGGTGAACGTCGTGGCCCAGGACTCGGCGGGGTTCTACGCGCCCGACACCCTGCGGGTGGAGGTGGTCTCCACCATCTTCTTCGCGCCGGTGGGCCAGACCACTCGGAGCCAGGACTTTTATCTCAATCAGAACGAGACCCTGAACGGCCAGGTCTTCCTGTCCGATCCGGCCCCCGCGGGCGGGCTGGGCGTGACCTTCATCTTCGCGAAGGGATTCACCACCACCAATCCCACGACGGTCATCATCCCGCAGGGCCAGCTGGCCGCGCCGATCCAGTTCGCCGGGGTTGCGGTGGGGGTCGATTCGGTCATTCCGAGCTCGGGGGCATTCGCCGGGAAGTTCTCGTACCTGCATGTGGCCAGGGACACGTTCGTCGTCGCCCAGCCCTACCCGTACAACGGCGTCCTCGGCCTGGGCCAGATCGAGCAGCCCTACGCGCAGATCACCTACTCGATGGATCACCAGCTGCCGTTCAACGTCGCCGTCTCGCCCTCGAATCTCGCGACCGTGTCGCCCAATCCGGACACGATCCTCGTGAACAACTCGAGCCGGTACTTCACGGTCACGGCCACCTCGCTCGGGGCCGGACTCATCACCGTGAGCGCTCCGAGCTGGCTGTCCGGCAGCATTCCCCTGACCGTGACCACCCCGCAGCTGGTGCTCACCGGGACCGGCAGTATGGTGGCCGGTAATCCGTCGCTCGGCTCGTGGAACGCCTACGCGGCCGACACGCTCCGGAACCTCCACGCGATCGTAGCGCCCTTGACGGTTCACATCCTGTCACGGGACACCACGGTCGTGAAGGCAGTGCTGGACAGCGTCGTTATCCCCGCGACCTCACAGGGGAATACGGCGTCGAATGCCCTCTTCGCCCAGCCGGGCGCGGGCGGGGACTCGGTCTGGATCGTGGCGTCGGCGCCCGGCTACAAGAACGATTCGATGCTGGTCCGTGTCACCAAGCCGACCATGACGGCCGGTTACAGCTATCCGTACGACGGCCGGGTGGCGCTCAACACGCAATTCCCGCAGCCGATCTACGTCCAGATCCCCTACGCCCGGACCGACAGCTTCGTCGTGGTGCTGCATCACACCAACCAGGCGGCTCCGGCGGCGTCAGACACGCTGTTCATCAACAAGGGCACTACCGCGGGCTACCTGCCCAGCATCACGGGCGTGGCCCTCGGCGTGGACTCCGTGTCGATCGACACGGTCGCCACCAAGCCGGGATATGTGATGCCGGGAGGCGTGGTCTGGGTGCTCCATGTGGATTCGCTCCACGTCCGGCCCTACAGCGTTCCCACGTCGCTGGTGACCATTTCGCCTCCCCAGATCGTCTCGGTCCAGGCGTACGATGCGGTCGACCAGTACCCACGGAACCTGCTCTCCCCGGTCCGGGCCACCCTGGTACTGTCGCGGCCGAACGTCGTGACGATCGACTCTCTTGGCGTCACGATCCCGGCGGGGACGTACATCTCGCCGTACGACACGATGCGGGTGGCGGTGGGTGTGAACGCGCCCGACTCGACCCGGATCCTGACGACGGCGCCCGGTTCCACGCCCGACTCGTCGAACCTCATCAAGGTGAGCCCCACGCCGCTGAGCATGGGGATCTTGTACAACGGGCTCATCGGCAAGGGCCTGCGGACCGGCACCGGCAACACGGTCAATCTCCCGGCCGCGGCGCCGAACACGTTGACCGTCGTCTTGTCGCACGCGGTGCCCGGCAAGGACTCCGTGGTCCCGGTGACGGTCACGATACCGAAGGGCCTTACCTTCTCGAATTCCTTTGACATCCTGGGCCTCGATTCGGCCGGGACCGACACGCTGATCGCCTCCGCGACCGGCTTCGTCTCCGCCCGGACGGTGATCCAGCTTTACCGCGACACGCTCATCATCTCGAAGCCGAGCGCGAGCCAGCTCACGACGGCACCGCCATACCGGCTGTTTACGAGCCTGTACAACAAAGTCGGCTACAACCAGCGGCCCGCGGCGCCGGTGACCCTGACGGTGACATCCAGTAATCCGACGGTGGTTTCCATCGACAGCGGGACCACGGTGAACGGCGCGGTGGACACGGTCACGGATGTGGTGGACACCGCGTTCTACGGCGGGTACGTCCGGATCAACTTCACCGGCCCCGGCACGGCCTACCTCAAAGCCACGGCGCCCGGCTTCGGGGCGGACTCGTTCCTGATCAGCGTGACCGGGCCGTCCCTGAACTTCAGTCCGAGCTCGAACACCATCGGCGTCGCCCAGATGACGTTCGAGCAGGTGACGGTGCAGAACCCGGTCGCGTCGCCGCTGGTGGTCACCCTCCAGCGCTCGGACAGCGCGCCCATCGGGGGCGCGGCCCACGTGTTCAACTTCAACCCGATCACACTGACGATTCCGATGGGATCGACGGTATCGAACGCCGACACGGTGTTCGGCGACACCATCGGCACGGCGAATCTCTTCGCGCGGGCACCGGGATACGGCCAGGCGATCGCGACTATCCAAGCCGGCAGGCCGCAGCTCATCGCGCCGACCAGTGTCTCCCTGCTGGTCGGGGCGCAGCCCACTGGGGTCGGCGTGAATACGCAGGACCAGAACGGCAACTACCGGCAGGTGGCAGCGCCGCTCAGCGTCACGGCGACGGTGACGGATCCCACGGTGGCGGCGGTCGACTCGGCGACGCGGATCGTCCCGTTCGCCGGCAACAGCCTGCCCAGCACGTTCAAGTTCACCGCCCTCAAGAAGGGCTCGGTGCAAGCCGTATTCTCGGCGCCAGGATACAAGCCTGACACGATGCTGGTCACGGTCGACACTGGTACCCTGAACCTGCAAGGGACTCCGGTCCTCGCGGTGGGGCAGACCTACCAGGCGTACTTGAGCGTCCCGTTCACCAACGTGAGCGACATCGTCGTCACGCTCAACTCGACCAACCCGTCGGTCCTGTCGGTGCCCGCGACGGTGACGATCCCCGCGGGGCAGACGGCCGTCAACTTCTTCTATACGGGCACCGGCATCGGGTCGGCCCAGGTCACGGCGTCCGCGCCCGGCCTGCATCCATCGCCGGCGGTGGGGACGATCGTCACCGCGCCGCACGTCACGATCTCGATCACGTTGACGAATAACGCGGGCCAGGCCGAGTTCTTCACGGTCTATACGACCGACTCGACCGGGAACGCCCACGGAGTGGTGGCACCCGTCGTGGTGCACCTCTCGTCGAGCGCCGTCGCGCATGCGACTTTCCAGTCGGATTCGGTGGTGATCCCCGCCGGCTTTTCGAACGTGAACGACTACGTGACCTTCGATACCACCGGAGCGTATTCCGTCTCCGGCTCGGCGACCGGCTACATCACCGGTACGACGCCTCTGATCACGGTCAGCGGGGTGGAGATCAAGGTCGGGGTGGGAAATGCCCTGACGTTCACGCCCGGGACGGATACGGTGCACGTGAACAACTACGCCACCTGGGTGTGGGACCCGACGAACACCAACAGCCACGGGGTGCACTGGCTGACGGCCCCCGGGTCGTTGCCGGGCGACTCGCCGACCCAGTCGAGCGGCAGCTATCTCGTGTACTTCACGACGCCCGGGACTTACACGTACCAGTGCATTGTCCACGGCGCGATCATGCCCGGAACGATCGTGGTGCAATAGCGTGCGTCGCACCCCTCGCGTCGCCCTTGGCATCGGCCTCGCCCTGCTCGTCATCACCTGCACCGACAAGGATCTGAACGGCCCCCAGGCCCGGGGACGCATGGGCCTCAACCTGGGTGCGTTCCGGTCGCCCGGCTCAGCCGGGCAGGCCCCGATCCCCATCGACTCGGTCACCGTATCCCTGACGAGCCTGACCGGGGGAAATGATTACGACACGGCGTTCGCGTTCGGCGGGGTGCCCTACACGGGCGACTCGCTGGTCGTGGGGCTTGTCGTGCAGCTCAAGCATGCGAGCGAAACGTTCGCGATGAACGTGATCGTGAAGGGGATGGGATACACCTGGTACGTCGTGTCGGACACCGTCACGCTCGTGCCGGGGAGCAATCCCACTCCGCCGCTGGTGGCCAAGCTCGTCGGGCCGGGAAGCAACGCGGGCGGCCTGTTCATCGGTCCTCAGGACAGCACCGTGGTGCCGGGGTTGCCGGTGTTCCTCTACGCGAGCGTCCGCGATTCATTCGAAAGCTCGCTGACCGCCGTCCCGGTGGGCTTCCGCCTGCAGAACCCGGCGCTCGGCACCGTCTCCTATCCGACGTACCTGACGCCCGTGCTCGTGCCGGTGAACCCGGGCACCAAGGTCGACACCACCTGGCTGATCGGGGAGACGCCCAATCACCTCGTCGACTCGACGCAGATCTACATCGTGCCGCGAACCGGCGGTGGTGCGCCGGCGTTCATCTATGTGGCGTCGGGGAACGGGCAGATCGGTACGCCGAGCGCGCAGCTGCCGCTTCCCCTCACGGCGCTCGTGACCGACGCGAACCAGATCCCGGTGGGACTCGCGAAGGTCACCTGGTCCCGGACCGGCCTCGGCACCTTCGTGAGCCCCACGGACACCGTCGTCGCCGACAGCTTCGGCTTTGCGCGGATGACGTACCAGCTCGGCAACGGCGTCGGGACCGACACCATCACGGCCTCGCTGGTCGGCATCTTCGCCGGCCCGCCGCCTTCGGTGACGTTCACGGCGCGCGCGGATACGGGGCTGGCTCTGAGCTTCGACACGACCGCCTACATGATGGGCAAGTCTCAGCTGTCGTACTTCATCGAGGTCACTACCCGGGTGCCCGTCGCTTCGACGCTCAACATCCAGCTCAGCCGGAGTGACAGCGCCGCGTCGGGATCCCAGCAGATCTTCGGCTTCGTGGGCAACAACCTGTCGATCGCCCAGGGCGGGCAGGTCGCGTGCTGCATCCAGCTCACCGGCAACAACGTGGGCTCGGCGACCCTGGTCGCGCGCGCGGCGGGATACCACGACGCGACGGCGAACGTGACCGTCACGACGCCCAAGCTCGTGGTCGACTCGAGCCTGGTGGCGTATAACGGCATCGTGTCGGTGCCGGCCTACGTCTACGTCGCCGACTCCACCGGTGCGTCACATCAAACCGCGAGCGATCTCGTTATCCGGGATTCGTCGTCCGATACGACCATCGCGACGACGGATTCAGCCACGGTCACAATTCCGGCCGGCAACTTCCTCGCGGTCGCCTCCATCGCCGGGCAGAAGCCCGGAAGCACATTCGTGACCTGGCGGGCGCCGAACTACCCGCCGCAGGTCACGCAGGTCTCGGTGGATACGGCGTTCCTGTACATATACGCGGGGAGCGGGTACGCCGCCGGTCTGGGACAGACCACGGTTGACAACTACATGTTCACACCCGGACCGGTCCGGGCTCCCCTCGTGGTGACCCTGATCAGCTCCAACCCCGCGGTATTCACCGTGCCGGCGACCGTGACGCTGCTCCCGGATTCGTCCTTCATCAACTTCCCGATCACGGGGAAGGGCCTGGGGTCGGCGAACCTGACGGCCCGTACCCCAGGCATGCTGGTGAGCGACTCCGTGCAGCTCCTCACCGTCAATACGCCGGTGGTCCAACCGGTCGTGGCCGCGTCGGTGGCGCGCGGCGTGAAGACCCAGGTGTACGTCTACGCCGAGGACACGCTGGGAGTCAGATCCGGGAACGTGACCGCGCCCGTCACCGTGCATCTGTCGACGACCGACGGAAACGCGGTGTGGGACTCGACGACGATCACGATGCTCGCGGGGCAGAGTCTCGATTCGGTGGGCATCACCTTCAACGGCACCGGGCAATTCACGGTCACGGCGATCGCGACGGGCTACACTACGGGAAGCACGCTCACCAACGCCGCGGCGCCGCCGGTGGGCGTCTCGGCCGTGCGCAGCGCGGTGGTGCCGATGAAAGTGCTGCCGGTGTATCCGGATTCTCTGCGGCGGGTGAAGCCGAGGGCCTTGAAGCCGCCCCCCCGGCCCCGGCGGTGAGCGACTAGACTCGGAAGCCCTTCATCAGGGAGCGGAGCTTCTCGGCGGCCTGCAGCAGGCCGCCCGACGAGGCGGCCATCTCCTCGGTGGACGCGCCCTGTTCCTCGGCGGCGGCGCTCACCTCCTCGGCGCCCGCCGCGTGACTGACCGAGCGGCCCGCCACCTGCTGAGCCCGCTCTCCCAGCTGATCCGTGACGTCGCGGTACTGTCCGGCGGAGTGCCGCACCCGCGCCGCCGCCTGCTCCACCTCCTCGACCGCCGCCACGATTTCCGCCAGGCCCGTCGCCGCGCCCCGCGCCGTGGTCTCGATGCCGTGCACCTTGGTCTGCCCGGTGCCCATGGTCACGGTCACCTCCTCCACCCGCTTCCGGATGGCGGTGGTGGTCTGCGCCACGTCCTCGGCGGCGCGGGCCGACTCGTCGGCCAGCTGCCGGACCTCCTGCGCCACGACCGCGAAGCCACGCCCGTGCTCGCCGGCCCGGGCGGCTTCGATGGCGGCATTCAGGGCCAGCAGGTTGGTCTGGGACGAGATCCGCTTGATCAGCTCGACGAAGTCGTCGATGGAGGCACTCTGCTGGGCCAGAGCCGTGACCTGCCCGGACGTGGTCTGCACCACCTCCCGCACCTCGAGCAGGGCCTTGGACGCGGCGAGAACGTCGTGGCGGTGCCGGTCGGCCACGCTGCGGATGTCCTCACCCAGCTTGGTCACACGCTCCGCCGCCTGCGCGATGTCCCCCGCCCCCGCCCGGAGCTGGGCCAGCCCCGCGCCCATGTCGTTCAGCTCGTTGCGCTGTTTTTCAGCGCCGGAGGAGATGTCCACCATGGCGGTCGACACTTCCGCGCTCGACGCCGCGAGCTCTTCACTGACGGCCGACAGGTCGCCCGCCGAGGTGGCGATGCGGTCCGCCTCCGTGATCACCTCGGTGACGACGCCCCGCAGACGCTCGCCCATGTCCCGGATCGCGGCGGCCAGAACCTCGAATTCGGAGGGCATTTTGCCGGTGGACACGGGCCGGAGGTCACCGGCGCCGAAGCGCTCCGCGGCGGTGGCCAGACGCCGGAGCGGCGCCTCGACCATCGTGAGCGTGCCCCACCCTACCAGGGATCCCCCGACCACGGCGATGAGGAGCACGGTCGCGAGCAACAGCGTCATGCGCCGGGCCAGCTGTCCCAGCCGGTCGGTCGCCTGACGACTGCGGTCGGCCTGCCGGGCGCCCAGGTCGCGCACGACGATGGTCAGCTGATTCGCGGGGCCCCGGGCTTGAGCCGCTTCGGCCGAAGCCTGGGGAACGCGGTTCAGGTCCCGCAGGGCGTGCGCCAGTGAGTAGGTGACCTCGATCTGAGCCTGGAGCTGCTCCAGGCGATTGATGGCGAGCCGGTCATCCACGGTCAGGCCCGGGAGCCGTTCCTGGCTCTTGGCCTCGACGTAGGCGCTGTCCGCGTTGTCGTGGAAGTCCGCCGCCGCCCCCAGGGAGGGTTCGTTGAGGTATTGCTCCGCGGCGCGGATCTCGCCGAACACGGACATCATCAGGCTGGTGCCGGTCTCGCTGGAGCGCTCCAGCTGCTGCATCTCCAGGCCCACCGCCGACCGCATGTTCCAGAGGGCGTACCCGCCCAATGCGGAGCCGAGGACGAGCAGCAGCACCAGCGAGCCGAAGCCCAGCACGATCCTCCAGCGGAGGGTGTCGATCCGGCCGATCATCGAGTGCGGTCGAGCTCGAGGCGGCCGGCGCGGACCACGCCGATCACCACGGTCTTGGCCGGAACGTCCCCGAGGGAGTCGAAGGCGATGGTGCCGGTGACGCCTTCATACGCGGGACGCCCCCGGCCCACCTGGGACAAGTAGTCGCGGATGGCCCGGCGGTCGCCGCCGACCTGCGCGATGGCCCGGGCCAGCAGATTCACGGCGTCGTAGGTCTCAGCCCCCGTGTCGTCGGGTCGGTCGCCGTGGTTGGCGCGGGCGTACGACGCCACGAAGTTGGCGTTCAGGGCTCCGGGCCGGTCGGCCAGGTATGACAGGGAGATCCTGGTCCCCTCGGCGAGCACGGTGTCGGCCTCGATGCCGGCGAGCCCGTCCCCGCCGATCACCGGGACGGGGTCTCCGGACCGGCGGAGATCCCGCAGGGCGAGGGTACCTCCTTCAGGATCCGCGGCGACCACGAGTACGTCGGCGCCGCCATTCCGGCTGAGGCGCGCGAGGTACGGCTCGAGGGTAGCGGTGGTCGCGAAGAACGGGTCTTCGGAGACCATGGTGCCGCCGAGCTGACGAAACTCGCGCGAGAATGCCCGCCGCATGCCGCGTCCGTAGTCGTCGTTTTCGTACAGCAGGCCGACTCGCGAGGCGTGCAACGTGCTGCGGGCGAAACGGGCCAGGGCCGGCCCGTGGGACAGGTCGGTGGGACAGGTCCGGAAGAAGTACGGGGAAACGCCGGAGAGGGCAGGGCTGGAGGCGGTGGGAGAGACCACCGGGACCGGATTCCGGCCGCTGCCGTACACTCCCATGGCCGCCTGCGTAATGCCGGACGTGACGTGCCCGACGACGGCGACCACGTTCTCATCGTCCACCAGACGCCGGGCGATGCGCACCGCGACGTTGGGATCTCCCGAATCAGGCACGAACCGGATTTCGAGCCGGCGGCCCCCCAACATCCCCCGGGCGTTGATCTCCTGTGCGGCGAGCTCCGCCGCCTGCCGCATGCTGACGCCCGAGGCCTCCTTGAGATCTCCGGAGACGGCGATGGTGAGGGAGCCACTGGACCCGGCACAGGCGGCCGCCCAGATGGCGGCACAGAGCACAACTACGGTCCGCAGGCATCCTCCGGGAGGGTGGGGGGGAACCGCGGCAAGGTTAAGGCCGCGTATGGGGTTCCGCAATGCCGGAGGACGGATAATTTGGTCCCGTGGATCAGGTTGCCACGCTCTTCCAGTTCACCGGCGCCATCGAGCGCCTGCTCGGCACGCGGGACGCGGCCGCGTTTGAAGCGGTGTGGGACGCCGAAGGTCTCGAGCGCGTGGGGTGGGAAGCGCTCGCGGTGGCGCGGCATCCACGTTCGGAGCCCCTCGAGCGGGGCCTGGCCGCACTCGACCGGCGTCTCCTGGCCGCGCTGGCGCGCGCGCGCGCGCTGCCGGACATCCACACCAGCACCTTTCGGGTGCCCGAGCTGGAACGGTGGCAGCACGCCGCCGCCGCGGCGCTGGTGGCGTCGCGCTGGGGCGTCGCCGGTCTGCGAACGGTGATCGCCGATACGCGGGCTCCCCTGGCGCGGCGTTACTTCGCGTTCCTCGCGCTGGCCGAGCGGCACCCGCCGTCGGCGGGCCCCCTGTTCCAGCGTTATCTGCGCACGCCCGCGTCGCATCACGCCTTCGTGGCGGCGGCGGTGGAGGCGGCGCGCTGGTACCCGGATCATGTCGACGACCTGCTTTCCCTCTTCGACCGCATCCGGGGAGAGCAGCTCCGCCGGCGTTTCCTGGGGCCGAAGATCCTGGGCTCTCTCTATTTCCTGGACGACGCCAGGGCACTGCCTCTCTTCCGCGAGCTGTGTGTGAGCGGGCACACCGACGCCGACGCGGACCTCTGCGAGGTCACCCGGGCCCTGGTGGCGGTGCGCCGGCGCACTGGCACCACGATCGCCAGCGTGAAATACCCCGATGCCGACGGGGCCGAGGTACAGGCCGCGCTGGATCTCGCGCAAGCATTGTATGAGGAGGAGCGCGACCGGCTGTCGCCGGTCACGGTGATCTGATCAGCCCTTTTTCGGAACGTAGTGCCCAATGCTGCGCATCACGTCGGTATCGGTGAGCTGAACGAAAATCCAGCGGCGCGTTCCCCGGGCCCGCCACGTGAGCCGGATGAACTGGGCACCCTGGCGCCATTGCCAGGAGGCGGTCCCCACCGGATGGGGCGGTCCGTACCGGGCCCGCAGCTCCCGCTGCATCCGGACCACCAGGTCGGTCGTCCCGGAATCCCCGAACGAGACCACGTCGGCCCGCCCGTCGATGAAGTGTCCGCTGAGATAGAACTCCGCGCCGTCGTCCGGGTCGCGGATGACGACGCCGCACTCCATCACCTGGGCTGTACGGGTCGAGGTGTTACAGACGAGCGGGGTCGAGCCGGCGCGGGTCAGGGTTCGGGCCCGGGTGCTGAACTCGGCGGCGGAGACGCCTGGGCGAAACCCCCGATAGGGCAGGAGACCCGGCGGCGGAGGGGCGGGGGCG
>Ga0210405_10006568_pt1 | contig 10355 bp, 12 predicted proteins | sample IncBWH11MmetaG_FD_155492 | JGI IMG/M metagenome (GOLD analysis project Ga0210405, IMG submission 155492) | Forest soil microbial communities from Barre Woods Harvard Forest LTER site, Petersham, Massachusetts, United States - Inc-BW-H-11-M | ecosystem: Environmental > Terrestrial > Soil >... | reverse complement strand
GCATCAATGCCCCGACAAAAGCTCCCTATCCCAAAAACATTCACGTGGAACCGGAGTTGATCGTCCGCGAAACGACCGCCCGCCCCACCAGCAAGTCCGACTGAGCCGCGAGCTGTTGGCGCAAGACTCAGCGGATCCGCAATCTCGCCAATCGTGTTTGTTTGCCAGCGAAAAGAAGCTTTCACGAAAATCACGGTTTTTGTGCATTTCCCGGATTGCAACCACTCATTAAACAAGTTGGGTTTTTCAGAAAGAAGTGGTGAACCGGGCAGGACTCGAACCTGCAACCCGCTGTCACCGCCCCGAACGCTAAGTTGTTGATTCGTCTAGCTTGTTCTCGCGTCTCAGTACCCGGTTTTCGATGGTGTTCGGCGCTTAATGTTCCCTTATTGTTCCCCGCTTTGCCTTCAGAAACTCGATCGCTAAACGTGTCAAGATGGGGCCCTTAGGAGGCTTCGTGAAAAAAACATTTCAAAGAATTTCAAACCAGTCTGCCGCGTCCGACGCGCACAACTGAATCCACGTGGTTCCCGAGGGAGGTCGCTCTCCCTACTGCAGGAGAAGTATCTACAACATCTTGCTGTGAAAGGGTACAGCGAGAGCACGCTGAGAGTTCGTCGCATTTACATGGAGATGTTTCTTTCGTGGTGCAGGAGAAGTCGAATCACCACCGCGACACAAGTCACACGAACATTTCTTGAAAGCTATCAGAGATACCTGTTCCAGTACCGGAAGAAAGACAGCCAACCGTTGGCCGTTGCCAGCCAGCACTCGCGGCTCGCACCTCTTAAGGTCTGGTTCAGGTGGTTGAATCATCGGAAATATATTTCGCAAGACCCAGCGGCCGAGTTGGAGTTGCCGCGTGTCGGCTACAAGCTACCTAACGTGATGAACAGAGATGAAGTTGAAAGCGTTCTGAGTAAGCCCAATGTCGGAGAGCCATTCGGGATCCGTGATCGCGCGGTGCTGGAGATGCTTTACTCCAGCGGACTACGGCGCATGGAGCTTCTACATCTCAAGCTCTACGACGTGGACCAAAAACACGGCCTGGTCACTGTTCGCGAAGGAAAAGGCAAGAGAGACCGCGTGGTACCGATCGGCGAAAGGGCTTTGGCATGGTTGGACTTGTATCTCAATAGACTGAGATCCGAAATCGTAAAGAAACCTGATGACGGTATTGTTTTCCTTACCACGAACGGTGCCCCATTCACACCGAACTACTTGAGTTGGCTTGCTCGCCAGTACGTGAAATCTGCGGGGATCGGCAAGGGCGGCGCGTGTCACATTTTCCGGCATACCATGGCGACGTTGATGCTTGAAGGTGGCGCGGACATTCGCTACATCCAGGCAATGCTGGGCCACGTGAGGCTCGATACCACTCAGATTTATACGCACGTTTCGATTCGCAAGCTGAAAGAAGTCCACACGGCTACGCACCCGGCGGCTCGGTTAGAGTCGGCAAACGACCAAGGCAGAAACGGACCGACCCACTCCGACCAACAAGTCGCGTCCGAGAACCGACAAATTTTGAGTGAGCGTCAGCCCGAAGAGATTGACTGAGCACATTGCCGCATATTGCTAAGCGGGGTAGTCCCCAAGGACATAAAATAGTGGTGATGTCTACAGCGGACCAGCAAGGGTCATTCAGAGAGACCTGTCCGGCCTCCACGCCAGTCAGCCTGCCTGCGGAGGCGGGGTCGAGAAATCCACAGGCATCGTACTATCGCGCCAGATACTACGATCCGCAGATTGGTAGATTCCTCGGCGAAGATCCGATTCAATTCGACGGAGGGTTTGATTTCTATACGTATGCTGACAATGATCCGACTCTTTTCATCGATCCATTTGGGCTCCAGAACCAGACGCCGACGGCTAAGCCTCCGGTTCCGCCTATTCCCCACCCAGGAACGCAGTCGTTTATTGCCGGGACAGCATCAGCCTTCAGGAACTCCGACTATTGGCGATCAACGTGGTTCGGAGGCCTGCACGGTGAGGTGAGACCGTTCTCTAATAAGTGCAATATTTTTGTTGGAGATGTTCTTGACATGAACGGAATCGGACTGCCGAAGATGCACGCAAAGGGGGAGTATCCACTTGCAGAAGACTTTGGAAATCCGAATATTCCTCAAATTGGCCCATTCGTCATTATCAATGGTAACCCACAACCCGGCGACATCATCTCCGATGGGCACCATGTGGGAATCGTTGTTGGAGACCATCAGACGGCCTCTACGAACGCATTCAAAGGCGGCATCGTGGATGTCAATGATTGGGGCTTTAGAAAAGGGCAGCACCCAGTCATCCGCCGCTGTACCTCCTGCCAGAAGTAAGGGGCTACTCGGCGGTCTTTCAAGGTCGGCGCAAGGTGAATTACTCACGCGAGACGTAACTGGAGGTAAATAAGTATGGGGCGCAAAGTATGGGCTATATTTGTCATTTTACAGATTCTCGGCGTTAGCATGGCGCTTTACTCGTCGCGATTCCAAGTCGGGGTCGGAGGTGTTCGAGAGTTTCTCTGGATACCAACGACATTGGTACTGTTGCCTGGCATTCTTTTCGGCTACGTCGCAGACGCCCTAGATGTCGGGATTCGACTGAGCTATTGGCACGCCGCACCCTTTTTTGCAGTAGTTGTGCTTCTAAACGTAGCTTCTTGGAATGTGGTCGTGCGGCTAATTGAGAAGCGGCAACGTCGTCTAGCTCCATGATCGCGCCGGGAAGCGGCAGAACAGTTAGCTTCAAATACGACCCTTTTGGACGGCGCATCTACAAATCGTCGTCTTCGGCGACGAGCATCTACGCTTACGACGGTGACAACCTCATTGAGGAGACGAATTCCTGGGGTGCGGCTGTTGCCCGCTACGCCCAGACACAGAACATCGACGAGCCGCTGGCGATGCTGCGCAGCAGCACAACCAGCTACTACCATGCTGATGGTCTCGGCTCGATCACTTCGTTGAGCAACTCTGCGGGGTCGCTGCCGCAAGCCTACCAGTACGACTCGTTCGGCAAACAAACGGCGTCCAGCGGCTCACTGACGAATCCGTTCCAGTACACGGCGCGCGAATCGGACGCTGAAACAGGCCTATATTACTACCGCGCCAGATACTACGACCCGACGAGCGGGAGGTTCCTGAGTGAAGATCCGATTTCATTCAGGGGCGGATTCAATTTTTATTCATATGTTCTCGATGATCCCCTCAACTGGATCGATCCGTTTGGTCTGAAAACCACGGTCATAATCATCTACGAAAATGGGCCCGGCGGGGTTGTCTTTGGCGGTCATGCAGCACTCTACATAGACAACGGAGGGGACCCGATCCTCTATGATCCCGCGGGAGGGTACGGGAAAGATCATCTCTGTGGAGGTGGCGTTTGTGACGAGGGCAAGGCGAACGTCCCTAGATTTAAGAAAGAGCACGAACAGAGTAGGGATTTCCATAGCATGCAGATCTTCGTCTTTGACACAACCGTCGACCAGGAAACACAAATTAAGGATCGAATTCTCCAGTTGGGTGAAACCGCAGGAGGTTTCTGCGCTCTGAGTGTGTCAACTGCATTGGATGGAATTGGCCCTTTCAAGGATCTGGGGCGAATGCTTCTTCCTGGCAGTTTGGGTAGAGCTCTAGAAGCGATCCAGCATCAGGGACGTGGGGGTAAGAAATGAGCGAAAGTGGAACAGTCCGCACCGAATCGACAGCTGTGATAGGCGGGAACGCATTTCAATACGTCGCCATCACTCATATTTGCATCTCGTTGCTGTTAACGTATCTTATATCGGAGCTCCTCGGGATGAATCGGTTTCTGCGTGCGTGGAATCAAGGAAATGCTTTTGCTGCCTATACTGTCGTTCTGTACACTGCTCTCGGGCTCACGCTCGGCTTGACGCTCTTAAGGAGCCAGCAACGGGGTCAAATGGCACTAGGAAGAATGCTGTTGCTCGGACTTCTAACCGGCTATTTGTGCGGCATAGGGGCGATCCTTCTTAGTCCACTGCTTCAAGGTGAGGGCTTTGCACCCGCCAAAAACGCTTTGAAGCATCCGTTGTACCTAATGGCAGCCGGTACCTTGCGGATGAGGACCAGCCGCCTGCCTTCGTCGTTGAACAGCTGCGGGGTTTACTCGGTCGAAAGAGCCGACGCCATCATCTAATCCGCCCTCCCCATCCGCCGACATCTAAAATGATCCTTTGGATGGATCAAATGTCATCACCATCAAGAGCATGTCAACCATCTCTTCCGAATTAGCAATCTTCCCTACGAAGTTTGCCGCATGAGCCGTGCCGCCGGGTAAAGGAAACGTCACTAACAAAACGTTCCCAGGAGGTAGATTACGTTCCTTGTCAAGATCGGGATCTTTTTTCATGCCAGGCTTAACAAGAGCCAAAAGTACCTTGTTACCATTTATTGTTTGTTCGCGGAACCAGGCATATTTGCTCCTGTCGTTTGCGTCCACAATAAAACCTTCGCTATATCCTGCTTCGAAATGGATGATGAGACCCCCTGGTTTTTCGATCCTCCACGAGGAGGCGTCAACGGCCCAATCTTTCCTAATGCGGTATCCGTCGAGCAATTTGATGCCACCAATCGCTTGGTCAGACCCAGAGAGCTGCGGCGTTAGCAGTACAAGAAAAACTAGAGTGACGAATGGCTTGCGCACATATCACCTCACAGGAATTGTGGATTGAGCGGGCAATGTAAGATTCAGATCCACGTACCTCTCAATCTGAAAGGCATCAAAAGGTCAAATCTCCCAGTAAGTGCGTGGCTTTCAGTGCCGGAAAGCACTTCTCGGCAATTTTGTTAGTAAGTTGTCTGCTTCCGCCGAAATCTTTGTCGAGCTTTCCTCCAAACTGGTGCACCGCTTCATGAATGAGGATTAAAGCCCTTTGCTGCGAGAAGAATCCGGCTCCCCCGTTAAAGAAATAGTTTCCTAGAAAGGTGATCTTTAGCGGGAGCGGAACAATTGCGCCCGCAGTTCCTTCACCCAAGACCTTCGCCACTGTTTTCTTCCCCAGCGGCAGAGTAGATTTCCTACCATCCAACACATTTGTGTTTGCTGCCATCTGGCTAACTAGAGCGGCGAGGGACTTAATACCTTCGGCTTGAAGAGCCCCATCACAATCCTTGTCGCAGGTAACCTTTTTGGCATCTTCCAAGGCTTTATTGACGGTAGCCAAATCGCTGCCTGACATTGTCGGAAAGGGGTTTGAGCCTTCAGGGCTGGCGCTTTGAAGGCCGAAAGTGTCAACTAGGTTAGGCACCGAATTTGAAACGTACTGATATAGGCTAGCGCCATCTTCGAATAAGTCCTCGCTCAGGAACCTGCCGGTGTTTGAATCGTAGTATCTGGCGCGGTAGTACGATGCACTCCAGATTTCTGCCACCGCTGGCTCCTTCCCTACAACCCTTCCGGAGTTCTCTAGATGAACAGTTCCGCGCCGACGTGAAAATACTCAGCGAGCTTCTTGGCTTGCGTTTTGCTGATGGATCGCTTGCCGTGAAATACTTCGGAAGTAATTCCTTTTGAGCCGAATACTTTCCAGAGATCCTTTTGCGTCAGGTTGCGCGCCTCCATCAAATGTTGGAGTGTCCGCTGAGGACTTGCTTTCCGAATTGGATAGCGCCGCTCCTCGTACTCGTCAATGAGCACGGTCAGCAATTCAGCTAGTTCCTTTTCTTCTGGCGAAGGGTTCTCCCGCTCGTCCAGGCGCAGTAGCTCGTTTGTGAGACGTTCGCATTCCTCATCCGTGTGGATAACATGGGGAAGCGTGCGGCCTAGCAGCTGACCGTACGTTTTCTCGTCGAGATCTATCGTTGTCGTGCTCATTGTTTCCAGGCCCCTTTGTCGTATTCCGAGTGCGTTAGCAGGTACAACACAAAGACTGTCTGCGTAATGTAGTTCACCCGCGCGATTAGACGGTACTTATTGCCAGCGACGTTGAACACTGTTCTCCGCCCAACCAAGTCAGCATTGTGGTAGACCTGCTTCATTTCCGCGGGCGTCTTCCAATTTGCCTTGCGCACTACCCCATACCATGCTTCCAGGCTCGCCTTCGCGTCCGGGTGTTTTTGCCAGAACTGCTCAAGAGCGCCCCGTTTTATGATCCGCATGGAGTTCTTAGGTTCTCACAATGAGAACGCGGAGTCAAGCCTCAGCAAGCTTGTGCCGAGCAAGGTCAAGGTTCGTAGGAATTCCTCTTAGCAGATGGTTGCGATGGGGTTGACTCTAAACCCGCACACGCAAAACCGGCGTATGCGGCACCCAGAATCGTCTCAGAGTTTATCGTCTGTGCCACCCGCCACCCATTCTGGGGTGACGTGTCACCCCCCACCCGACGCCGAAGGCGGCGCTCTTCCAGCGCTCCCCGCCGCTCGGCGGTAACCGCCCACTGACAAGTCCCTCAGAACTCCCACAACGATCAATCTGACTGCGGGCCGCGCCCTCGCGCCCTCTTTGGGGGATTCGCGATCGTGGCGTAGGGTCCGGCCCCATCAATTCAGGCCACTGATCTGGAGCGGTGTGAGCCTATGACTTTCAATATCGAGCACATAGGGCTCGCTCTTGACCGGGGTTGCGTGCCGGTCGGAGCGCCATTTCAGAAATACCGCTGTCTTCCCATCTATTGAGACTCTGAGGTTGGTCGCATAGCCGTTCCCGTTCGTGAGCCTTTCGAGTGTTTTCGTGCCGAGGTCGATCCGGTAGATGTCATAGTCGTAGCCGTGCTTGCCGTTACTCGCTGCCATGAAAAGGATGTTCTTTCCATCCGGCATGAAGTTCGGGTAGTTTAGTATGGGGTTTTTGTGGTCAGCTTCTTTTGGCACATGAGGGCGGAGTGACTGTGCTGGCGGTCCCGAGCCATCCAGAGAGTAAATGCAGATCTGCCGATTACTGTATAGATTCTCCGTCACGACCACCATCCTCTTCCCGTCAGGGGACACGGAGGCGGGGGAGGCCATGTAAAAGTTCTCGTTGGTGAGTTGACGTAAGTTTGTGCCGTCCAAATCACTCGCATAGAAGTCCCACGCGTGAGGATGGGTCTGTGCGATCGGGGACTCAGCGCCCTTGTATCCAGACCGAGAGAAGATAATGGTCTTGCCGTCTGGCGAAAAAACCGGTGAGAAATCGCTTACTGTTGAGGGCGACCACTGATGTGGTTCTGATCCGTCGACATTGACGATGATAATCCTGGAGCGTCTGTGATCGCTCGGCTGGTAAGCATATGCGATGTGCTTGCCGTCCGGGGAGAAAGCTGGGCTTGATTCTTCTCCGTCCTTCGTGTCTGTCAATCGTGTCGCCACGCCTGTGTCGACCGCAATCTTGTAAATAAACGAACTGTTGCCGTTGTGGAAGTCCAGAGCAACGAGCTTGCCGTCCGGGGATATGGCGACCGATCTGATTTGGTCAGAAGAGCTAGCGCCATTCAAGACGCACGTAAGGGATAGGAGAAGCAGTCCCGCTGTTAGAGCTGCTGGCGGCTTAAAGAGTCGGTTCTGTTGCAGGTCCGGCACGCTGCCCTCAACGAGAGCCTGCGCCAGCAGGAGGCGGCTGGCTGCAGCATTTTGCCCCGCCCCCTTTGCTCGGATTGTTGTACGGCTCCGCGCCTCCATTTGGTCCCGGAAGCGGTACAAGGTTCAACGCGATCCCAGCGCCGATCAGATATGCCACCGGGCTGACCGCATCCTTCGGGTTGCCGACGAGTCTCCCGACGAGGAAGAAGTCGCACTTCCTAGAGCAGAGACTCCGACCCAACGGAGAGCACGGATGTTTGTCCCGACACTTGGCGTAGCACTTGTCGTGGAAACTGCAAACCTTGTCTACATAGTCTCGCGGGTCTTTGTAATAGCCGTCCTTGTCATTTGATGGAATATAGGGTTCTACTTGACCGCCTGTCCAGTTGGGTCCACACCAGTTGCCGTGAATTTTTTTGTTTCCGGACGGGTCGTTGAAATCGACCGGATCGCCGGACACGTAGTTATAAAGATTGTAGGTGTCATTTGAAAAGCCGATTGGGTCTTCGCTCAGAAAACGGCCTAGAGTTTGGTCATAATAACGGGCCCGGTAAAAGTAGAGACTTGTTTCAGCATCAAACTCGCGGGCGGTGTATTGGAATGGGTTCGTGAGCGAGCCCGAAGAGCTTATCTGCTTTCCAAACGAGTCATAGCCGTAGGTTTGGACCAGGGAACCCGTTCCGTTCGACAGGGACGTAATGCTGCTCAAGCTGTCAGCATGGTAATAGCTGGTGGTGCCGCCTCGCAGCATAGCGAGCGGCTCATCCATCACATTTACGTTCTGTGAGTAACGGGCAACAACTGTCCCGGATGCGTTCGTCTCCTCGATGAGGTTGTCGCCGTCGAAGGCGAAGACGCTTGTGGTGGTGGACGTGACTTTCTTTATGCGCCGGCCAAACGGGTCATAGGCGAACGTCACCGTCCCGCCGCTTCCAGGCAGCGTCACGGTCGTCATCCGATTCTCGTAGTCCCAGGCGTAAGTCGTAGTGTTTGTCCCAACCACTTTCGTCTGCGTATTCCCGTTGTAGTCGTACACGGAGAAAGGTACATCCATCAAAACTGATCCGAGCCTCTTCGTCAGAGTTCAATAGGTAAGTTTGAAGCTCGCGATACTCGCCGAGCTGCCCTAAGTTGTACTGTTCCAATCAAGACTCCCATTAGAATTCCTATCAATGCTGCTAATGACTCCTGAACGAGGAACGAGCTCACTCGGAGCAAGGGTCCAAAGAAGGCGGCCACCAGCCCGAGCGTCCCCGCCCAATAAATAACTAGCCTGCTCCCAGCGAGGCGCTGACTAAAAATGCTTCCGAATCCAAATCCGATGAGGCCCGCCCATAACGTAGAGACCGCCAGCTCACGTACGTTGATTCCGGCTCCTTGGGTCTTTAGACCCAGAAAGAAGCCGATAGTAGCCATGCAAAGTGTCCAAATAAATCTCTTCATTTGTTCGATCCGCCTTTATCGGGAGTTCTCGGAGCTGTCCAACCCTGATTTAGCCATGGATCACAGTACACAATTGGATCAGCCGGATTACTTGACAAACCCATTACACGGCGGTGGAAACCTCCATGAACCGAAATGACGCTGAAACTCCAGCGATCGTCATAGGGAGGATGTGAGTCCAAACAACCATAGGTGAGATTCGCTTGCTTGTCACAACCGGAGTAGCCCATCGGCAGACTCAACAGATTATTTAGGAGTCCGTTCAGCTTGCCGCTCCCTTCACGTCGCTCGCCCCTTGCCGTCAATTGATCGGTACACTTCTGACAAGCTTTCAAGATTTTCTGAACATCCGCAGGGCTCAAACCCGTCGGGTCGGTTAGAGTGACTGGGGCGTTGTAAGTGTAGCGATAGAAGTTTCCACCGCCGTCGAACCCGAGGGGGTCCTCACTCAAGAACCTACCAGTCGTTGGATCGTAGTATCTGGCGCGATAGTAATACAGGCCAGTTTCGCTGTCCGATTCCCGGGCGGTGTACTGGAACGGATTCACCAATGATCCCGTTGAGGCCGTCAACTTCCCGAAGGAGTCGTAAGTGTAGGTGTTGGCAATCGAACCGGCCGCACTACTGAGCGAAGTGATGGAGCCGAGGCCGTCTGCATGGAAGTAGCTCGTCGCGCTGCTACGCAGCATTGCAAGGGGTTCGTCGATATTCTGCGCGTCCTCGTAACGGGCCACGACGGCACCTGACGCATTAGCTTCTTCGACGAGGTTGTCGCCGTCATAGGCGTAGACGCTCGTCGCCGTGGAGGATGACTTGTAGATGCGCCGGCCAAATGGGTCGTATTTGAACGTAACCGTCCCGCCGCTACCCGGCAGCGTGACGCTGCTCATTCGGTTTTCGAAGTCCCACGCATAGCTGGTGGTGTTCGACCCGACTACCTTCGTCAGCGTGTTCCCGTTGTAATCGTAGGTGTACGACGCGCTTGTCGTTGCGGTCAGTTCGTTCGAGGAATTATTTGTGTACGACGAAACACCCAGCGACGAGAGGCGGTTGCCCACTGCATCGTAGCTGTAGCTTTCCGTCGTGCTCGTGGATTGTGTTACCTGTGTAAGCTCATAAATTGGATCGTACGTGTAATTCGAGGTCACGCTCGCCAACTCATCCGTCTTCGACGTGCGGTTTCCAGCGTTATCCACGGCATACGCCGCGCCGTCGAGCGTGGTCGACCCGCTCTGGTGCAGCACACTCAGCAGCCGTGACAAAGTGTCGTACGCATAGACCGACTTCAAACCATTCGGGCGCGTCATCTGCGTCCGGCGGCTAAGCGCGTCATAAGTGAAGCCGAACGAGCTCGTCCCGCTGAACGCGCTCGGCGGTGTCAACGTTTGCAACCGGTTCAGC
>Ga0210405_10006567_pt1 | contig 10357 bp, 9 predicted proteins | sample IncBWH11MmetaG_FD_155492 | JGI IMG/M metagenome (GOLD analysis project Ga0210405, IMG submission 155492) | Forest soil microbial communities from Barre Woods Harvard Forest LTER site, Petersham, Massachusetts, United States - Inc-BW-H-11-M | ecosystem: Environmental > Terrestrial > Soil >... | reverse complement strand
GGAGCGTCTGCACGCCCTGGGGCGTTGGGGCTGGTTCCAGGAGAGTTGCCTAAGGGCAGTTTCTGCCGCTGCCGAAGACCGGGAGAAGGATCCGGAACGGATTTGGAAGGTTCCCGGCAGCTCCGGCCTGCATGGATTATCCCTTGCTGTTTTGAAAGCGCTCTGGCATTGGCGCGACGAAGAGGCAAAAAGCGTCAACCGGCCCAGTTTTCAGGTATTGAGGAATGAAGAATTGGTGGAACTCGCCAAATCTGCCGACGAAGCGCACATGCGAATTCCGCAAAGTATCCAGGGCCCAAGGCGCAAACGTCTGAACAACGCCTTACAACAAGCCCTGGCTCTTCCGGAATCGGAATGGCCGCATCGGATAAAATTCCCTGCAAAAAAACCGACTGTCGAAGAGGAACAGCGCTTTGATCACCTGAAAAATCGCAGAGACCGTATCGCGGTGGGGCTGAATTTGGATCCCGGCGTTGTTGCGCCTCGTCAAGCGCTCGAGCGAATTTCGCGAGAACCGGAAGGAGTGGTGAACGCTCTCATGCGGTGGCAACGGCAGCTATTGGGACTTTAGCCATGATTATTGTCACCCGACCCGACGCGACCGAGGAGCAGATCGATTACATTGCCACACGTATCCGTTCCTGGGGCCTTAAGGCCGAGGTCAGCCGCGGCGCGATGCGCGTCGTTATTGGTGTTATCGGCCCGGAAGATAAAATCCGGGAAAAACCCCTACGAGCTTTTCCGGGCGTTGAGTCCGTTACACCGGTGCTGAAACCGTACAAGCTCGTCTCTTACGAATTTCGTGGAAGACACTCTCATGTTCAGATCGGAGATGTGGTTGTTGGAGGCAGGGAGTTTGTATTAATGGCGGGGCCATGTGCCGTCGAAAGCGAGTCCCAGATCACGTCGATTGCGAAGGAGGTCCGCAAGGCCGGTGCGAGAATATTGCGCGGTGGCGCATTCAAACCTCGAACGTCTCCCTACAGTTTTCAGGGACTTGGCAAACTCGGACTGCAATTTCTGGCCGAGGCACGCCGCGTGACCGGGATGCCCGTGATTACCGAAGTGATGGACACCAAGGATCTGGATCTGGTCTGCGAATACGCCGATTGTCTTCAGGTAGGCGCAAGGAATATGCAGAACTTTTCACTCCTGCGTGAGGTTGGACGCACCAGGCTACCCGTAATGCTCAAGCGAGGTATGGCGGCTACCATCAAAGATTTACTTATGAGCGCCGAGTACATTGTGAGCGAAGGCAATTTCAACGTGCTGCTATGCGAACGAGGCATTCGCACCTTCGAAACTATGACCCGAAACACGCTGGATTTGAACGCGGTTCCGGTGCTGAAGGCCGAAACGCATCTTCCGGTTGTCGTCGACCCAACGCATGGGATCGGCGTGAAGCAGTATGTTGGGTCGATGGCTCTTGCGGCCGTTGCGGCCGGCGCGGACTCGATTATGGTGGAGGTTCACAATGCTCCTGAGCAGGCAAAGAGCGATGGCGAACAGGCATTGCTCCCAATCGATTTTGAAGATCTGGTCCGGCGAGTCCGAAGCGTCGCCGAGGCGATTGGCCGTGAAATGTAAAGCTCTGGTTTTCTGCGGTCTTGCGTTTTTTGTTTGCATCGCCTCAGCCCGGCAGGGTGGCGACGATACGCCCTTTGCAAGTGCCGTAAAGGCTTTTAACTCCGGCAAGTTCGAAGACGCGGCAAGACTGGCCGAGGTCGCTGAAAAGGCGAATCCGAAGAAACCGGATATTCCAAATCTTCGCGGGGCGATATTTACCAGGCAAAAGCATTACAAGGAGGCCGAAGAACAATTCGAAGCGGCGCTTGCCCTGGACCCGGACTTCAATCCGGCGAAGCTCAATCTTGCCGAACTGAATCTGCTGGAGGGGAAATATGCCGGAGCGAGGCAACTTTACGAAGAATTGCAGAAAGTCGATCCTGCGTCCGAACTGGTCCAATTCAAGCTTGTTCTGTGCACCCTTCTTTCCGGGGATGCCAACGGGGCATCTACGATGGTAGATGTCATGAATTTCCCTGGGCTGACCCCAGCGTATTATTATGCGCGGGCTGCGATCGCGCTTAAGCGCGGAAGCAAAGAGGAAGCCCAGAAATATTTCGAGAATGTCAAAAAGTATTACTCGCAGGAGCAATGCGCCTATTTTGCCCGCTCGTTGAACGACCTTGAGTTAACCAGTTTCAAGTCATCTGAGCCGGCAAAACGATGAAAACCAGGGAACGCGTCCAGGCCATCACACGAAAACTTGAAGAAGCGTATCCGAATGCGCACTGCGAACTGGAGTTTGAGACAGCCTTTCAACTGTTGGTTGCGACGATTCTTTCAGCACAGTGCACCGACAAACGTGTAAACCTGGTAACGCGCGACCTGTTTCGAAAGTGTCGCGATCCAAAAGATTTCGCTGAGATCGACCAGACCGAGCTCGAGAATTTGATCAAGAGCACAGGGTTTTACAGGAATAAGGCCAGGAATCTGCGCGCCATGGCCAAGGATCTCCTGGAACGTTATCACGGAGAGGTCCCGCGTTCGATGTCCGAACTGGTTACGCTCCCAGGGGTCGGCCGCAAAACGGCGAACGTTGTGCTCGGAAACGCTTTTTGTAAGGACGAAGGCATCGTGGTTGATACTCACGTGGCGCGGCTCGCTCATCGTTTTAAACTTACGAAACAGTGGGATCCCGACAAAATTGAAGCCGACCTTATGAAGCTTATTCCAAGGAGCCAGTGGACGAGCTTCAGCCACTGGCTTATCTGGCACGGCCGGCGCCGATGCTTTGCTCGGAGCCCCGATTGTCTTAATTGTGAAGTGGGCACTGTTTGTCCCAGTTTTAATAAGTTTGCGAAGGATACACCGGCTAAAGAGGATATTTCTCGGCGGAAAAAAGCGATTGCAAAGTGAGCGCAGAGACTTAGTAGACAAAAAAGATTTGTTCGCAGCCGCAGTCTCGCGGGCAAAATGTTCCGGCGATCTATTATTTCTCTATGAGTTCAAAATCCCTCGAAGGCAAGATTGGTGTTGTTTTTGGCGTCGCTAACAAGCGCAGCATTGCCTGGGCAATTGCCCAGGCCTGGGCTGCCGCAGGCGCAAAGCTGATTTTCAATTATCAGGGTGAGCGGCTAAAAGAGAACGTAGAGGATCTCGTTTCGACTTTCGGATCTGATGTTCCCTTGTATCCTTGCGATGTAACGAGCGACGCGGAAATAGCCGATTTTTTCCGCAAAGTTCGAAATCACACGGACCGTTTGGATCTGATGTTGCACTCGGTTGCTTTCGCACCGAAAGAGTCACTGGAAGGTGAATTTCTCGCGACGTCACGCGACGCTTTTCTTATTGCGCATAATGTCAGCGCCTACTCGCTTCTGGGGCTGGCCAGAGAGGCTGCGCCGCTTATGACGCTGGGAGGCAGCATTTTAGCGATGACGTATTATGGCTCTGAAAAGGTCGTACCGCATTACAATGTAATGGGAGTCGCAAAAGCAAGTCTCCAAGCCACAGCCCGCTATCTTGCTTACGACCTCGGTCCCAAAAAGATACGCGTCAATTGTATCAGTGCCGGACCGGTGCAGACACTGTCGGCCCGAGGGATTTCGGGGTTCACGACCATGCTTAAGCATTACCAGGAACACGCGCCTTTGAAGCGGAGTTGCGATCCCGCCGAACTTGGGCATACCGGTGTTTTCCTTGCCAGTGATGGAGCTACCGCAATTACCGGCCAGGTTATTTATGTCGATGGCGGATACCAGATCATGGGGATGTAGTCCGAGGAATAGGCTATACGAAGTTGAGAACTCGTCCTTGTGCTCGTGACCGAAAAATGGGAGGGACGGCCTCCGTGCCGTCCGACTATTCATTCCTCGATCCACGTGCAGAAACAAAAAATCGGACGGGACAGAGCCCGTCCCTCCCATTTCGGTATTCAGTTTTAAATGGACCTTTACCAGGAACTTTCTTCTCTTTTGGGGTCTGACATTGTCTCGAGGGAGCAATCTCGATTGGAAGCAAACAGCCGTGATAAATGGTTTGCAAGCCATCTGCCTGACGTCGTTGTCGAACCCAGATCCGCCGAGCAGGTTTCCAGGTTGCTCCGCTTTGCCAACGAACAAAGAATTCCTGTAACTCCGCGCGGAGCCGGTTACGGCTATGTCGGAGGTTGTGTTCCGGAGCATGGAGGGATAGCGCTCGCGTTGATAGGAATGAACAGGATAAAAGAAATCGCCGTTGCCGATGGCGTTGCGGTGGTCGAGCCGGGGGTCATCACCGGCGATTTGCAGCGTGAAGCAAGAAGCCGACGCCTTTTTTATCCACCTGACCCAGCGAGTCTGAAGAACAGCTCCATTGGCGGGAATATAGCGACAAATGCTGGCGGACCGCGCTGCCTGAAGTATGGCGTCACGCGTCACTATGTCCTCGGTCTTGAGGTTGTCCTGGCAGACGGCACGATCGTAAGAGTTGGCGGCCGGACACATAAGAACAAGACGGGATTCGATCTTGTCGGGCTTTTTGTCGGCTCCGAAGGCATGCTTGGAATTGTAACGGAGGCGATACTTCGGTTGCTTCCTTTTCCGCCCGCTCGAGCCACAATTTCTGCAAGTTTTGCGACGGTAGAGGACGCCGCCGCAGCAGTTCAGAAGATATTGCTGGAAGGCTTTCTTCCTTCGGCCCTGGAAATAGCGGATCGGTTTACTTTAGAAGCGGCTCGTGTTCATCTGGGGCATCAGCTCGTACCTGAAGGGAATGCTCATCTGCTTCTTGATCTCGACGGCCAGGAAAGCTCGGTTCGATCGGAGATGGATGCTCTCAAAGCGCTCCTCAGGTCGTTGGGCGCGCTCACCATCAAGCCGGCGTTTGGTGAGGAGGAATGTGAGCAGCTTTGGGACCTTCGTCGCGGCTTTTCAGAATCGCTCAGGGCGACCGGACTGACAAAGTTGAACGAGGATGTGACGGTGCCGCGGGGCAAGCTTGTCGCGCTCATGAAATTTGCGGGCGATCTGCAGACAAAATATGGCTTTCCGGTTGCCTGTTTTGGACATGCAGGTGACGGGAACATCCACGTCAATGTCATGGTGGCAAATCCAGCTCGCGCCGAAGTGCGTGAGAGCATGGAACGCGCTTTGGACGATCTATTTGGTTTCGTTATAGCTTCCGGCGGTGCGATTACGGGCGAACATGGAATTGGACTGGCCAAAAAACGGTGGTGGCCCCGGGCGGTGTCGCCAGAGTGCCTGCAGTTGCACCAGATTGTGAAGCGCGCTATTGATCCGGCGGGCATTCTTAACCCGGGAAAGTTTCTGTAGCCAAACCGACTGGGTTTAACCCGTTGCGTCAGACGGCAACTTACGCAGCCCAGATGGATACGAAACTATGAACCTCGAAAAGACGCAACAACTGGTCGCCATTGTTACCGGTGCCTCCAGCGGAATCGGCCTGGGCGTCACCCAAGCGCTGCTTGAACGCGGCTGGCGCGTCGTCGCCACCTCGCGCATGATCAGCCAGTCAAAGGACCTCAAGCCTTCGCCTGATCTGGTCCTGGTGGACGGAGATATCAGCAAGAAGGACACCGCCGTAAAGGTGGTGGATGCAGCGATCGAGCGTTTCGGCCGTATTGATCTGCTGGTCAACAATGCCGGAGTCTTCATTGCAAAGCCGTTCACCGACTATACCGAAGAAGACTACAATCTTGTGATGAATACCAACGTCGCCAGCTTCTTCTACATGTCGCAGCAAGTGATTCCGCAAATGAAGAAGCAAAATTCAGGGCATGTCGTGAACATTTCAGCAGTCCTCGCCGATCAACCGAGCCGAGCCGTGCCAGCACTTTTGGCGGTGCTATCGAAGTCCACCATGCCGGCTGTGAGTAAGGCGTTGGCGCTGGAGTATGCGACGTACAATATCCGGTTTAACACAGTGTCGCCCGGCAACGTCAACACGCCGATGCACGCCAAAGATGACCATGCCGCGTTAGCGAAGTTCCATCCCCTCGGTCGGATAGGCGAGATTTCTGACGTCGTCGACGCCATCCTCTATCTCCAGAACGCCACATTCGTAACAGGCGAAAACATCCGAGTCGATGGAGGAGTCCACGCCGGCCGCTGATGGTGCGTCCGTTTGTTCAAATCTTCGGCGCAGCCGGAGAGTTCCGCTGCCAGAGCACGAGCACGACGACGAGGACGATTTCCTAATTTCGGAATTCAGGTTAATGCAGGCTACGAGGGCAATGACCGGGGTGGGTTTTCTCCCTTTTTCCTGCGTCGCGTACGCTTGGGAGGATGATCTTCGGCCTCCGGTTTGGTTTCGTCTGCCGGGGGTAATGCCGGCTCGGGTGGCGCTTGTACCGGGGCGGGTTCCCATCTGGCGCCTTTGAGAGCGGCAAGCGCTGCGGCTGTTTCGGCCTGTTTTTTGCTTGAACCCGAGCCTGCTCCCAGTTCGCGTCCGTCCCAGATGACCTTGGCAACAAAAACTTTTTGGTGCTCAGGGCCCGTCTGGGAGATAATTTCATAGTTTGGGCTCTTTGGCGAGATGGCCTGGAGGATTTCCTGGAGCTGTCCCTTTGGATTCACCTCAAGGGGTTGTTGCGTAACACGCTCAATGTCCTGTTGCGCCTCATCCAGAACGAATCGGCGGACGACCTCGATATTGCTGTCCAGATACATCGCTCCGACGAGTGCTTCATAGGCATCGGCCAGAATGGAAGCCCGTTGGCGCCCGCCACTGGCTTCCTCGCCACGTCCCATCATGAGATAGGTGCCAAGCCCTATATTGATGGCGTGAACCTTCAACCCCTCACGAGAAACCAGCCGCGAACGCAGCTTCGTGAGTTGCCCCTCGCTGAACTGTGGAAACAGGCGAAAAAGGTGTTCGGTGAAAATCACCTGCAGCACCGCGTCTCCAAGAAACTCAAGACGCTGGTTATCAAAATGGTGCCGTTGAGTTTCGTGTCCGAGGCTTGGATGCGTTACTGCCTCAGCCAGGAGCAGCGAATTTCGGAATTTATATCCAATTCGCTGTTCAAGGGGGTTCATCAATGCTGTGTCCTGAAAGCCTGTCACGGTGCTGGCCGAAAATCCTGGAAACTCCAGTTGGTAAAGAGACGGTCAGCCTCGATGGGGCGAGAGGACGCAGCGCCCTTCTGTCTCTTCGGCACAAAGCTTCGGGGCTCGAGCCGCACACGGTCCTTCGACCAAGCCCGCGAAGTCGAATTGCATACGTCTGCCAATTATCCCACAGGCTCGAGTTTAGCTTCTTCCACTTCTTTGCAATGAAATAGCCGGCGTCCCTTGATCACGGTAGCTGCCTTTTCAGGCACCATCTTTTCCCACCCCGGTTGCCCGTTCTGAATTCTAGTCAAGACATCGCGGGAAAAAATTTCCATGATCGAAGTGTCATATCCGACAATCGCCGAAATATAGTGATTCTCGAGCAAATGCGCGTAAAGATTCCGAAGATGAAGTTCGACCTGAAGGTTGAGCGCATTGATCCAGACATCCGTAGCCAGCGGATGAAGTGATGTTCCCAGAGCAGGAATCGGACACGCTTTCGGGTTGGTTGAACAGTAGAGTTCGTAAGCGCCCTTGCGCATCGGATAAACGTACAGCTTGATCAAATTCTTGAACAGCCGCCCAAATGATTCAAGGATGCCGCCATCGAGGTTCTCGTAATACTTTTCATTGAACACCTCCAGGAGGTTATTAATCCCCATCGCAACCCCGACCATTTGTTTTGTGTACCGCCGGAAGTAGGAGGTGAGTCTGTAGAATTCAAGATAGTTGGAAATAAGCACGTTATTTCCGATTGCCGAGAGGGTGTCCACCCGATCGAGAAAGTCTTTATGGTCGATGTTTCCGGATGCCAGCAGATTGTGCATCGTGATTTCCATCAGAACGACGACGTCTACGCCTTTGAGCGCAGGTTCCTGCAGGAACTGCGCCAGCGCACAACGCATCATATCTTCGTTCACAAGAGTCACTGGCCGGAAACTCCCTCTTTCAACAAGGATGGCCTTCTTATACAGGACCTCGGACGGTTGCAGGACTTCGCCTTTCGGGCTGAACATGACGGCGTTTGTCAGTCCGTACTCAACCAGTTTTAGACTCATCAGCCGATTGTCGACATTGGCAAAAAGTAGCCCTGAGAAGTTGATCATATCAACTTCGATCCGGTCTATTCCGAGGTTATCAGCTAGAGAACGAATAAACTGGCCCTGGTCGTCGATGTAGTAAAACGAGCCGTAGACAAGGTTGACACCGATGATCCCAAGGGCTTGCTGTTGCAGGATATTCTCTTTGTCCAGCATCCTGACGTGAAGCACGATGTCGCTCGGAGGTGTATTTGGCTGTGCCTGGAATCTTACCCCCATCCAACCGTGAGCTTCATTTGTCCCCTTGAAGCTTTTCGCGGCCACCGTATTCGAGAACGTGAAGAAATGCGTGCGTTCACCTCGCGCCTCTTTGAGGCGCTCGATCAAAAGCGAATATTCATGATCCAACATCAGCCCGAGTCTTTCCCGGGAAACGTAGCGTGCCGTCTTGCCATAAATCTCGTCACTGAATTTCATGTCGTAGGCAGAGATCGACTTGGCAACGGTACCTGCCGCCCCGCCCGCCTGGAAAAAGTGGCGAGCAACTTCCTGCCCGGCACCGATCTCAGCGAACGTGCCGTACTTTGCCTGATCCAGATTAATCGTCAGGGCTTTACGATTGGTCGTTAGGAGTTCAGAAGATTCCATGGCTGGTTTTAACGTTGTCTAACCTACGATCTCCACGGCGAGACACAAGGAAACATCGTGTGGGCGTATCGGCGTGCGGGCGTATCGGCGTAAAATGTAACGGGTTTAACGGGCATAACGGCGACACGGCAAACGGAATTCAGGAATCACGAGTCAGAATTCAGAGGGAAACTTCCGAACTCGGTACCCCAAACTCCGAACCCAGCCCCGCGAACCTTGAACGCCGATACGCCGACACGCCGATACCCGAAGGCACGCACGCAAGAGTTGAACTAAAGAGTGATTCTCGGTATAGGCGGCATTGTGTCTGCTTTCCCGGTGTCGGAAAAAAAAGTGCTGGCTTTGCGAAGCCGGCTTGAAGCCCTGCAATGCTCAGAACGAGACCTCGAGGAAAGCTTCTTCAGCGGAAATGGAGTGGCTCTCCGGCATCGGCCCACTGGCATTCGAGTTCGTTGTTGTCGCGAATCAAGCCAGGCGCTGAACCGATTCCTGGTGCGGAGACTTTTGGCGGACGAGCTCGAGGCGCGACTTCAAAACAAGACGCGCCACCAAGTAAAGGCGGAAAGGCTGCGGGAAGCAAAAGCTAAACGGAACACGCCCGTCCGCACTGGCCACAAATCCTTAGCTTTAGCCTTGCGGCAGGTCCACGAAAACGGACGCGCAGCGTCTGTTTAAGAGCGCTAGTGTACCGCGCTTTTGAACGATTGTGCCTGCTTCAATGTGGGAGATAGCTTTGAGACCTTCTGGCGCATGACTTTTCCCGCCTTGAATTTCACGGTAGCGCGAGCTGGGATTTTGAAGCTGCTTCCAGGTTGGTTTGGGTTTCGACCAACGCGCTCTTTGGTTAGCCGAACTTCAAAAATGCCAAAATTGCGCAATTCGACGTCTTCACCCCGTGCCAGACTATCTGTGATTAAATCGAGGGTGCTCTGAACAACCTCGAATACTTGATGTTGAACCAGTCCGGTCTCGTTACTGATCTTCACAACGATGTCCCGTTTTGTCAGGTTAGCCATCAGGACTCCTTTCAAAGATCCGAATTCTTATGCACGCTATCTTAGCCCATCCACGCCAGCGGCATTGCTGCAACCTTCCGACGCTGAGACTTTTCCGCACTATCGACGAGATTAATAATCAGGCAAGGATTTAGTAGGAGAAAGGCGCTAATCCGCAAAAATCACACGCTCACGAAGCAGCCAGAGCCCGAATTGAATTCGAAAAATGGCTAAAGCTTGTGGTCAATCTGGGCCAGCACTTCTGCGGAGGTTCTAAAGTGCATCTTCGCAACCGTTCGCAGAGCAGCCGGACCGTGTTTCTCAACAATCTGTGCTGCGGCATTTTTGACCGCGGCTGAAACCCCTTTCGGTAATGGGATTCCAAGTTGCTTGCTGTGAGAATCGAGCCAAATCACAAATTTCTCGCGCGCGAGGATAGAGGCGGCGGCGACCGCCACGTCGGACTCGGCTTTGGTACGTTGATCGATTTGAATCTTTCTCCCCTGTTTGAGAAGGGCGCGTTCGATTACCCGTTCATTCGCGAATTTATCCGAAAGCGATCGAGGGCAGTCAGGCCGTTGTTCCAACAGATTTTCAATCACCCTTGCGTGTCCCC
>Ga0210405_10006566_pt1 | contig 10357 bp, 5 predicted proteins | sample IncBWH11MmetaG_FD_155492 | JGI IMG/M metagenome (GOLD analysis project Ga0210405, IMG submission 155492) | Forest soil microbial communities from Barre Woods Harvard Forest LTER site, Petersham, Massachusetts, United States - Inc-BW-H-11-M | ecosystem: Environmental > Terrestrial > Soil >... | reverse complement strand
ATCCCCGCCAAGGTTGTGTACGCTCCGGGCAAGTCCGGATCGAGCGCAATCGCCTTCTCCATTTTTTCGATACCTTCGCCGCTCCGCCCCATTTCACCGGCCAACGTACCGGATTGATACCAGGATGCAGCATCGGAAGGAGCAATCTGAATCGCCCGCCGCAGTACCTCCGCACTTCGCGCGCCCTGCCTGGATGCCTTCAACGCCCTCGCCAGCGACTGCAACGCCCGCGCCGATTGCGGTCTCAGTTGGGTTGCCCATTCATACGCCGCAATAGCTTTGATCGGATCTCCGCTGGCTAGCCAGCCGTCGCCAAGCTGAAGGTACCACCCCGGCTCGCGCGGTTGTTGCAAAGCCACCAGGCGGGCCAATTCAGCGATACCCGCGCGCAGATTGTTCTTCATCATCACCTGCGCCAATGCCCGGTAGAGAGCATCCGAGCCCGCGCGCGGCAGCGTCGACGGGTAATAGGGAACCACCTCTCCGCGGTACTCCTCGGCCTCAGTGGGGTGACGCTCGACAAGCTCGGCCAGCAGGTCGCGCGACGGCGGACGCCGCTGAATCAGGTGGTCCGTCATGACGACATGGACGACGTCCTCGGTCCTGGGTTTCGGCATGTGGCAGACGGCGCAATCGGTAGCGGCCGGATGCAACCCCTTGGAGACCAGCCCATCGAATGGAGCCGCGTGACACTGGCGGCACACTTCGGAATAGTGGCGGACAGCTTCTTCTCCGCGCACAGCCCGATGCGGATCGTGGCAGGTCTCGCAGGTCAGCGCGTCCTTGCTCTCGAGAAAACACCGGGATTTCCGAAGCCGGTATGCCGAGCTGCCGACGATCTCAAACTTGTCGTCGCGTTGCGCTCCGGGCGCATGATCGAAAGCCAGCAGGAAAGCGCCCAGCGGCTCGCCGGCGGTAAAGGAAAACGGCCCGCGATTGAACCTCCGGATCAGCGAAGGGATCGCCGTGCTGGTTGGCTCCAGGTGACACTGCATGCACAGATCCATCCGCAGCTTCGGACTCAGCCGGGCCGGATTCACGATGCTGGCGCGAGTCTGCTCGCGCACGTGATTGCCGCCTGGCCCATGACACCGCTGGCAGTCGATACCTTCGGGAAGTTCGCCGCTAAATACAGGCTCGCTGCCGGGGGCCTCGTGTCCGGCTGGAATGCGCGGGTATCCGTCGTGGCAGAATACGCATTCATAAGAAGCCAGCCGGCGAGTGACGGGGTGCGGCGAATCGAACCCCGGACTCATACCCCAATAGCCGCCCTTTTCCGAATACCAGCCGAGCGGCAGCTCGATGAGTGTTCCGCGCGGCGTGCGATGGAGATAAGAGCGGGCATGGTTGCCTGAGCCCAGCACATAGTCGATCCGCGACTCCTCGACGCCGGTTTCTTTTCCGCCGAAACCGATTTGCCAGCGCCGCTGGTAGTATACGCCGTCGCGCAGAATCATCGAGTAATGAGTGTCCGATAACGCATGGTAATACTGGTTGTTCTTTGCATAGTCTTCGATGGTGTTGGCGGCCGTGGGACGAAAGAGAGACCGTCCCATTCCGGTTTGAAGATGATTCTGAGCGATCTGGCTATGGCAACCCGCGCAAATTCGCGCTTCGACATAGTTGTTCACGGCGGCGATCAGGGGGCTTGCCGCCGGCGTCAGCAGACACAGCCAAATCACGATCGGGCGTGGGTCAGCCACCAGAGAAGTATACACTGTGGCTTGCCGGCGCCAGACCCCGCCCTGGAATCTCCGTTTGCCATTTGCCGTTATCCTTGTATAGACTAGGTAAGGGCCATGACGAATGTGGAATAACAAACGAAGAGAAGACGAATTTACCCCCAAGGCGGTTCCTACGCCGCCAATAGCGCCCGAACCTAAGAAGGAGGGATTACCCTTGTCCACCGCACCCATAAAAGCTCCAGAGCACGAAACCAGCCGTGGCGCAGCCAGTATCGGAAAATCGGTAACCATCAAAGGTCAGATCTTCAGTCGTGAAGATTTGATCGTAGACGGTGAGATCGAAGGCGCCATCGAGTTGAACGAACACCGCCTGACAGTCGGGCCCAATGGCCGAGTTCGCGCTGGCGTCAAAGCGCGCGAAATCGTTGTGCTCGGGACCATTGACGGAAATGTCGAGGCATTGGATAAAATCGATATCCGCAAAGACGCCAAGCTTGTCGGCGATATCAAGACGGCTCGCATCATCATCGAAGACGGCGCCTACTTCAAGGGCAGTATCGATATTGTGAAGAACGAGACGCCCAAGCCCACCGCGCCACGGCCCCAAGCCGCGGCCGCCGGGTCCGCCACCTCTCCGCAACCTGCGCCGGTTTCGGCCAACGCGGTGAAATAAACTCGGTTTCCTGAAGGGCTGCTCATCTTGCTACGTGAACGACTTCGGGCTTTCATGCAGTCTCAGTCCGGATTGCCCGAACTCCCCAATGGGGGGCGCGCTGTTGGCGGTCCCCCGTCTGAACGCATCCTCAAGCCCGAGGACTTCGTTTCCCGGCACAGCAATGGGCTCGACCAGTTCTTCTCTTACATCAAAGGGGAGTCCGGCTTATCCATTCTGGACCTGGCGGGTGTGAACCAGGCCAACGTCAGCTTCATCACCAACCTCGGCCACAAGATCTATTCCGAGGATTTTCTGCGAGGCTTGCGTGTGGGGGCCAATGGCGACGCTCAACCTCGGGTGGACGCGTTTCTTAGCCAGAACCTGAATCATCGGGAAGGCAGCTTCGATGGCGTGCTGGCTTGGGACGTGCTCGAGTACCTTGGTGCTCCGCTGCTTACGGCCACAGTGGAACGGTTGGCCCGAATCGTCAAGCCCGGCAGCTACCTGTTCGCCGTCTTTCAGGCGCAGGAGAAAGCTGAATCGGTGCCTCAGTACTCATTCCGTATTAAGGATTCCAAAACTCTGCTGGTAGCCGACCGCGGCCACCGCAAGCCGGAGCAGGTCTTCAACAATCGGAGCCTGGAAAAACTCTTCCACGGTTTCGAGAGCCTGAAATTCTTCCTGGCCCGGGATAAGCTGCGCGAAGTAATCGTCCGCCGGTGACAGAAGGGATGTTGGATTTTGGATGGTGGTTGTGTCGTCTCCATCCAACATCCTTCTAGTGTGCGACCCGCGCCGCCATCTCCTTTGCCCAGTCCGTGATTCTGCCGTCAAAGCCAAGGCTCTTCTCCCGTAGCATGCCTTTCCCATCCACAATCCAGTTCTGCGGAATCGTATACGGCGCCGCGACACTCTCCACATATCGCCGGGCCAGAATGACCGGAAACGTGTAGCCGTTCGCCTTGAGGAACGGCTCCAGCTCTCCCGGATTTTCATCCACGCTGAACGTCATGACCTGGAAATCTCCACGCTCCTTGCTCATTTCATACAGCCTTTGAATCTGGGGAAGTTCTTCCTGGCAAGGAGCGCACCACGTGGCCCACACATTGAGGAACGTTGTCTTCCCCTTTAGGCTCGATACGCTCCACGTCTTTCCCAGAGCGTCCCGAAGACTCGCCTCAGGCAGCGCCTTGTCGGTCTTCGTCCACGCTGCGAACTCTCTGGCGACCCCGACCAGCGGCCGCTCCGGCGGCTTAGGCGACGGCAGCCGCTTCGTCGCAATCTCCCAGCCCTCCGCAGTCCCGCCTTGTTCGTCCCACAACGCCCGGTACCGCTTTCGCGGCTCCGCATTGACAAAACTGGTCGCGATCGCCCTCGTGTACAGCGCCGCCGCATCTACCTTGTGACCTTCCGCCTCCGCAAGCCTGCCCGCGCTTTGCAGGTACACCGACTGGAATCGTGGATATCCGCTCGTGGCATCGTCCTTCATAAACTGGTTTTCGTCCAACCAGCGCTGCATCTTTCCCAACGCGCGCCGTGCTTTCTCGAAATCCTTCAACTGCGCGGCGCCGTCGACTATCACTTCCATGGCATTCCACACCGAAGAGTCGAATCCAAACTGGCGGGCCTTCGCGATCTCCGCCGCGTTCGGCGGCGCAATCAGGTCGCTGAGCTCCTCCGGACCGAGCAGGATCTGATCCAGCGATTCCTCGGCCATCCTCACGGAATCCTTCAACCGTATCCCGTACTGCACCCATGCCTGCGCAACCCGCAGCCCTGCTGGAGTGGAGGTCCATGCCAGTGGATGCTCTGCCGCCAATTTGAGGCGCTGCTCGCCTACCCGTTCAAGCTCTTCTTTGGTCCAGTCCGGCGCCGACGTCATGGCGACAAGCCGGATTAACCATGCCATCGGGCTATCGGGCCACTGAGCAGTCCATTCCGCGGACACCTTTGCGTATTCCCGCCAGACTGCCTGCCTCTGCTCCTCCGTCATTACGGTGTTGCCTCGCAACCCCGCTTTCACGCTCCACGCGTCGTAAATCCGCCTGAAGTCCTGATCTGGAGCCAGCCTCCGTTCCATCCGCTGCGCGGCATCCGTCTGCCCGCTCAACTTGTACCCGTCCAACAGCGACACGAGCAGCATGCGATTTCCCGTTTGCTGCCAGGTCTCCAGCCGCTTCACATCCGCGGCGACCTTCGCACGCAGTGTGTCATATTCCGATCGAGCAGCAACGCGAAACTCCGCCGCCCACAGCACCCGCCAGTACTGGCCGTCCTCTGGATCTGTGCTCTTCTCCAGCAGTGGACGCAACTCTCGCGCCCAAGCACCGGTTTCCGCGGCATCGGTGACTTTATCGAGATGCCGGAAGCCATCTAAGTTCGCCGGGCACAAATGTCGATAGGCCCGCATGTTCGCCAGCAGCTTTCCGTCATCCGCGAAATTCCGGCTTGTATAGATTTCCGCCAGGGCCGCGTAGGGCCACGGCAGCGAGAGCGCCACTTCAATTGCGCGGTTCAACTGCACGATCGCTTCCGGCGTACTCCTTCCAATCAGCGCTCGCCCGTAGAGATAAAGCAGTCGTCCATCGGACGGATGCTCCCGCAGCTTTTGCTCAAATTCAGAAGCCAGTGCGCCCGGCTTCGGCACGCCTGGCGTGAGATCCAGAAGCCGCTTGTAAAGGAAAAAGTCGTCCTGGCCCGCAGCGAGCCGCGACCGGACCTGCCCGAGAGTCAGCCCGAGGATTTCCGCCGGCGCCTGGCACGGATAGCCGGCATCCTGCGCTACCGCGATCGCGCAGAGCAAAACAAGCAAAAGCGTCAAGTGGGCTAAGCCGCGGCCGCCGTGGCGTACGCACTCGTGCGTGCCGCGCCGACACTCGTGTCGTCGCATGGCTTCGAGTCTCGACACGGTTAAGTCTAAGGCGCGCGCCATATAACCAGAATAGACGAGCCCGAAGCCCATGGCGTGCAGGGTGATGATACAGAACCGCCATGCGTCACATGAGGCTATCCTTCAGATCCAGTGCAAACTACTTACTAAAACCATTGACTTTATATTGCAAAGAACTATATAATACAGATGCACCTAACCAGCATGACAATCTTCGATCTGCTGTTCATCGCCGTCGTCTTCGCATCGCTGTCAACCTTTGTAACCGCCGCAATCGCCGCCATTCGCGGACGCCGCGCCCATGCGCTGGGTATCCTCCGCAAATTCGCCGTCTGCGCCATTGCGTATCTTGCGATCGTGGTTGTGGTCGCTCTGCTCTCGCCCCAGCGCGTGTTGAACGTCGGCGATCCCTGGTGCTTCGACGATTGGTGCCTCAGCGTGGAAAACGTGAGCCTGAAGCCGGAGCCGCCGCAGGTCGCCTGTAATGTCTCGCTCCGTATTTTCAGCCAGGCCCGCCGCGTATCCCAGCGCGCCAAAGGCGCGTGGATATTTGTGATCGACCGGCGCGGCAACCGCTACGCCCCAGAGCCCGACCCGTCCGCCGTGCCGCTCGATGTCCTCCTCCAGCCGGGCGAATCCGTCACCACTTCCCGCGTCTTCAAGCTACCGGCGGATGCTAAAGACCTTGGTCTGATCACCGGTCATGGTGGACCGGGTTGCTTTCCCGGCTGCTTCATCATCGCCGACGGCTCAAGCTTGTTCCACAAGCGCACCTTCGTCAGGCTTCAGTAGTCGCGCCCTCAGCACGTTTCCGCTGCGACCGGTTTTTATGGACAAGCCCTAAATAATTTGACATCGCGTAAGGTTCATGCTACTTAAGTTAAAATCGAGAGGTTCTCTTGGAACCCGGTAAGGCAATTCGCCGAAATCGGAATCTCGCTGCTTTGATGGTTCAGCGTGAAAGAGAGAGTTCCCTCGTCCCTCATGGCGGAAGGCACGATTTCCTTCTAGTTGCCTCCCCCGGAGCCACGCCGAACGCCCCTAAGTTTTGCCACTGTACGAACCATGCGTCGGGACCCTTTTATGGAGGTGGTTAATGGAACGTGAATCAAGTCGCTTGAAACGCAGCCGTGTCCATCCCTGGCTGCTGACTACACTTCTTCTACCCGGTACCTTAGCCTGGGGCCAGATTACTTCCGGCTCCCTGACGGGCGTCGTGAGCGATCCTACCGGAGGCGTTATTCCCGGCGCGAAGGTCCTATTAACCGATACCGACAAAGCTTACGACTACCCTGCTACAACCGACGCTGCCGGGCTCTACCTCATCACCAATCTTCCCCCCGGCGCGTACAAGGTTAGTGTCGAAGCTGCAGGTTTCAAAACCCACGCCCAGTCGGGCATTGTCCTCAACGTGGGCACCAGGCTCTCGGTAGACGTCCGCCTGGAACTTGCGACTACCGCTCAGACCGCCGAAGTCACCGCAGCCGCGCCGTTGCTTTCCACGCAGGACGCAGTGACCGGCCAGGAAATCGATCGCTCCATGATCAACGATCTTCCTCTCTATGGCCGTTCTCTCCTGGACCTGGCGTACCTGGCGCCGGGCGTCATTCAGAACGCCGGTTTGAGTTACGGCCCCAGTCACGGGTCCAATGACTTTGTCTCAAATGGCGGCCGAACCATGACTTCAGAGCTGCTGATCGATGGTATCACCGCGAGCAGTTACGAGCCCAACACGGGGATTTACACCAACCTCTACGTCCCTTCGGTGGACGCCGTCCAGGAATTCAAGCTGGTGCAGAACAACTACACGGCCGAGGAAGGGTTCAGCGGCAACACCTACGTCAACATGGTGATGCGTTCCGGAACCAATGCTTACCACGGCACCCTCTTTGAATTTCTGCGCAATGACAAGCTGAACGCCAACAACTTTTTCAGCAACCGGCAGGGAGGTCATGTGCCCCCCGTGCGGCAAAACCAGTACGGGCTTACCTTCGGCGGGCCCATCCGGAAGGACAAAACTTTCTTCTTCGTGGACTGGGAAGGTGTGCGCGCGCACTCCGGCGTCACCAGGAGCGCGGGTGTTCCCAGCGCGGCTATGCGCAAAGGCGATTTCAGCGAGATTTGCCCGGAGGGGTTCGACAGCGCTGGCATGTGCGGCAATTCTAAGAATCAGCTCTGGGATCCTTACTCCGGAGTCTACTCGGCCGCCCAAGGTGGCCGCGTGGCACAGACCTACATTCCCTTCAACAACCTGGGCACCTTCATGAGCGGCGGCAATCCCAACCTCAATGGCACGGGTTTCCAACTCCCCGCCGTGCCCGGCAACCTGATCGACCCCGTGTCGGCCAAGATCATGTCGTATTATCCCCTGCCCAACTTAGGGGTTGGTACCTCATCCTACAACCGCTTCACCAATTGGACCGGCTCGGGCATCAACGTCAGCGCTGCCGACAAGTTCGATGTCCGGATCGATCATCGCTTCAACGACAAGACCAGTTTCATGGCTCGCTACTCCCACGCCATCAATAGTAGTGACGCCTGGAACGCCTTTGGGAACGCGCTGGATGTGGTCAGCAATGGCCCGGCCACAGGCGGCTCGCGCTCGGTAGCTCTGGCCCTGAACCACACCTTCAATCCCACCACGGTTTTCAGCGTATCGGTAGGTTTCAGCCGCAACTACGTCAACGACCAGGGTGTCGCCGCGGATTTTCCGAACTTTAATCCGATTAAGGATCTTGGCCTGCCTGCTTACATGCTCACAAGTGGAGTTCCCACTTCGCCCGCGATCACCGTTAACAACTACACAGTAGTGGGGAACAATTCGATTGGCGCGCAGACTTTTGGGATCTACGTAAATGGTATCCAGGTTTATCAGGTGCTTCCCATCCTCACAATCATGCGGGGCCACCACGAGCTGAAATTCGGCGCCGAGTGGCGCGAGAACCAGATGAACTGGTACCAGGTCGGCCGTCCTATGGGGCAGTTCAGTTTTTCCCAGTTCGGGACCACTTCTCAGCTTCCCGGGTCGGGGGGCGGCGATTCCATGGCCAGTTTCCTTACCGGCGTTGGGGGGTCGGGTTCGTACCAGATCTCGCCTCACTTCAGCACCACCAGCTATCGTTGGGGAGGGTTTGTGCAAGACAACTGGCGCGTCACGGAGAAATTGACCCTGAACCTCGGCCTGCGTTATGACCTGGAAATTCCCCGCACCGAGCGCTACAACCGCATGTCCTGGCTCGATCCCACGGTCTCACTCCCGATCCATCCCGCTCCCATAGACCCGACGACGTGGCCTTCCGCGCTTCCCTTCCTGCCGGACGTAACCCACCCGGTGGGCGGGATAGACTTCGCCAGTAGCAGTCAGCGCCAATACGCGGATACGAACGTCAAGGACTGGGGCCCGCGCTTCGGGCTGGCCTACCGGATCACCAACAAGCTGGTGTTTCGCGGAGGGTATGGCCTTTTCTACAATCCCACTGTTAACGGCACTTTTGGCGGTGGACAACTCGGTAACGAAGGCTTCAACGCATCCACCAATACGCTGACCACCCTGAACGGTGACGGCTCGACACCGTGGGGACGCATGAGCAGTCCTTGGCCGGACGGCCTGCTGCTTCCTACCGGCGCCTCGCAAGGCACCCTCACCAACGTCGGCATCGGCATTCAGGAACATTTGCGTTCCGACAGCCTCGCGCCACCCTATAGCCAGACCTGGAGCGCGGGCTTTCAGTACCAGCTCGCGGGGAGCTGGGTGATCACTGCAAACTACGTCGGTACGAAGGGTACGCACCTCTACTATCGAAGTGGCGGTAATTATGACGTCCTCGGACCCTGGGTGGAACAGGAAGCCACCAATCCGGCTCTGGTTACAGCGCTCAACACCAAGGTCCCCAATCCTTATTACGGCGTCATCAACACTCCCGGATGCGGCATGTGCGGCCCCACGATTACAGCCAGCCAACTCCTCAAGCCGTATCCGCAAGACAGCTACTACTATGACGTCGCTCCGCCCTGGGCGAACTCCATTTATCACGCCTTTCAGCTCACGGTGCAGAAGTCCATGGGGCACGGGCTGGCGATGCTGCTCAGTTACACCAACTCTAAGTCTATCGACGATTCGTCGGCCTCTACCTATGCTGTGGACGGTTTGTTCAGCAGCGCAAGAAACCCCAATAATTATGCGGCGGAGCGCTCGCTCTCGGAATGGGACATCCCGCAAGTGTTCCAAGCCAGCTATGTCTGGCAACTCCCCTTAGGAAAGGGCCAGAAGTGGGGCGCGGGCTGGAATTCGATCCTGAACGGCGTTCTGGGCGGTTGGCAAACCAACGGCATCTGGCGGTTTGACAACGGCCAGCCCATCAGTATCTCGCTCAATGGAGGGTTGTGCCCCGCCACATATTCGTGTGGCTATCCTGAGCAGACAGGCTCGGTGCAGGTTAACCCTAAGTCGCTGTGGTTGACTCAAGGGTACTTTGCCAACGCGAATAGCGTGCTGTCAGTTCCTGCGAATTATGTGGTTGGCAATGCGCCACGCGAGCAGCCCAACGTGCGCAAGCCGGGAACCAATAACGCCTCCCTCTCGATGTTCAAGCAATTCTCTTTGAACAAGCTGCGCGAAGGTTCTCGCCTGGAGTTCCGCGCGGAAGCGTTCAATGCCCTCAACCACGTAGTGTTTGGCGCACCCGCCAGCACGTTCAACGCGGGCGGTTTCGGCACCGTGACCAGCCAGGCGAATTCACCTCGTGAAGTTCAAATGGCTCTTAGGCTCTATTTCTGACGTTATAGGGCAGTGACTGGAAGCTAGCCTCAGACCTCCTGAGATCAAGGAATTCGGCTGAGCTAGTGGCGCAGGCTGATAGCCTGCGGGATTGGCACTCGGACGCTCACAACGTTGCCTTCATGACAATACGGGCCGACTGACGGCAGTGGGTCAATTTCAATTTTCCCGCTGGTATGGAGCGAACAATTCGCCCAGAGCTGTCCGGCCATTTGCGGTGATACTCCGAGTATGCCGATCCAGGAACAACAGGACAGTCTGCCACTTCCGCGGCTTGGCGACTTACGGTCAAGTGGCTTCGAGCGGTGGCTAAACCTTCAGTGATCGGCTCGCCACGGGAGTAATCGCAA
>Ga0210405_10006565_pt1 | contig 10358 bp, 9 predicted proteins | sample IncBWH11MmetaG_FD_155492 | JGI IMG/M metagenome (GOLD analysis project Ga0210405, IMG submission 155492) | Forest soil microbial communities from Barre Woods Harvard Forest LTER site, Petersham, Massachusetts, United States - Inc-BW-H-11-M | ecosystem: Environmental > Terrestrial > Soil >... | reverse complement strand
TTACCTAGGGGGAAACCCGTCCCGGAGGGACAGACTGATCGTAGCCTGGCAGTTTACTGCCTGGAAAGCGTGTAAAAAAAGACCCGTCCCGTAAGGGTACGGTCCGAATTGGTTTACCTGCGTGTTTCATCAATTAAGGTCGCCGAACGTTCCTTCCGACCAATCATACCGTTCCCTATGGGACGAGGCGGTTTCTTTGCATCCCCCAGGCAATAAATTGCCTGGCTACCATCATTTCATCCCTTCGGGACAGCAACCACTCTGGCTTGATTCCCTTGCTGGCCGACGCCGTTGTCGCATTGTCTACCAAGGATGAATGAGCGCGAAGCCGATCAGTTGACTCGCCGGCAATTCTTGCTGGCGAGCGCCTTGGCGGGAGGAGGTGCAATTTTACCCATCTCGGCCATGGCCCAGAACTCCAAGCAGATGCCCATGCGAACCGCGACACCAACGCAGCCAGTCGAGACCGGCCCCGCAGACGTAACTTTGCGCATTGCCACAGGTCTTGTGGAGCTCGCACCCGACCACATCGTCTCGACGACGCTCTATAATGGCCAATTCCCTGGCCCGCTCTTGCGCCTCAAAGAAGGCAAGCCGGTCACAGTTGATATATTCAACGACACGGATACGCCGGAGCTCGTGCACTGGCACGGCCAGATCATTCCAACGGACGTCGACGGCTCAGCCGAAGAAGGCACCCCCTACGTGCCGGCGCACGGCATGCGTCGCATCGCCTTTACACCGAAGCCGGCTGGCTTTCGCTTCTACCACACGCATGTCGTCGCCGAGGGCGACCTCAATCGCGGCACGTACACGGGTCAGGTCGGACCGGTTTACGTCGAGTCGAAGAACGATTCAGGCGCCTACGATCAAGAAATCTTCCTCACGCTCAAAGAATTCGGGCCGACCTTTAGCCAGGGCGGCGATATGGCGATGGATTTTCTCGCCGGAGCGCCGATACCCGAGCTGCAGCAGATTGGAAAGAAAGCCGACATCGAGGCGAAGGAAAAGACCAAGGGTTATGAGGTGGGCTATGACCTGTTCAGCATCAACGGCAAGATGTTGGGCAAAGGCGAGCCGCTTAAGGTCAAGCAGGGTGAGCGCGTTCTTTTTCACATACTAAACGCCAGCGCGACGGAAATCCGCAGCCTGGCCCTGCCCGGCCATAGCTTCCGGGTGGTCGCACTCGATGGCAACCCGGTTCCAAATCCGGCAGACGTGCCGGTCTTATGGATCGGCACTGCCGAGCGCATCTCAGCAATCGTCGAGATGAACCATCCGGGTGTCTGGGTAATGGGCGACCTCGCCGATGACGACCGCGGCCACGGCATGGGCGTCGTCGTCGAATACGCCGGACACAGCGGCAAGCCGCAATGGGCCAAGCCAAAGCCTTACCGCTGGGACTACACTGTCTTCGCCAAACCGGGAGCAACTGCCGCTCCGCCCGACGACACAATCGAAATGCTCATCGTCAAGCATAATGGAGCGCTGCACGGGTTTAACGAGTGGACTCAAAACGGCCAGGCTTTCTCCATGGCGACTATGACTCCAAAGCTCGCGGTGCATGAGGGCAAGCGCTACCGATTCAAATTTCGCAATGCCAGCGACGATGTGCATCCGTTACATCTGCACCGCCACAGCTTCGAGCTGGTGCGAGTCAGCGGCAAGCCGACTGCCGGGATTATCAAGGACGTGGTCATGCTTGGCGGGTTTCATGAGGTCGAGTTCGATTTCGTTGCCGACAACCCCGGACTAACTCTGTTCCACTGCCACCAGCAGCTCCACATGGACTTCGGATTCATGCAATTGCTTGAGTATGTGTAAGGGCATCGTCCTGCAAGGGGTCGCCACCCGTGGAGCGCTGCCTCGCTTGCGAGGCCGAAGGGGTCGCCACCTGTGGACCGTGCCTCGCCTGCGCGTACTTTTGCCCTGCCAACCGATGCCGCACGCCCGCGCTCCGCGGTCTCCGACCGCATCGGCCTCGCAAGCGAGGCAGCGCTCCACGGCTTCCGCCTCCGCCAAGCCTACGGCGCGGCAGTTAACAAGGCCGTGGTGAGCAAGGGACATCGTAATGCACGTCTAACCTCTCTCCGCGCTGTATGTCCCGCCCTCATCCTCTTGATACTGGTGATGTCGCAGCCGCACCTGCCCACGCTAACTATCTTGAGATCTTCCTAATCTTCCTACGACTTGGACTAACTTCTTTTGGTGGTCCGATCGCACATCTGGGGTACTTCCGGCAAGAGTTTGTAGAACGCAGAAAGTGGATCAGTGAACAAGTCTTTGCCGATCTGGTAGCGCTCTGCAATTTCTTGCCGGGACCGACCAGCAGCCAAGTCTCCTATTCGATCGGTATGACCCGGGGCGGCATTCCCGGCGCCCTTTGCTCCTGGGGGGCATTCACGCTCCCATCCGCCATCATTATGTTATTGGCTGCCTACGGCGTTCGCTGGGCCGGCGGAACCGAAAACGCCAGCTGGCTTCATGGTCTGAAGATCGTGGCGGTGGCCGTGGTAGCTCAAGCAGTCTGGTCCATGGCAACCAGGCTTTGTACCGACCGCACTCGCATCACCTTCGCCTTTGTCGCTGCGGTCGTTGTTCTATTAGCTAACAATTCGTGGGTACAAGTGCTCACGATTGCGGCCGGCGCTCTGGCCGGCTGGAAACTGATTCGCACGGACGCGCCCGCGGAAAAGCCTGAAGTCTTTACCCGGCTTCCCAACCGAGCCCAATCAATCATTGCGCTGGCGATCTTTGCTTTCTGCCTTCTTCTGGTGCCTCTTCTCGCCGCCGGTAAGCACGACGCCTGGCTGGCACTCTTCGATAGCTTTTATCGAACTGGATCGCTCGTTTTTGGCGGGGGCCATGTTGTTCTCCCTCTTCTACAGTCGGAGGTAGTACCGAGGGGTTGGGAGGACAATAACACTTTCCTGGCCGGATACGGCATCGCTCAAGCATTACCTGGACCGATCTTCTCCTTCGCCGCTTATCTCGGCGCCGCTAAGACCGGCTCCCCTAGCGGTTGGTTAGCTGGACTTTGGTGCGTGTTCGCAATTTTACTACCACCGATGCTTTTGGTTACAGGGCTTATTCCGCTATGGAGCCGGCTTCGAACCTCAGTAACCGCTCAATCCTTACTAGCCGGAGCTAACGCGACGGTGGTAGGAATTTTGTTAGCCGCACTTTACCAACCCATCTGGCTAAGCGCGATTGATTCCGCGAAAAGCTTAGCGCTTGCTCTACTATTATTCCTCAGCCTGCAAATCTGGAAGGTGACTCCTTGGATCCTGGTCTTGGCGGGAGCAATCCTTGGCGGCATCTTTCTGCGACCGTAAATGTCTCACCGTCATTCATTATTTCTTTACCTCTGCGTCCGCTGCGACCTCCGCTCGAGGCTTTTATTCTCGGGTGGTAACGGCGCCTCCGCGGTTCGAAAACGCAACCCGGAAGAAAGTGGAAACGATCCGGGTGCCTGCTAGGAACGTTCCGCGAAAGGTACCTGATACTTTAGAAACACCGCCCTGCCGCCGCCGATGATTCACCGGGATTTCTAAGATTCGTACTTTCGCTCTTGCGACCAACATCTGCATTTCCAGGTTCCAACCATACGTCTCCTCTCTCATCGGAAGAGCCTCGAGCAAAGACCGCCGAACCGCCCGAAACGGCGACATATCGGTGAACTTGACGCCATAGCAGATTCCTAACATCCATCCGGCCAGTAGCCCGGCGAACACCTGCGGAAATGTTAAACTGCCCGGTTCTCGCTGTCCACGGACCCGCGAACCAATCACAAAATCATGCTCGTTGAGGAGAATCGGTTTCACCAGCGCCTCCATAAACTCGGGGCAATCACTGCCATCTCCGTCAATAAAGACGATAACGTCGGCACCTGCTTTTATGGCTGCGTTCATACCTGCTCGGCAAGCCCTGCCGTAGCCGCGGACGGGTTGATCGATCACCACTGCTCCGGCTTCCCTGGCTCGGTCCGCCGTTCGATCATTACTACCGTTGTCTACCACCATAATACGATCTGCTAACCGGGGAATAGAACGCACCACGTCGCCGATCACTTCCTCCTCATTCAAAGCCGGAATAACCACAACCGTCATCTGTTCGGTTCCACTCGCTGCAAAATCCCTTTTTGCCGCAGAATCGACTCCGCGGCCGCGAAATATTCCCGGATACTGCCCTGCGTTTTGATCCAGGCAAGGTATCGAGCGATCCCCTCCTCCAGACTCACCGCCGGCTTGTAACCGGCGGTTCGAATCAGCGTGGTATCGGATATCAGATGCCGCATCTCGCCAGGACGGAAATCACCATTCATTATCGGAGTAAGCGGAATTCCCAGAGCCGCGGAAATCAGTTCGGCTACCCGCTTTATTGTGACGGCGCGACTGCTTCCTACATTCACGGCTTTTCCATCCAGTTTATCCGTAGTCGCGGCGAGGAGATTGGCTTGAGCGATGTCCTCAACAAAACTGAAATCGCGCGTCTGTTCTCCGTCTTCGTAAATCACTGGCGGTAGCTGATTCAGTAGCCGCGTACAGAAAATTGCGATGACGCCGGTATAAGGGTTAAAAATGGATTGTCGAGGTCCGAATGTGCATGAATAACGCAAAGCGACTGTAGGGATACCAACTTGCCTTCCCCACGTAAGCACGAGTTTTTCCTGATCCAGTTTGGTAATTGCATAAACTGTTTCTCCGCCAAGCGGAGCGGACTCCGGTGTTGGCACGGATTTGGTCGGGCACTGACAGATTGGGCACCGTACCGAAAAGTCGCCCTGGCTAAGCTGTTCGACGGGTCGCAATCGGGGAAAAACGAGGCCGTGTTGCAGACATTTCCCCGCTCCTTCCGGATACACCACTTGCGACGAAGCCACGACAACCTTTCGTATTCCAAGTTTTTTCTCCCGAATAATTTCCAACAACTGAGCGGTCCCGAAGCTATTCACCGCCACATATTTGGAAATCTCCGGCATGTAACCGCCATAAGCCGCCTGGTGGAATACCACGTCGATCCCAGCCAACGCCGTCTCCAAAACTTCCCGATCCCGCATATCTCCTTCCAAAAACTCTGCTCCCTTCTGGACCGCAGCTTCTATCCAAGGTGGTTTTCCGTCTCGATGCGTCTGCAGCTCCAGGTTGTCCAGAATGCGCACAGACCAACCTTCCACTTGCAGCAGATCCGCAACGTGCGAACCGATGAGTCCGGCCCCGCCGGTGACCAGCGCCCGTTCTTTTCGAAAAGTTAGCGACATAAAACTTTTGTTAGCCAAAGCCGCAAAGCCTCACCCAACCCCAGACAAGCCAACCGCGAATTGACACGAATAGGGAAAAAACCAAAACCTAAACCGCAGATGGACGCGGATTTACGCGGATAATATTGGCTTCGATTAGGATTCATTTACGGTTGACAGCTGTGGATTTCCTGGATGTGTCCATTCGCGGTTTAATTTCTCGGCGTTTGCGTATTATCCAGGACACCAAAAAGACAGCAAAAACCGGGAGAAAGACTCGCGACTCAAACCGAAAGAGATCGTCCGATGAGTGTTCTATAAGCGAACGGTAAAGAGGCCAAAGAATCAGGGTCAGCGTCAGCGCAGCGGAATTCGGCACGAAGCACAGAAAAACGGCTAACCAACTGTAGTACCAAGGATAAAGCGAAGATAGAAGGACCGTAAACACAAAGGCGAGGAGGAACGCAGAAGAGATCCATCGATCTTTGCTTTCGTCATTTTCCTTTCCCAAGGGCGCCTGGCGAAAGAGGGCCCAGACCGCGAGCGCGGCGAGGAGCGCCAGCGCCAGCCCGTTAAATACGGCGGGCGGCATTTCGTGAACCACACCACACCACTCTAAAATAGAGTCTATCAAGAGCAGAAGATAGTAGCGCGCTCCGTTCTGTAGCCCTTCTTCCTGCGCATATTGCGGTAAAAACCCGAGTACGCGGGCGCCGGCTCCCAATAAGTACGGTAGATAACAAAACAGCGCCGTAGCAGCGAAAGTGATCGGCAATTTTCGATCCCAGCGCTTGTAGAAGGCCGGAAGCAGAACGATCGGGACCAATTTTACGAGCGTGGCGCCGGCGAGCGCAAATCCGGCCAGCCCAAATTTTCCCCGTACCCGAGCCCACAACGCGACCGCAATGAAGCAGATCATCAGCGCGTCGATATGGCCGGAGCCGCCAAACTCGAAGATGGGCAACGGATGCCAGGCATAAACAATCACTCGCTCAGGCGGATGACCGACTGCCCTTAGCGTTGCCGCGATCAACCCAATCGTAATCAGATCGATTACAATAAAGATCGCCTTAAATCCCAGCACACTTTGCGTCACCCGGGCCGTCGCGAAAAAGAACATCTGAGCCACCGGCGGATAGATCGTATGGGCGTATTCTTTCCGGTTAATATGCGGATAAATTGCTTCGTCTCGCAGCCCCGCTAACCGGGGATCAACCGGAAGATAAAGATACGGATTAATGCCCGATCCTTGCACCCGCCCATCCCAGATATACCGGTAGATATCGGTGGATAATCGCGGAGGATCCAATAAGAGGAACATTACTCGAAATAGTCCGGCCCCGATGAAAATGATCCAGAGGGTCTTGCCCGGAAATGCTCTCCGCCGAAAGACCAGCCAGACTGCGAGAACGAACGGGATTCCCGAAATTAACAGCCAGAAGAGAATCCAATAGAAGTGGTCATGGACATGGACTTCAAAAATTCCGATCTCGCAAATTAACAATAAAATCCCCAGACCCATCAGGCTTAGCAGCCAACGCCCTTCTTTAGCGCGCTCGATTGCTTGCTCGCTTTCAGGCGACTCTTTGCTCATTCGGGGTAGCAGCCTGGTTGCCGACGTTATTGCTCCCGCGGCTGTGAGAGCGGATCACCGCGTTCCAAAGGTAAAGCTGCCATCGCCGGCCAGACCCGAGCCACATTCTCTCCGGTCAGAAGACGCTGAAGGAATTCCTTGGTATTTGGAGCGGGCGCGCCCGGTGACACCCTTTCCATCGACCATGCTGGGAACAACTCAGACAATAAGCGATTCAACGAGTCTTTATCATCGACGTCGTACCACGGCGGTAATTCTACCATCTGCAGTTTGATTTCCTTGGCTCGAGAGATTGTCTGCTGATAAACGCTGTTGGTACTCCAATCGATCTCTTCGAAAAGCTTAGCGTAGCTCCCGCTCAAACCTATAAGATAGTAACCTCCGTCGGTACAGGGACCGATGACCATTCGATTCGCCCCCTCTTTTAGTGTTGCCGCCGTCGCCCGCAGATTCTCGACCGGAAGTGTAGGGCTGTCAGAATCAATCAGGCACACCGCCGAAAAACCGAGCGAAAAAAGATCTTCGGTCACGCCTGACAACCGCGAACCCAAGTCGCCCTGACGCTGGGCCAGCATTTTGAATTCGGCCGGAAGAAGTTCTTCCAGATCGGGCTCCGACCCGGTCGGTGTATAAGCCGCCACTCCCACCAAAAATTGATCATCGCGCATCAAAGCTTCAATGGTCGCACTCGTATCTCTAAGAAAGCAGCGACTGATCTCGGCGGCCTCTTCGGATTGCAACGGCGGTGAAAGGCGGGTCTTTGAAAAGCCATTCCGTGGCGTTTTGATCATGATCGCGATCGCGCATCTGCCGGAAAAAACGGGGTTATTGGAACCTGGAATCAAAATCTCGGGTTTCATTAGGTGGTCATTAAAAATGACGATTAACGGTGGGTGAGTGCTCTCGGGTCAGCGATCCAATGTACCAAGATTCCTTTTATCGCCTTGGCAGGGCGCAGTCCAACTTTGCCTTCTCCCAAATGAGTCCCCAACGTTGCTCCCTATTCCGAGAGATGTCGTTTCTTGTGCCGCAGGGATTCTCGATGGTGGCGGCAAACCTTCGGAATGTATCGGACTTTTGCCGACAGATTCCGATCAGCAAGACGCCGCCGCCTGTTTCCGAATAGCCGGTATTTGCGCGCGCAGGATTTGTAGAAACGCTTCGACCGTCGGACTCTGGGATCCTCGGGGCCAAATAGCACAAAGACACAAGGCATTCGATCGCACCGTTAAAGGGCGGCGAACGGTTTTCTGTTGCTCCAAACCGCGAGCGCAGCTCGGCACTAGAGAAACACCCAGGCCGCTTTCCACCAGGAGAAAAACGGTAGTCATCAGATCGGTTTCATGCCGGATCTTGGGCGAAAAACCCGCTTGGCGACACATCCCGACCACTTCATCAAATAGTGTTGGAGCACCGACTCGGTGAAAAAGCACGAAAGGTTCGCCGGCAAGTTTTTGCGGCTGAATCTTGCGTTCTTTGGCAAAGGGATGATTCGGAGGAAGGACCGCGACGAGGTAATCGCTATAAATCATTTCTTCCTCAAAATACGGTTGGTGTTCCGGCAATAGCGGCCGCGAAAAACCGAGATCGAGCTTACCCTCGTTAAAGGCTGCTAATTGCGCATCGGGGTTCATGTGCTGCAGCTGCAGTTCGACGTCCGGATATCGGTCTCGATACGCTTGCACCAGTGGCGGCAAAATCGGCGCTGTTGCCGGCGCGATAAAACCGATCCGGAGAATTCCCACTTCTCCGCGGGCCGCTCGTTGGGTGGCCCATTTGGCTTCCTCCGCCCGTTTCAAGATACCCTGAACCTCCGCCAACAAAACCGTGCCCGCGGCCGTCAGCTGCACATTTCGATTGCTGCGCAAAAACAGCTTAGCGCCGATTTCTTCCTCCAAATCTAAAATCGTCTGGCTGATCGCCGGCTGGGCTACGTGCAACCGCCGGGAAGCTTCGCTGTAGTTCAAGTGTTGAGCTACAGCCGCAAAATAGCGCAAGTGTCGAAGCTCCATAGCTGGAGCTTACTATAGCCATTTCCGATCATTGCGATCAAATTATACGACCTCTCTTATCATTCCCGCGGCTATTAATTGATCGAACTGAAACGGAAAACGAACCGCGGATGGACCAGCCGTCGCTAAAGCTATGGCGGGCAAGCTGCGGATTTACGCGGATAGAGGCGCGAAGCCTAGGTGACCTGCATGAAAAACCTATCGCTAAAGACGTGGAAAAACTGGGCGGGTGTAGTGTGTTCGCAGGCTGAGTCTTGGACGTGAAATGTACCTTTCAAAGAATGCCGCGATTCTCGCGCGCATTCAGTGCTAGACGCTTTCTTAACGCATGCCTAGGCCTCGCCGACTCAGCCTAGAGGCTAAAATCTCTCCGGCGCTTCGCGCCTTTATCCGCGTAAATCCGCAGCTTGCCCGCCATAGCTTTAGCGACGGCTGGTCCATCCGCGGTTCAGGCTTTTCTGTTTGTCGCCCTTACCAACCATAAGATCCGTAACCATACGGGTATGGGTAACCCCACCACCAGTAGGGAGCACCGCCATACCAATATGGACCACCACCATACCAGCCGCCCCCGTACCCCCCACGACCATACCACCCGCGTCCACCGTACCAGCCGCGCCCGTAACCGCGGCCGCCCCCCCATATCGACCGCCGCCAAAATGGCCCCCAGCAAAGTGACCGCCACCCCCATGAAACCCTCCACCGCCTCCAAACCCGCGGGCGAAAGCGGGTACTGTAATTACCTGCAGCCCGATGAACATCCACACGGCTATTGGTATCGTCAGTCTCCTCATACTATCGCGAACCGGTGATTCACTTTCCGTGCCAATCGCCGCGATTCCCATAACTCCTTAAGCGGTTGCGGCTTATGAATTTATTGCAACGAAACCGACCGGAACGAAATGTCGGACGATTCTAGTATTCGTCCTTTCTTTGCGCGGTAGGGATGAGCTCCCGCTCATCCGTTTTCGTTTACCTCGCTACTACCACAGTCGAGCTAGCTTCGGCCGGATCAACTTGACTGGTCACGAACCCGGATGAACAGGAACTCATCCCTGCCGTTCCTGATCATCTATAGCGATTTCGGATTATTGCGATCGGATTATACGATTTTCATTATCGCTGCCGTTGAAGCAATAATTAAAAAATTCAGGATGAAGAGGGGCTTCTTCCGCCTCTTATAGTCGTTATCAAAAGACAACTAGCTCGATTTCTGCTCCTTGGGTGCAGCGTTACAAATCTATGAAATTGCTACTTTCCTTTATTACTGCAATCAGCATGAACTTTGCCGGTACTGCTCTTGCCACCGACTACGCTGCCTTGGCTGCTCAAGGATACCGCTGGGTCAGTGCTAACGGTCCCTATGCCTGTAGCAAGTCGGAAGACGTCGAACGAATTGTGGCTCATCACACCGATGCGACGGAACTGGACGTGGTGCAGAATGCGGCCTGCTACTACCTGATACCGGGGACCATTGCCAAGGTGATCTCGGAAGATCCAGCCCGCGGGATTT
>Ga0210405_10006563_pt1 | contig 10360 bp, 7 predicted proteins | sample IncBWH11MmetaG_FD_155492 | JGI IMG/M metagenome (GOLD analysis project Ga0210405, IMG submission 155492) | Forest soil microbial communities from Barre Woods Harvard Forest LTER site, Petersham, Massachusetts, United States - Inc-BW-H-11-M | ecosystem: Environmental > Terrestrial > Soil >... | reverse complement strand
TGGTCGGATTTTAAGAGGCGTCCGGTTGAGGTCATGGCGGCGAGGCGTTGGTAGAGGGTGGCGGTGCGCACCCGGCAGAGGGCGCGCAGATCGGCGAACGGCTGCGGCTGTCCGGCATCGGCGAGTGCGGCGGCGATGCGTTCGTCGACGGATTGGTGCGCGACGGGCTGGGGCGCGTGGACGATCCGGTCGACGACTTCAAGGGCAAGCGCGTCGGCGCTTTGGACGAGTTCGAGTGTGAGCGGGGGAATAGGCGGAGCGGCGCGGTGTTCGACGGACAGGGTTATGCGATCGTCGCCATCACGCCGGAGATAAAGGTTGGAGTCGCCCCAGGCGTGGAACTCGGATGAGCCGCGCAGGGCTTGGCCAGCGCGGATGTTGCCGGCGCCTTTGCGCGCATGGTGAACGAGGATGACGGCTGCGGCATGCCGCCGCTGCAGGTCGCGCAGATAGGCGAGCAATGGCGCCACCTCGCCGCTGATGTTCTCGTCGATTTGGTGGAGGCGGACGAAGGGGTCGAGGACGAGCAGACGCGGTTTTAGACGCGCGACTGTCTCGTGGAGACTGGCGCGGTCGGCATCGAGGTCGAGGCGCAGGCTGGTGGCGGTGATCACCTGGACATCGAGATCGGCGAGATCGCGGCCGGCGGCGGCGCAGATGCCGTCGAGCCGGCGCCGCACGATATGCAGGGCATCCTCGGCGGCGTAGAGGAGGACGCGCCCGGGCCTTTGCACGGCGAAGCGGCGCAGGCAGGGCGTGCCGGCGGCGATAGAGATGGCGAGGTCGAGTGCGAGGAAGGATTTGCAGCATTTCGGCTCGCCGCCGATGATGCCGACGGCTTCCTCGGACCACAGGCCGTCGACCAGCCAGCGCTGTTCCTCAGCGCGCTTGGCGAGGGTATAAGCGGGAGCGACGGGAAGCCGATTCATCGGCGCCTCGCGGCGGCGCCGGCGTTCTTAGGCTTGGCGGCGAAGGCGCAAGCCTCGAAGAGGAGTGCCTCGTCGATGCGCGGCGCCTCGCGCTCGGCGGCGGCAACCAACAGTTCGTCGGCCATGATCATCAGGCTGCGCAGATTGCCTTGTGCATGGTCGGCCAGGGTAGCGATCACTTCCGGCGTCATCAGCGCCAGCGCCCCGGCTTCTGTGAGGAGATGGCGAAGGCAAGCCTGAAGGGCGTCGGGTGTAGCGCGCTCCATTGGCAGGCGGACGCGGATGCGGCTGTCGAGCGGCAGGAACTCGTCGGAGCGTAGACGCTCGACGAGACGCCCGTCGCCCGCCAGCACGATGGTCAGCAGGATGTGGGAATCCAGTCTTGTCGAGGCCAGCAGGCGTAGCTCGGAGAGAACCGAGGGCTGGATTTCCTGGGCTTCGTCGACGATGAGGACCGGCCGGGAGAGCGCGCCGTCGATATGTTCCTGCCAGCGCTGACGGAGGACCCGGGTTCCGGCCCATCGGTTGTGCGGCTGCAGTTCGACGCCGAAGAGGTCGCCCATCTCGCGGTAGAAGTCGGCGATATTGGCCTGTGGCCGGCTGATCATGCAGACCTTGATGTCGCGCTGGCCCGCCAGATGATCGGCGAGGATGCGCAGGGTGGCCGATTTGCCGGTGCCGGGCTCTCCCGTCACGAGGGCGAAGCCGCCTTCGGCAGCTAGCTGACGCGTCGCCGGAACGAGTCGATGCGCGGGCCAACATGCAGGGCGCTGGCCGGCACGGCGGGGGCGAAGGGATTCCATTTGAAATGTGCTTGGGCACATTTCAAATGAAATGTGGCGCAGAAAAAAATGTGGTGCTCAGCTCGTAAGCCACTGTTTTTACGCCAATCTGACTCGCCTGAGCACCACATTTTGGTGGGCTATGTGTTCGGACCTCCTATGCCAACACTGGAGACTCCATGATGTTCGAACACTTATTCCAACAACCCGCCATTCTTACGCGTCATCGCGAGGGGCCACTTGCACGAGATAGAGAACGCTTTCTCTTGCATTGCGCCGAACAAGGTATGACGCGCAGCAGTTTGTCGTGGCTTGCATCTGAGCTTTTGATGATTTCTAAACGAATCGACGTTCCCACTGATGGACTGATTACGCAGAGACAAATTGAAGCAGCGGCGGACCAATGGGTAAGGGATCAGCGTCGTAGAGGCCGCAGCAGCAGCTCATCAAGGTCCAGGAGACGTTTCGTTCAGGTCGCGTCTCATTGGCTTCGTTTTCTTGAGCGGCTCCAGGCCCCCGAACCGAACCGCTTTGTCGGTATGGAGGTTATCCAGCATTTCATGGCGTACATGCGCGACGAACGTGGGTACTCTATCTACACAGTTGGTGGTCGGCGTAAGATCATAGAGAGATTTCTCAGAGCGTTCGATGTTCAAAACCGCCCGTTCTCTGAAGTTCGTATTGCGGACGTCGACAATTTTCTGGAGTCGCTTGGCAAACAGAATTGGTGTCGGACCTCCATCGCAAGCAGCGCGAGAGCATTGCGTTCATTCTTCCGATATGCGGGAGAGAATGGTTGGTGTGCCGACAATATCGCCGCAGGCATCACGGGTCCGCGAATATTCAAACAAGAGGGGCTTGCTGCCGGACCGAACTGGGATGACGTCGAACGGTTAATCCGTAGCACCTGCGATAACACACCCCGCGACATTCGCGACAAGGCAATCCTGCAATTGCTTGCCATTTACGGCCTTCGTCGAGGAGAAGTGTGTAGCCTGCGGTTAGAAGATATCAATTGGATGCAGGATCGGATTTCCATTTCTCGCCCGAAGCAGCGCTGTACCCAAGAATATCCGTTATTACCTTCTGTTGGCGAGGCTATCCTGTGTTACCTGCAGCAGGTACGGCCGCCGAGTTGTTATCGCGAAATCTTCTTGACGGTGCGCGCTCCGTTTCGGCCCCTCTCGGGAGATGGCCTCTATGACATCGTGAGAACCCGACTGCTGGCGCTCGGAATTCGTACCCCTCATTACGGACCGCATGGACTTCGACACGCCTGTGCAAAACACATGGTCGCGCAGAGACTTTCCTTCAAAGAGATTGGTGATCACTTAGGGCACCGCAGTGTGTCCGCAACACGGATCTATGCCAAAGTGGACGTTGCCGGGCTGCGCGGTGTGGCGGATTTGAGTCTCGGAGGCCTGCTATGAAGCTTTCCGAGGCGGTCGCCAGCTATGTGGCACACAAGCAAGCGATGGGTATGCGTTTCTGTACCGAGAAGAAAATCTTGAAATCATTCTGTCGCAACCACGGGGCAATTGAACTTGAACAGATCCAGCCTGAGCAAGTACGCAACTTTATTGTCGGCAGCGGCCCAGCCACGCTCTTCTGTCGTCGCAAGCGCGATACGCTGCTTGGCTTCTATCGATTCTCGACCGCGCGTGGATACACAACGCATGTGCCACTGCCAAGCACTCTACCAAAACCATCCGCAACTTTCGTCCCACACATCTTCTCCCGGGATGAACTGAAGCGTTTACTGGATACGGTTGAAGCGTGCCAGGGGCCACGTCGCCTACTGCAGGGCTTTACGTTTCGGACACTCTTGCTGCTGCTATACGGTGCGGGTCTGCGCCTGAACGAAGCGTTGTCGTTGACGCTCGCTGATGTCGATCTCAACGAACGAATTTTGCATGTACGCAAAACCAAATTTTATAAGACCAGGTTGGTGCCGATCGGTGCCGATCTGTGCGCTGTCCTCGCTCAACACGTTATCCGCCGCCGCATGAATCATCCTCCCGATGACGCACCTCTGCTGGCTACCAGCACTGGTCATGCTACCCCGCTTTATCTAGCCGAAGATGCCTTCCGCCGCCTGCGGCGACTCGCAAACGTCGTGCGCAACGACGGAGCTTTCTGCCAGCCGAGGTTACATGACCTTCGCCACTCTGCTGCCGTCCACAGGCTCATCAATTGGTATCGAAGCGGTGCCGACGTACAACGACTGTTGCCTTACCTTGCCACTTACCTCGGCCACGTCGATGTCGTCGGCACGCAGCGATACCTCACGCTGGTCCCTGAATTACTGCAAGAGGCCAGCAAACGTTTTGAACGTTATGCCATGGGGGAACATCATGAGGGGTAATATTACGTTGCTTGGATATTGGATTCGCCGCTTTCTGTTAGAACACCTCATCGGCGAACGTAACTTGGCGCGCAATACGCAACTCGGTTATCGGGACGCGTTAGCATTATTAGTTCCCTTCGCGTCACGCAAACTCAACATGTCAGCGGATACGTTGAACGTGACCGATCTGTCAGCAGATCTTATACGCATGTTTCTGACAAACCTGGAGACCTCGCGAAAATGTTCAATCCAAACTCGGAATCAGCGGCTTGCCGCAATCCATGCCTTTGCGCGCTTTGTGGGAGAACACAGCCTTGAGCACATTGCGTGGTGCGCGCAGATCCGTTTAGTGCCGTTCAAAAGAGCAACACGAGCTGCTGTCGGGTATCTAGACAAGTCAGAGATGGATGCCTTGCTCGCTGCGCCCGATCGCCAGACCGATCAGGGACGGAGAGACTATGCGCTCATGCTGTTTTTGTATAATTCCGGGGCTCGCGCAGACGAAGCTGCTCAACTCTTGATTAAGGATGTTGATCTCTGGCGGTCGTCCGTAAATATCTTGAGTAAGGGACGAAAGCTGCGCTGCTGTCCGCTATGGCCTTCGACCATCCAAGCTCTTAATTCTCTGATCGGAGAGCGTACTCCAAATGAAAGGGTCTTCCTCAATCGGCGCCGCCAGCCGATCACTCGCTTTGGCATTCACGCACTTGTGGCGCGCTACGCGTTGAAGGCGCGGACCCAGGCACCATCCATCGCAAAGAAGCGTGTTAGCCCCCACACACTTCGACATTCGACTGCCTGTCATCTGCTGCGTGCTGGCGTCGATATCAATACCATTCGTGGATGGCTTGGACATGTATCTCTGGATACGACCAACATTTACGCTGAAATCGATTTGGAGATGAAAGCGGGCGCGTTGGCAAAGTGCGATATCGGCACTAAAGGGCAGAAGATCCCACGGTGGCACCAGCCTGAGCTCGTCGAGTTCCTGAAAAACTTGGCCTAAGAAATGTGGTGCTCAGGCGAGTCAGATTGGCGTAAAAACAGTGGCTTACGAGCTGAGCACCACATTTTTTTCTGCGCCACATTTCATTTGAGCCCGTAGAGGGCGAGCAGGGTCTTGTTCATGATTGCTTTGAACCTTCATCTTTGACTTTGACGAGATAGGCCGGTGGCAGGCCGGCTGCTCTCTGGGATTGGATGAGTTCGGCGAGTAGTGGCGCCATGCCGGTGGCCGGTGGCGGTGACGGCTCGGACACGATCTTGGGATCAGCCGAGGCCGGATCGAGTGAACGGCGCAAGCCGCTGGCGTTCCTCGCCTTGTCCTGTGGGAACAGCCGGCACAGCACTTGGCCCAGACGTTCGTCGACCAGATGGACCTGGGTCAGGTCCCAGGCCGCATAGCGGACGTCGAGGAGAGCGAGATGGCGATATTGGTTCGGCACCTCGAAGCGGCGGCCGTCGATGGTGATGGTGCCGTCGCTCTTGCGCTGGGTGCGCTGCTCGGTCCTGGTGAAGGCGATCTTGAGCGCAGCGCTGTCGGGACAGGGCCGCATCACCGAGGGGCCTTTGAGAAGTCGTTCGAGCGGCGCTTCGTCCAACTCGGAATGGGGCTTGCGATTGTAGTCCGGCTCGACCCAGGCCTGGGTCGCCTCGTTCAACATGGCCAGCGTCAGATCGGCCACGCCCTCCAGCATGGCCATCAGCCTGCCTTCCACGATCGCCCAGAACGTCTCGACTTTGCCGTTGAAGTAAGGGCTGTAGGGGAGCGTCTTCTCATGCAGGATGCCGAGCCGGGCCAAGCCTTCGGTGATCTCGACCGCTGTCATGGCGGTGCCGTTGTCGCTCATGGCGGCACGCGGTAAACCGCGCTTGAGAAAGGCCTGAGACAGCCCATGGGCGATGTTCTCGGCGCTCTCCGACAGGTACCATTGCAGGTGGCAAGCGAGCCGGGAACGGTCGTCGAGCACACCGAACAACACCGGCGTCTGCCATTCCCCGCGGGCGGTCAGAACTTTGCGCGAGCCGAAGTGGCAGTCCCAATGCCACAGTGAGCCCGTGTACTCGGCCTCGTAGCTGCGGATCTCCCGGGATTTAAGCTTCGCCTCGGCGACCAAGGCGCCGGCGGTACGCCGCGACGCGACCCGCCGACGCTTGTCCAGCCCCTGTGCACGAAGATATCGCCGGATCGTCGAATAGGACGGCACTGGTCGGAGATCGGGCTCCTGTTTAGCCGCGGCTTCGAGGTTGTCCCGATGCAGCTGCGCGCTCCAACTCGGATGCGCAGCGTATTGGCTTTGCAGCTTGCGGCGCAGCGCCTCGGTCATCGACGCCTGGTGGCCGGCATCATGGCGCGGTTTGCGACGCAGTACGCCGACGGGGTCCTGTCGTTCTCGTCTGGAGAGGTAGAGCCATCTCTCGATGGTGGAACGGCCGAAGCGCACTGGCTCGCCGGTGACCGGATGGCGCCATTCCCGTTCGGCCAGTTTGGCGATCTCGGTGCCCAAGGTACCGTTCGCCGGCGGGTCGGCCAAAAGGTGGCCGATGACCGAGAAGCGCAAGCGCGCCCAAAGGTCGTAGGTCTTCGTCTGTCGTCGATCTGTCATGCCGGCCCCACCTCCTTGTCAGGGGCCCACAGACCCTATGAGGGGCGCCGACCGACGACGACGGGCATCCTCTGCGGACCGGCGGCGTCCATCAAAAAGTCTGCATCGACGCTCCTGCGGTGATCAGACCGAGGAAAGACAGAAAGCTGGCCAGTTGTTCTCCGGCATCCCCGAGAAAGCGGCTCAGCAGCGATGCGGGCAAATAGTCGCGCTCGACCGGCGGCATGAACGCGGCCGACCTCGCCCGCCACAACGGCGTGGCGGTGAATGTCGCTAGCCACCAGCTTCGCCAACGCGCCACGGTCCGGCGATCAACGCCGATCGCCTCGGCCAGCTTACAAAGACGTGGCTCGGTCAACCCGTTGCACATCGCCGAAATCAAGGTCACGATCGTCGCCAGGTAAACCTTGCGGCCGAGGAAGCGTAAGCTCGGCGGCGTCGCCCGGTCGCGGCAACCGTCGACCGCGCAGCAGAAGCTGAAGCGCAGGTTGTGTTGTTCGCCGAGGGCTATCAGCCAGCCGCGCGGTTTGCGCAGGTAGTTCGCCACGTGCAGTGGGCCGCCACAATCCGGGCAGCCGGTGGCGCGGCAGACCGCGGCACGATCACGGTCGAAATCGAGGATCCGTTCATGGAATTTGGGGTCTGCAAGCAGCGTCTGGTACAAGGGCGTCATCCTTCCTGGCAGCATTGATAGAAATGGCCAAAATCGGACGCAATGAGCCCTGCCCTTGCGGCAGTGGCAAGAAATACAAACAGTGCTGTCTGGCCAAGGACGAGGCGGCTAGATCGGCGCCGTCCGTCGCGGCACAGGCGGCGGACCACCTGCCACACCATCACCCGCGCTTCTGCAAGAACTGCAACGCGAACATCGACGCCGCCGCCAGAGGCGTTCTGGCTCTCATCGACGCCGGAAAGCTCGATGCTGCCGAGCAGGCGGCCCAGGCGATGATGATGCGATGGCCTGACATCCACGACGGCTACGACTGCTTCGGCATGGTCTGCGAAGCCCGCGGCAACAACCGAGAGGCCGCTGACTATTACCGCAAGGTCATCGCCATGGCCCGCGAGGAACCCAGCTTCTACGAGCACGACTTCGCGGAATACTACGAGAAACTCATCCGCCGTCTCGATCCCGCCAGCATGGGGGCTCTGCCCCCAAACCCCCGGGATATTTGAAGCCCAATGATGACCCAGGTTACGATCCTTGCGCGGTACAGGCGGGGACGCCGATGACCGCGCCCAGTGATGCGGCCCGGCGCCCGCGCAGGACCGCCGGGTCGGTCACCCAACAACGCCGATCCCGTTGATCTCTCAACCGCCCGCTCGTCACCCTAACTGAGGATGCGCAACAGCCTTCCATCACAAAGCCTGCTCAGCAACCCGGTCATCCGACCTCAATTTGCAAGCGCAGGTTCACCCTACGCTATCGGCCGGCGGCCGACCCGAAGGTTTCCCGAGCGCACTTATGAGCGCGCCGACGAAATCAGTGATAGTCCTTGTTGTTGATTCAAGTGGATACTGCCCTGCATAAGGAGGGGGTGGCCCTGCGCTTCCGGAGGAGCTTTGCCCTCTCGCCTCACAGAACGAGACGGCAACCACAACGAACGAAACAAGTAAGATTTTCCTCACAGCCGCACCCCTCTTCTCAGAAGCTAAATCCCAAGTTGTGCGGCTGGATGTTGCCAGTCTTACTCTGTATTATCAACTCGCGAGACGGCAAAGTGGGCCTAAGCCGTTACCGTCATAGACAGGTGAGTACGCTCCCAAGCTTGTTGTTTTGGGCCAAATGACCACAGGCGGACTGTCAGCATTTGGCACGAAGCCGCCGATCGAGGATGTCCCCGCATCGGTCGCGATCGGGCGCAAACCGGACGTTTTATGCTCGGCATGAGCCTTTCCGCCCGTGACCCTTATCGGAAGTCGATGGGCCCAATTTGGCCGTCGAACGTTGGCAGATATCGCACCCATTCGGCGGATCGGATGCCTCGCGGGTCGATACCTCGGTTCGAAGCGACGTAGTCGATCTCGCCGCGCGTTGTGCCGATATCCATTAGCTCCCTGTCAGTGAGGTCTGACAACGTGGCTCGTAACCTACGGCGTTCGCGCCGTTCTTGAAAAGCATCCCAACATCTCTTGAAAAGGTTGGAGACGCCGTAGGCCAAAGCTGCCATCTGTCCCAACCCTGTTGCACCGTAGGTCGTGCTCATCGCGGTATCTTCTCTGGGTGTTCTACCCAGACGAGGGTGCCAAGGCATGGGAGGGCGCGCTTGACATTCGGCTTACATTTTCCTCACCGGCGGCTTATTCTTTGCGTTCCGAGCCGTCCGAGTGGCCGAATGATCGGAGGCCTCACGAGGAGTAGGCGGCTTGCGCTATCACTTCGATGAGTTCGCACTCGACACCGACCGGCGCGAGCTGCATCGCGGGACGGAAATAATCTCCATCGCACCACAGGTGTTTGATCTGCTCGATTACCTGATCCGCAACAGGGAGCGCGTCGTCAGTAAAGACGACCTCATCAATGCCGTTTGGAACGGGCGCAGCGTTTCCGATGCAGCACTGACAACCCGGCTGAATGTCGCGAGAAGCGCAATCGATGATTCCGGGGAGGAGCAGCGCCTGATCAAGACGTTGCCGCGCAAGGGCTTCCGTTTCGTCGGACAAGTGCGGGAGGCGCGAGAAGCTGCAGGCCCAAATCTCGGCGAAGTTGCGCCCGAGAGCGCTCTTGCGCTTCCCGACAAACCCTCTATCGCTGTGCTGCCGTTCGAGAACTTGAGCGGCGATCCCGAGCAGGAATATTTTGCTGACGGTATGGTCGAGGAGATCATCACCGCGCTCTCGCGGTTCAAGTCGTTGTTCGTAATAGCGCGCAATTCGAGCTTCACGTTCAAAGGCAAAGCCGTCGATATCAAGGAGGTCGGACGCAGGCTTGGCGTGCGCTATGTGCTTGAGGGGGCCGTCCGGACTGCCTCGGGCAAAGTTCGCATCACAGGCCAGTTGATCGACGCGGTGACCGCAGCGCACATCTGGGCGGACAGGTTCGAGCGTGAGCTGACCGATGTTTTCGCTCTGCAGGACGAAGTCACGGTCGCCGTTGTCTCAGGCATTCAGCCAAAATTGCTTCAAGCAGAAATTGAAATGGCAACGCGGCGGCGACCGGAGAACCCTACCGCCTATGATCTTTACCTCCGAGCCACGCAGCAGTTTTACCTGACGACCCGCGAAGGGGTGGCCGAGGCGATCAGGCTGGCTCATCGCGCCTTGGAGCTAGACCCACGGTTCGGCTTGGTCGCTGCTCTGGCAGCTAACTCTCACATGGACAACGTCCTTTGGGGCTATGCGACCGATCCTGAATTCGAGCGCAACGAAGCAGTTCGGCTTTCTCGCTTGGCCTTGAGCCTCGACGGTGGTGATCCAGAAATATTGGCAAAGGCTGCCGCAATCTCGGCGTTCATGGTTGGCGATAGTGAACGTGAGCTCGAAATGGCAGACCGGGCAGTCGCCCTCAACCCAAATTCATTTCTCGCATGGAATAGCAGAGGCCGGGTCTACCTTATTGCGGGGCTGCCGGAGGAAGCGGTCCGGAGCTTTGAACTTGCCATTCGCATGAGCCCGGTAGACCCGCGGCTACCCTTGACGTTTGCCGGAATGGGGCACGCCTTTATTGAGCTTCGTCGCTTTGACGAGGCCATTGTC
>Ga0210405_10006562_pt1 | contig 10360 bp, 8 predicted proteins | sample IncBWH11MmetaG_FD_155492 | JGI IMG/M metagenome (GOLD analysis project Ga0210405, IMG submission 155492) | Forest soil microbial communities from Barre Woods Harvard Forest LTER site, Petersham, Massachusetts, United States - Inc-BW-H-11-M | ecosystem: Environmental > Terrestrial > Soil >... | reverse complement strand
GACCGCATGCGCACCCATTGCCTCCGCGTGCTTTTTGAAGTCAATGGGTATGTATTCGCCCGTCAGCCTGCGCGTCTTCTTATCGCGGAAACGCAGCTCATTTCCAAAATCCGCCACCCCGCAAATTCGCTGAAGACCCAGGATGCATTGGTATCCGTGGTTATCAACCACCACGATAGTGAGTTTGAGTCCCTCGGCCACGGCGGTGACAATCTCGGAGTTCATCATTAGATAAGTCCCGTCGCCGATCATCACGACAACGTCGCGTTCCGGCTCGGCCAACTTAACCCCGATGCCACCGGGAATTTCGTATCCCATGCAGGAGAAGCCGTACTCCAAATGATATGCTTTTGGATCTTCCGGTCGCCAAAGCCGCAGTAACTCCCCCGGCATATTCCCGGCGGCACAAACCACCGTTGCTTTCCCCCCCACAGCGTCATTCACTAAGCCAATAACCCCAAGCTCGGACAAGGCGCCATCGTCTTCTTTAATGGTCCTGATTTCCGTTACCCTACTATCCCATTGCGCCTTGAGCTCGCTCAGCCGTTGTCTATATCCGTCCTGAGTGCCTTTGTAGCCCGTATCCCTAAGAGCTTTTGCTAACTCTGGCAAAGTTCGCTTCACGTCTGCCACCACCGGCAACGCCGCCAACTTGCTGGCGTCCATCGGCGCTACGTTGATCCCGACGAATCGCACCGCCTGGTTTTGAAACTGCGATCTGGAAGCCGTGGTAAAATCTGTCAAACGCGTTCCCAGAGCCAGAATCAAGTCTGTCTCTTTTGCTAACTCATTGGCTGAGATCCCCCCATTGGAACCGATGGGACCGGCATTCCAGGGATGATTCCAATTCAGCGCACCTTTGCCTGCCTGAGTCTCGGTTACAGCAATGCCAAACTCCTCCGCAAATGCCTTCAACTCAGGCCACGCTTCGGAATAGATCGTCCCTCCCCCGCTAATAATGATTGGGCACTTAGCCTTCTGCAAGCGGGAGACAACTTCCTTGATCAATTCCGGCTCCGGCAGCGGACGGCGGACATGCCACACGCGTTTTTCAAAAAACTCCAGTGGCCAGTCAAACGCCTCGGCCTGAACATCCTCCGGCAGACTCACGGTAGCCGCACCAGTCTCCGCAGGATCGGTTAAAATACGGAATGCTTCCGGCAAACTTGCTAACAATTGCTCTGGACGCGAAATACGATCAAAAAACCTTGAGACCGGTCGAAAAGCATCGCTCGCGCTGACATCCCTCTCGTTGGGATGCTCGATCTGTTGCAACACCGGATCGGGTACGCGATTGGCGAAATAATCGCTCGGCAGAAGCAAAACCGGCAATCGATTGACGGTCGCCACCCCTGCACCCGTAACCATATTAAGCGCCCCAGGACCAATCGAAGTCGTGCAGGCAAAGGTGGAGAGCCGATTGCGATGTTTGGCGAACGCCGCCGCAATATGCACCATTCCTTGCTCATGCTTGCGGCCGGTAGAATTGCAGCCCCTCTTTTTCGGCAAACTCCACGATTCCCTGTCCCAGCCCTGATACATTGCCGTGACCAAATATACCCCAAATTCCTTCGATAAAGCGGTTTTGGCGACCATCCCGCTCTACATACTGCTTTGCAACGAAGCGGACCAATGCCTGACCCACCGTAAGACGAATCGAGTTACTCATAAAAAAACAATTCTACGCGCTAAAGCTTTATCGAGCGCATTTTGATATCAGTCACTTTTTAGGCGACTCCCAGGGATCTTGCTTGATGTAAACCTGAACTCTGGGGGGAGACACCTGGAAAGTGTTAACATTTTTTTTCTTTTTTGGGGGTGGTTGCCTCACAGGGGTCATCGGAGATCCCCTATACCTGTAGAGACCGCGCTGAAACTAAAGTCTAAGTCTTCTGGGGCGTTGTCTAAATGCATTTCAACGAGTGGTGATGGCGCCTTTGGTTCAGCCTTTTGGCGGAATCTCAATGGGATTTCCCTCCCAATTGGTCGTTATCCAGTCATAGTGGGGATCATTGATTGCGGAGATCTTACGAACGTCGCCCGCCAAAACATTTAGGTAGTACGCATTTGTTCCCGGCGCCTTTACCACCGGGTGGTAACCCTCGTGAATCAAGACGACATCTCCGTGCTGCACGGGAATGGCCACGTCAAGGTCCGTATCCCGGGTATAAATTCGCTGTATGGCAAATCCATCCTCCGGTTGAAAACGATAATAGTAGGTTTCCTCGTGGTAGGAGGAATTGTCCCGCGTATCATGCCGATGGGGGGGGAAACTCGACCAATTACCACTCGGCGTGTGGATTTCGTATACGGTCAGGCGCTCGGTCAATTCGTCCGCGTCGGCCAGCGTGCTTACACCTCGTTTTGAATTGGCACCTCCGCGAACCGCGGTGACAATTTTATCATGAGGAATGATTCGAGCAGGAAGTTTTCCTTCGGCCGGCGCTCCGCCAAGGGCAATTTCCAAGGCGTCAATCGCTTCGAGTGTGTAGCTTGTTTTGGGCGGCAAGTACGCGATGTCTGGTCGGTTACGGAAAAGATCTTTTCGATGTAGTTCGTAACTTTTACCGTCGAAGGAAAGTGTCCCTCGCCCGACCAACGGAACAAAGACGACCTCTTCCGAACCTGTTTCGGCTTCCAGCTTTTCACCCGGGCGCAAGTTGACGACCTTGAACGAGACGTATTTCCATTCGGCTTTTTGCGGATCCACGTTCAGCGCATATTGTCCCTCTCGACTAGAATGATAATGTCGATTCATAATTTTCCTGGGGCCGGTCAGAACCTTGACAAAATTTCCAACGCTCTCAGCGCGAATTGTCCGGGGAGATTGTGCCGCAGCCTGATCTGGGGAATCCGCTCGAGAGAGAATCTATCTGCGTTTCTCTTTCTTTTGGAAAGTCACCAGAAACTGCACCCTTGTCAATGAATAAATTGTGTGGATGCATTTTGCCAACAATCCTCCGTCCAAGGCCCCTGCCATAAATACCGGGACCCGCTTCCGGCGATCCCACGGGCCGGTCTCGGTCGCCGCGATTTGGTGCATGCTCGCCGTCAGGCCCCAAGTAAACGTAGCCCCGGCCGGAGGGCATCGCTCGCAATTGCCGAGGCGTCGACCAATTTATTCGATAACCATAATGTTATCTGAGCCCGAGCAGCGAGTCCTTTATTATAGCAGTTGTGTGACCCACGTTATCGCCCTTCCTTTGGAGAAATGTATAGTTAACAAACAATACTAAACATTCTTCTCACTGGATCTTTGCATGAACCGATTCGCGAACGCGCTTAGCTTATTGGCGTCGCGGAACAACTTTATTTGTCAGCGATTGGCCGCCTCATCGCTCGAATATTTGCTGCTAGAGCAAAAGTTGCTCTGAAGCTCGTGGTCAGACCACGATGCAGCCCTTCGGAGGAATTGGATTGCGGACACCGAGGCGATACCTTAAGTATGCCGAAAAAATGCGGCGATCGCGTGGGTTACGTCCATCTCAACGACGTGGATGGAGAATTGCTGGTAAAGTAGTCGTTGGAAGCGCCCCAAAAAGCGCCTCTGCTCCTTGCGAAGGATTTCGCTTCGAGTCACGATCATTACGAAATTTCCCGACCGTTCCGAACTTGGTTACCGCTTGGAGGTGGAAGCTTTCTTCGCGGCTTTGCGGGAAGGGCGCACTCCCACAGCCGGCCCCGAAGATGCCCCTGGAGAAGCTACGGTTGGCATGGGTCAGGCCGCCCGCCTAAAGACAAGCGGGTCGTCGAGGATGAGAACTCCCGAGCCGAGGTTTGGTGGGGTCCGGTCAACATCCCAATCGAACCAAATACACTCGTCGTTAGCCGCGAACGTGCTCGCGGCTACCTGAATACTCGTGACCGCCTTTACTGTGTCGACGAATTGCGGGTTGGGATCCGAAGTATCGCTTCAATGTGCGCGTCATCTGTTCACGGCCATAACATCGTTTTTCAATGGGGACGTTTAATCCCTGCGTATTGTAAATTGTGTGATTAATTGACAGCAGCGAAAGAGAAAATGCCTAAAACCGAACCGCGGCGTCAGCAAATCCTAAACCTTCTGGAAGAAACCGGCACCTTAAACGTCAATGAGCTGGCCGAACGCTTTGAGGTCAGCTTGGTTACGATTCGGAAAGACTTAGACGAATTGGCGGCCCAGGGGGTGCTGCAGCGAACTTTTGGCGGGGCAGTCTTTTCCCATCGCAGCCGGTTTAATGAATCTTTTCGTGAGCGCATTCAACAGCAGCGTGACCAAAAGCGCGCCGTCGCAATCGCAGCTCTAGGCTACATCAAAGACGGCGACACCATTATCCTGGACGCAGGCAGTACCACCCTTGCCTTGGCCCAGCTTTTGAAAGATCACGCCAAGTCTGTCTTTGTCATCACCTGCTCGGTCCCGGCTGCCCTCGAGTTGTCCAGCGGCGGTTATGACATTCTCCTGTTGGGCGGCATAATCAGAAATAAAAGCCTCGCTTTGCTGGGGCGCGAAACGCTGGCCATCCTCGAGCGATATCGGGCCGACAAGGCCTTTCTGGGCAGTTCGGGCTTTACGGCCAAAAGGGGACACAGCACGCCCAATCCGGAGGATGCACAGATCAAAGAGGCCATCATGCGAGCCGCCGACGAGACGTACGTACTCGTAGATTCATCGAAATACGGCCACGATTGCCTGACCAGTTTTGCGCGCCTTCGCGACGTCGATTTGACCATCACAGACAGTCACCTCTCCCGCGGCAAAGCAGCAATCCTGGAGGCCGCCGGCGCAAGGCTTTGTATCGTCGATGTGGCCAAAGCGAAACTGGACGAAGACGAAGCGAATCCGAAGGCCGAACAAACTCCTTCGCGAGATAAGGCCAAGCCCCTGGATAGACGACGTAGGCGGTAATCCTCAGCTGAAAACTCCCTGGCTTCAGTCATCTGTGAAATCCGTGTAATCTGTGGTTTATCTCATCTTAGATTGACGGCACTTCGACGGCTTTCCAATTCCGTAAGGCGGAACTTTGTATGGCGGCTTCGACAAAGGCCAGGCCCTTGACGCCGTCTTCCGCGGTAGGAAAAGGGCGATCGATTTGGTCGCCTGGCTTTTGTTGCATCCTTGCAACTACGGCTCTCGCTAAATCGGAGTAAAGGTTAGCAAACGCCTCAAGATAACCTTCTGGATGACCAATCCCTACGCGCGTCACCTGCCTTGCGGCTTCACTAACCAATGAATCCTTTCGACGGGTCACGGTTTCGTCGAATCCATCTACTTTGCAATGCACCAAGCGGTTCGGTTCTTCTTGATGCCACTCCAGACCACCCGTCTCCCCAAAGATGCGGAAACTTAATCCGTGTTCAGCGCCACTCGCCGCGTTTGTGACCCACATCGAGCCACGCGCACCGTTCGAATACCGAAGAAGGGCCGAAACGTAATCGTCCACTTTACGGCCGGGAACAACGTGCCCGACGTCAGCACATAAGCTATCGAGATCAAGCCCAGTAACATAAGCGCCCAAATGATGGGCGTGAGTGCCAATATCGATCAGGATGGCAGAGGCGCCGATCCGGGCAGGATCTAGCCGCCAGCCGGGCACCCCATGATCGAGGGCAAACCAACCCTGGACGTATTGAAGATGAAGCTGGCGGATAGCGCCGATCGCTCCTGCCTGGACCATGGCTCGGGCTTGGCGCACCATTGGATAACCGGTATAACAATGCGCCAAGCAGAACTCGATTCCTGTAGACTTGACCTTGCGAGCAAGGCTTACCGCCGTGGTGAGGTCTGTGGTCAGCGGCTTATCGCAGACCAGATGAAATCCGGCAGCCATCGCCATTGAGCAGATCTCGTAGTGACTGTCATTTGGCGTCATTACAGCAATGACATCGGCGCGGTCAGTCCGCTTTGACTCGTTCTCGATCAACTCACGCGCCGAAGGGTAGGCGCGGTCCTCCGGCACTCCAATGGCAATTCCCGCCCGACGCGATCGTTCGGGATCGGAGGAAAGCGTTGAGGCCACGATTTCATAGTACCCGTCCAAGCGAGCCGCAATCCGATGCACCTCTCCGATCACCGATCCGGGGCCGCCGCCGATAACCGCCAACCGAAGAGGGCGGCCAATTGCTTCAACTACCATAATAAAGGGAATTCAAACTTGAGAGATTTTGAGGTAATTCAGGCTGGTGGCAGTGCATAATCGCTCGGCTCGCCGATCAACGTGCGCTTCAGCAGGTCAATCGAGCGTCGCATGCCTTCCATCCGGGAAAGAACGGCATCCTCATGTTCTATAGATAGCCAGCCGTCATATCCGTTGAGACGGAGGCGATAACAAAACTCGCGCCACCATTGCTCACCGTGTCCATATCCCAAAGTGATATAGCTCCAAGCCCGATCTTTGACATGCTCATGTCCAATGGTATCTAGCCGGCCGGTCAAATTGAGCGCAGCTTGATTCATATAGGTATCCTTCGCGTGCACATGATGAATAGCATCGCCAAGGGCATCGATTGCCACCAGCGGGTCGGCGCCCATCCAAAAGAGATGACTCGGGTCCAGATTTGCGCCGACGATCGGTCCGATCTCCTTTCTCAACTTCAGCAAGGTAGGCACATTATAGACCAACTGGTGGCCGTGCATTTCGATGCAAAGCTTTGTTACCCCGTTTTCTTTGGCGGACGCGGCTAGCTTTTCCCAGAAGGGCAATAGCTTTTCGTTCCATTGCCACTTGAGAATTTCTCCATTCTCAAGGGGCCAGGCGCTCGTGACCCAATTTGGTCGGAGATCGTTCGGGCCGCCGGCCGGCAAACCAGACATTAAGACAACGGTGTGAACGCCAAGCAATCCGGCAACCCGGATCGTCTCGTAAATGACCGTGCTTTGACGTTCTCCGTCGACCGGATGAAGTTGATTCCCGCTGCAGTTGAGCGCCGCCAGCGATAGGCCATTTTGCTCAAGCACAGACAAAAACTCCTGCCGCTTCTCCTTGCTCCTCAAGAGAGATTGCAGGTCGGCGTGCGGCGCGGCGCTCCAATTGCCCATCCCGATCTCCAGGGCGGCAAGACCGAGGTCGCCCGAGGCTTTAGCGGCTTCTTTGAATGAAAGATGCCCCAAACTGTCAGATACAGCACACAGCTTCATTTTCGCCTGTCGATGTGGTCGGCGCCCATTTTCGCGGCCCCGACAACACTTACTCCTGGGTTCGTTGAGATAGATTCGGACTTCATACTACTTCAGCTTCGGGTTCAGCAGTTCTTGCGACCTGGGGCTATCCATATTCTCCTTGGTGATCAAGGTAACTCCCGTGTCTATCACCGCTTCGACCTTCTCTCCTTTGGATGCCGCAAGGCCAGTCTTGACACCCTCATAGCCCATGCGAAACGGATCCTGAACCACGAGCGCAGCGATCGTGCCATCTTTCAGGAATTTAACTAGCTTCTGGTCTGAGTCGAAGGTAACAAGCTTGATTCTACCTCCGGCCTTATTCTCTGAGATTGCCTGTCCGGCGCCTTGTCCAATGTAGAGGGCGTCCGAGAAAACCCCTCGCAGATTGGGATATGCGGTGATCAAGTCGGTCATAATGTTCAAGCCGGTCACGGCCTGACCGTCTGCGACTTTTTCGGCTATCAATTTCAGGTCAGGATACTTGGCTGCAAGCTGCTCTTTAAAACCCTTATCTCGTGCCTGCAGCGAACCGACACCTGCTAAAAAGTTGATCAAGGCCACGTCGCCCTCGGCCTTACCGTATTGTGCTTTGATAGCGGCAGCCAACCCGTCAGCAGCAACGCGCCCACCCTGAACATTGTCCGTCTGCAGAAAAGCGGTGAAGCTTTTTGAGTCTGCGCCAGAGTCAATACCAATGATTATTGCCTTCTTGGCCGCTTCGTCGATCGGTTTGCCGAGAGCGACAAATTGGGTTGGCGAGATGACGATTGCCGCGGGTTTTTCAGATACGGCATTTTCCAGGACCGAGATCTGCCCATTCACATCGGACTCCGCCTGTGCGCCGAGCTCACGTATCTCGACATTGAGTTCCTTACCAGCCTTGCGGGCACCGGCGAACACGGTCTGCCAATAGGAGGAGGTCGTATCTTTGACAATGACCGGAATGACAGGTTCCTGGTCGGCTGCAGGGATCTTTCCCACGACGCCGGCCACAGCGGTTACCGCGAGCAAAGCAATAAGGTTACGCCGGTTTAAAGACGAACTGATGATTTTCATGATATTTAGGGGGAAATCCGCTTCTATTGCGAATAGATTTCGTTAAGAAAGTGAAGAGAAACTTCCGGTTTGTCAAACGAATCTTCCGAGTCAGCCTTATGCAGTAATATTACAGCCGGCACGACCGCTGCGATTGAATCAGCGCCTTCGCTTCTTCCGCAGAGGCAACTGGTTCATTCCGTGAGGGCATCTTTACGTTCGCTGCAGCATCCGTGTCGCCCGCCAGCTCGCGATTCTGATCCGCCTGCTGGTTTTCGCCATCAATGTTGCTATGGAGGAAAAACTTCGAAGTGACCTTCAGCATCGAAATAAAAGAAATGCAAGAGCCGAAATTCCGATTGACAATCAGAGAAAAGTTACGCTCAATTATTTTAACAAAGTAAAACGAAAGTTACGCTTTCGCGTCGCCTTCCCCCCAGATTCAAGGAACAACCCGCAGCTACTAGATGAAATGACAGCTGCTGGCTACAGTGCCACCGGGTGGTAATCCATAATGCCGAAGGACCCAGAAGTTCTAATCCCGGAGCTAGCAGTCCAGGGCTTCCAACACAAACGTTTTATCCGCCGACATAGAAACGGGTTAAGGCGCCCTGTTTGAATATTATTAGTATCATTTTCAGAAGTCCTCTGAATTCCTCTTGATGTTGCAATGTTTTTGTATTTGATTGCTATTCGAAATAGAAAAGGAATCCGGATTTCGGCTAAACCTTTTGTTGAATTATCTTGAATATCGGGAAAGCTTAGCCCCCCTGCCGTTTTCGATGCACCTGTCCGGTTGATAAGTCTCAAAATATATGTGGAGCCAGATATGAATTCGGAATCTATGTTAACAAACCTGCGAGTGTGCGTGGTTGGGGCCGGCCTAATGGGCGCCGATCATATCGCGCGTCTCACGCGCCGAATCGTCGGAGCCGAACTTTCGGCAGTAGTCGACGCCGACGCTTCGCGTGCAAAGAAAGCTGTCGAAACGATTCCGACGGCCGTGGCACTCTCCAGTATCGGACAAGCTTTGGACCGAGAAGACGTCAATGCAGTCCTCATTGCGACCCCTGGTTTCCTGCACAGAGACATGTTGCTTCAGGTTCTCGAGCAAGACTTGCCGATTCTGTGCGAGAAACCGTTAACTCCGGACGCGCAGTCCTCCTGGGAAATCCTGGAGGCGGAACAGCGACTCGGGAAAAAACGCATCCAGGTTGGCTTCATGCGTCGTTTCGATACGGAATACCAACGTCTACGGGCCATAATCACGTCTGGCGAACTAGGGGAGCTCTTGATGCTTCACTGCTCGCATCGAGTTCCAGAAGTACCGCACAGTTTCACCAACGAGATGCTTATCAATGATGCTGTCGTCCACGAATTCGACGTGATCCGCTATCTTACGGGTGAGGAAATCAAGAGCGTTCAAGTCAGACTGGGCCGGGCTTCGCGTCACTCGCACCCGGGCCAGCACTCTCCGCAGCACGTACTCCTCGAGATCGAGAACGGTGTGCTGGCCGATGTTGAGATCTTCGTAAATTCGAAATTTGGGTACCAGGTTGCGACTCAGGCTGTTTTCGAAGAAGGTATCGTTAACATCGGCGAAGACGGCGGGCCTTACGTTCGCAGCGCAGGACGTTGGGGAGGCGAGATTACCCCAAGTTTCGTCGAGCGGTTCGGACGCGCTTTCGATACCGAGGTGCAGCGTTGGGTCGACGCCGCCAGACAAGGCGAAATTGGCGGACCCACCGCCTGGGATGGCTTTGCCACTGCGGCTTGTTGTGAGGCAGGTGTGGCTGCGCTAAGGAGCGGCGAGAAGGTCAAAGTTTCTTTGAAGACCAAGCCCAGCATTTACTGCTAATTGCTCAATCACGAGTCAAAACGCAGTTCCGATATCAAGTAACAGGTTTGGTAGGAGAATCTTTTGCCTTCCCATACTAACAGTTGTCTATGAACCAGACGCAGCAAGGTGGGAGTGATCCTAAAACCGGCGCGGTGGCCGTTGGCGCGCCTCTATTGGTCCTTAAGGGGCTTGACAAACGATTTGGCGCCACTCACGCGCTGAAGGCCGTCGATCTTAGCTTCGAGCCGGGCGAGGTTCACGCGATTGTCGGCGAAAACGGCGCCGGTAAATCGACGCTGATCAAGCTGCTGACCGGCGTCCATATCCGTTCGGGCGGCGAAGTC
>Ga0210405_10006559_pt1 | contig 10362 bp, 7 predicted proteins | sample IncBWH11MmetaG_FD_155492 | JGI IMG/M metagenome (GOLD analysis project Ga0210405, IMG submission 155492) | Forest soil microbial communities from Barre Woods Harvard Forest LTER site, Petersham, Massachusetts, United States - Inc-BW-H-11-M | ecosystem: Environmental > Terrestrial > Soil >... | reverse complement strand
GCGCCGGTCGATGTGCTGGGGGACTTGCTGGAGGCCGAACGGTCGGAACTGGTAGCGGGCGCGATGGCGAAGCTCCCCATGCTGCAGCGTGAGGCGATCATTCTGTTCACGTTTGAGGAATTGTCGCTGGAAGAGATAGCGAAAATAACAGGCGTTGACGCCGGCGCTGTAAAGTCGCGTCTGCACCGCGCCCGAGAATCCCTGCGGGCGGCATTGGCGCCGCTCCTGACCCGCTATCCCGATAGGAGATGTTTATGAGAGAACCCGATTCGCTGGACGCCCTGTTGCGTGAGTGGAAATCGCCCGAGCCCTCGGGGGAATTGGATCAGCGCGTGACATCGGCCTATCGGTCCGCCGTTCGCCCGCAGCGATTTTCCCTGCGACTTTGGCGGCACTTCTGGACGATGCGGGTGAGTTTACCCGCGCCGGTGCTCGTGGTGGCAGCGCTCGCAGTCTTGATCCTGTTGTTCTGGTTGCGGCCGTCAGCGGCTCCGGTGGCGTCACCCGTAACTTCCGGTGTAGTGACCCGGCTGAACGCCAGTGGATTTCGACCGTTACCGAATGGCGAGGCACGGGTAGTCCCGGCCATGGAGGTTCAGAAATGACAAAGAGCGCATACGCGTTGGTGTCCCTCACCGCGTTGGCCGCCGTGCTGCATGCCGACTCTCAGCACATCTTACGTGCTTCGTTTCCCGACGGCACTGGCTTGGAGATCTTTACCCAAACGACCGGTTCCTCGCAGATCGACTCAGAAGGCGGGATGGGCATTGGGCCGGGTGTCGGGTCCCAGGATCTTGTGAATCGGGTTGTAGTGGATCGCGCGAATAACATCCTGTTTGTGTATAACCTCGAAGCGTCGCGGGGCGCGAGCCCGGGTACTGTGAAGATTCGCATAGAGCCCATCAGCGCCGTGACTGAGGCCGAGATGCTGAAGGACGCTGCGGCGCAGGGTCGCCCACGGTTTTCCGGAACGCACCTCCCGACAGTTGCGGGAGTGCGCGAGTTTTCAGCCGTGAAAATCGGTGAGGTCGTCACCCTCGATATCCTGTACAACCCCTCCAATGGCGAGAAGATTTACGACGTCCTTCGGCCAATCACCAGTTCTTCCCCAGGTATGTCAGTCACCGCGGTCGTGGCCCCGGAAACGATCTCGCTGAGGCAAGTCGGGATCCGGGTCAACGGACGCGCGCTGTCCGCGCCGGCCTCCTGGACGATTGGAATGGCGGTTCGTATCGATATTCCGCGCCATGGCACTTATGTGGTGGCAGCTTACGATCCTCACGAGGCCTCTCCCGATCGTGGGTTTGCCGCAATCGCTCACGCGGACGGGAAGACGTTGAGCTGGACGATGGGCCGCGATCGCGTGGAGATTACGTCCAGCACGAACGTATTGACGCGATCTGACAAAGGCTCGCTATGGGTGTATCACGATCCTCACCATCAACCGGATGTAGTCGGGTTGCAGTCTGCCGATACTGTTGACTGGTTGCTCCCGAAGAGGTGAACATGGGCGGACAAGTAACTGGCGCCATTCAGAATGTAAAATGGGCAGACATATGGGTGAATTCCGAGAATGAAGGCCCTGGCGCAAAACGCTCTCGATGCAGCCGTGCGGCGCGGCATCTCCTACGCCGATGTCCGTGTGGTCGAAGACCGCGACCGGCATGTCTCGACCAAGAACGGCAAAGCAGGCGATGTCTCCATCTCCTCTTCGCTAGGCTTGGGCGTGCGGGTGCTCGATAAAGGTTGCTGGGGCTTCGCCGCTACAGACGACCTCACGCCCGAAGGCATAGAAGCGGCCGCGTCGCTGGCTGTCGAAATCGCGCGCGCTTCCGCCCTTGCCAACAAGCATGACATCGAGCTCGCGCCGGAAGATCGCTACATTGCCGATTGGGTCGCGCCCTGCCGCATCGACCCGTTCTCGATCTCGGTGGATCAGAATTTGGCTTTGCTTCTAGCTATCGATGGCGAGCTTCGCCGCCAGCCCGGCATCACGCTGGCTGAGGCGTCCATGAGCTTCGCGCGTACTCGCCAGGTGTTCGCCTCGTCGATCGGAAGCCTCATCGATCAGACCCGCTGCGTCACCGGCGCCGGATTTACCGCACTCTGCTACAAGGACAATGAGATTCAAAAACGCTCCTACCCGAACTCCTTCGGTGGCCAGCACCAGTTGAAAGGTTATGAGCTGGTGGAAGAGCTGAACTTGCTCGAGCACGCCCCGCTCATCGCGGAGCAGGCCGTGGCGTTGCATTCGGCTGACCAATGCCCGGAGGGCGCCTTCGATCTCATTCTCGATAGCTCACAACTGGGCTTGCAGATTCACGAATCGGTCGGCCATCCGATCGAGCTCGACCGTGTGCTGGGCAGTGAAGCCAATTACGCCGGCATGAGTTTTCTGACGCTCGATAAGCTCGGTAAGCTGCGCTATGGATCGGACATCGTCAACGTTGTCTGCGACGCGCGCCTGGAGCATGGGCCGGGGCTGGGTACATTCGCCTTTGACGACGAAGGCGTTCCGGCGCGTCAGAATGACATCATCCGGTCCGGCCTGTTCGTGGGCTACATGACTTCGCGGGAGACCGCGGCTGCCGTCGGCGAGGCGCGGTCCAACGGTACGATGCGCGCCGATGGCTGGGCACGGATTCCGCTTATCCGCATGACCAACGTCAGCCTCAAGCCCGGCCCCCAATCGCTGGAAGAGGTTTTCGGCGGCTCCGATCATGCCATCTACATGGAGACCAATAAGAGCTGGTCGATCGATGACAAGCGCTACAACTTTCAGTTCGGCTGCGAAATCGCCTGGGAAATGCGCAACGGCAAGCGCGGGCGCATGTTGAAGAACCCCAGCTATAGCGGCATCAGCACGGAATTCTGGAACTCCTGCGCCGCTATCGCCGGTCCGGAGCATTGGACTTTGTGGGGCACGCCGAACTGCGGAAAAGGCCAGCCCGAGCAAGTCATGGGAACCGGCCACGGCGCAAGTCCGTCGCGCTTCAGCAGCGTGAAGATCGGCAGCGCCTATGAATGAGTCCGAGCTGCTGACGCGAGCGCAGTGCCAAGAGATCTTCGGACTAGTCCAGCAGGCCGCCCAGGCAGAGGGCGTCCCGGATGTCGAGGCGATGTTCGGCGCCGGCTCCAGCGCGCTGACCCGCTTTGCCAATAACACCATCCATCAGAGCGTCGCCGAGCGCGGCCGGTACATCTCTGTCCGCGCGCTGATCGAGGGGCGAACCGCGCGAGCCAATTCCAACCGTTTCGATCCGGACTCCATTCGGCGCGTGACTCAGGATGCGATTGCCCTCACGCGCCTGCAGGCGCCAGACCCCGACCTTCTGCCCTTACCTGTGCAGCGGCCTATTAAGAACGTCGACCGATTCTTCCCTTCCACCGCCGCCGCCACGCCCGCCAGCCGTGCCAGCGCTGTACGAGACGCGATCCGCATCGTGGAATCCGCATCACTCACAGCCGCGGGAATCTGCGCAACCAATCAATCGGCATTCGCCATCCTCAACTCGGCTGGCTTGTTCGATTACTACTTCGATACACTGGCCCAGTTCTCCATCACCGCGATGGGCTCCGACAGCTCCGGTTGGGCCAAGGAAACATCCTGCGACATCTCGGCCGTTGACACAGAAAGCCTGGCCAGCCGCGCAGCGAGAAAAGCGGCGGATTCCACGAAGCCAGCAGAGCTGCCCGCTGGGCGCTATACCGTGATTCTGGAGCCCGCCGCTGTGCTCGACCTGGTGGGGCAGATGTTCGGAGACTTCAGCGCCACCGCTATCGACGACGGACGAAGCTTCCTGGCCGGTCGCGCCCAAGACAAGCTGTTCGGAGAGAACATCAGCATCGTCGACGACGTCTACCATCCCGCGCAATCCGGCGCGCCCTTCGATGGCGAGGGAGTTGCCAGGCAGCCGCTGGCATTAGTCGAGCGGGGCGCTATTCGACAGATAGCCTACAGCCGCAACGCCGCGCGCAAGGCCGGAGCAGAGCCGACCGGGCATGGGTTCCCTTTGCCGAATGAAGTCGGCGAGGCGCCCGCCAACATCGTGATTGCCGGCGGCGATTCCACGCTCGACCAGATGATCGCGTCCACAGCACGCGGCTTGCTGGTAACGCGACTGTGGTACATCCGCGAAGTCGACCCTTATCAGAAGATCATGACCGGCATGACTCGCGATGGAACTTTTCTCATCGAGGGTGGACAGGTCGCCCAAGGCGTGCGGAATTTCCGGTTCAACCAGAGCCTGGTCGAGTTGCTCTGCAACGTGGAGACGCTCTCGGCTCCGGTTCGAGCCTCCGGCGAGGAGGCTTTCGACATGGTGTGCCCGGCCATGAAAGTCAATGAGTTCCACTTCACCGAAGTCACCAAGTTCTGAGCTTGCTAAACTATAGATAGATGCACTCTCACGCCCATGGCGGGGGAACCGGGCAGGTTCTCAAGTGGTCGACCGTGGCCACGCTCCTCTTCGTAGCGGTCGAAGTTGTGGCCGGGCTCCAGGCGCGAAGCCTCGCTCTGCTCTCCGACGCCGGCCATAACCTGACCGACGCTTTCGCTCTGCTATTCACCTGGTTTGCTTTCTATCTGCAATCCAAACCCGCCAATAGCGTGAAGACCTATGGCTACCATCGTATGGGTGTACTGGCCGCATTTTTGAACGCACTCACACTGGTAGTGCTGTCGGTTTGGATCTTCTACGAAAGCTTCCAGCGATTCCTTCATCCGGCGCCGGTGCAGGAAAACGTGATGATGGTGGTCGCAGCCGTCGGTCTGCTGATGAACAGCGGCATTATGTTGGGCTTGTGGAATGCCAGGAAGAATGACATCAACATCCGAAGCTCGTTCGTCCACATGATGGGCGACGCGTTGGGCACAGTGGCAATCATTGCCGGCGCAATCGCAATTCACTATACCGGCTGGCAGCAGATCGACCCTGCGCTTTCGGTCGCTATTGGTGTGCTGATCGTTTGGACAGCCTGGGACATTGTCCACGAGGCGCTCAATATTCTACTGGAAGGCCTGCCGCGCGGCCTGGAGCTGGAGTCGGTAATCTGCGCGATGCGGGAGGTCCCGGGTGTGCTCGACGTGCATGACCTGCACATCTGGAGCCTGGGCTCGAGTACTCATGCGCTAAGCTGTCACGCGCTGATTGAAGATGTGCCGCCTTCCGCTAGCGACCACATCCTGCAATGTCTGAACGCCGTGCTATGCGACCGCTTCGCCATCCACCACACGACGGTCCAGTTCGAGCACGTCGGCTGTGCCGTAGCGGAGACCGGTTGCGTCATCCCCACCGGCGCGCACGCGCATCACCAGCACTAACCTTACTTCGATACCGGAATGTAGTACGGCTGTGAATTCCGGCCGCCCATAGAGACCGTAAGGGTAGCTTGCCCGGAGGCGACGGTAGGCGAGAGGACAACCAGCACCTGGTGTGCGGAGCCCGTTGGCGTGATCCCCACCGGAGAATGGTCCACGCCGGCGATGTTGACGTGCACGAGCTTCGGATCGGGCGTGGCCCCGGCGCCGGTGAGGCCCGACACCAGTACGTTCAAGACATCTCCCGGCCTCGCCGGCCGGTTCGCGTCAATCCTGACGTTATCCAAGGCTGTTACATTCAGTACGTCTGGCGTACCCGCGTCAATCGAGATCACCACCGCGGCCGTGCCCACTCCATTCGAGAATCTCAACACCACCGGTCCCGCCGCCAACCCTGCGGGCACCTGAAAAGTGACCTGGCTGGGAGTGGAATTGAGAATGTTCGCCGCCTGGCCACCCACGGTGATGGTGGGGTTCGAAAGATTCGATCCCGAGAGGATCACCGCGGCGCCAGGAAGTATGCCAGTCTGACCGGGCGTCGCGTTTACCACTTGCGAGCTCAGCGCCGGAGCCCCTCCATTGAAGCCTTGAACCTGTATTCCGAACGGCTGCGAAATGACCTGAAATCCGTTGATGACGCTGGCCAGGCTGGCCGTGACAGCCGCGTTCGGAGCCACCCAAACATTCGCCCAGATCTTGTTCGGCGCCACCACCCAGCTTCTCCGCACCTGCACGTCGCTCGAACCGACGCCGAGCATGGTCACCCCATCCACGAAGTTGCTATTGCTGCCGGTGATTTCGACCCAGGATTCCGTACCAGCCGGCAACGAGCTCGGAGAGAACGTGGCCACGCCCGGATCGCCAGTATCGTAAACGTAGGTAATCGGAAAGCTCGATTCCAGGAACATCGAATTCTGCCCATCCGGATTGAAGGCCGTAATCACGGAACGCATTCCACCCAGCCCCGGAGGAAGAGCTACGACGGCGCGGCCTTGGCTGTCGAACCGCAACAAAGGCGCCGGAAGCCCGTCGAGATAGAACATAGTGCTCGAACTCAGAGTGGACCCAGCCAGCGCCAGCGAGCGGGCGCCGTTGCTCTCGAAGCCCACCGTCGCCGACGCGATGAAGGGCGGAGAATTCTGCACCAGGTTCAGTCCGGATGGGAGCACGAAAATATCATTGGGCAGCGAAAAGATCAAATGCCGCGGTCCGCTGGCCCCGGCGGTGGAAGCCGCCTGCAGATCGAGCGCCAGGTATGTGCCGCTATAAGCGCGCACCGAGCCTGCCAGGACGGGAGCGCCACCCAGAAAATTCACGCTCAATCCCGGGGTTGGCGCGCCGTTACTGGTGAGACCCAAGCCGTACGCCACCAGAGTGCCGGCGCCATTCAAATATCCCGGCCACACCGCCGTTTGGTTGAAGTACGTGTAGGTCGTCACCGAGGGGACCGCGTAGGCTGCGGTCTGATTCACCGTCATGTTGATATTGTCGAGCAGCGCCCCCGGGTTGACATTCAGCGTCTGAGCCTGCGTGTAGTCCCGGGTGCCCTGGCCGCCTGTATAGAACAAGGTCTGGAAAGGTCCAGCCGCCTGCAAGGGCTGTCCATCGGGTCCCACCGGCAGCGTGAGATCGCCCGGCGCCGCGCCTGCCCGGCCGGGAGGCGGAACCGGATGCACGTATAGCTGGTACTGATTCGGCGGCACGCCATCGATGCGGAACCGGCCGTCGGGATCGGTCAGCATACTGAGCGCCGCGCCGGTAGGCCGGATCGCCACCACCGAAGCCAGATGCACGCCTTGCCCGTTGGGAAACGTGATGCGTCCAGCGATGCTGCCTGTGGCCTGCGAAAAGCTCCCCCTCGGGTAAAGGAAGGAGATGCCCGCGATATCGTCGGCTGTCAACGGCGAATAGAGCGACGTAGCCCGCCCGGCCGCTTCCGTCGACATCAAGCTCGACGTAAACGTGTGTTGCAGCCCCAGGGCGTGACCCATCTCGTGAGCTACCGTCAGGAAGAATTCTTCGGTGAAGCTGGGCTTTGTCCAATTGCTAAGGTTCGAGTTCAAACTGACTGTGGGCCGCAGAAGGGGCACGAACGCCCCACTTGGTCCGAAGGACACGGAGTTCCTCGAGTTGGTCGCGGTCAAGCCGAGCAGAAACGGATCCATCTCGACGAACAGGATGTCGACGCCGGGTGTATTCTGCGGAGTACCGGTAGTGGAGATCCCGCCAAAAACGGTCCGCACATCCGACGAATCGATTGCATTCCAACTGCTCGCCGCCTGTCGAATGGCGCTTAGCGCGGAGGGGTAGAGACTGCTTTGGGAAACGGCCCCGGCCGCCGTATCGGAGATGAAAAAAGTGACCGTCTTATTCGGAAGGGTACTGAGATCGAATTTTTCCGGGACTGGGTTATAAGGAGCGGTGCGATTGGTGTAGTGGTAGAAATGATAATACGCGCCGGCGCTGGAGGCGCTGAGAGCCAGACCGAACACGGTAATAAGCAGGCGGCGCATTCCTCTCACTTGATGCTGCTACGCCCCATCAGTGCGCTGCTGACCCGGCTGGCAAAATCGCTCAGTTTCATTTGCATGGGATCCTGGCCGCCCGTCGCGCCGGTAGCGGGATTCAGCATCAAGGCTTCGGTGGGCTGACGGACCACGATCGTATTGCCCGCGGCGTCGGTAGTCACATCCAGAGCGCCCTGGGACAGTCCCAGCAAATGATTGGCGCCGCTCGGCCCTGTCCACAGGAAAAATACGTATTCGGAGCCGGCGGTGAATTGCGGAGCCCCGGATGCCTGGGGAACCTGCACGTCCACTTGAGCCGCCGCCGGTCCCTTCCATTGATCCAGCACCTGAATGGTGTAGTGCGTGTAATTCAGGGGTCCCTGCGAGGCGGTGAACGACCCCGATACACGAGCCCGGACGATGCTGGTGGAGATCTGAATCAGGTCGTCGAGTGAGGCCCTGCGGAGGGTGGTCCCTTGCGCCGGAATCAGCGCGGCGAGCGCCCACACGAGCATCCAGAGACGAGGCATGAAGCTCTTGAGAGCATCTGGCTTGCCAGACGAAACTATTGCAAACAAAGGCATTTACTTCAGCTTTAACAACATGCTCCGTGTTCGATGGACACAGGCCTGAGACAACCGCTCGCTTACGCGCGCGGCTCTGTTGCTTACGAACGCTTTGTAGCCCCTCGCTTATACGCGCTTTGAGGCTCCTCGCTACGCGCCTAGAAAGCCCCTTGCTTACGCGCGCGGCTCGGTTCGGACTACCAGAATGGGCACATTTAGCGCGTGGCGGACTGGGTCAATTGTATTCCCAAAGATCAAATCTTTCAACCTTTTATGTCCGTGGGCACCCATTACCAGCAGGTCCGGCTGGACCTCCCGCGCGTATCGGATGATTTCTTTCTTGGGGTTAGCAGAGTGGACCACCTTAGTACTAACTTCAATGGATTCGGCTTCAAGGGAGCGGACAATCTCGTCGAGATACTTTTGGCCGGCCTCAACCTCGGCGGTGGAAGATAGCGAGCCGTATATCTGGCTGGTGACGCCCTCCTCTACGTGCAACAGGTATAACTTGGCATGGTGCAGGCGAGCCAGCGCGGTGGCATGGCCGACGGCTTGCCGGTCGAGATCGGTGAGATCGAGCGGTACTAGAATTCGGGTGTACACCGGGACTTGTGCTCCCGCGCCGACGGGTTGTGGCAGAGAGAGCGGAGCCCGGCCGGTCCGCCTCATCCAGGCCGAATACATCGGCTCGAGTGTCACCCAAGCCAATAGCGCGAGTAGCAGGACGCCCAATGGAGCCACTGCCAGCCAGAGCAGATTGCCGCTGGAGTTGCCAATCCATTCCCGATAAACCTGCACGTTCAACACGACGATGATCGCGGCCATGATCCAGGCCAGCGCCTGAACCCAGGCTTTATTTACGAACAAAGCCATTTGCCGCCGGTTACTGGTGAAGTGAATCAAGGGAATCACGGCGAACGGCAACTGCATGCTGAGGATTACCTGGCTCAAAATCAGGAGCTTGAAGGTCCCCTGCTGGCCGAAAAGATAAACGGTGATGGCCGCCGGCACGATGGCCATCATCCGCGTAATGATTCGCCGCAGCCAGGGACGCATGCGGAAGTTGAGAAAACCTTCCATGACGATCTGGCCGGCCAAGGTGCCTGTGAGGGTAGACGACTGTCCTGAAGCGATCAAAGCCAATGCGAACACCACGCTGGCCGCTCCGGTTCCGAGCAAAGGCGCAAGCAGCACGTGCGCCTGCTGGATTTCGTTGACGATAACGCCGCGCTTGAAGAAAACAGCCGCCGACACAATCAGAATGGCGATGTTCACCAGCATGGCGGCGTTCAACGCCACCGCCGAATCGATCAGGTTAAACCGGCAGGCGCGCCGTTTGGAATCGTCGCTCGCGCCGATGCGCCGGGTCTGCACCAGCGCCGAATGCAAATACAGATTGTGCGGCATCACAGTCGCGCCCAGGATGGCAATGGCCGCATACATGGCTTCCGGCCCGCGCAGGCGAGGGATCAGGCCGGTGATCACTTCCGAGAGTACCGGCTTGGCCAGAAGGATCTCGAAGAAGAAACAGCCGCCAATCAGGACGATCAAAGCCAAAACGAAGGCCTCCATCATGCGGATGCCGAAGCGTTGCAGCCACAGAAGGAGCAGGGTATCGGCGGCGGTCAGGATCACTCCGGCCAGGAGCGGGAGACCGAAAAGCAGGTTGAGTCCAATGGCCGCGCCTAGCACTTCCGCCAAGTCGCAGGCGGCAATGGCGATTTCGCACAGGACCCACAGGGACAAGGTGACCGGCCGCGAATAAGCTTCCCGGCAGGCTTGCGCCAGGTCCAGGCCGCGAACGATGCCCAGCCGCGCGCTCAGGGTTTGCAGCAGCACGGCCATGGCGTTCGACATCACCAGGACCCATAGCAACTGATAGCCGAATTGGGAGCCGCCCAGCAGATCGGTTCCCCAATTCCCGGGGTCCATGTAACCCACGCTGACCAGATAAGCAGGACCGGAAAAG
>Ga0210405_10006558_pt1 | contig 10362 bp, 9 predicted proteins | sample IncBWH11MmetaG_FD_155492 | JGI IMG/M metagenome (GOLD analysis project Ga0210405, IMG submission 155492) | Forest soil microbial communities from Barre Woods Harvard Forest LTER site, Petersham, Massachusetts, United States - Inc-BW-H-11-M | ecosystem: Environmental > Terrestrial > Soil >... | reverse complement strand
AATTCGGGAATGCGATACTGGGCACGTTTAACGCCGGGCACGCGAAAGTCGAACTCAGTTCGTTCGATGGTACAATCAACATCCTGAAGCGAGAGTAGCGCTCGCGAGGCTGATTTCAGGCTGATGATGTTTAGGCGATTCAGCGAACCGGCCCGCGATTGCAAAACCGGTCATCCAGCAGCGATATCCCATTCATGAAGAACGACATTCGTCCGCGCCGCATCATTGGTTTGACAGGATTCATGGGCAGCGGCAAATCCACCGTTGCCCGGCTTCTGGCTCGTCAAATCGGCTGGCAATATGTCGACCTCGACAAGTTGATTGCCGAAGCCACCGGGGCCACCATTCCCGAAATTTTTGCGAAGCTTGGCGAACCGGCATTCCGGAAAATCGAGCACGAGCAACTGGCTAAAACCGTGCGCGAAGCTCTCGCGCTTCAGAAGGCCCGAATTATTTCCCTGGGCGGCGGCACCACCACGCAGCCGGACAACGTTGCCCTGCTTCGCGAGAGTGGTGCGGCGCTAGTCTGGCTGCATTGCCCCGTCGAAGAGCTCCTCTCGCGCTGCGCGCACATCACCAATCGTCCGCTTTTTCGCGACGAAGCAAGCTTTCGCCGACTGTATCAGGAGCGCCTGCCATTTTACGAGATGGCTGACTTTCGAGTCGAAACCAACATCGAGCCCCTGCGCGTCGTCGAACAGATTCTCGCGCTCGGCATCTTTCCAAAGGTGACCGCATGACGAGGTATTCCGCACTGCGCAGTTCAGTTCTGTGCTTTGACATTTGCACGGCATGCCTTCTTCTAGTGTGTACGCTCGCGGCTGCCACGATCGCTGCAGCTCTCGCTTTCGCGCCGGACAAGGGAAAGTTCAAGATCCTCGTCAGCGGTCAACCGACCGGCACGGAAGAATTCTCACTCAGCGCGAACGGAGGAAATTGGATCGCGCGCGGCAATGCCGAAATTCAAACCCCGCAGGGCGCTGCTCACGTGACGGGCAATCTGGAACTTCGGCCCGACGGCGCTCCGGTGCGCTACGAATGGAACATGCAGGGTGCGAAGAAAGCGGCATCGACGATCGTCTTCAATGGCGCTACTGCCAATGTGGAACTTCGCATGGAAGGTGCGCGGCCTTACTCCCAGCAGTTCACATTCAACTCCGATCATGTCGTGGTGCTTGACAACAACATGTACGACCAGTACGCAATTCTCGCCCGCCTCTACGATTGGGACAAGAAAGGCGCGCAGACTTTCTCGGTGATCGTCCCGCAGGAAATGACACCCGGCAGCGTAACGGTCGAATCGCTCGGCAAGCAGGACACCGGCAGCGGCGCGAAACTCGAACAGCTTCGCGTGAAGACCGAAGACATCGAGATCAGCTTATTCCTCGATGGACAACACCTCGTCCGAATCGTCTCGCCCAGCGCAAACGCCGAAATCATCCGCGAGTAGCTTTTCTCAGTGCTTCTTGTAGTGGATTTACGGGCGCAAAAAGACTGTGAATAAGCCCAGAATCGCGATTTTTCTGCCTATTAGAATTTGCTATTTGCCTTGTTTTATTACGTTTATACGAGATTCCAATCGCGCTACCGTAGATTAAGAATCAGATGAGTTTCGCGCTGATCACTGCCAGTTCAGTGTGACCGAAACGCAACGGTGATTTTCTGCTCGGTCTTCACTGGGCGCCCGTCGAATAGCGTTGGCGAATATTTCCATTCGCGGATGGCGCTGATTGCGGCCGTGGCAAACGGCAGAGAGCCACTCAGCCGCTGGACATTAGTAACTTGCCCGTTCTCGCCTACGGTGGCGAGTAGCTTGACGATCTCGACTTCACTGCGGCCGATTTTCTTTGGATATTGAGGATCGACACGGAAAACAAGAGTGCCAAGCTGCAATCGTTTTGCCTGCTGAGCTGCATCTGCGCCCACCGCGCGCGGCACAAGTATGGTGGCCTGAGAGCTGACTGCAACAGAGGAAGAGGCGCTGACAGCATTCTCTGAAGCGACGAGACGAAACGGTCCACCTCCAGAGCCTGCGAAGGAGACTAAGACCGGAGTGCTGTCGGTTTCTGCAGCCGCCGGCTTCCCTGTGCCGCTAGTGGACTCGGTATCGGAGTGGGATGAAGCTCCGCTCGCAGGAGTTCCCTTGTTGTCAGTGCGTGAGGCAACCGGCTCACTGGACGGCGTGACCGGGCTTGAAGTCGCTGGCGCTTCGGATGCTTGATCCACCGAATTGTCGCTGTGGGTTTCTGCAGGAGTATCGGTATCAGTTCTGGTTTTTTCTACCTTTGGGGCTGGCGGGGCAGATTCCGCCGCTGAAATGTTCGCCGTCGGCGCTTGCCGGTATTTGTCCGGCACATACTCTCTGATGTTTTCAATGAATCCTTCAAGAGATCCGTGCCCGAACGCCAAACCGATCGCGAAGGCAGCCACAACAAGCAAGACACCCATCACGACGAAGCCAAGTTTACTCCGATGCGTGCTAGCCGCAGGATCGACCCAGTTGGTCCAGTCCTCTTGCCGCTCGTAATTAGGAGAAGCTGAAAAGGTGGATTGGTAACCGAAGGTAGGTACTCGAACTGACCGGCCAGCCAGACCACTTGGTAGAAATTGATTCGTATCGGCGGTGGAAGCAGGCCGACGCTCAGGGGTCGATTCTGACTGCTTAATCAAAGGAGCTCTTTCGGGTAGTGGGGATTCTTCTTCCTTCTGGTGAGTCTCTGCCTCAGCCAGCGTTTCGACTTGCACAGTCCGGGCAAAACGCGTCTCCGCGGCTGGAACGTGTGCGACGCTCTGAGATAGCGATTCAGCATGCCGGCCTTCGCGGCCTGATGAATGGATTTCAACTTGAGGATCTGGAGCTACTGGTACTTCGCGACGCGCATCATTTTCGGAGGGGAAATAATCCGCGCGAGCGGCCTTAGTCTCGTTGAACGCCTCGACCTGATGCGACGGAGCGGGATGCGTGGCTTCAACTCCGAGGACGCTTTCAGACGGGAACATCCTCCGTAGATGAGGTTCCAGGATTTCGTACTGCTTTTCGACTGTACGAGTGTGGCTCTTAGGTGCTGGGAAGGGGGTTACTTCGCTTTCTTTGCGACTTTTTCGAGAGGTCCTCTCCAAATCTCGCATTTCCGCAAGGTTTTTGGACTCGACCCAGCGCTTGATTTGCTCGCGATCTGCATCTGAAATGTCAAGAAATTGAATGCCGGCGCCCTTTTTGGAATCGTTGAGCCACACGATTCGCCCGCTGGCCTCGATCCACTCTGCTTTCTCTTCGAGTTGAAAGCGCAATCGAGGGATGAATTCCCCTACGAGGGGCTCGGCAGCAGTGAAGGCCAATCCCTCCTCACTGATGTTTAGAAGTATCCCGCCATTGCTTTCGCCCAACTTTATATAGTTGAGCGTGGTGATCTGCCTTGAGTGACGCCGGCGGTCGCGTGAGTCGGTGATGCCGCCGAAATAGTCTTGACTACCAGGCATGTTTCGGCACCTCTCGAAGGTCTCGTTTCGCGGAAAGCTGGGATTTCCGACGGGGAGCTAAGAGAAAATCGACAAGACTAACCACCAAAGTAGTTTCCGCCCGAATCGATATGGATGTCAACCCAGTGTAAACCCGAGATTAGCACTGGTGATCAGACCCCGAGCAGAACGTCCAAACCGGAGCGTACCAATTTAACTGTAGACGAGAAGAGTCCGGGAAGCGCTTGGGCAGAAATGTGCAAATTTTCAAACGAAGGGATGGTTGCTAGCCGCTCTAATGCACAGAATATAAAAGCTTTAACTTTGAAGTACTATTGGTCTCAAAGCTGCTATATTTGACCTCGGGGAATTGTGCTGAAATCCACAGTCCTTCGGCGCCCCACACGGAGCAAACGATGAAGAGTCTGCTACTCGCAACTATTTTGAGTGTAATGCTGCTAGCACCCGCGCTGGCAAGGGCCGACGCAAGCCCGCAGGGCTGTAAGAGCAGCGACGACAAAGCGAAGGGCTGCGATAAAGATCCCGCCACAGTGCCAGAGCCAGGAATCGCAATTCTTGTTGCTTCAGGGATACTCGCCGTGGGCGGCATCGTAGTGCTTCGGCGTAAGCAACAATCAAACTAAGCCGATTCTGGCGGGTGTAAGCGTCATTTTAGTCTTCTTGCCGAGAGAGCCTTAGCCTTGAGCGGGGTTCTCTCGGCTTTTTATTTAGCCCACTAAAGTAAACCAAACAGAAAAACTGTAATCCAAGCCGCGCAGCTTTTTGTCGGGTTGAGTGTTTCCGATCCTGCGCTCGTCATATACTTGTGCCTCTCGTCATGAAGTGCACTCGCAGACGGACACAACGGCGCCGAGGAGCAACGTGGAACGTTGGGCCAAAATTCTGATATTCATCGCCATTGTTCTAGTTGCTGCGGTGGCGGCGATTCCTTTGTTCGTGAGCGCGAACACGTTTCGCCCCGCCATCGAGAGGGAGCTTGCCAGCACGCTTGGACGCAGCGTAAAGGTGGGCGATCTGAGCCTGTCGGTCTTCTCAGGAAGCATGCTGAGCAAAGACCTTAGCGTGGCGGACGATCCGAACTTCAGTGCCACTCCGTTTCTAACCGCGAAGGCGCTTCGGATTGGCGTCTCGCTACGAGCCCTGGTTTTCTCGCATGAACTCGAACTCCGCGGCTTTCAAATCGAGTCGCCCCAAATCAATCTGATTCGCGCTGCGAATGGTACGTGGAATTTCTCGAGCATTGGGCGGCGCATTAACGCATCAGGCATACCCGTGGGCGGCGCCCCTGCGAATGCAGCGTCGGGGACTTCAAGGAGTGCTGTTCCGGCGGTGCCTCCATTCTCCGTGACTTTGATCGAAGTTGAGAACGGGCGCGTGGCAGTCACCACACTTCCGGCGCAAGGTGAACCGAGCGTATACGAGCGCGTGAACGTTACGGTGCGCGATTTTTCGTTCGCGTCCCAGTTTCCATTCGAGCTGAGCGCAAATCTGCCCGGCGATGCCGCACTGAGCGTGAAAGGCAGAGTGGGCCCGATCAGTGGCGACGATGTTGCTACCACCCCCGCGGAAGCAAAAATCTCACTGAAGCATCTTGACCCAGTAGCCGCGGGATTCCTTAATCCAGACGCCGGGGTTTCGCTCGTTGCGGACGTTGAAACACACGCGGTCTCGGACGGGAAAGCACTGACTGCAAACGGAACCGCGGAGCTCCAAAATCTGAAACTTCGCAAAGGCGCTACGCCTGCAGGCAAGCCGATTGAGATTGCCTACGGCTTAACGCACGAGCTGAAGGAAAATTCCGGACAAATCGAGGATGCCAGCATAAAGCTGGGCGATTCTGCAATCCACGCGAGCGGCACGTACCAGCCTGCAGAGTCAGGAATAGGAGATCCTCTGCTGAATTTGAAGCTTTCCGGAGAGAACCTACCTATTAACGAGCTTCAGCAATTGATGACAGCGGCGGCCGTCCGTTTGCCCAACGGCTCAGTGCTAAAGGGCGGGACACTTTCGCTAAACCTCGCTGTTCACGGTCAGGCTAAGGCGCTTGCGATTGCTGGTCCGATGGCCTTTGCGAACACGCGCCTTGTGGGATTCGATGTCGGATCCAAGATTCACGGCATCGCGGCCTTGAGCGGGATGAAAACGGGAGACACGACGGAGTTTGAAAGACTGCGCCTGAACGTGCGGATGACGAATGCAGGCGTCGTGGCGGAAAGGATTGATGCCGTGATCAGCGGAATGGGTGAACTCACGGGCAGCGGAACTGTGTCGCCAGCCGACCAACTTGATTTCAATCTCATTCTAAAGGGCGCCTCAGCGAAAGGAATCGGCAAGGTGGGCGTGGGATTGTTGTCGACGTTAAATGGGGGCACGGGCGGTAAGTCCGGCGTGCCGATCCGGATTACCGGCACACCAGACGATCCCAATATAACCGCAGACGTGGGTGGAATCTTCGGACGAACAACCAAATCCATTTTCGGAAAGAAAAATTAGTCCGCTGATGCGTGGGGTCTCGAACGGCGTTGGAATTGCAAATTTAATTAAAGCCTGTCAGCCCAATCCATCGAAGCAAACCAATAATTTTGGCGCCTTTCGAGCCACTTGTTGACTGTGCGCGCCTCGATCCAAGAATTCAGATAGTTGATGAAATCCATGTCTCCGCGCCTTACCGCGAAGGCGGCTGGGAAAGTCGCGAGCACTTTCGACGAAGGGACGTCCACTTTCTCAGGGAACAATTTCGCCACGATTCGCGGCCGCGGGCTATCGGCGACGGCGGCATAAATTTTGTCTTCGAGCAAATCGTTGAAGAGATCGCTGTCTTCAGCGTAAGTCTTCAGTTGTGCGTTCGGAAACGCGTTCGAGGCGATGTCGACGGCGGTGCTGGTGTCAAGCACGCCAATCGTGACCGTAGATTTGTCAAATTCCGAGAGTTCCTTGAAGCCGCCCGCGAGTTTTCGATTGGCCGCGAGCGACAAATCCGTGTAGTTGTACGGCGCGCTGAAATTCACTTGCATCGCGCGATTCGTGCTCATGGAGAATCCGGAAACGATCAAATCAAAACGATTGTCGAGCAGATCCGGAATCGAATAATGGAATTCGTCGGGATAAAACTCGACCTCGACACCCAAATCGCGCGCCATCTTTTTCGCCACGTCGATTTCGAAGCCGATGAGATTGCCGTCCTTATCGTGCATCGCCCACGGAATAATCATCGAAACGCCGACGCGAAGCTTGCCACTCTTCTTGATTTCCGCGAGCGTATCGACGTTGGTTCGCGGGGCAACTGAGTCTTCGGGGGACAAACGCGCGGGCGGCGTCGCCTGCTGCTGTTGGGCGTTCGACTGAGCCGGATTCTGCGCGGAGGACTGAGTATTTGGCGCGGGAGGAGTCGCTGGCGCAGAAGCATCCTGCCCAAACGCAGGAATAGCAAAGCCAGTGAGGACCGCAAGAGCAACCCCGAGGAAGAGTCGCAGCTGCGTAGAATGTTTTTGCTCGCTCATGACGTGCTCTCTTTCACCGTTTTTATAGGTGGCTCTCATCGGTATTTGTTCCGGCGGTTGTTGTAGCCATCGTCGTAGCCTGCGGCGAAATCGTTTTGATAGTCAGGAGGAAAGCGATCGCTGTATCTCATGTATTTCGGAGCGCGATCATCGTCCCAGTCGCGCTGACCGCTGCGGTAACCGTCCTCATAATATTCGCGCCGGAGCTGGCCGCGATTATCACCATTGTCGCTATTCGACGACGCGACCGCCGCGCCAACGATAATCGCTCCGATCACTCCAGCAGCAACTGCGGCGCCCGTGTTGCCTCCGCTATTTCGCCGGCCGAACTCGAATTGGGCGCGGCAGCCACGATCAACCCAGACACCGCGATAGTCAAAACCCCAGCTATAGCCCTGATTGCAAGGGGAGTTCGAAAACTGTTGCACGAGACGGACGCGATTCTGGGTATCGGCCCGGCAATAGTGATAACGACCGTCGTTGCTCGCGCAGTTAAGTACTCCGTTCTGCGCGCTAATCGGCACGCACAGAACCGTCAGGGTTGCGATGAGTATTACAGTGATTGGACGCCGCGGGATTTTCATCTGCGTTTCTCCTGAAGGCGATGGATTGAACTCGCGACTTTTTCGTTGCAGGTGCGCGAGTATACCAACTCAAGCGGCGCGAAGGCTACCTCTGGTGGTCAGACTGCGGGACACGTCTGTGCAGAAAGTGTAGGTAAGAGAACTATTCAAGCAAGTCGGGTTCTTCGCGCGTGATGCGAGCGAGAAGCGGCTGGAACTGGAACCAACCTGCCATGTGGCTTCCGACCTGCTCCCTGGTAGCGAGGGCGGTGGCGTGATCGATCTTTTTGGGGGTGCCAACTGATTCGGCCAGTAATTGGGCCTGGCAACTGCGATCCATAGTAATGAACCACCAGGCGGCTTCCTCGACGCGCTGGCCCACAGTGAGAAGGCCATGGTTCTGCAGGATGGCGGCTTTGCGCTGGCCGAGTGCTTGCGCGATGCGCTCGCCTTCTGACGTTTCATAGACAACGCCGGTGAAATCGGCAAAAACCGCATGATCTTCATAGAATGCGCAGGCGTCCTGCGTGATGGGATCGAGCGGACGCCCCAGCGACGCCCAGGCTTTTCCGTGCATTGAATGAGCGTGCGCTGCGGCAATTACATCGGGACGGGCGCTGTGCACGCGGGAATGGATGGCGAAGGCCGCTCCGTTCACCGGGTATTTTCCATCGACGACCTCGCCCTGATGATTCACAAGAATCAAATCTGAAGCGCGAATCTGTCCGAAGTGCATTCCGAACGGGTTGACCCAAAAATGATCGAGTTTTTCGGGATCACGCGCGGTGATATGGCCAGCGACACCCTCGTCGAATCCGAAGCGCGAGAAAAGCCGGAATGCTGCGGCGAGCATTCGTTTGCGATGCAGTCGCTCTTCTGCCGCGGTGGCGAACACCGGCGGACCAAAGCCCTTTGATGCGATTGTTGGTGCTGGCGGCATGCGAACCTCCGCTTGCGGAATGGCGTTGAAAGGTCATATTGTAGTCTTGGTGCGTGGTGCGCGTAAGAGAAAAGTCGAAAGGGCACAACAAATTTTCGATCCTCTCGGCTGGCTGGAACAAAACGTTTAAGTCTATAGCTGAGCGCGGTGGACGGAATGCATTTGCTCCATTGGGCGCGGTTTTTCGATTGGGACTGTAACCGCGATTTCCGATCCTTTGCGGAGTACGGACATGTTTACCGAAGCTTGGTCGCTCTTCGCGCGCAGCTGAGCGCGCAGATCGGCGAGGTTGCGAACTTCTTTGCCTTCCACTTTTGTGATTACGTCGCCGGCTTTCAGGCCTGCTTTGTCAGCTGGTGTTCCAGGGCGAACTTCGCGGACAAGGATTCCGGCATTGTTGGGCGCACCGAAATAGGAACCGAGCTGGCTGGTGAGGTCTTCGGCATTGATTCCCAGAACAGGAGTACGCGGGTCCATGACTTCCGGCATATCGGGCAACTCCTCGACGTTCGGCATCGAGAATGAATACGCACCGCCGAAGTCGCGCATCTTTCCTTTCATTTTTCTTACGTAGACATCAGTGCGGTCGCCCAGCTCTACAGGAATATTTTGGAGCGAGCCGCCGCGCGAAATTTCCAGCCTGACAGAGCGGCCCGGCGGCGTCTCGCGGATCAGTCGCCGGAATTGCACGGCGCCTTCGACTGGCTGGCCGTCGTACTGAGTGATCACGTCTTTCTCTTTTATGCCGGCCTTCGCAGCAGGACTATCCGGCTCGACGCCGTCCACAATGACGCCGCGGACGGTAGAAAGCTTCAAGTCCTTGGCGTTCTCGGCCGTGACTTCGGCGATCTCGACTCCGAGCCAGCCTCCTTCGTCTGATGAGGACACGACAACGCCGGGCGACATGCTGAAGACGCGATCAATGTTTTCCTGAATTTCATCCTGGTCTCGTTGGACCTTCTCTTGGGCGTCCTGCTGGAATTGCTGAGCAAACGCTTCAGCGTGGGCGCTCAATTCTGCCGCACGCGACGCGAGTTCATCTCCTCTGGCCTGTAACTTGGCGGAGAGGCTGCTCAGCCTGCTCAGTTCGGGCGAACTCATCTCCACCTCCTTGGCTGCGCGCTCCAGTTCGGGGAGCCCGGCTTCAATCTCTTTCTCGATGGTACGAACCTGGGCCTCCATTTGTTTCATGCAGCGGTCGAAATCCTGACACTTTTCGTCGAGTGGGGAGGGTGCAGCATTAGAGATGGCTTGCTGAGGTTCCGTAGCTTGCTGTTGCGGCTGACTGAACGCGGACTGGGCGGCTCCTACGACTAGTAGCAGCGGAATTCCCACGGCGGCGAAGCCGGGGTATGCGAAGTGCCTCATGGGTTTCATCCTTTTGGTTTGGATTACGCCCCGTAACACCGAAAGGTCAAATGCCCACGACGAGGAATGCGTCGTCGTGGCTACCTTGCAATTCCTGGCGCTAGACGCCCGGGCGCTGCAGTATCAGGCGTACGCCACCATTGATGGTGCGCACGGAAATTTCGCCGCCGCCGGTGCCGAGCTTTCCGCGAAACGCGCGTGCGGCCGGCTCGCCTACAGTTGAAGTTACCGGCAATTCGGAATGGAACTCGCCGTTCATGCTCAGCACTTTCAGATTTGCCTTCGCGTTGCAGGGAAGGCCGAGTATTACTGAGCCGTTCACGGTTTCAAGATTCATCGGTGCTCCGTCGAGCACTTCGTGCAGCTCCAGACGCAAATCTCCATTGGTAGTTTTTGCGCTGAAGCGGCCGGCGCTGTTTAACACCTCGACGTTGCCGTTGACCGAACGCAGATCGCCGCCGCCGTCAACGCCACGAACCAGCACGCTGCCATTCACGGTGCCGATGCTTCC
>Ga0210405_10006555_pt1 | contig 10367 bp, 5 predicted proteins | sample IncBWH11MmetaG_FD_155492 | JGI IMG/M metagenome (GOLD analysis project Ga0210405, IMG submission 155492) | Forest soil microbial communities from Barre Woods Harvard Forest LTER site, Petersham, Massachusetts, United States - Inc-BW-H-11-M | ecosystem: Environmental > Terrestrial > Soil >... | reverse complement strand
GATAGTCCCTGATCTTTGGATCGGATGAAGGAGCATCATCAATGAGCAACCGGAACAAGGCTTCGGCAAGGTAATTCTGCAAATCCTCCGGAGCACCGCCCAAACTGTTCCAGAATGCGCTCAAAATCTGAGGCTTTAAGGGATCGTCAGTGTTTTCCGAATGCCAGAGTTCCAACTCCAGAGTCTGTGCCGCCGCCAACCGATTCCTCACATCATTGCCGCCGAGCAGCACAGACGTCTCCAAGGTTACCGCCTCTAAACGCGGAATTCGTTTGAGGCGGCCTGCCGCATAATGGCCGTAGCCACTCAAGAATGGCTGCCCACCTAGAACCGCGTCTCTGATCTGGATCAGGCGTAGTTGTGGATCGGTTTGCCTCTCAATGGCCAGAGACGAGCGCAACTGTTTGACAAAAGTGTCTTCAGGGGACTCGATAGCGCGTACTGCAACGGCCTCCGGCGGCCCGCCAAGCAAACCCACAACCAGATATTTCCCCTGCTCAAGTGAGATACCGTTCCAGCCTTGGCCGCCAGACTTGATGCGCGCCAGGTTGCTCGCATATCGCGCATAGTGGAGAACGACGCGAAGGCCGCCGGTCCAGTTACCTTGGGTGATTTCTTGTACACCCACTAGGACGACCTCGCCCTGAGATACGTCGCCGGTAACCTTGGCGGGTTCTACCTCTTCAATACGGCCGAGGACGATGGGGGTCTTTTCCTGGGTGACGATTTCGAGAAAACTGTGTTCGGCAAACTCCACGGTCGGTCTCCTTTGCGATGCGCTCTTTTGGTGCGCTGCGGAACTTCCCGCGAGCAGCAAGGCAAGCACAGTCGACGCTACGCTAACGTGCATCGATAACATAATCGAGGAAGACAGGCGGCCGAACCTCGCATCCGGCAGCCTGCGCCTCCTTTCCGTTTGCAGTGACGGTTAATTTTGCGTTGCCAGTGATATTGGCTGAAGTTTGGAACCACCTGACAAAGCCGCCAATGTGAACGATGTTCCCAGCATAATCCGCCGTCCAGTCCCCCTGAGCAAAAGCTACATAGCTGAAGTTGGCATCGTCGGAGTATGCCGCCAAATAAAGGCGAAAGGCATTCACTCCAGAAATGGTGGTGGCCTTTTGAGTCGCTACTTTACCAAGCTCTGGGAGGAGATCGTCAAAGCCAACACCAGGGCTATCACACGTTTCTACTTTGCGCGGAGTGCCTGTTGGGGGAGTCGATTTCGTGCTCGAAAGAAAAATGGTGTCGCCACCGGTTGCTCGCGTATTGCCATCGCCGCCACGATCCAAAATGGGGTATCCCAGGTCAGCCACCACAACCCATGGATCCACTATAGGGCTCGCGGGACTGGGCGGAATTACAATACGTTCCCTCTCGCGGCCGCCTTTATCGTAAGCCGCCTGCGCTGAGTCGTTCAGAAGATTCTGTGGGAAGCCAACATGGACCTTGTCAAGATAAGTCGCCAGACTGGCCTCCCCTCCGGCCGACAACTCGATATTTGCCGAGACATACATGGCGCATACCGCAGGATGGGCCGTGTCGAAAGAACCGGAACTAGTGCCGACCGAACCGCCACCGGAATTATCAGTAAAATTGAGCCGACTTTTCAGAATCGCTGAGTCCTTGACTTCCACGTTCACGAACACGACATTCCAGTATACGGTCGTCCCGTCCAGCGAGGCCGAAACCGAATATCCGCCAGCGGCATCCGTCTTGAGCTTGGCCGTGGAACCGGAAGGCGTTCGGGCAGGCAGTGGCGCCGCGGGACCCGGGTTAGGTTCCACATTCCAGACGACGTCAGGCTGATTCGGCGGGTCGGTTTGAGCCACGAGATCGATGTCTTTGCAATTCCGAACTAGGACGGTTGGGGCGTTGCTGGCGAGATCCTTCACATTCGACACGCTCGAAAACGTGTGGTACCGGAAAGGAGGCGCAACTGCGCCTGTACCGCGGACGGATTGCGTGACCGGCAAGTTTGCCGTGATTTTGAGAATGCGCCGCTTAACCTTCGGCGGGGGCGGAGGCGCGATCGCATTGCAGGGCGAGCCGTCAGAGATACGCTGAAAGAAACGGCAGGCGAAAGTGTCGTGGTTGTCCTCGAACTTGTGGCCGCTTCCTGAAAGGTGGGTGGAGCGAAGCTTGTCACCGTTGGGGAAAAACCTTGTTTTGCATACGGCGGGGCCTTCCTTATAAGTGGGGCAAGGCCACCTCGATGGAAGCACCTGGCTGCCTTTCTTATAAATCAAGACTACGACCCTGCGGTTAGGAGCGTTGTTCGCGTTGCGCTCCGCGAGAGTTTCCTGGTTCTTATTCTGGTATGCCTGTTTGAAGCGGCTTTCGTCTTCCTGAGAAAAGAGGATAAGCGGATTGAAGCGGCTGCACCCCTGCACGTCGCCTTTCAGGTCGGAGCCGGCGCCGCGTGCGAGAAAATCCTTGCCTTTGTCGAGTTTCAGATCGCCGCACAAAGAGTCCATGTATTGGAGAAAAAGCTGCTTCCGCCTGCCGGAGTCTTTCGAGATGTTCACCACGGTGTTATCGTCGGCTGCGGATTGCTGGCCCGTGCTGTTAAGCATGGTGCGGATAGAGTCTTGGCCCCAAACATCGGCGCCGAGATGATTCGTGAAAAGATTGTCCCAGAGAGAGGTATCGCGGACGAATAAGGCATAAATCGCGATAGCGCGCCGGCCGCTGAGGGTCTTGTTGTAGTCGTCGCCAGATTGTGCGGTGGAGGAACCCGGATCAAAATTGCCCTCAAAAGAGGGGTCAGCATGACCGAAGACGGAGATCGGAGCGTCCAAAACTCGAGGATCATTCTTCCGGAGATCAATGAATGATTTTATTTCCGCCTGGACTTCAGGGAGAACAAAGGAGGAATCAAACATGAAACACATGTCTTCGATACGAAAACAGGCAGTGGGGATCAGGCGGAGGCGGGCTCTATTGGACTCGTCGGATGTCGCGGGAGCAAGGAGGAGATGGGTGGGATCCGGGTCTGGATGTTTCCCGACCACACTCCCATCTGATGCACTGTGAATCGTACCCTTATTGTCGTCAGCCATGATCACTCAGCCGGTTGTAGATCGGTCGAAGCAAGATTCACCAAACCTGGCGCGATGCTAACACCCGTACACTTGCTTGAGCTTGGATTGAGTCTGAGGGCCGCAAATGCCGTCCACCGTTAAGCTGTTGTCGCATTGGAATTCCTGGACTGCGGAATTGAAAGCATCAGCGTCGGAGGCGTCGAGTGCACCCGCGAAATATCCCAAGTTGTTGAGGCGACCTATTTGGCCGGAGATTTCGTCGATGGGATCGAGGTGGCCGATTTTTATGAGGATGACTTCGTTGGCGAAGGGAGTTTGATCGCCACGGATTGTGAGGACGCCTTCTTTGGCATCGAGGGGGATTTCCTGTTCGAGCTTGCCGTTGCCGTCGGTGGTGAGCTGATAGGTTTGGCCGTCGATCAGCAGGGCGCATTGAGCGCCGGCGATCGGTTTTTCGTAAATGTCTTCTAGGACGAGGCGGAGTTTTAGAGTTTTTTTGTCGATGGTAAAGGTGTGTCTTTTGTCGGTGGCGCCGGATTCATGCTTTTCTTCCATGTCGGGGATGAAGACTTGATCGCCGGGGAGGAGGATGTTGGGATTCTGCCGCTGTTTTTTCAGATCGGAATTGTTGGGATGATCCCAGATGACGGTGTAGTCCGTGAAACCGTTTTCTTTGGCGATTTTGGAGAGGTGGTCGCCTTGCTCGACGGTGTAGTAGTCAGCCATAGGCTTTGCCTCGACTAAGATTGACTGAGACCGAAAAAGAAATTTATTCGTTCGAACAAAGAGTTCGAACGCAAAAAGAGAAAGTCATTTCTTGTGCCAGGATTTTTTGTCGATGTTTGGAAACGTGATTTTGCAATTGCCGGGATCGATGCCATCGACTCTGGCCTGGCCCTGCCCATCAAGGTATCCCTCGGTAGTTGAACCGTCCGGTAGCTCGATTTGGTAGTGCTCGCCGGGGACGGGCTTGCCCGCTTGATCGAGCAGTTCGATTTCAACCCAGTGGCCCGTTTGGGTTGCGGCAGAACCTGCCGCGTTAGTTAAAGCTTGTCAACCGGGACAGGGTTTGATGAAAGGGACGCCGGATTGGGCTGCTTCTGCAAGGGCTTGACCGGCGACTCCTGGGCTGCCGGAAGCGGAAGAGGGGCCGGTGGTGCCGCTGCCGCTCATGGCTTGGGCCAACAGGACGAGTGGAGGAACGGGAGGCACGACAGTGGGTGAGCCCATGCCGACTTCGCCGATCATTACCGTGGGCTCACCCATGATAAGGGGATTTACGGGACCGAGGGCGAGGCCGGGGATTTCCATGACGATGTCGCCCATGCGACAGGCCATCATGAAATTGATGAGGACGGTGGGGCTGCCTAGCATGACCATGCCGACGCCGTCGGCGCCGGTGATGCTAACGGCGGGGCAGGCGTGCTGGTCAATCATGGCGCGCCAGGCGGGGAGGCCGCCGATGAGAACGTTGACACTTCCAGGGCCCGGCATGAGGGGCATGCCGTGGGTTGTGGGATCGAGGATGCGAGCTGCTGGAGGCATAATGGGTTCTCGGAACTACTGGTTCAGCTTTCCGCCTTTCGTGCCGTCGTCGGCGGTGTCGGGATCTTTGGGATCCGCGGGAGAATCCGGGCTTGCGGGAGAATCCGGGCTCGCGCTTTGCGCGCTGCCAGGAGCGCCACCGCTGTTGATGAGGACCATGGTGCCCTGAATCGAAACGCCAGCGGGACCGATATCTATGAAGCCACCAGGGCCGACCAGGGAAAGCTGCATACCGGCTTGGATAACGACGTTCATGCCGCCGGTAATATAAACGGCCTGGCTTGCGGAGAGAACGTCGTTCATGCCGATCTGCGTATTACGGCTCTGGCCGATGGTGATGGACTCGTTGCTGCCGACGTTTTCCTTGCGGTTCTGGCCGATGGTGATGGACTCATTGTTGGTGACTTGCTCCTTGCGATCGCCGCCTATCGTGATGGACTGATCGGAGTCCACTTTTTCCATTTGTTTTGCTTCGATGTGGATCGACGTGTCGCCGGTAATCTTTTCGATGAATTTGCCTTTCACCTGAGATTGCTTGTCGCCGTCGACTTCTTCGAACTGACTGGACTTGACGATCATATGGCGGTTGGCGCCAACAAACTCGCGCGACTCTTTTTCGACACGCCAATCCATGTCTTTTTCGGCGTTCATGAAGATTTGCTCGTCGTCCTTTTTGTCTTCGAAGCGCAGCTCGTTGAAGTTGCTTGACCCGCCGCCTTTTGTGCTGCGTGTCAAGAAGGTCGTGCGAGTCTGATTGTCAGCAAGCTTATAAGGAGGCATTTGCTCGTCGTTGTAAACGCGGCCGGTGATTAGCGGACGGTCGGGATCGCCTTCGAGGAAGTCGACGATCACCTCCTGACCGATGCGGGGAATGTTGATGGAACCCCAGTTCTTTCCGGCCCAAGGCTGCGAAACGCGCACCCAGCAGGAACTTGTGTCGTCTTTTTTACCTTCGCGGTCCCAGAAGAAGTGGACTTTTACGCGGCCGTATTTGTCAGTCCAAATCTCCTCGCCGGACTTGCCAGTAACTACAGCTGTCTGAGGGCCTTGTACAAAAGGTCTTGGCGTCAGGCGCTGTGGGCGATAGGCGACCGAATACGGAATGCATTTGAAGTGATTCGAATAGTGCTCTCCGGATTCCCCGCCGGAACCCATATAACTGTTGCCGACAGTCGCGGAATGCTGAACTTCGGTCAGAAGATAAGTTGCGTTTTGGTCGGCACGGGCATGGCCGGAAAGGTCGAAACGATATCCCGATGCAAAGGTGCGGCAACTTCCGGCGCCGACTCCGATCAAGTGAATGGTTTCTTCTTCCTGCATGCGAATTTGCGTGCGCGATTCGCCTTCGGCCTTTTTGGTGTACTCGCCGGGATAATCAAACACTTCGTATTTGTCGTTGCCGCCGACTTTGAAAATCGTGTCCTCGTTGGCGATCAAGCTGGTGCCGGGAGTTTCGAAGTTGTAGTCCGTCAAAGCGTATTTTCCGGGACGAAGCTCCTGTTCCAGATTCCAGGAGCCGACGAGATCTTCGTCCTTCAGGTAGACGCCGCCTGTGAAATCCACGCGTGCTTTGGACTGGACGGGGCAAGGCTTATGCACGCTAGGCTTATTGCCCATGACAAGCGTGTGCTTGTTCTGTTCGTGCTCGAAGAAATAGTAGATGCCGTACTGTTCCATGAGGCGAGAGACAAAATTGAAATCCGTCTCGCGGTATTGCACGCAGTATTCGCGCTGCTCAAAACTACCTTGCAGAGAATTGCGGAAATCGCCGAAGCCGCGATCCTTGAAGACCTTGGCGACGATGTCCGGGATGGTCATATTCTGAAAGATGCGGCAATCGGCTCTTCTGGTGAGAAACCAAAGCCAGGGAACGATTTCGGCGTGGTAGTGAGTGAAGCGCTCGTCCATTCCAGTTTGCGCGAAGCGGCTGACGTGGCCGTTGAAATAACGCTTGCTGCCATCGGCGAGAGTCAGGGAGATGGAAACTTGCTGGCCAATAATCTTGGTGAAATCAACCGAGGCATTTTCGGAAAGGAACTCGGCGGAGATGCGGAAAAGCCTGGAGATACCTTCTTGCGCGGCAAAACCATGGAGCAGGAGCACGTCCTTCCCCAGCGCGGTATCAATAGCAATGATTCTCTTGTCTTGCGTGTAGGCCATTTTCGCTAGACACCCACTCTCGTAAACAGTCGCCGGGCGGTCGCTGCCGGGCCAAGCGTTATTGATACCGCATTGTGGACCAAGAAGAAATCGGTGAAAAGAATAATTGCTGCGGTCCTCCGATCAAACGTAAGTGAAGGCGCCATTTTCGCCGACGGAAACGTGAATGGCAGACGGTTTTTGGCGTTCGGCCATGCGGCCGAGAAGATAGCGTGAGACATCCGGGAGCATCGTGTTGGTGAGGATGTTGTCGACGTTGCGGGCGCCGGACTCGACTTCCGTGCAACGTTTGGCAACTTCGGCGACGACGGCGGGATCGTAGGTTAACTCGATTTTGTGATTCTCGCGAATGCGGCGCTGAATTTTGGCGAGTTTCAGCGTGACGATTTGCCTCATGGCCTCATCGCGAAGCGGGAAGTACGGCACGGTGACAAGGCGGCCCATAAAGGCGGGCTTGAATATTTTGTTGAGCTCCGGCTTTAGAGCTTTAGCAAGGCCATCGGCGCTGGGAGTGGTTTCCGGATCGGCCGTGAGTTTCATTAGCAGATCGGTGCAGGCATTGGAGGTCAGAATAATGATGGTGTTCTTGAAATCGATCTCGCGGCCTTCGCCGTCTTCCATGTTGCCCTTGTCGAAGACCTGGTAGAAGAGTTCGAGAACGTCAGGATGAGCCTTCTCGCATTCGTCGAGAAGCACCACGGAATACGGACGACGGCGGACGGCTTCGGTTAAGACACCACCTTCGCCGTAGCCGACATAGCCTGGAGGCGCGCCTTTAAGGCTGGAGACAGTGTGAGCTTCCTGGAATTCGGACATATTAATAGTGACGAGATTGCGCTCGCCGCCGTAGAGAAAATCAGCGAGGGCGAGAGCGGTCTCGGTTTTGCCAACGCCGCTGGGGCCGACTAGCATGAAGACGCCGACGGGCTTGACGGGATCGTCCATCCCGGCGCGGTTCGTGGAAATGCGCTGAGCGATGGCTTCGAGGGCGTGATTTTGGCCGATGACCCGGACGGCCATTAGATCTTTTAGGTGGAGGACGGTGTTGATTTCGTCTTGCTGCATTTTGCCGACGGGGATGCCTGTCCAAGCGGAGATGACTTCGCCGACGATTTGCGTATCCACGCAGACGCGCATGAGGGGTGAATCTCCCTGGAGAGCATCGAGTTCGGCGTTCAGTTTTTCTAGCTCGGCGCGAAGTGCGGTGGCATCCGTCGCAGGTTTAGCGGCGGTGCCAGAAGCAGCGGACATGGCTGCGGGAGGGGCGGCAGCCGGCGAGACGGCGGCTTCAAGTTGCGTGCGGATATCGCGGATACGGGAAACGAGAGACAACTCTTTGCCACGGCGCTCTTCGAGGGTCTTGAGGCGCGCGGCCACGTCGGTTCTCTGCTTGGCAATATTGGCGAGGCGTTCGGAATGATCGACACCGACGGCAGTTTCGCGTTCGAGGACGCGCTGCTGCACGTCAAGGTCATCGACCTGCCGCATGGCGTCTTCGATCATGGGAGGCGTGGCGTTTTGCCCGAGAGAGAGGCGAGCGCAAGCGGTATCCATGACGCTGACGGCTTTGTCCGGGAGCTGGCGGCCTGCGAGATAGCGATGCGAGAACTTTGTGGCGGAGCGGACGGCTTCGTCGAGAATTCGCACGTTGTGATGTTTTTCGAGCGAACTGACAATGCCGCGCAGCATGACCATGCATTGTTCTTCGGTGGGCTCTTCGACTTTGACGACCTGGAAGCGGCGGGCGAGGGCGGCGTCTTTCTCGAAGAATTTTTTGTACTCGGACCACGTGGTGGCGGCGATGGTGCGGAGTTCTCCGCGGGCCAAGGCCGGTTTGAGCAAGTTGGCGGCATCGCCCTGCCCTGCCGGGCCACCTGCGCCTATCATGGTGTGCGCTTCGTCGATGAAGAGAATGATGGGCGACGGAGAGGATTTGACCTCTTCGATCAGGCCTTTGAGGCGATTTTCGAATTCGCCTTTGACGCCAGCGCCGGCTTGCAACAGCGCGAGGTCGAGCGAGCGGATGGTGACGTTCTTCAGGGGAGGCGGAACGTCGCCGGCAGCTACACGCAGCGCGAAACCTTCGACGACGGCAGTCTTGCCGACTCCCGCTTCACCTGTGAGGATGGGGTTGTTCTGACGGCGGCGCGTGAGGATGTCGATGATCTGGCGGATTTCGTGATCGCGGCCTAGGACCGCGTCAATTTTTCCGGCTTTGGCGTTGGCGGTGAGATCGATGGTGAATTGATTTAGATTTTGCTGTTTCCCGGCCGCTGGAATGCCAGCAGCGCCCTGGGGCAGACCTTCGATGCCGATGGGAACGGCCTGCGCGGTTTCCTGATCCTCGGGCGAACCGGCGACGATGTTCCAGAAATCTTTGTGGAGTGCTTCGGCACTGATTTTTTGAAATTCGCGGGTTACTTCGCGCATGAGGCGCGAAAGATCGCCGGAACTGGCAATCGCGAGGATGCAGAAGCCGGTGCGGACTTGCGCGGAACCGAAATCGATGGAGCCGATGGTCCAGGCTTCGGAGAGTATATCCGTGAGCGTGGGGCTGAACGCGGGAGTGCGGGCGTTTCCGGACTTCAATTTGTCGAGACTGCGTGTGAGATCGCCGGTGAGGCGGGATTTATCGACGCCAAACTGCTTGAGGATACGGGGGAGATCGCTATCGGTGACGTCGAGGAGCTTGAGGAGAAAATGTTCAACCTCGATGTCGTAGTGAGTGCGCGCCAGGCAGAAGCCCGCAGCCGCTTCGAGAGTGTTCCGAGTGGTATCGTTAAGTTTTCCGATCAGACCTTTTAGATTTGCCGTCATGACGACCTCGCTTCGCTAAACGTTGAAAATGGTTTCTTCCGGGTGGCGCTCCATGGGCTTTGATTTCATCCAGGTGACCCAGCCAAGCCGCGGAGCGCCGTCGCCTTCGCCGCCGAGCTGACAACGGGGAACTTCCTCGCGTTCGAGAATGAGCTGTACTTCGAAATCGATTTCTTCGTTTGTCCAAAAGCGTAAAAGAGAGCGCAGCGGCTCGAAGGCGGAGCCGTTGGGGAGAAAGTCGAGATAGTTTTCCAGATCGAGCGGGCCGATGCGGATTCGTGCGCGAGCCTGCTGGTTCCATATTTCGTCCCCGACTACGGCGCCCAAACCCAATTGTTCGGAAGGAGTGGAGCGCTCACCGATGCAGCATTCAGTGGTGTCGTCCAGACGGAACCAGCCGCCGACCAGCTGGATGACCTGGAAGGGAACTTCGAAGTAATCGTTGAGGAGCAGTTCGAGAGCGTGCGCGGAATGGGGCCGCTGGCCGAGGATGCCTGCGAAGAAAAGAAAGGCGTCGTCGGGGACGGCGAGGCGTTCCTGCAAACCGAGAGTGCCAAGACCGATGAGATCGAGGAGATGGTGTGAGAAGCGATCGCGCTCTCCGCGTTCATAGGAAACGGCGAAGCGGTATTTTTCCCAAGCCTGGTAGAAAAACGAGAGCATCCGGTGATGAAAGAGGTCGAGAAAATCGCGGAGCGTCTTGTCGCCAGAGCGCAATCGAGCAAGGATAAGCGTCGTATAAAAATGTGGAAGAGGTCCCTGCGGGCCGGTTACGCCCATGAAATTGACGGCAAGAGACAG
>Ga0210405_10006554_pt1 | contig 10368 bp, 8 predicted proteins | sample IncBWH11MmetaG_FD_155492 | JGI IMG/M metagenome (GOLD analysis project Ga0210405, IMG submission 155492) | Forest soil microbial communities from Barre Woods Harvard Forest LTER site, Petersham, Massachusetts, United States - Inc-BW-H-11-M | ecosystem: Environmental > Terrestrial > Soil >... | reverse complement strand
CGAAATCCTCAAAGAACTCGGCGAAATTCGCAAGCGCATCGAGGAGCTCGAAGAAATCCTCGGCAGCGAGAAAAAATTGAAAGCCGTCATCGTTGCCGAACTCCGCGAAGTGATGAAATCCTATGGCGACAACCGCCGCACGCAGATCGTCGATCGCGTCGAAGAGATCAAGCTCGAAGACTTGATCAAAGACGAAGAAATGGCTATCACCGTCAGCCACGCAGGCTATATCAAGCGCACTTCGGTTGACGTCTACCGCCACCAGTCGCGCGGCGGCAAAGGACGCATCGGCGCCAAGACGCGCGAAGACGATTTCGTCGAACACTTCTTCACCGCCTCGGCGCACAGCTACATCCTGCTCTTCACTTCGAAGGGCCGCATCTACTGGCTGAAGGTTTACGAAATTCCCGAAGCCGCCGCAGCCACGCGCGGCAAAGCCATCACGAATCTCGTCCGCTTGCAGGAAGGCGAGACGCTCACGGCCGTCGTGCCCACGCGCAACCTCGAAGAAGCGGGCCGCTACGTTTTCCTCGCCACGAAAAACGGCACGGTGAAGAAAACCGAGCTCGCCGAATTTTCGAATCCGCGCCCCTCGGGCATCATCGCCATCAGCCTCGACGAAAAAGACGAACTGATTGGCGCAAAACTTACCGACGGCAAGCAGATGATTTTCCTCGCCAGCCGCGACGGCCAGGCCATCCTCTTCCGCGAGACGGAAGTCCGCTCGATGGGCCGCGGCGCCGGAGGCGTCAACGGGATGGATCTCGCAAAGGATGATTACGTGGTCAGCATGGACGCCGTGCAGCCCGATTTCGAAATCATCCGCAAGGAATACAAAAACGAAACGCAGAATCTCGACGAACTCGAAAGCGATCAAATCCGTGAATCGCTCACGTCGCTCATGCTCACCGTCGCCGAAAAAGGCTACGGCAAGCGCACGCCGCTCGCCGAATATCGCGTCACGTCGCGCGGCGGCAAAGGCGTCATCAACCTGAAATCCACCGATCGCAACGGCCCCGTCGTCGCGGCGCTCCAAGTCCGCGAAGATTCCGACGTGATGATCATCACCGGCCAGGGCAAAGTAATCCGCGTCCACTCCGGCGAAATCCGCGAAGCCGGCCGCTCAACACAAGGCGTGAGATTGCTGCGCCTCGAAGAAGGCGACCGCATAGCCGCCGCCGCTGCAATCCTCGAAGAGGAAGAAGCCGCAGTCGTCGAGCCGCCGGAACCAGAAAAGAAGTAGGCGTTCAGTAGCGTAGGCTTTAGCCTGCGTCAACGTAAGAACGCAGCGAAGCCGCCGATTCATGGCTCAAGTGCGAGAGTTCGTTCTTTGCGTTTCGCAGTTGCTTCAGTAGGGCACGGCATGCCGTGCCCGAATGTCGCCCGAGCACCGCCGTGCCATCTGCCAGTTGGTCGCGTCGCATCCGATTGTGAGTTACTCTATCCGCACGCAGGAGGTGCTCATGCCGCCAAAACTTACGTACGCGATCAAGTTCGTTACAGATATGGACCGCGCCATTCGCTTTCACCGCGATACGCTCGGTCTGCCCTTGAAATTTCAATCGCCCGGCTGGAGTGAATTCGCAACGGGCGAAACGACTCTGGCTCTGCACCCAGCTTCTGAGAAAAACCCCGCCGGCAAGACGGAATTGGGTTTCCAGGTAGACGATCTCCGGAAATTTCACGAGGAGATGGTCGCTCAGGGTCTGACGTTTTCGATGCCGCCTACAAAGCAGGAATACGGGGCGCACCTGGCGCAGTTTGTGGATTCAGAAGGAGCTCACTACAGCGTTAGCGGAGGATGGCCAGAAAAATCCGCGCCACTTCAATCCGCGGGCGGTGGCGGCAGATAATATCCCGGGCGCGTCCGCACGCTGACGCCCTCGCGGTCCACCGTCACCTTGATCTCGTGGTATCCAGATTCCACATTCGGCGGCGGGCGATACCCCAGTGAATACTGCGCATGAATTTCGCCGCCGATTTCATCCACGGCTTTCTGAATTGTGCTGTCGCGTTTCGCGTTTAAGAACATCCCGCCCGTCGCCTTGCTCGCAATCGCCAGCGAATTCGGCCCTAGCGCGTTCCTGCCGGTCTTCACCAGCCAGATCGCCAGGGCCATATAATCGATCGGCGCGTTGGCCGCCTGCCGTTCGAGGTCGGGTGTCTGCGGCTTTCCCGGCGGCGTCGGAATCGGATACGTTCCCGGCGGGCCAAGCGAGTGGTCCACCGGCTCCTTCTTCGCGCGCAAATCTGCCATCGCGGTACTGAGCCCGATTGAATAAATCGTCACATTCGCGAGTTGCGCGCTACGCAGCACTTCGCCCAGCCGGCTCTCGCTCCCCGTATCCTGCGCTTCGCCGAGCACAACCAGAATCCGCCGCTGCACCAGCGGCCGCTTTTCGAGCAGCGAAATCCCGCGCGCCATCGCGTCGTACAAATGGGAACCGGAACTTCCCGTCGTCAAATTGTTGATCACCTCTCCGATGCGCTCCGGATCGGTGGTGAATTTCTTCAGCAGGCTCACGTCATCGTCGTAGCCCACCACGGCCACTTCCGACGTCTGCGCCATCACCGTTTCCGTGAACACGATGCCCATCCGCTTCACCGACGGAAACATCGGATCGATGTGCGAGCTGGTCTCGACGACAAGGACAATCGAGAGCGAACTCGCGCCGAGATCGAAATGCTCAATCTTCTGTTCCACTCCATTGTCGAAAATATGGAAACTTTCCTTGGGGATATCGAGCAGCATCTCGCCGTTCGCGTTGCGGACCGTCACCGGTGCGGTCACTTCGTTCACCCGCACGTGTATCGTGCGCTTCGCTTCTTCAGGAGTCGGCGGCTTTTCGGGCTCAATACCTGGTTTGGTGTGAAGCGGCCCGGGAGGCGCCTGGGCGCGCGCAGGGGGCGCCAGCGCCAGAAGCGTCGCAACCGCCGCGATCAACGCGGCCAAGCCCGCTATTCTCAGTAAGCCGAAGCCCATAGAGGCATTTTATCTGATTCCGGATTCGCCTCAGGGCGTTGCATCGGCCGAGCGGCATTTCACGCGATGGAAATCGCCCTCAATACGCGTCAGGCACCCTCCGGCCAACAGTACTAAAATAGTTGTTTGCGTGTTTGCTGTCGCACTGATGGCCGCGCGCAGTAGCTCATTCAGAGGGGGAATTCATGAGACGTCCCAGCCACCTGCCGATGGCGAAGCTCGCCTACCAGGATCCCAGGTTTATGGAAAGCTTGGGAGCGCGGCCGTTGCGCATTCTGGCTGAATACCTCGATCCGCTCGCCCGTTTGCGGCGCGAAAAAGTGGCGGACACCATCGTGATGTTCGGCTCAGCACGAATCCACTCGCGCGAACAAGCTCAGCACGAGCTAAAAGAAGTTCGAGCGCGCTCGCGAGGCCGGCGTAGCGCCCAATGGGCGGAGCGGATTCGCCACGCCAAATCCCATCTGGAAATGTCGCGTTACTACGAAGAAGCGCGCGAACTCTCGCGCCGCATCACGAGCTGGTCTTTGACGCTCGGAGTGCACCCGAAGCGCTTCGTCATCTGCTCAGGCGGCGGCCCAGGAATCATGGACGCAGCGAACCGCGGCGCTTTCGATGCAGGCGGCTCGTCCATCGGCCTCAGCATCCAGCTTCCACACGAGCAGCGCCCCAATCCCTACATCACCGAAGACCTGAATTTCTGCTTCCATTATTTCTTCATGCGCAAGCTGTGGTTCGCGCAGATGGCGAAAGCGTTGATCGTGTTCCCCGGCGGATTCGGCACGATGGACGAGCTATTTGAGATGCTCACCCTGCTGCAGACGGGAAAGCTTTCCTCGCATCACATGATTCTGATCTACGGCAGGAAATACTGGGACAAGGTGTTCAACTGGCGCCACATGCTGCGCTACGGAACGATCAACGAGCGCGAGTACAAGCTTCTCCAGTTTTCCGACAATGTGGACGATGCGTTCGATCGCGTGCGCGCAGAAATGGAAGAGCACCACCTCTCGGTCGACGAAGAGGCTTAAGCAGAAAAAAATCGGGGATGGAGCGCGTGCCCCATCCCCGCTCTTTCATGTTCACCGTCAGAGGGAAGCGTTTATTCTCGTCGGTTAGTTCTTCGAAACTTCCAGATCCGGCTCGAACGCGCTGGCAAACATCGCTTCGAAACGCTGCTTCTCGTGCTTGTCATGAACCAGCACCACCGGCGACACGCGCACTGACTGCTTGCACTCGCGGCAGGTAGTCGCTTCGCCCTGCAGATCTTGCACGAAGCCGTCGGTGAAGTGGTAAGCCGAGCGCGGGCGCCGAGCGTTCTTCACGCCCGGAAGACCGCAATGCGGACAGGTGAACTCAACGTGATCCTCTAGCGGATCGCGATTGAGCGCAGCCCATCCGGTGTATCGAACTCCAATCGTCTCCAGAGAATTCTTCATTATGATTACCTCTCAATCCCCAAGAGGGGGCCAGGAACAAATGATTAGACGCAAAAAAACGGAAAATGGTGCATGCGAGATGCCAAAATCGTAATCGGATGGAATTGAATAACTTAGAAGAATACTAACAACAATTTCGCTACTCGCTCGCCGTTATCCGCCGAATTCCCGGCACCGCAGCAACGCATCGGTGTCTATAGCTTCAAGAGGTCGCGCGAACTCCACAGCGGTTTAAAGCGGCGCAGTCGAAGCGCAGCGAATCTACGCTTAGGCTTCGATTCGAAGAAAACCGCGCGTTGTTGCGTCGTCGTCCCGTTTCGCTAATAGAAAAGTACTAGAGAAGGAATTTGAAAAAACGGCTGCCAGCCGTCGAGAGTGGAGGTGTGCCCATGAGCGATCTCGGAAGTTTGTCTGAATGCCTGGTTGACAATGATCCCGCCGCGCGCGTGCGTGCGCGCCGGCTTCGCAGCAAAGCTCTCATACTTTCGGTTGCACTCGAAGCCGGCATCCTGGCCGCGATGCTCGTGTGGCCGCTCATCGCTCCGGGCGTGCTCACCGCGCATTACGTTGTGACTCCCGCGCCACCCTATTCGGGTGGTGGCGCGGCGCCCCACGAGCAGACCACGACTCGTCGCCCACGCGCGTCGTCTTTTCCCACGATCTGCCTCGCCGTTTGTGCACCAGTGGTTCGTCCGTCGGCCCCAACAAATAGCTCGGAGGCGCCGGAGGTCGGCCCGGGCCAAGGCGGAGGAAGCGAAGGACCAGGTCTGCCAGGCGCGGGGCCAAGCTTGCCCGGAGGAACTGGCGATCAGGTCTTGGCTCCGGAGCCGCCTCGCCCCGAGGCACCTCACGTTCGACCGACGCGAATGAGCGAGGGCGTAATGGCGGCGATGCTCGTGAATCGAGTGGAGCCAAAATATCCAGCCTTCGCCATAGCGGCGCGTATTTCCGGCACAGTACATCTGCGCGCGATCATCGGGAAGGACGGCACGGTGCGCGAACTCGAAGTGCTAGACGGAAATCCACTGCTCGCGCAGGCGGCAAAGGTTGCTGTACAGAATTGGCGCTATCAACCAACGCGATTGAACGGTGAGCCGGTGGAGGTGGAAACCTACGTCACGGTGAACTTCGTTTTGAACTGAATGCGGGGAAAAAGGGCGCTACAAAATCTCGCAGCGCCCTCAAAGCCGAATCGCAATTAGAACTTGATCACGATGCCCGTCGAAAGCCGGCCATTATTCTGGCTTCCTCCGAAAAGACTCGTGTGGATCCAGTCACCCTGAATGATGCGCCAGTAAATCGGTCCGCTGAGCTTCGTATCAATTCCGACACCCAACGCAGCCGCAAAGGACGAATCGCTGCCAACCCCATTCACGTGCTCGTGTGAACCGCCTATGAGGAGGTGGATGAACGGCGACACGCGAGCCGGAAACGAGACTTGCGGTCCGAACAGATAATTATATTTTGACGTGCCGGCTGAACCGTAGTGCCCGTCAAAATCACCCACTACCCCGAGCCAGTTCGTAAATTTGTATTGTCCTGAGAATTCCCATCCATTCAGGTTGGCGTCGGGACGGTTATCGTTGTGCATGAACGTGTAGCCGCCGAACACTTCCACCTTATCTGAAAGTGCCCCCAGTTGCGCGTGCGCAGCTAACGGCACAAAAAATAGCAGGCCCAGCAATAACGAAAGCTTTCGAACCATAGAACTTCCTCCTCAGAAATATTGGGATTCAGACTCGCCGCGAGCCCAACCGGCAGCGATGTCTTGTTGCTTGCCAGCCCAGCTTTCGCCCTTCCCCTCCCCGGGAGAGAGGGTCAAGCACTACCTTCCGCTGGAGTCAAAACTACGATGCTGCATGGCCCTAAATGGTTACGGATAAAAGAGTTCTTTTACAACGCTTATAGTAGAGGTTCCCCGGTGCCGTTGGCAATGATTTCCCGGGTGGCGTCACGGAGGCGAACGATTTCGTGCCAGTCGTTGCCCGCGGATGGGTCGGGGACGACGAGCGGCCCGAAGGTAACAGTGACGCGGCCGGGGCGCGGCAGGCGCGTCTTATCGCGAAGAATCTGGCGCGCGCCACGCACCGCCATGGGGCAAATCGGCCGCTGCATATCCACGGCGGCTTTGAAAGCGCCGAGTTGAAACGGGCGAATGCCGGTCATCGAAGTGAAGGTTCCCTCCGGATAGATTGCCACCGATTCGCGGCGCCCGAGCGCTTCTTCCACATCTTCTGTCTGGCGCACTCGAGCCTGCGGATCGCTGCGGTTGAAAGCAAGATGGCCGGAACGGCGGATGATCTTGCCGACCAGCGGCATGTCGAGCGCTTCGCCTTTCGCGACGAATCGCACGCCGAGCGGAAGCGAAGCGAGTGCCACAAAAATATCCACGTAGCTCGAATGATTGGGCGCAAAAATCCAGGGGCCGGACGTTGCGAGATCTTTGAGTAGTTCGCCGTGCTCCACTTCGAGAGGGATCCTGGCCGCGCGCAGGATCAGCCGCGAGCCCGAGTGCGCGATTCGCGCCGCCCGTTCGCGATCTAATGTGAGCGATACGGCAATCCACAGCCCTGTGACTATGATTCCAAAAGTCGAGAGTGCGTAGACGCCGTATGCAGCTTCGAAGGCGCGTTTCGTTGCAGCTTTCATCCACGTCCATGCACGAGGACCGGCGCTGCGAGCTGCAAGGCGCGCCACCTGCACCCACGCCGCTTGCTGTTTTTTGCCGAGATTGCCTTCGAGGTAGAGGCGCCGCGTTTCGCTGCGGCGAAGCTTGCCGCTGGAAGTCTTGGGAATCGATTGAGGCCGAAGCAGCTCGACGGTGTCCGGCGGCACGCCCATCGCGTCGCTCACGGATTGAGCGATTTCGCCGGAGATGCATTTCGCGGCGGACATATCGCGAACTTCCGCGGCAACGACTAACTTCTCCGTGCCGGTGCGCTCGTCGGGTGCGCCGAACGCCACCACGCAGCCGGTGCGAACACCGGAGACGCGTCCCGCGATTTCCTCCACTTCGTGCGGGTAGATATTGCGGCCAGCTTTGATGATTACGTCCTTGGCGCGGCCCGTGATGTAGATTTCGCCGTCCGCCCAGTAGGCGAGGTCGCCCGAATCGAGCCAGCCGCCTTCATGGATCAATTCGCGAGTAGCCGTGGGATTTCTGTAGTAACCGCTCGTGGCCGATGCGCCGCGGAACTGAAGCTGGCCTTCGGAGCGCTCGCCGAGTTCGCGCTCGTTTTTTTCCTTATCGACAATGCGAACTTCGACGCCTGGCATCGGTTTTCCAGAGCCGACGAATTCGAGCGGCGCCCTGTCATCAGGCTTCGCTGGAATCGCACGGCCGTTCGATTCGAGTGCGGCGCGCTCGATGCGATCCACCTTGAAGCCCGAGCCCAGCGGCGGCGCCGAAACACCAAGGCACGCTTCCGCGAGCCCATACACGGGTATCAACGCTTCGCGGTGAAAGCCGTAGCGGGTGAATCGCGCCACAAACCGTTCGAGTGTGGCAGCGGCAACCGGCTCCGCCCCATTCGTCGCCGCGCGCCACGAACTGAGATCGAGCCCTTCGATGTCTTTGTCCGCCACTTTTCGCACGCACAGTTCGTACGCGAAATTCGGAGCGGGGCTGATCGTTCCGCGGTGATTGTGAATCGCCCACAGCCAGCGATCCGGTCGGCTGAGAAACGCGAGCGGCGACATCACGACCAGCGGAATGCCGGTGACGATTGGAACGAACCAGGCGCCGATCAAACCCATGTCGTGGTAAAGCGGCAGCCAACTGACGGCTACATCGTCAGCCTGAATATGAATGCCACCGACGATGGCTTGAATATTTGCGAGAAGATTCGCGTGCGTGAGAATCACGCCTTTGGGATCGCCGGTGGAGCCGGATGTGTATTGCAGGAAAGCGATGTCGTCGCTGCTGGCGCGATGCGAAAGATGCTCCACGGGTCGCCATTCGCCGGCCGGCCTTGCAGTTGCGTCGGCCGGTTGACCGCTCGCGAGGCGTTGTGCGTTTAGGACTTCACGGAGAGAAGGCACGCGCGGTTGCAGCGTACGGGCAAGCCCTTCCGCCTGCCGCCAGGTGACGAGAAATTGCGCTTCGGCATTGCGCAGGATGTTTGATTGCCGCGCGGCGTATTCGGCGATGCGATCGACGCGGAATGGCGGATAGATCGGGACGGGAATGCCGCCCGCGAGCAGAATACCAGCGAACGTGGAGAAAAATTCGGCGCATGTGGGCAGCATGATCGCGACTGTCTGGCCGGATTCGAGGCCGCGGCGGCGCAACTCATCTGCGACCGCGGACGATCGCTCGTAAAGCTCGCCGAAAGTGATCGTGCGCGGCTTTTCATCTTCTTCGTAGAGAAGGATGTGAGCGCGATTCGGCTCGGCGCGGCCGCGAAGGCGAATTACTTCCGTGAGCGTTTCCGCTTTGCGGATCTGTTCTTCGAGGTCGGGCGGAGTTACATCGCGAGTGATAGGCTGCGCGGCGACGGATGCGGTGCTGACCGCGCCCGTGTCCGCTCCAGCATTCGTGCTGTTCGAGGACGGATTCTCGCGCTGGATTGCATCAATCAAGTCCTGCACTGTGTCGGCTTCGGCAACCACGCGATCCGGCAGCCGTACGCCACACGTGTTGCCGAGCCGCAGCATGAGCTCCACGCGCTCGAGGCTGCCGAGACCCAGTTCGCGCTCGAGGTGCGCTCGAGCGCCGCGCGCGCCAAGCTCTTCCAGTCCGCGCAATCCGCCAAGCTCAACGAGAAGCTGCCGGACGGTGCCAAGCGCCTCCGCCTCGACGATGGCTTTGCGATCGAATTGTATTTTGGCAGCGCCCACAGGAATGGTCAGGGCGAAGCATCGCCCGGCGTGCGAATCTCAAATACCCCCGATGAGCCGAGCCTACCACCCGGCCAAAGGCGGTTCAAGTTCCGGTACTGACCGGTCGTTGTGTTTCGTTTAAGATCGCGCGAATTTCGTAAACGGGCCGCGAGCGCGATTCAGACGAGAACTATTTTGCGTTGGTGGCCAAGGATTTCGAGAAGAGCCACGGAAATAATTTCGGCTCGTCGTAGGCTTTCAGCCACGACATATGCCCGACTCCGGGATACTCCGTGTAATGGGCGTCGCTGCTCACCTTCTTCATCGCTGCGAACATTCGCTGCGATTCTGTGACGGGCACGATATCGTCGGCGGCGCCGTGAAAAATCCATATCGGAACATCGCCGACTTTCGCGGCTGCTTCTGAATAGCTCTTTGGATCGTCGGGCGGCGTCAATTTTACAAGGTCGGGATACGCTTTTAGCGCCGCAGTGGGCGGACGGACGCCGCCACAAATCACAATCAGCGCAGCAAATCGTCCGGGATTATTTTCAGCCAGGCGCCAGCAGCCGTAACCTCCCATGGAAAGCCCCGTAAGATACGTGCGTTGCGCGTCGCCATCGAATTCCTTTATTGCGGCATCGAGCGTGGCGATCGCGAGATCCTGCATCGGCGGATGAATCCACCAAAGATTCTTCGGGCATTGCGGCATCACCACGATGGCGGGAATTCGGCTGCGGCCGTTACGAATCGCCGGGCCGATGCCCACGTCCGTTTCGAGCAAGCCGTCGTCCCCGCGTTCGCCGGCGCCGTGAAGAAAAAGTATCACCGGCCACTTTTGGTGGGAGTTCCAGTCATCCGGCACGAAAACCTGATACTTGTAAGTGGTGCCCTGCACGGTGATCGTGCGATCGAGAAATCCTGTGTCGTGTTTTCTTGCGTAAACGGGAGCGGCGGCCAATTGCGATAACATCAGAATCAGGAACGGAAGCAGTCTTCGCGGCGGCGAAACGTGCACTCAAATCCTCCCTTCTTTACTCTAGCATGACTATTCGGCCCTTCCGGCGTAGGTATAACCCTGTAGTTTCCGAAATTTAATTGCAAAACGCCCTATCAGAGGCCTTA
>Ga0210405_10006553_pt1 | contig 10369 bp, 8 predicted proteins | sample IncBWH11MmetaG_FD_155492 | JGI IMG/M metagenome (GOLD analysis project Ga0210405, IMG submission 155492) | Forest soil microbial communities from Barre Woods Harvard Forest LTER site, Petersham, Massachusetts, United States - Inc-BW-H-11-M | ecosystem: Environmental > Terrestrial > Soil >... | reverse complement strand
GGAGGCAGGCGCTCAAGGTATGACTCATGATTGGGGTGAAGTCGTAACAAGGTAGCCGTAGGAGAACCTGCGGCTGGATCACCTCCTTTCTAAAAGAAAAGGGAGTACGACCTGCTTCGGTAGCAGGCACGACTCTTCATCCCGGATCTTAGGATCTCGGGAGCTCGGTCCGTTTCTCTCCTCGATTCGTCGAGTTGAGAAGCGCTCAGTGGGCCGGACGGGTTCTGGTAAGTCTCATCCGATATCAAAGAGCTCGCAGACAAACGCAAGCCCCGGTTCAATGAGAATTGAGCCGGGGCTTTTTGTTTTTGCATCCGCCTTCTTTTTTCCGCATCTGAAAAAGCGCGCTGCTTACTTATTTGGCTCGATCGATGTCAAAACATCGGATGAAAACCAAGATCCGTTCCGCGGTAAGTGCGGCCACCTATCCGCACGTCCGCGATAGCTTCGCTCGCCAAGGGCTAATGAGCCATCTCGGCGCGGAATTGAGCGCACTCAGTTCCGGCGAATGTGAAATCCGCGTGCGGTATCGCACCGAGCTTACGCAGCAGCACGGATACTTCCATGCAGGCGTAACCGCCTCCATCGCCGATAGCGCTTCAGGATATGCGGCCTACAGCACCATGCCGGCAGATTCCTCTGTGCTAACCGTGGAGTACAAAATCAATTTGGTCGCGCCGGCTGAGGGAGATCTCCTGATCGCTCGGGGCCGCGTTTTGCGTTCGGGCAGGACGCTGAAGATTTGCACTGCGGACGTTTTTTTCGTGAACGGCAAACAGGAGATTCTGTGCGCGACTTCCCTTTCCACCATCATGGCGCTCCCCGGTCAGTCAGACACTTCCCGCTCCCGCTCCCGCCCTCGTCCCGCCAAGTGATTCGCCGCAAACGCGTTTACATCCGTGCTGACCTGGGAGCTGAAATGCGAGAAACTATCCGTTTGCAACTGCTCGACTCCGGGCGAGGTCAGCCATGAAGTATTTTCGACGGCCTGCGATGTTATCGATCGCGGGACTTCTTTCGATCGGATTTTCAACCAGCACACAGAGCTCGGCGTCACGCGCCCACTCGTTTGCTTTGGTGCTTTCCACGCAAGATTCCACGTCGCCACGAACGTTCGCCGGCGCCGACGAACGCTACAAAGTCGACATCCTTGTGGTGGTCGCCCATCCTGATGATGAAGCCGCAGTCACGCCCTATCTAGCGCGAGCCCTCGACGAAGGCAGGCGTGTCGCGGTGGTTTATGGCACCCGCGGAGGAAGCGGCGCAAATCAAGCGGGCGCTGAGCACGCCGCAGCTCTGGCCGACCTCCGGGAAATTGAGGCGCGTCGCGCGTGCGCTTCACTCGGAATTGCCAATGTGTGGTTTCTAGGCGGCAAGGATACCGCAAGTCAAAACGTGCTGCAGTCACTGGCAAGCTGGGGACACGGAGCCGCGCTTGAAGAGATGGTGCGCTTGGTCCGTTTAACCCGGCCGGAAGTCATTCTCACGTTTTTCCCCGGTGTATTCGTCGGCGAAAATCACGGCGACCATCAGGCGGCAGGCGTTCTAGCCACCGAGGCCTTCGATCTGGCCGGAGATTCAGCCGTATTTTCATCTCAGGTAGCCGGTCCGACGCGCCGTCTGGAGCCCTATCTGGAAAATCTGCGCCCATGGCAACCCAAGAAAATCTATTACTTTGACGGCGGCGATTCTGGGAATTTTAAAGATTCGGGCCCGTCATACTCCGTCATGGGAATCTCAAAGTCCCGACACATCCCTTATTGGCGCGTTGCGCTGGAATCTTTTCGGGCGCACCAGACCCAGGAAAAAGAATACATTGATTCGATCGGTAAAATGAGCGAGCAAGAGATGGAAAAGCAAGCCACCGATCCGCAGGGTGGCTGGGGCTCCCAGCAAACGTTCATCCTAGGAAAGTCGTTGGTGGGCGGAAGCGCCACGGGAGATATCTTTGAAAAGATCTCCGCTTCGCCCGCTATTCCTGCTCCCCGGACATTTTCACCGCCAACGGTGCCGGCGAATCTTTCGATCGAACTGGGTGGGCCATGGAGCTTCTACCGCGACTTCCGCCTCGCCCACGGCTTAGAACGATTGCCTAAGCTGGACCTCCCAGAGATTGCGGTCGCTTCCGGCGGAATGCTCGAAATTCCGATATGGCTGCGGAATCCCACGAACGTAATGCAAGAAATCAAGCTCGCTGCCACGGTTCCAAACGGCTGGACGGTGAAGAATGGAGCGGATACATACTCGGTAAGGCCCGGTGAGGACGACGCAGCAACCATTGAGATCGCGCTGCCACAACTTCCTGCGTCTGAAACCAAATCGAAAGAGATCAGCGAGGTATTTATCATCGCGGAGTCGAGCGGCCAGAATATCGGCACAATAAAGCTGCGCGTCCAGTTGCGCGCCCGTGCCCTACCGCAGTAGAAAAGCGAAACGTCATTGCCGGTACCAGTTAATGATTGGAAACTGGCGGCTGCGCTGGAATACCGGTGAATTTGCCCTGCTGATCGAAGGTGAAGTTTAGACTTGCCGTTCCGATTGGCGCGCGGCGGCGACAACCGTCGCGAAGAATATATTTCACGCTTGGGGGCAGAGATCTGCGCCGAGTCAGCAGGCTTGTGCGGCAGCAGAAATAGAAGCACGAGGCACAAAAATTCCGTTATGAAGAGTTTAGTTTTCTTAGGATTGTCGGGCGAATCGCCCTGCAGCCCGCAAGTCGATCGCGATTTCTGATTAAGGTCCGGGAACGAAGACTTTGTCAGCTGCAGAGATTTCTACGTGGTGTTGCTCGGTTCGGACGCGAAAGCTCCGAAGTTCGCCTTTGGCTTTGGTCGAGCGCTCGGTGGCATAGCTCAGCCAATATTGATTTTTTAGGACCATGTCGAGCTGTTGAAGGAATGGCGCATACGATACTGGAGTAAAAAATCCTTGAAAGAAATCTTCTCCTCCCGTAGCATCCGCGATCTTGGCGAGATTGCTTTGCCCCAAGTTTAGGCGGAATGAGTTTCGTCCAACGCGCCCTACTCCGGTAGCAAACAATGTGTGAATAATGACGCCGGCTTTCTGCGCATTTCCAATGGTACTGTCGACATCCGGACTGATCGGATAATCTCCGCGAAAGCGGTCGATACCATCTGCGATCAGCAGAATCTCGCGGCGCGCGCCGCCAGTGACCGGCCATCCCTTTATCAGGCTCATCACCGAAAGATAAATGCTGGAATACGCTCCAGTATATCCGAGCGGAATTCTGACCGATTTTGCAACTGCTTCATGATCAGTACTGAATTGGGACACAGCCTGAACCGTGCCATTGCTGGCGTAAAACACCCCAATCGCCGTACTGCTCGGTTGAGAATTGATAAAGCTTCTCAAATCGTTAAGCTGGCTGGCGACTTCTTGATTGTCGGCATCATCGACGACGACGGCAAGCTGCAGCGCGGCCTTGTCTCCCTGCGCCGGTGTCCAGTCAGCAACCTCTCGTTTTTGCTTCCCTTCCGACACGTTTATGTCTTGCTTGCCCAGAGCCGGCGGTGCGGTGTATTTCGGTCCTAGTACAGTGACAACCGTGGTTACCGGGACGTTGGAGGATGACGATTTATCTTGCCCGTAGGCTGGAAAAAGGGTCGCTATAGCGCCTGCAAGAATCAAAAGGCTTGAAGAAAAGCAACGCGACTTACGCATTTCTGCCTCCTACCAAGGTACTCTTCACGGCAAATCGTGGCCCGGAGAGTATACAACCACGCCGAAGAGTCTTTCACGCGTAACTCTATTTTGGGAAATGCCTTTCTGTCAAGTCGCGCTAACCCAGCGTTAATACACCAATGTTAGCTGTTTGCGGCGCTCAACCCATTCCTGCGTGGCGAAGATTCTGGGGGTGAGTTCGATGAGGCGCGGAAGCATATTGAACACGGCAACCGGACCCCATTCAGTTCCCTTGCGGGTGCGGAATCCTTTTTTGTTGAGTTCTTCGGCTACCTTGGTGAGCGATATATCCTGGATGATTAATTCCATCATCGACAGAAGAAATTGCATCTCTTTGGGATTTTCCTCGAGGTGCTCGCAGTCGCCCGAGACGCGTGTGCCGAAGGGAGATTCCTCCACAGGTGGGCGCACCTGTTCGGCATCGGCTTCCATCTTTCTTTCCCATTCGATGCCTACCATCCGCCAGCCTGCTTGCTGGCGCTGCTTCAAATACTCAGGGTCGAGATTTCCTTCCAGCGCTTCCCTGATTCGTTCCAGCTTTGCCATAACGCCTCCTATCAGAAAGACGACCGTTCGCGGCGGGCGATCCCCAAAAGACAAATTCGTTCTCATTCATAGTGCACGCGATTATCGGGTCAACGCGAGAGCCCCGCCCAGCCGGGATACAACACGCAGTGAGTGCGACAACCGCGAAAAACGCTGCCACGGCCACGAACCTAACCGATCCTCGCGGAATTGCCCTTCGAATCTGGAGCAAATCTTGGGCCTCTGGGTTTGGCGCGTATTTATTTGTAGGAAAAAGACTTAATGGTGGGAAGGAGCCTGCCAGAACGGCAGTTTTGCCCGCTTGTGGGATGTGGTGTAGCTGAATCGGACATTGGTCCTGCTTGAACACCGAAGCTAAAACATCCGCCAGCCATCAGGGCCGGACCCCTTCTGACTTGCAACCGCTTCGTAACGATTCGTCCGTTCCTGCTCAGTTGCCTGCGACGCCGGGTTCATGCCGCTGCAGCCAGGATCGCAAAAGTGGCTGCTGGTGCGTGCGAACATCAATGCAGCCGTTGATTTGCTCGAGCGTCAATTTCAGTTCGCGTTCGGCTGCCGGAATCTTATGCTCGGAAAAGAACTGCTGTACCTCGTCGCGCTTGGCCGTATCGCAAAAAACGCCGGAGGCCTGTACCAGTGAAGCTTCGGAATAATTGCTGAGCTTGGTCTCTATCTCGGCCCAGTGCTGCCGGATAAAGTTCCAGGTGAGCTGGCGCCCGGCGGGATTTTGCATTATCGCTCCGATCACTTGTGGTGCATCCTGCGCACGCATCGCAGGAGAAATTGCAAAATCAAGCGTGCGCGTCAGCAAGGCCGGGTCGCTGAACAGGCAAAGCGCCTGACCAAATAGAATGAATTCCTCTTGCGTCTTAATCTGAGCAAAATGAGCCAGGATTCGGTTGTAGAGCGCGGTGTCGCCGTCACGAACGGCAATGCGAACCGCGCTAAAAAGCAATGTTTGGTCAACCGGCTGGCCATCCAGGGCTTTGTCGAATAGATCCTTCGACATCTGAATGACTTTAGGATCGCGGCCCACCGCACCGAGTATGGTGAGCAGACTTCCGCGCAGCGAACGTGTTTCGTCAGAATCACCGGGAGCAGAAACCCAACCCAGTTTGTCAGCCACAGGCCCAAACGTGGCGCGGACCCAAGACCGGTACTCCTCTCGATCGGCATCGCTCAGCAGGTAATCGTCTGCGAACGTCAGTTGATTCGATAGGTAGGTCACGACCGAGGCGGACGGATCGTCCTTCATGTCTCGTGCCAGCTCTAAGACATCGCCCGCGGTCAAACGATTCAAACTAACCTGCGCTATTACATCGTTCAGCAGCAAATACCGTTCGCCGGCCGAAAGCTCGCGCTCAGCCGTCGATGAAATCAGCTTGAGGTTCTCCGCATCGTATCCGGAGCGGTAGTAGCCGCGAGCGCCTGCGTTGCCGAAGATTGCAGTTCCGCACCCCGGAAGAACGACCTCCCGTTGTTTGGACCCCAACAGTTGGCACTTCTCATCTTTTCCCATCTTCAAGCAAACGGGGATTTGCCACTGCTCTTTCGACCCCGCTTCAAATCTCGCGCGATCGGAAAAATAACGCTGCTGAGAAAGCGTGACCTTGGTTTTCCCACCCTCGCACGCTGTACGCATGGTTACCAGCGGGACGCCCGGTTGCTTCACGAAACTCTCCATAATGCGGTCAACCGGCTGGTGCGACGCCTGCGTAATTTCATTCCAGAAATCTTCCGATGTAGCGTTGGCATAAGAATACTTAGCCAGGTAAGAATTCACTCCCTGGCGAAAAACGTCTCGGCCCACATCGCCTTCTACCATCGAGAGCACCGCGGCAGCCTTGTTGTAAGTGATGCTGTCGAACAATTCCTGAATCTGCGCCGGGGTTTCGGCATGAGCTTCGATCGCACGCGTGGAGCTGAGCGAGTCGGTGTCCATCGCGCCGGTGCTCGAACTTACGGCGTCGGTCTGCAGGTTCCACTCCGGCTTCCACGCTTCCATCGGCTTGAACGCCATCCAGGTAGCGAACCCCTCGTTAAGCCAAACATCGTCCCACCATTTCATGGTCACTAAGTCGCCGAACCACTGATGCGCAATTTCGTGCGCGATAAGGTCTTGGGCGACTATCTTTCTCAGGAAATATGAGGATTGCTTTGGATCCACAAAGATCAAATCGCGGGAAATGATGCATCCGGTATTCTCCATCGCGCCTGCGGAGAAATCCGCAACGCCCAAAATATCCAGCTTGCCGTACGGGTATTTAATGCCGAAATAATGATCGTAGAACTTCAAACTAAATTCGGCAGCTTCCAGCGAAAACCCGGCATATTGTTTTTTGCCCGGAACTCCGCACACGCGAATTGGAATATCGTCGGCGCTTCCTTCCAGGCATTCCCAATCGCCCACCGCCAGCGCGACCAGATAGGAAGACATCTTGGCCGTGGTGGAAAACTGCAGCGTATGTTTGCCGTCGCCGGGACCCGGCGTGTCCGAAACAATCTTGCCATTCGAAATGGCGGTGTCGCCTTTGTCGATGATCGCGGTGATGTCGAATGTAGCTTTGTAAGCAGGCTCGTCAAAGCAGGGGTACATCCGGCGCGCGTCGGTATTTTCGAGCTGCGTGATTGCATATTTCCGGTTGTTTGCCTTGCTCAAATAGAGACCACGAAGCTGGCCGTTCAATATGCCGGTATAGCGAACATGGATTTCGGCTGGTCCGGCAGCGAGCGGCTGCGCTACCGTAAAAGTAGCTGTCTCATTCTTTTCATCGCTGGTTACTTGCGCGGTCTGGCTTTTGCCGCCGGACGCGATCGTTACTTCCGCGAATTTGATCTCCAGCGCGTTCAACGTAATTGACGCGGACGGTTTTAGCAATCGGATGTGGATCGTCTCGTCGCCTGCAAAACTCTCGCCGGCAAAATCCGGCGTGATGGTCAGCTGATAGTGCTCAGGAGTAGCCAGATTCGGAATCCGTTGGCCAAATGCGGGAATCGCGAACGCCACTACGCTCAATACGATTAGTGCAAATCCGATTCTCTTCATACTCACCCCTTTTGACAATCGCTTCATATGCGACAGCCATGCCGCCGCTGAACCAGCATTTAATAAACTGTGGCAGAGCTTTCAACCTGGCAAAATCCGCGGATTTACGCCCTAGATGCAGAGCAACTGTCTTACCTCTGCACTACTTTCTAAAGCTATGGCAGGAAAACTCTTAAGGCCCTGACCTCTCCGACCCCGCCGAAACGCTGTTCGATACTGGGAGCGCCTGTCCCGAACCGGACATCGATCATGCCATCAAATTGCTAATACGTATCGCCTATGATTTTGTTTCAAATTCAACACGGGTTCTTAACAGCTTTCGACGATTTTTCTTGTAGTTGTGCCAAAAAGGAAGTCCATACTCTGGTTCCTTGACCTACAATTGACTTCCCCAGCCCTCATCCGCGGCGTTCGTTAAGTATTCTATTCTCTGATAGGAGAAATCATGAAAACCTCACACATCCTTATAATTCTGGCAGCGTTTTCCGCCCTGGTCTCGGCGACGAGTGCGGATTCGCTCGCGATGCGCAACGGCGATCATCTGAGCGGGACCATCGTTACCTCCGACGCCAAAGATCTTACTCTCAAGACGGAATACGCAGGCGAGATAAAAATAAGTTGGGCCGCGGTGAGAGAAGTCTCTTCCGATAAAGCGCTATACGTCGTTGCCTCCGGCGAAAAAACCGTCAACGGCACGATCACCTCCGACGGCAAGAACCTGGTCGTGCATACCGCCGGCTCGGGCGAAGTCCGAGTGCCTCTCGCACAGGTCGTGGTTGTCCGCTCGGCAGATCAGCAAGCCGTGTACGAAAAGAGTCTGCATCCGTCTCTGATGGAAGGGTGGAAAGGGGGAGTGACTTTGGGCTTCGCCCTGGCGCGCGGAAATAGCGATACCACCAATCTGAACACCGGAGTCACTGCGGATCGCAAAACCCTCAAGGACCAGCTGACCATCTATGAGTCCTCCATTTACTCAACCCATGGAGGCAAGAATAGCGGAGTCACCGCCAATGAAATTATGGGCGGAATAAAATACGATCGAAACTTCACAAAAAGGCTCTTCGGATTCGTCAGCGGTGACTTTACTCACGACGAATTGCAGGGTCTGAATCTCCGTTCGATTTATACCGGAGGACTCGGCTGGCATTGGATCAATCATCCGAATACAACCTTTGATTTGCTGGGCGGCATTAACTACACCCGCGAAACTTACAGCGGCGGATCAACTTCGACGACCCCTGGCGTCAACGTAAACCGCAATTTGCCGGGCATCACCGCTGGAGAGATTTTTATGCACAAATTTGGCTCTTCGACAGTGGTCACGCAGGATTTTTATTTTTATCCGGACTTGAGCGACACAAGCCAATACCGCTTTTCGGTCGATGCCGGCTCCGTCACAAAAATCAATAAATGGCTGGGTTGGCAGCTAAGCTTCAGCGACCGCTATGTCACAGATCCGCCGATCGCGGGAACAAAAACTAACGACGTAATTTTGTCAACTGGCCTTAATGTTAGCTTCAACCATTAGAACGGGCATCGAGTAAACGATCGTAGGCCGGTGTGATACGAAGCTCGCGAAATAGTGCGAAACCCTCGCTCCACTCCGCTCACGGATTCCGTATTGTCACGTCTATGGAGGCACAGACTTCCGAACGGGTTTCCCACAGCTCATGCGCCGGGAGAAAAAAATGAAGATGCGGAGAGCCTGCCTTGTACTGTTGCTCATAGCGGGCGGAACAAACCTAACCTACGCGCAGGGAAAAAAGTCGGCGTGCCAATCTGCGGAATACCGTCAGTTCGATTTCTGGCTGGGGGATTGGGACGTTCATTCGCCTGACGGGCCATCGGTCGGTCGCAATCGGGTGACCTCAGAGCAGGATGGCTGCTTGCTGATAGAACACTGGACCGCATCGACCGGCGGGGAAACCGGGACGAGCTTCAATTATTACGATGTGCGGGACAAGAAATGGCATCAACTTTACTTGGATAACTCGGGCAACGCCGGCAACTTCCCCGCCATGGGTGGTAATTTGATCGATGGGAAGATGGTGCTGGTAAGCGATGAAAAGCAATCCCCAGTCTTCCGCTGGACTTGGTACGTGCTCGCTCCAGGCAAAGTCCGGCAAATGGCCGAGAAGTCCGATGATGGCCAGAAAACTTGGAAAATTATTTGGGATTCGGTGTATGTGAAGGGCGGTACTTCTTCTCCCGCAAAAAAATAGAACACAGCTTGCTGACGGATGGTGAGATTGGTGGGCCTGGGTAGACTTGAATTACCGACCTCGCCCTTGATCAGGGGCGGAGGTGGCCAAGGATTGCGCAATGACTCGAAAATCCTCGGGAAAGCCGGTGAATGGAATCGTAGGCTGCTCGGTATGGTTGTGCACCGCTCAACCCGTCTTGATGCCAATCTGAAACACTATACTTAAAGCGGCTACTTTACCTTTGGGTCGGGATTAGGAATGCTCCAGGTATTCTCTCATCCAACGTCGCAAGAATTGCGCTCTTGGTCTTGGCGAGTTGTACGAGATGGCCGTCCGTAGTTTGCTTTGCAGTCTTGACCCAAGCCGGAATGTGCCAGACATCATGATCGTCGGGAATGAAAGTAAACTTCAGGGAACTTCCCGCTTTAAGGCGGAGTAATAGGGTACGTGCGTGGGCGATAGTGAATCCATACTGCGTTGCTTGTGCCAGGACCCGCACGAACCCAAGTTCAGTAATCGAGCAAGTTGCCAACTCCGGAACTCCCCTTGAGGCCAGAGTGTGCACCCAGCCAGCGACGCGCTCGTGGAATTCGTGCTGGAGGAAACCCAACGCAACGAGACCGTTCACGTCGAGAAGATACTTCATGGGAAGTCGGATAAAATCTCCGAGACCTGTTTGCTGCTCAACACTTGAGCGTCTGGACCCGCACTCAGAACGGGAAGCCCTGTTATGGGGTCCACGACAATACTTACCTTCCGTGCGCGCGGGCTTCGTGGTGTCAACACAATGCGTCCACCCTCCACTTTCGCGTCGAGTGGGTCTCCGGTCCGGAGACCAAGTTTGCGGCGAATCGGACCGGGAAGAACGACC
>Ga0210405_10006551_pt1 | contig 10369 bp, 17 predicted proteins | sample IncBWH11MmetaG_FD_155492 | JGI IMG/M metagenome (GOLD analysis project Ga0210405, IMG submission 155492) | Forest soil microbial communities from Barre Woods Harvard Forest LTER site, Petersham, Massachusetts, United States - Inc-BW-H-11-M | ecosystem: Environmental > Terrestrial > Soil >... | reverse complement strand
GCGCAACCTAGATTAGAGACGCCTTGCACTGCTAACCCGTTGGTATATATACAATTAGATGCCCGGGAAGCAAGATAGGTCAAGTCACCTATAAGCACGATTATGTCAACCTACGGCCTTCGCACCCGATAATGGTCACCATCGGGATACGACCCCTCCGGTTCCAACCAACCATCTTCGACCGCCTGGTGCACGTGCAGCTCCGCGAGCCCGCGCGCGGCCGCCGGCACGACGATGTGAATCGTCGCACTGACGCCCTTCGCTACATCGCGAAGGATCTGGTCAAGTTCGAGTAGCGGTAACACGTCGATCGTCCACCCGGCCGCCGTCGCCATCCCTGCGTACGCGGCGCCGTGCGCATCGCAGTAGAGCTGCAGGCCATGCGGCCCGGCGACAGCCGTAGTTGCCGGCAGCACGCACTCGGCGTTGCCGCACGTGAAGCGATTCACCCGGATGTAAGGCATCATCGCCCCCCGCGCTGGTGCGCCAGGCGCCCGAGCTGCTGGCGGCGCAGCGCGGCATCCTGGCGGCGCCGCTGCGCCAGCTCGGCGGCGCTGGCGCGTTCGTCGACGCGCGCTGGCCACCAATCGTCTTCACGGGCGCGCACTGCGCGCCGCCTAGCCTTGCGGCGCGCCGCCGCGGCGCGTTCCTTCCCGGTCCGTTTTCCACGTGGCATCTCTCACTCTCCCCCTTTGTGATCGTACCGTGCGTGTGGCGCGATGACTCCCCCTACACCCCTACGCCTCTCCACCCAACCGCCCCGCCGTGTTGGGGGTGTAGGGGTGGGCGCGTAGGGGCCCGCTGCTGCAATTTTTCGAGCTGATCGCCGCCGCCGTACAGCCCTCGCGCCCCACCGTCGAGCGTCCCAGCTCTCCGGGCGAGCACTCGGTACCTCACGAGTGACCCGCGACGCGCCGTAGCGCGGGGGATGCCTCACTTTGCTCGGCTTCCCAAGCCGTCCCCTATTTCGCGGAGCTGTACGGCGAGCGGCGCCCGGCGTGACGTCACGACGCACCGGGCCGCCGCCTAAGTGCAACCGCCCTATGCGGGCGGTGCTCTCTGGAGCTGCTGAGCGGCGTGGCGATGCCACGGCTCATGACCGGGGGGGTGTCCGGATGGTGGCCGGAGCACGTCGCGGGCTTCCTAGACGATCCTGGAGGCCGGGGTAACGAGTTTTTGGGGTCGGCGCCGCGCGGTTAACCCCCATGCCTGGCGCTGGCGGGTTGCATGGCCGGGTGTTCCCGGTACTTTCGGTGCGGCAGGGCACATCGACGCCTCGGTGATGACGGGGCTGAGAAAGCGAGCGAGGCCGGAGCGCTTCCAACGTTCCGGCCTCGCGTGTGTTCTACAGACCCGGCGGCCGCGCCGCAAGGGCATCATTTACATATCGTTACGCCGTCGCCGCTGCTGTGGCGCCTGAGAGTCGGGACCGTCTAAACTTCTCTCCCCTGCTTCCATCGACGGGTCCAGCTCACCGTCGAGCGCCACGAGCTGCAGTAGGTCGGCGAACGTCACGGGGTCGCCCGGCCCGACCCCGCGGCGCGCCATGACCTCGATGAGCGTCGAGCGCTTCACGAATTGTGACGGCGGCGCGCGTTGCGGCCGATTTGGGGAACTACTCGAGTCCGCGAGCTCGCCCAAACTGTGACAGCGCGAATTGCGGCGTCGGCGAGCTGCGCGACGCGCCCCAAGAGGCCGGCCGCCGCGAGCAGTAGCCCGAGCTGCGCGACGATCGGCGCCATGGTCACCAGGTCGTCGAGACGTCGGGGCCGATGATGAACTCGACCCGGTCGAAGACGATGGGCCGCGTGTTGCTCGATAGTCCGCCCACCAGGTTGCACATGAGCGCCCAGCACGCGTTTCCGCCGCGGACGATGTCGGTCACGTTCCCGAGCCCCGTGGCGCTCGTATCAAACGGCCGCTGTATCGCTGGCACTGCATAGCCGTTGCTGAACCCATCGAGGTAGAGCCGCGCCTGGCTCGGCACGAGCGGGAGCGGCTTGGTGATGTGGATGGCCACCTCAACGTAGCGGTCGAACGCATCGGGCCACGTGAGTGGCGTCAGCTCGGTCCACGCGTCCGGGCCCTGACCGTCGTTCTGCATACTGGCCCAGTTCCACATCTGGTTACGCCACAGAATTTCAAACCCGGCGCTGGCGCCGCCCGACTGTATCGAATTGCTCAACGCTGCTGAGCCGTCCGCCGTGTGCGAAAAGCAAATCCCGAAGTCTTCGCCGCTAACGCCGATCGGCGGCGTGATGCTCGCGAAGTTCGGGAGCGCCATCGATAATTTGATGATCGAGACTGCATCCCAATCGAGCGCTGTGGCGCCGGCGCCGATCGCGCCAGAGAGCAGGCCCGCGGCGGGGAAGGGAGCACCGACGAACTTCTGGCCCTGATTAAATGCAGCTCGTGACGCGGCCGCGGCCGCGCGGCCGTGCCACAGTAGCGATTGACCCCAGCCGAACCCAGGAGAGCGGCCGTTGGCGCCGCCGAGCGCGCCGGCGCCTTTGAGCGGCCGCATCGTTCCATCGGGCGCGCCGCCTGGAGCGCTCGCCGGCGTGTAGCCACCGGACTGCATGAAATCCGAGACCAGCCATACGCTGCGCGTTGAGCCGGACGCGCCCCCGCTAGAGGGGGGGACGTCGTAAATGCCCTCCCCCTTCTCATACGACTGCACGACGATCGCGCCTTTGAAACTCGGCGGATGAAACAGGCGGAAATATTCAAAGGGTGCGTGGTCGATCGAGCGGAGCGCGCGGAGCTGCACGCGCTCTGACGTCTCGTCGAACGCCACGAAGATGCCGCCCACCGCGTCGGCGGGCATCGACTCGATGAAGATCCCGCCGCCGGCGGCGATGTTGAAACGCTCGCCCGTCGTGCGATCGATGCTCACGCCATTGAGATCGAGCGGGATGCTTTTTTGCTGGTAGGCCACCGGGTCTTACCTCAAAAGAATTTTGGCAGGAGCAATGCGAGCAGGATGATGAGACCGAGCCAGGCCCAGGCGGCGCGCTCCGATTCACAGAGTGCATCGCACGCCGGCGTCAGCTCCGCGGCGGCCGCCGGCGCCGCGGTCTCATCGCCCGCGAAGCGTCGACGTCGCGGCACGGCTAGGGCACCAGCTTGGCGACGTCGCCGATGAGGCCCTTGCGCACGATGTAGAACGCGAGCAGGGCCAAAACGATAAGCACGATGTTGAGGTTCACGCCGAGGATCTTCGACAGAAAGCCGAGAATCCCCTGATTTAGCCCTGTCGCATCAGCCGCCGAACTCACCGCGGCGCCCACGTCGTGCGCGACTGACGTCGCCGCGGTCGCTACGCTCGACTCGGCATCGTCGCGCGCCTGGACGACGTCCCCGAGCGTCATGTCGACGTTGTCCGAGAACACATCGCCGATGCGCGATAGGTACGCCGTGAATCCCTCATCGATCGGCGTATAGGTGACCTGTGAGCCCACGGGCTGAGTCGTATCGATGAACCTGCACCCCGGTCCCGAACCATCGGGCATCATCGGAACGTAGGTACCGCCCTGCTGCGTGCACTGCGCTTGTGTGATGCTCACGCGCTTATCCCCTGGTTAAAGCTTTTCCACTGGTCGCGCAGCTCCGACCACGAGACGCGCAGCTCATAGTGCCACGGGTCGCATTTCTTTCCGAGCCAACGGCCGCCCCACACGAGACCCATCGACTCGGCGAGCGCGCCGAGCTTCGCTAGCCGTGGGTCGGACGCATCGCCCTCACGCGCGCCGTTCGGCCGCGCGTCGAACGCGCCGCCCAACTCATGGCGCGATTGCCCGTAGGGCGCGACGGCGTAGTAGGCGCCGCCGGCGGCGACCGCTTCATCGCGCCACCTCACGAGCTGCTCCTGGTCGGCGAGCGTCCGGAGGCCACCGTACTCCGGGACCGTGAAGTCAAAGCCCAGCTCCGCGACGGCGCGCGCGTGCAGCTCCTCCGCGGCCGCGATGAGATCCGGCAAGCAACCGCGGACGCGGGCGCGCGACGCGTCATCGAGCATCGTTAACGGCTCGTGACGGCGCCTGGCGCCTTGGTGCTCACGGTGTTGCCGCTCGATGTGGTGTCACCATCGGCGTAGCTCTGTGTCGGACCGCCCGGCGCCGGCGACGCCGCGGCGGCCGCGACGATGCCCTTCGCTTTCACGAGCGATCGGCCCCACGAGTACGCGGCCGCGACGATCGCGGCGCCGATGCCGGCCAGGAGTGTTTCCCAACCTGGTGCGGTCGCGGAGTGCTGCACGCCGTTCAGCACGTCGATGATGTGCTGCACGACCTTGTCGATGATGGGCACGAAGAGAGCGACGACGGAAAGAAAGAACTCTGACGTCTTAAAGCCCTTCGTGAAGAGCGTGCTGAAAATCGAGAGCACTGGTCACCTATCGGTTTTGTGGTGGGAAAGAGCGATCGGCGCCGAGCGAGACGCCGGCGGCCGCCGCGAGCACAGCGAACTTGACGCGCGCGGCCGCGGTCTCGGTGCGCAGCTCCGACTGCACGGCGCCGAGCTTGCCCCCGATGCCGTTGATGTCGGTCTCGACCGCGGCGAGCCGGCGCGCCAGGTCGCTTTCGTTCCACTCCGCGCGCGCCTGGCGCCGGCCATAGGCAAATACGGTGAGCAGGGCGCCGGCGAGGCCACCGCCGATCGCCGCGCCGATCGCGCGTAGCACTTCGGGTAACATCTCACAGCACGGCGAGCAGTAAGAGGCCGGCCGCGACAGCGTGGGGTACGTACTTGTGCGCGGTCCCCGTCGACGCGACCGCGGCGCTAGGATCACGCGTGGGTTGCGCCGCACCTTTCTTCGCCTGGTCCATCGCGCGCGAGATCGCTTGCGCGTTCAACGGATCGACGTAGCCCCACGACTGCAGGCCTCCGCTGGCGAAGTTCTGTAACCCATCGCTCGCGTTCTGAATGCGCGGCATGGGCGCCGAGCGAACTTTAGTCGTCGAGAACGACGACATCCCGGTCACGCCGTCGATCGGCGCCCCGTTGATCGCGTCGTGACTGACGGCCGCATTCGGGCGCGTGAGCGCTTTCGTTTGCGGTTTGCGTTGCGTGACGCTCGGCGCCGATGGTGGGATGCTGCTCGGTGCGCCTTGCGCCACCGGGCCGAGAGAGAAATAACCCGCCGGCCGGCCAACAAGTGACTTGGCCCGGTCAGTGAAATGTTGAATCGTGCTATACAGCACGTCCGGCGCTTCTTGCCCCGCCGGCGCGGCTAGGTTCGCGCCGAGCGTTGCCCAACCTGGCCCGCCCGGTGCACGTGTGGAGCTGGATGCAATGCTGCTCATTTCTTCCCCGCGAAGACGAACGCGAGCGCCACGAGCGCCGCGATGATGAGCGGCGCGTAGTTCACGAGCAGGGATTTCGCCGGCGACGGCGCCACGACTGGGGGCGCGCCGGCGGCCGCGGCGGCAGCGACGCCGCCGTAGACCTGGTCGACGACGTTGTTGTTGCCTAACAGTCGATCGGCGGCCGCTGCGAATTGCTGCCCGCCCACTGACTGCGTGATCGAGGCGAGCGTGTTCGTAACGTCGTTGATCGAGCCGCCGACAATCGACCCATCGTCATAGACGCCGGTCGACGTACTGGGGTCGCCGGTGATGCTCGATAGCGTATCATCTAGCCAGGACAAGGGGTCACCCCCGCCCAGCGCTCAACTTGCGATACGCGACGCGCACCGACCCGGCCGCCGCGGTTTGAAAGATGAGTGATGCCTTGCTGTAGCCGGTCACCTCGTAGATGTGGCGGATGTCCTGGTCTTCCGAGCTTTCGAGGATCGCGACGCCGGCGGGCATTGGGACGCCGAAGACGCGCGCGTTTTCGCCCTTGAGCGCGGACCAGGGGACCTGTGAGACGACTTCGGTGTTGCCGTTGACCTTGAACGTCACCGTGCTGATGACCGTGTCGTCGAGCACCCCGGAGTTGTTGAACGCCAGGAGCACCATCGAGCGGATGTCATCGGTGAGCGGCACGTCGACCGGGAACGCCGGCAGTGCTGAGCCGAAGGTCTCCTGGTCAAAATTCTTGATGGCCTGGCCCAGCGCTTTCCCGAACGCCACCGCGTTGCCGGCGAACTCCTTCGGCATCGGGTAGTCGAGCACGCCATTCTGAGTGACGGTGACGGTCACCGCGCCGAGCGTGCCGGCGCCGCCGTTGAACAGCGAAGTGAAGTCACCGAAGATGAGCTGGAGCGTGAGCGCGTTGTACAACCACGTCGGCAGCATCGTGAGATCGCCCAGCTTGCCCGAGAACGGCTCGCGGAGCGCGATGGTGTGCGTCGAGCTGAACGTGTACGTGGCGTTCGCCACGCCGCTCGGCGGCGTGATCTGGTTCGCCTCGATGTTCTGCTCGTACACCTCTTGCTCGATCACGAGATCGTGCGCGAGCCAATCCTGGAGCACCTTCCCTTTGTCGATCGTCAGCCGCACCTCTTTGAGGAGCGACGCGCGCGGCTGGACGTTCGTCGCCGGCGTGGTCACCGTGACAGAGCCGTCGATGCGCACGGTGTAACTCTCTTCGAGATAGCCGGGCTGGAGCTTGACCTCTGCCGTCGTGTTCGCGACGAACACCGGTTGCTGAGCGACGGCGCGTTTCGTCGGGATAGTCACGTCAGACTCCGATCCCGAGCTTTTTGGCGACGCCGGTCTTCGCCAGAACGAGCAGGATCACGACGACCATGAGCGTGAAGCCCAGGATTGCTTTTGGTGTCGTGGCCGGCAGTGTGATGAACCCCATCGGGAAGGCCTCCTAGATGTGAAAAAGCCCCCCCGCCACAGGGCAGGGGGGCGCCGGCGTCTAGCCGGTTAGCGATGGACTGACTGTCGACCTACGGGGGCGGTCACGCGCCCGCCCTCGATGGCGCCGTTGAGACGTATCACGCTCCGCGGCCGCCGCGCGGCGTCGCATACGTAAAAGACCCGGTCACCGCGGCGGTAGAAAACGAACTCGTGGACGTCGAGCTGCGCTATCTGCTCGCTCGCCGCCTTGGAAATCGCTTTGCCCCACCAGGCGACGTCGATGGGTTCGGTCTGCATGAACGCAATGAGATAGTCCGCCTGGCTCGATACAAGCCGACTGCAGCTCGCCGGGCGCTGCGTGGCCAGGAGCCACGACAGCCGATGATGTCGCGCGATGCACAGCGCATCTTCGACTTCACGCGCGGCGCCTTGGTTGGGCATGATGTGATAGGCCTCGCCGCACTCGATCGCGACGCCGCCCAGCTCGCGCGAGAACGACAGGGTGTCTTCGCTCTCGACGCGTGGCGCCAGGAGCGCGAATAGCGCCGGGATTTCCTCGCGGCGTAGGAACGCGACGATGTGCCACCGCGGCCAGGCGGCCGCCACGTCGAGCGCCTTTATCAATTCATCGAGGCCGTAGGCCGGGACGGCGTCAGGGTTGCGCTCGATGGTTTCGCCGGTGATGTCGATCGAGATTAGCCGCGCGTGCAGTGGCACAAAGAGATCGGCCAGGAGCTGCGATTTGCCTGACCCCTTCATGCCGGCGGCGAACACGATGGTGTTGCGGCGGTACTCGGTCAACGAATCGGCCCGGTGATGCGGTTGCCGTCGACGCCGGAGCTCGGCGCCGCCGCATCCGGTTCAGGGCTAGAGCTGGCGTGTCTTTCGGGCTGTGGACCGTCGAACACCGGCGCCGCGCCCACGGCCCTTATCCGGTTGTCGATCTGCACCCGGTCATCGATCGTCGCGTACAGCACGCCGGCAAAGATGATAAGCGGCGCATACTCCAGGTACGGCGCTAGCCAGGGTCCCAGTGCTTCGGCGCCGCTCTCACCGATCGCGCGTTCCTCGTGCGAAAGCAATTTCCAGTGGGCGCCGCGGCGAGCTGCGACCAGGTCGCATATAATGCGCGCGACGCCGCCGAGACCTTTGGCGATCTTCGCTTGCTGCTCCGGGTCGGCGGCCGCGGCGACGCGTGCAGCTCGCGCTTCGGCTTCGGCGGCGCGCTGCTCGGCTTCAGCCAGGTCCGCGGCCATCTCGGCTTTGGTCTTTCGGAACTCATCGCGTGTTAGCGTGCCGCGGTTGGCCCAGCCGCTTTTCTTCTTCTTCGTAGCCGGGGGCCGCGGCGCCGCCGTTCCCGTGGTCGTCGCCGGCGCCGCCGCCGATGATGCTGGCGTCGACGCCGGCGCCGCCCCCGTGCTCGCCGGCGCCGCGGCCCCCTCCGGGCCACTGCGCACCGGGCGAGCGGCGCGTTTCAGTGCTTCGCGAGCTGCGCCCGGTCGAGCTGGCGCGGTGCCGTTCGACTCAATGCGTGGGAGCGTCATACGTCGCGTCGATGATGTCGCCGGCGGGCAATGGGGTGGGGGGTATGTGCTCACAAATCGGCGTTTCTCCCTCTGCAGGGCCTTTACTCGAGCACGACATACCCCCCCCGTTTTCGGAAGCGGCGTCAACGCACGCGATGCATCGAACACCGAACGCCGCGGCGAATTGCTCCGCGGTCATGCCGATGATGGGCGCATCCGGATCCAGTTCGCCGCCGCCGGCGCCGAGCATCTTCGCCATCTTCCCAGCGATGAGCCGCACGGCCGCACTGAGCTGCGGCGGCGTCAGCTCCACGGCCGCGTTGCCGCATTGGGTGCACGGTACTTCGACGCTCACCCTATGCGACTCCGGAACATGAAGAGGATGGCCACGAGTGCGAAGACCGCGAGGCCGATATACGCCACGGCGTGACCTTGCGTCGCGCTCGCGACAGGCACAGCAACAGCGCCGGCGCTCGTGTACTGCACGACCTGGCCCGCCGTCGGCGACGGTGCAGCTCCGGTCATGCTCGGCGGCGCTGCCGACGTCCAACTTGTCGGCGCCGGCGCACTCACGGCCGCGGCACGCGGCGCGTGCACGGTGCCCGACGCGTCGACGGTCCACCCGGCGCCCTGGAGCTGCGCCCAATAGCCCTGATCGTCTTTGATGCGCTCCGCGGTCTGTTTGTTCTGAGGGAGCGAATCGTGATAGATGCCCTGAGCTGAGGTGACATCGCCGCCCTTCGCGAGCGCGTAGCGCGCGGCTTCCTGCTGATCACGCAACGCGTTTTTGTTCGATCCGCCAAAGAGGCCACCGATGGTGCCGATGACGCCTAGAGCTTGCGGTATGATCGCGGCCGCCATAGGCCAGGACTCCGGGGTGCGGGGATGAAAAAAGGCGCCACCCTCGCGGATGGCGCCCTGCTCTGCCCCTGACGACCGGACGTCGACGGTCGTTACCTCCTGCTGATCATCTTCGGGCTGAACGCGCCAGAAGACTCGATTGTAAAACACGCGCCAGGCGCGGCGCGCGATGTCTCCCCACGTCACCGCGCCGCATCCTGACAATGCCAGTCGAGTACGGCGCCCGATTGTTCGCCCCAATCGCTCGGCGGCGCGACGCACGCCGGCGCCGGCGTCGCTGGCCGCGGCCGCGCGCAATAGGCTGATGCGTACACCGCGAATACGATCGCGAGCACGGCCGCGGCGCCGCCGGCGTCGCGCGCCCGGCGCCGAGCTGCGCGTACAACCTCGATGCACTTCTCGCGCGCGAACGCCGGCATCGTCGTGTTGCCATTCAGCCACTTTCGCACGGTGCGATCGTCGCGCGCGAGCACGCTATGTGCAAAGCGGCGCGTGCTCATCTTCGCCGACGCGATCGCGTTTTTAAGCAACGTGACGTCCTTCGCGATCGCGTCGGGCGAGCTATCCGGTTTACGCCCCATCCGTCCCCCTTTGGTTGGCCGAACGCGGCCGCGCCAGCACGGCTCTGACGCGCGCGTCTTTGAGTAAATCCGACGCCGCTTTCTGGCGCCGATGGTAGTCGTCGAGCACATCGAGCGGCGGCGCTACGGGCGCCGAGGCCTCGACCTCGACGCGGGCGAGCTGCGGGCCAGGCGGCACCAACAGGTCGGCCGCCGCTTTCATGCGGCGCAGCGCGAGCACGAGCGCGTCTTTCATGACGGTGCGCAGCTCGGCATCGCTGTAGCAGTCCATCATCTGCGAGATTGCACTGAGAGCTGTGCGCGCGTTCTGGATGTGGTGATGCGCGCTCTCGCTGAGCGTGCCGGCGTCCGGGTGCGCCTGGTCGTTCGATGACATGAGCGGTATCTCCCGCTCGCGGGGCGAAATTGCCCACGCGTCCCCCTGGTATGGGCTAGAGCCCTCAGAAACGGCCCCATGCCGGTAATGTGTGCTAGAGCCCCCACCGTTGTTAGGACTAGGTACCTCATGTGTCGTCACGGCGCAACCTAGATTAGAGACGCCTTGCACTGCTAACCCGTTGGTATATATACAATTAGATGCCCGGGAAGCAAGATAGGTCAAGTCACCTATAAGCACGATTATGTCAACTACGGCCTTCGCACCCGATAA
>Ga0210405_10006550_pt1 | contig 10370 bp, 21 predicted proteins | sample IncBWH11MmetaG_FD_155492 | JGI IMG/M metagenome (GOLD analysis project Ga0210405, IMG submission 155492) | Forest soil microbial communities from Barre Woods Harvard Forest LTER site, Petersham, Massachusetts, United States - Inc-BW-H-11-M | ecosystem: Environmental > Terrestrial > Soil >... | reverse complement strand
GGCTTGGGCAGAGTTACCGTGATGCCGGCCTCGTGGCACGCGAGGATCTCCGGGCTGCTGAAGTAGCCGCGATCGGCCACGGCCTCGAGCATCTCGGTCTGCAGTACAGCCTTCGCCTGCCTGGCAATATTGGCGAGTTGTGCCCGATCCGAGCCGCTGTTCGTCACCTCGTGGGTCACGATCAGATGATGTTTGGTGTCGACAGCGACCTGCACGTTGTAGCCGACGACCCCGGAACCGCGGCCACTTGTTGCCATCGAACGACTGTCGGGATCGGTCAGAGAGACCTGCTGGTCGGGCGAGGCAAGCATCTGCCGCTCATAGACCGTAAGCTTGCCCATGGCATCCTTCACCTTCGCAAGCTTCTCCTTGAGCCTCGTCACTCTCACGGCCAGCGCCTCCGTCGGTTCCTGCCGATCAGCCGTATCGAGTTGGCTCAGATACCGCGCAACGCTCTCCTCCAGCTGGGCACGCCGCCGCTCCACCTTCGCCCGTGTGAAGTTCTTGTCCCGGTTATTTACGGCTTTGAACTTGCTGCCATCGATGGCGACGCTCGCCGTCGTGAGCAGACCCATCTCACGGCAGAGTTCGACGAACCGCGCGCATACCTTGCGCAGCGCCAGGCCATTGTCTTTGCGGAAGTCCGCGATCGTCTTGTGATCAGGTGCGAGCCGGCCCAGCAACCACATGACCTCGACATTGCGTCCGGCCTCTCGTTCCAGCCGCCGGCTCGACTGAACCCGGTTCAGATAGCCGTAAATGTAAAGCTTGTAGCAACAAACATCGCGGTGCGATCAATCAATATGAAGCGGCTTGGCTTGACGGCGACAAACACGGTTGGCTTGTTGGTTTAAATACTGACGACGTACTTCAAGCTCTATGGGATCGCGCCGGAGACCATGAGACGATGTATTGGAATCCTGGCCTGCATTTTCCAGAGCCTATCGAAATTGAGTAAGGGGAACGGCTGCGAACGGTCCCCTTGTAATTCCGCAATGTCGTTACTTCGTACTCAAGGATATCCCAAGCTTCGCTGCCTTGACGCTAGTTGCGCCGGGCGAACGCTTTAATGCCTTGGCGATCTTCTTGACGCCTTGCTTATCCTTCGCCATCGATTTCAACAATTTTAGATCGTCTTTGGTCCACGCGCGACTAACAACTTTCCTCTTCTTGGCCATTTCGGTTCCTTTTTTTGGAACCGGGCTTTTATCATGGCTCACTCAGTTTGCAATACGCCGTCGTTTGCGTGGTAACTCAACTCTTGAAAAAAGTTACTTGCGTGTCTGTTTTTTTGGAACAGACTCAACCAATGTGCAGCGAAGTTCATCGATCTGGCGCGCAAAATCCAAAGCCTTTGCCTTCAACACCTCCATCGCGTGACCCCGATGACCTTCATTTTTCAGCTCTGCAATTCGGTCGTTAAAGGCATTCAGTTCGTCTTCCAATCTCCGTATTTCGTTTTGAATCGGAAATCGCTGACCGGGGTATTTTTCGATGGTTGATTGGTTCTTTGGACCCGTTGTTCGTAGGTCAGCGTGTAAGTCTCTACGGCGTTGTGTGGACATGGCCCCTCCGAATCGCGATGCTCGGAGATTTCATCATATTCCGCTCAATGATTCTCCAGACTAAGAATCTGTTCAACCCGATAATTTCACCATTGACTTCTTGGGTGGTGATGCGAGCCGGTTAAACCGGCACGTCGAACGGGTGTTGAACCCGAACCGCAAAGACCCGCATTGGGGGCGGCGGAAGTTGCAACTGTCAAAAAGAACTGACGTGTGACGCACTAACTGAAATTGAACCGCATTTTATTCCGTCAATCTCATTTTCTTGCATGCTACTTCGCAAACAGTTTCCTTGGATGATTTTCGCACCGCCAAAAACCAAGATTAACCTCCTGTTTACCATATTTGCCGTACCTTTATATCGGCAGTGCTCCGAAAAGTAGTTGTACAATGGACGCATCCCTCCGCAGCCAAGAAAATCTCATGAATTTTACACGGTCTTCACCGAGTGATCGCGGTGAGGCGGTGCTGAATCTCGTGTTTCAGGCTGCCGAACTTTTTAGTGGAATGGAAGAGCAGGTACGGGAAACGGAAGCTCGTGCGCAATCCATTTGCAAGAGCGCAGTTGAGAGAGCGCAGATTGCCGAAAAGCGCCTCACAGTCGCTGAAAACGCCCGGCGTGATGTCATCAATGAAGCTGAGCGCAAGTTGCAAGATGCCTCGAAGGCCTTGACAACTGCTGAAGCCCGTATAGCCGCCGCTGAAGATAAAGTTACGGCATTGGAATTCCGAGCGCAGTCTGCCGAAGCACAGCTGCAAGAAGCTAAACAGGCGCTTCTTCAAGTAGAAGAAGCTATCCGTGAACGGCTCCTCAACGATAAGAAGCACAATGTCAGCCGCCAAATCGCCAAGGAGTTGGCGCTGCTCTAGTTGCAGCTACGCTGCGTCTGCAGGCACAAAAGTTCGGTCCTAACTTTTCGAGTGTCAGCATGAGGTGACTGTCATGACACCAGAGGAAGCCCTGCGAAATATCCTGAGTCTTGTAGATGGATCGGATGAAATGGAGGACGTTCACGCATTGCAGATACTTTTGCAGAATATCAGAACGTTAGCCGAGAAGGGCTTGAGACGCGCCGAATAGCCGTCGAACGCCTATCGACAACCAGCTAAGGCTGCCCTCCCACACCCGTTCAGCGCGGCCATTCAATCGGCGTGAAATACAATCGCCGCCGCTCCATTTCCTCGCGAAGTTTTTCGGCATACCGCTTCACGCCATCACCAGCAAAGCGATAGCCGCCACCGAACCTATTATCAAGTTCCACTTGCCGCCGAACGTTGTCGTAAAATGCCAAAAGACGTTCGTCTTTCGAACTCGAAAAATGCAACATGAAAAAAACTCGTCGCCGAACGAAAATCTTATTTAGTGGATTGAGCTTTCGTGAGTCAACATTGGCGCAAGATGCCCTCTAGCGGCTTTCTTTGGGCAAATCAATTAGCAGGCACCGGCGAGCCTGCGCTGCGAACCAGCTTATCCGCCTTTTTTAGCACGTATGTATTCGCGGGCTGTTCTTTCGCAAAGACACTGAACACCACGAACGCCGCGCAGAATATCAACCCTACCACCACGACTTTGCGGTAGGTGCGCCTGTCAGCGTTGTGGAATGACGAAGACATTCAAAAGCCATACAGCTTCGGCCTCGCAGCGCAATCTGACTCGCGTTTTAACCTTGCTTATTAAGGTTACTCGACGCGCCAAGTCTCTCAAACCAGCGGCTTCAAGAGCGCGGCGGAACCGCTTCGGCAACTTCCGAACGCCAATACTAACACCTAGCCGCTTGCCGTCATCGTGAAACTCGACACCGGCCTTTTTCACCACCGCGAACATTGCCGCCTTGTGAATTGAGAAACAGAGCAACACGTCAGGTCGACTGCCGCTTCTTCGTTAAGGCGCACCACTGACGCGGAAGGGTCACATGGACACGATAAGCCTCTTGGAAGGTCGAAAAGAAACCAAGTCTAGGGAGATTACCATGAACGACTTAGCAGGCTGTCGTTATATGGAAAGGTTGTGCCGACAACGCGCCACGTCCGACCGGGTGCACAGTTGGAAATGGTTGGGTGAGGCCGACCGGTGGCAAGACCTCGCGCACGTTGAACTCGGTGATCGCTTTCGGGAGAAGCCGCTGCATCCAGGTCCCATGGCAATGGGGCCGAACACGATTGAAGGGGATTCGCACGGACAGAAGCATGAGTCGATGCAGCGCCTACAATCTGCCGTGCGCGGCGGCTGAAAGGGCGTTATTGCGGTCGCGCTCTGAATGACTTCAACGTTACGCCGTCGAATTAGCTTTTCGGCACCCGTTCAACCTTCGCCATGTCATTGTGAGGGACTGAGCTTGCTTCTCCGTCATCCCAAGAAATGGTGACTTCGCTCCACGACGTTGCGATAACTGTGCCCTGATCGGTCGTCGTGGAACCCCAACAAACTCGGTCGCCTACTTTGAGAAGCCGGGATTGGTCGCCGGTCACATTACGATCCAAGAACGCGGCCAGCTACCGTGCTTGAGCGTAACCACGCTCGGTAAAGTAGGGCCGATAGTTGAGTCGTTCTCGACGTAATACCACTCGGCATCCATGGACGCGCCTTTCTCGGTGCGAAGGTATCTCGGTTCAGAGCTACTCCTTACCACGCTTCACTCTGTTCGACTCCGCAAGTTCGACGCGCTTGGTGACACCCTGCCCTTGCCTGCGCATTCATGGCACCGAGCCGCATAAATTCTTCGGCCCCGGCTGTGTCGGTTGCCTTACCTTGGTGAAGCCTGTCCCATCGCAAGCGGGGGCATTTGGTTTCTGCAACTGCCTCTTTTGGCCAACGCTTCATAATTCGCGCTCCAAAAAGAGCAATACTACCACCGGTCGCATTCGTACGCCAACCTGCCGTCCGTTCCGGGCGGTTTTTTCTTTTTCAACGAGGAGATTGTTTCTAATGCTTGGACAGAAATTGTTAGCGTTCCCTGAACTGAAAGCAGCTAAGGGCATTCATCTATCAAGGCGGCATATTGATCGCATGGAAGCCAACGGCGATTTCCCTGTGAGGGTAAAAGTTGGAGAACGTCACGTTGCGTGGGTAGAATCTGAAATTGACGCGCATGTTTCAGAACTGATGAATAAGCGCCCTGCCCGCAAAGCGCGACCAACTCGGCATTAGCTCACAACCGAAAAGAATGTACGCGGCATACTGGTCTAGAGCATCGCGTTTTTTACTAATGTAGTTCGCTGTGTTGTAAACTTTATTCAATCCCTTTTTTGCGTGGTTCAAAATTGACTCGGAAACCGGGTCCGGCACGTCCAAATCTTCTTCCATCACTGTTTTGCCGGTTCGGCGAAAGTCATGAAAAACCCACGGGTCATTGATACCAAGAACCTCATCAAGTTCGGCCTTGGCCTTCGACCACCCGGAAAAACCGGTGTCGTATCTACCAAAAATGAACTTACGGTCTTTGTCGTAATGTTTCTCCAAGATATCGAATGCCGCGTCCGATAACGGGATGGTGTTGTCTTTGCCGTTTTGAAGCGTGCGCCCTTGATTTCAAGTTGGCGCTTCGCGCGATTAAATTCGGATGTAGGAAGACCGCCAATTTCGTCACGGCGTTGCATCGTGAGCACGCCCGTCACGAAGCGAGACGGTACTGCGGCGTGGGTCGGGCAGCCCCCGTCTGACTCTGGGTTCATCCCGCCCTCGCCATCTCGTAGCACAGGTCCGACGCCGCACTGGCGAGCTGGTCAGCCTCCGGATCGGCGAAACACGGCAAGCGGCCGTGAACCTCGCGCCAGAACTCGCTATCGGAATTCCGATGACGCTCCTGGGCCCGCCGCAGCACCTCGGCGGATTTCCGGCAGTCGGCCTTTAGCCGACCCTTAGATTTTCCGCGGATGTTTTTCCCCGATTCGCCATCTCTTCGTAGCTCACCTTGGCACCCTCATTGAGGCTGCTCAGGCCGGCTCTTTCAACGGCTGAGATGTGCACGAAGACATCTTTGCCGCCCTTGTCGGGTTGAATAAATCCATATCCCTTGGTCGCGTTGAACCACTTCACAATACCTGTCGCCACTTCAGTATCTCCTCCAAAAGAAACTGATCAAACGAACGTGATTCGTCAGACAAACTGGTGGCAACTCGGTGGCAAAAAGCCGTCGCTGTTACGATACAGCGACGGCTGTCTGCCTGGAAAGTTAACGAATGGCTACCGTCTCAGCCGTCCGTGAGTGACGAGCCGTTGCCGGTTGCGCTTTCTGACCGATCGACGCCAGCGCGCTTGGAACATCTGAACGAAACGTGAGGTTTGCGCACCTTCTGGTCGAGTCTCCCCGCTACCATGAATGGTAAGAGGGGCCCCAACTCGGGAGATCCATCATGCGAAAGCTGATCACGACGATAGCGTTGCTGGCCCTGATCGACACTTCGGTGGCGATTGCGCAGACGGCTGGTTCGCGAAATCCATCCGCACCACCTCCATCGACGAATCTGGACAAGCGAGTGCTGCCGGAGGCACCGGTCGGCCACCGCCAACCGCGGGCCGATCAAGTGCCCTCGGAGAAGAACCTGATGGGTGATCCGAACGATCCAATCAATCGCGAGAACGCAGCGCTTGACCGCATGGTCAACGGCATCTGCCGCGGTTGCTAAATACTGAGAAATTCCCAATGCCTATTCGGCGCGAATCTGAATGCCTCGGGGCCTCCAGACGAAGAGCCCCTCCCTGACTCTGGGAAGGCTGCTGGTGAGTCCGGGATTCGGATCGTCGTTAGCCAATAGGCGGGCTTTACTAGGGCTTCACGGGTTCTGGGCGCGCGGCGCCGCCTTTAGCTTTACTCTTGGGCGCCTGGCGATCGCGCGCGGCGTTCAGTTCTTTCTTTAGCTTCGACTGTTCATCGGTCGTCATGGCAGGCTTCTCGGGCCTTGGCGGCACATCTTCCACGGCCGGGTAGCCAGTTGCTCTCGGAGGCCCCGGTACCTCGGCTCGCGCGTCCATCACTGTTGAAGTCACGCAAGCGCCAAGCGAGAGGACGGACAGCCCCGCTCCCGCAGCCAACACAGTGAATCTTCTGTCTTGCGACATCGACGATCCTATGCACTCGACGGAAGCCGCGCTTGTTGTTCTCATTGTGGCACTAATGCGCTGTGAACGGGGCGCGGTGTTGCATCAAAGCATCAACCCCGGTCAAAATTCGACCTGGAAGGGAATCCCCTTTGACTGTGCGAGGGGGCAGTCGTTCAGTTCGAGCCGGGGCGCACGATAGGTGGTGTACCATGAGCGATGAATTCGCTTCCAAAAGTTTCCTTGCTGTGACCGTGGCCGGTGTCGTCCTGCTTTGCTCAGGCTTGGTCGCTTTCGCATTTACCTAATCTGTGGCCGATGAAAAACCCGCCGGCGTGAACCGGCGGGGTTGGTGACAGGTAGCCGCTGCCGCTATCTCTTCAACCGCCTCGCATGACTGGCCAATCGTTGCCGGTTGCGCTTCCTGACCGATCGGCGCCGACGCTTCATGACGAGCGCTTGGCGAGAAGCAGGTTCAGATAGTCGATTATGAACTGCCGGCCGTCCTGGTCCAACCAAACGCATCGCTGTTACGAAAGGCGCTTGGTGAACTCCAGTCTACTACCGATGCTGCAGGCGGGCTAGTTTCGACAGGCGCGCTCGTCCTGCTACATCAAATCCTCGGTACGGGAGTGCCCGGATGACCGATGCAGATATTGCTCAGGAATCTCAGCGGCTAAACGCCACGTCGAGCGCGTGTTCGACTCCGATCGCAAGGATCCTCATTGGGGTAAGCGCAAGCTGGCGCGCGATCGATGACGCGCGCAAAAGATATCGACTGGTCAAGGTGAAGCGATGGCTGCCAGACTTCGAACAACAGCGCGCCGGTGGGATTGTGCGTATCGGCAGAGACGTTAGCTTGCTAGCAAACCAGTTGCAGGTGGAGGACTTCTTGCCGTGCACCGGAACATTTGGATACTAGCAGCGGTCTCGACGGCCGTCGTAGTGGCGGCCGTTGGCTTATCTCACCTCCCCCCACAAAAAACAGTGATTTTTGGCGACAGCATAGTGAATAGCCTTTCGTCAAACCTATTAAAAACGGACGTCGTCAATCATTCTGTAAACGGTGCGATGACAGCGCACATCGCAGAAATCGTCAGCAACTACCGGATCGAGACAAACTTCCGAAATGTGCGTCAGGTCATTGTGCAGGGCGGCATTAATGATCTCCTACAAGGGAATCGAGAATCTATCGGTCGCTTCTATCAGAGTGTTCTGGGAGCCGTTCCTGACATCACTCCGGTTTTGATTATCGGCATCTTACCCTTCGATCCTAACCGCATTCGGATTGATCCAAGCGAAGTCGATTCAGCCAACCACCAGATCTCGGAAATCTGCTTAACTCATGCCAATTGCAAATTTATGCAGCCAATGGGACGAACTATATCCCCTGAGATGCTGTCAGATGGCTTGCACCTAAAGGCTGATGGCATCAGCGCATTGGCTGCAGGGCTACGAGAGCAGCTTCGCTGATAGTTGAGCCACGCACTTCGAGCACGCATTGGGACGCCGGCAAAAAGCGAGATTGATTAAAGCCTCAGCGCTTCGCCACGGTCGGATAGACCAGCGATTGATCCTCAAAGTCCTCGTTCGGGAGCTTATTTACGCCGGCGGCGGTATGGAGCTCGTGCAACGAGGGCATAGCTGCGGTTCCGGCGGACAGCTGCTTGGTCGAATGAGACCACTGCATGGCGGTCGCGGCGGCGATTAGAGCGACAGTCGCGAAAGCACAAATCATCAGACGCTTCATGGGAAGCCTCCTGTTCAATTCCGTAGAAAAGTCTGCGCATTTTGATTAGCTCGAACCCCGACGCACGAATGTGAGATGCTTCACATCTCACGCTCACTTTGATGCTGAGAGAGATCGCCTTCGGGCGGTCTTTTTTTGTTTGGCATAGGATCTGGTTCACCGACCTACCGTCGATGGGTTATCTGGCTGCTCACCTCGATCGGGTTGGAGAACTTCTTGTCTTAGGCGATCCGCTTAGGTCCGGTCTGCGCCTGAAAACACCGCAACGCTTAAGCTGAATTAGAAATAATTATGGCGAAATCTGAGCCGTCGAAAAAGACAGTCGCCGCAGAAATGCGGCAATTGCGGGAGAGAAGGGCATACAGCGCGGATTTGTACGAAGGGACAGTGCAATGTCAGAAACGCCACCCCCCTCCCAACAGCCCCCTGAATCGGAAGAAGAAACGGCGGAGTTCTTGGAGCTGTTGCTGCGCATCATCTCAGAACCACCAAAAATGGAATAAGAGAAGAGCCCCGCATCGCGCGGGGCTTTTTGTTATTGGGAACGATCGCAACGCACTGCAGAACGCCAGTAAGGTTGATCGGTTAGGTTAAGACTCGCGTTTCGTTGCGACCTTGTAGGCTCTGGCGGTACTGTTTGCGGATGACGCTAGATCGCCTCCCGATTGTCTCTACGGTGGCCCTGATTGTCGTTGCTGCGGCGTGGCTTTGGTTCCTCTTCGCTTATGCCGATCTAATCTTTGGCCAATCACGCTGAGGCAATTTTACAATTGGACGCGCCTGTAAGCAGCCGCGCGGGCTCAGCCGTATTTACTGCCGCGTTTTTGTCGACCGTGAACGATCGTCAGCGAGGGCGGCCCAGCAGGCTGCGGGGCTGGCGCCGGCAATCTTGTGAGCCGTGAAACGTTGCCAAAGCGCTGCTGCTCGCGTTGGACTGGCTTGCGGAGTGAGATCGTTCGCGCCGTGGCGGCCTCATCCTCTATCAACAAAATTTGGAGCCCCAACACTCCCAACATGGCTTCCATCGCTATCGGCCAGATCTTCTTATTTTTGCGGCCGGGTTCACCGCCATCCTTGCCAAGGATTTTTCCGGAATAACCGCTTGGCAAGCCGCCAATCCGGTCTATTTCAAGTCGTGAGATAGCGAGCTCGTCCGCGCGTTGCCTGCATATTTCCACCAACGTTTTATAGTCGGTTATGACGCGACCAAGAGTGGCGCCCATTTTTGGAATTCCTCGCTCAGCGAGCCGGCCGCTTCCATCGGCTTCAACTGCGGCGGAGGGACATGGCGCGGCAGGGTGCCGCTCATGCGATCCTCGAGCCGAACTTGGTCTGCCCAGGGCGAGCGCTGCAGATAGGACTTCGGCCGCGAATTGAAAAAGTCCAAAACCTTTTTGGCTGAATAATTCAACGGGTGAAAACTCGCGTGCGGCCACTCGGTGGTCTCGATGATCGCGCCCTCCTGGAAGGACAGCTCCGCGTACTGCCAGCAATTCGAATCCGAGCAACTTGTGAACGGCGTTTCGAAGCGAAAGCGGGAGTTCGGAGACGGATAAACTCCGCCCTTAATGGTGACCTGATATTTCGGCACCTCACGTTCCCAGCCGGGGGGCGGCGTTTCTGGAATGGCTTGGCGGTCAGTGCTTGTGGTCGGCATGGTTATGGTTCCTTGGTTGAGGGTGATCAGCTCGAGGCTTGCGGCGTGCTCAGATACGCGAATTGGAGCAGGCTCGCGACCTGGTCAGGAAAGCACGACTATCGGCCCGAAGAGCGCGGCGGAATTCCTGTAGAAAAAGGCGCGCGTTTTAGAATGACAGACGCCTCAGTTGGCGGCCTTTTGCCGCGCTGCCACAAAAGCGCTTGCCGTCGTCCAGTCTGGCGTATGGCCGCCCTTCCACCACCTTCATGTACTTGATGCGGTGGCCGGTGTTTCGATTGATCTGGTTGAAGCTGATTTTCTCGGAATCGGAGGTGGCCGGATACAAGGCGACCGGGCAGGTAACGAGCGAAAGGCGCA
>Ga0210405_10006549_pt1 | contig 10371 bp, 11 predicted proteins | sample IncBWH11MmetaG_FD_155492 | JGI IMG/M metagenome (GOLD analysis project Ga0210405, IMG submission 155492) | Forest soil microbial communities from Barre Woods Harvard Forest LTER site, Petersham, Massachusetts, United States - Inc-BW-H-11-M | ecosystem: Environmental > Terrestrial > Soil >... | reverse complement strand
GTTCACCGTTCACCGTTTCCCCGAGATTCGGAAAAAAGAATGGGACGGCACAGAGGCCGTCCCTCCCATAAATGAAATCGATCATTGAGCCGGGCCAGATTCCGTGGGCGGGGTCGTAGCTTCCGCAGGTTGGGACGTTTCAGAAGCCGCTTTGGCGCCCCTTAATCTCGCGCGGCGCTCCGCTTTGATCGACGCTAATTTCTGCTGCTGTTCGGGCGTAAGGATAGCGTCTATATCCGAATCATAACGCTTGCGCAGTTCAGCGAGTCTTGATCGTTTTGTGTGAGAATCGATCGATGCATCATTCTTCACATTTTGAACCGCGGTCACATAAGTATCGATAATCGGCGTGACCGATTGAACCTGCTGGTCATTCAACCCGACATCTTTCTTCAATCGGGTCAATTTCGCCCTCTTGACGGACTCAGGATTCCGAGCTCGACCCGAATGGGTAACGGAGGCCGCGTATAAGGGGCCAGATTGCTGGGGGGCGGACTGGGCGAAACTTGAATCACCAAGGGCGCCGGAAGCAATTATAACAACTGAATATAAGAATATTTTTATTTTCATCACAAATACACATACATGATTTATACAAGTTGTACATAACGAAATTAGTAATTGTTTGTTTTTTCTTTTAGCGATCCCGACGATGGCCCGCTCCCGTGACCTTAACTGGTCGCTGAAGTTCACCGGATTGGTAGGCGGCGAGGGCGACCTTCAGAGCCTCATATCCATCCTCCCACGTCACAGGTGGCTTACGATTCCCGCGAATGACCTTGATAAACGCTTCGATCATAGCCTGGTTCGGGTCCGGCCCGAATCCCACCCAGCTCGGATTGCGCGATGCCCCGGGCGAATAAAGCGTCACATACTCAGCAAAGCTGTCCATCGCAACTGCACCCTTTTCTCCGATCACTTCCATCTTCAAATGCCCCCAACGCGGATAAGATGCGGGCCGGCTCCAGCTGCAATCAATACTGGCATGCATTCCGCTGGGAAATGTCAGTAGCAGCAGCCCGGCTGTCTCCACATTCATCGGAGACACACAAAGCCCACTATGAATTTCAGCGTAAACCTCAGCGATTTCGACGTTCAAAATCCAGCGAAAGAGGTCGACCAGATGGACGGTATGATCCATCACGGCGCCGCCCCCAGCCAACGCCCGATCGCCAAACCACTCACGATGCGCCGTTGGTATTTCACTATGATTGACGCCATTGATCCCAAGAATCTTCCCAAGGTCTCCCTTTTGCACTATTGCCCGCAACGCGACAGCAGAGGATGCAAAGCGCATCGGGAAGGCAGTCATAAAGTGCACTCCATGCTTAGTACAAACGTCGCGCATCGCTTCTGCATCGGCCAGATCTGTTGCAATCGGCTTCTCACAAAGAACATGGACCCCGGCAATCGCAGAGAGTTCGACGAGTTCACGATGGTTGCTGGTCGTTGAACATACGATTGCTCCATGGAGGCCTGCAGCCAGCAATTCACTATGCGTCTGGAACCAGCGTAACCCAAACCTGGCTGCATATTCGGCTCCCTCCCGCTGATTCTCATGCGAAAAACCAACCAGCTCAACGTCGGGAATTTTTCTCAGCTTATCCTGATAGTTTTCCGCGTGAAGATGATCGAAGCTCAGTATTCCTATTCGCATTAGAGGCGCGCTTTTAGAGTTCCACCGGAAGGTTGGTCTCGAGTGACTCCCGCGCCGCAAGCGCGATCCGGAGCGATCGCAACGCATCCTCCGCTGTCACGTCAAACGGTTTTCCTGTCCGAATCGCTTCATAAGCATGCCGGATTTCCAAGGCGTACGGATCATCGCTTAGCCCGGAATCCGGGAGACCCACCGCATCGGGAAGATCAACTTCGCGAGAGCGCAAAATTGAAACCGGATCCGGTTGATCAGAGCTCCATTCAATCAATCCGTCCGTTCCGGAAAGGTCGAAGCCGGTCCGAAAAATGCCCGGAGGGTATACCCAACCTCCTTCGATGAGGCCAATGGCGCCCGAGCTGAAGCGAAGGATGGTTTGACTGTACTGCGCCACTCCATCGTCCCCTCGGCCCCTTCTTGCGAAGACTCGTTGAACATCCCCGGCGAGCCAGCGCGCGAAATCGAAATCATGGATCATCAGGTCGACAATCATGCCTCCCGAGCAATCTTCGTCGATATACCAGTTATCGGTGCTCTTTTGCGGAGGGTAGGAGATTCTCCTCAACCGAAGTACAGTGACGTTGCCGATTCTCCCTTCGGTTACCAGATCTCTTGCAAGACGATATTGAGGAAAAAAGCGAACCACCATACCGACGAAAAATCGTACTCCAGCCTTTTCGCAGGTATCGATCATCTCCTTTGCGTCTTCCTCTCGAAGCGCGACAGGCTTTTCACAAAGCACATGCTTCCCGGCCCGCGCGGCCTCCATGACCATCGATTTGTGCGTCGCGGTGGGCGTGCAGATATCAACAATATCAACCTGTTCAAGCAGATCGGGGTACCTGCTGAAGCTTTGAATCTTATGGAGCTCAGCAAGCTGATCGCATTGAGACTTCCTTGCCGAAAAACAGCCGGCGAGCTGCGCCCCGGTTGTGCCCCACGCGGCCGCGTGGACCACACCCATCGTGCCTGCTCCAATGATTCCCACACGCATAAACTTCTTATCTTTTTCCTGCTCCTAGTCTGCCGCTCTTTCAGGGCGGGTCGGTATTATTCCACGGGTTCCCAGGGTTAAAACCCTGGGCTGAGTCCTGCTGTCCCTTCGGGACATTCTGACTCCTGACTCCTGGATTCTGAATTCTATCCCCTTCCCCTATTTCACCGCTCCCGCGGTTATTCCGCGCACAAGTTGTCGCGCGAAAATCAAGTAAAGAAAAACGGGAGGAAGGATCGCCAGTGTAAGGGCCGCAAGCACCGCATTATAGTCATTCACAAATTCTCCGAGGAAAGCCTGCGCACCCAGAACCAGCGTCTTTGTTGATTCGCCGGGTGAAAGGATAAGGGGAAACCATAAGTCGTTCCAGATCGGTATCATTGAAATTGCGAGCACCGAACCGATAGCCGGACGTACAAGAGGCAGGATGAGCAGGTAAATATGATATTCGCTTGCACCATCCACACGGGCGGCATCAGTGAGATCCTTCGGCAACTGGCGCATGAACGCAGTTAAAATGAACACGGCAAGAGGAATTCCCTGGGTCGTGTAGACCAGAATCAAGGACCAGAGCGTATTGACGAGATGGAGATCCACCATGATCCGCAAAATGCCTACGGTCCCCAGCCGGATTGGAACCATGATGCCTATGGCAAGATAAAGGCCGGTTAACGCGTTGAGCCGGAACTTGTACTCCGCCAAAGCAAATGCGGCCATGGAACTGAAGGCAAGAATCAAAACGAGAGAGCTTGCGGTCACGAGCAGGCTGTTGAGAAAGTAGAGATCGAAGCGAGCGCTCGAGTAGAGAGTCTTGTAGCCATCCAGCGTAAAGGTTTCGCCGGTAGGAAACGCATACGGTTGACTGAAGATGGAGAGTCGGTCTTTGAAAGAATTGAGAATGATAAGAAGAACGGGCCAAAGCGCGATCGCACAGTAAGCGAGAAGGGCGACGTGGGCGGCGACGGCTTTTAGGGGTCCGGCGTTATGGGTTTTTGGCATGGGTGCCCAAGCCGTCAGTAACGAACCCGTTGCATTCGGCGCTGCCAACCATAAAAATAGATAAGTACGCCGGTTAGAATAATCACGAGCATCACACCGGCGATTGTGGCGCCCATGAACGGGTCGGCAGGTTGCAACTGGTAGCCAAAAAATGTTCGGAAGAAGAAAGTCCCCAGAATATCCGAGGCGAAATTCGGCCCCGCCAGCGCCCCCTGAGTAGCGTAGATCAGTTCGAACGCGTTGAAGTTCCCAACAAAGGTCAGCACCGAAACGATGCCGACGGTCGGCAGAATTAAAGGAAGTTGAATCCGCCAGAATATCTTCCAGCCGCCCGCTCCGTCGACTCTCGCCGCTTCGACTAATTCGTCCGGGATGCGGATCAGCGCCGCGAGAAAGAGCAGCATCGGTATTCCAATATTTTGCCAGACCGAGATCAGCGATAAGGTGACAAGGGCGGTCGATTCCAACCCAAGCCATGGCTTGTCCAGCGCCACCAAGCCGACGAATTGAAGCAGGCTTCTGGAAATACCCCATGCCGGATTGAGGATCAGCTTCCAGATGAAACCCACAATGACAACCGAGAGAATGGTCGGAACGAAAATGGCCGTCCGGTAAAGCCAGGTTCCGCGAATTCGCGTATTGAGCAGCGCCGCCAGAAATAGTCCCACAGGGTTTTGCACTACCATGTGGATCAGGAAAAAAACGGCATTATTCCGAAGAGAATTCCAAAAAGGGGCAGACCACTGTTCACGCGCAAAAAGTGTGAAATAATTTTGCAGGCCGACAAATGACGGGATTTGGCCTGCGGCATTGTTGGTCAGGGATAACCAAAGCGAATTAAGCAACGGATAGATCATGAAGGCGGTGTAGATGAGCACCGCCGGCGCAAGAAACACCGGAATATGCGTGCGAAATCTAGGCCTGCGCAAGCTCATGATGCTTTCTAGCCCGCAAAGGACGCATTCCTTCTTCGAGCGTGCGATTTTTGCGGGCCAGGCTAGTTGGCCTGCTGCGGTTTGTACCAGGAAGCCAGGTTCTTTTGAACCAGATCGGCCGCCTGCTGGGGGGTTTGCGTCCCATTCAAGATTTGCGCGCAGGCATTCCAAAGATCGTTTTCGTTATTCGGATTCGCGTTGCGTGAAAGAATCTGGTAAGAGCAACGAAAAGAGGTCGCGCTATCTTTGCGCCAGTTCACGAAATCCTGTGCGACTGGATCCTCCAGCGAATATTTCACATTTGCCAGCGGAAAGAATCCGGGAAGAGCGTTTGCGTAAAGCTGGGCGAACTCATCAGAAGCAACCCACGATAAAAACTTCATCGCAGCCTCCTTGTTCTTGCTGGCGGCGTTTAGACCCAGAGCAATGTCAGGGTGGTCATCGATGACATGCTCGGTTTTACCTTCGAACAGGTACGGTTTGAATGCGCCTATCTCCAGCTTCGGATTCATCTGGTGAAAAATTCCTATGTCCCACGACCCTGCGGGATAGATGGCTCCCCGCCCCTGCGCAAAAAGATTTTGGGAATCTGGATAAGCAATCGCCTGGTAGCCTTGCGGCAGATAAGGCCGCCATTTTTCCAGCGCTTCGAAGGCGGCGAGAAAACCGTCACTGTTATACTTCTGGGTTCCGTCAAGAAGGCCTTTTCGACCGGCTTCCCCTCCCCAGAGAGTGGGCCCGATATTCTGGTATCCCATCGTCGCTGATTCCCACTGATCTTTGGTCCCCATCACCAGAGGAAAATACTTTCCGCTCGCTTTGATTTTACCAAGCACCGCAAGGAATTCCTTTTCTGTCTCGGGCGGGTTCAGTCCCAGCTCTTTGAAAATGGCTTTGTTGTACAAAAAGCCATGGATGACCGATGCCATCGGCACAGCGAATGTGGTCTTTCCGTCATCGGTGGACCACGCCGCCTTCGCCACATCGGAAAAGTTGGCCATGCCCGGCAAATCGTTGAGCGGTACGAGCTCTCCGGCGTTATAGATCGCCAGGGATTTGTCAAATGGACGGCATGCCAGAAGGTCTCCAGCTGTACCCGCCTTAAGCTTGGCATCCAGAACCGCGTTATATTCCGTGGGAGCGGTAGGTGCGAATACGATCTCGATATCGGGATTCTTTTTTGTGAACGCTGGAATAATCGTGTCACGCCAGATTTTCAGATCATCGTTGCGCCAGCTCTCGATCGTCAGCCGGATCTTTCCCTGAGCCAGGGCCTGCCCAGTACCGGCGAGCGCCAGTATACCTAACAGGAAAATCGCGAATCTCTTTAGCATGGGAGATTTGATCATAAATCGTTCAGGAGTGGAAAACAATGCCGCAATTTCAGAAGGGCGGGTGATTGCCGCGCGTGCAGGCTTTCTGAGGCTGGTTTGCGCTGGCGCGCATCCGGTTGCTGGTAATTTAGCCTCCGCGCACCGCCCAAAAGCCAGGGAGTGAACGCGGCACAAAAGCTGCTGTAAACCACACCACAAAAACGCGATGTATAGGACTGTTTTTGTAATTGTGGTCTGCCTGTTGGCTGTTCTCGTTTTCACTGCTTTCTCTCCGCGTCCGCCGCTGCACTACCAACTCGCAAGCGACCCTGCTCTGAAGGGCAAAGGACGGGACGGAGCATGCATGGATTACGCAATCGCACTCTCTTCGAAGCTCGCCGCCAACGGCATTCACGGGCGGCTCATTTTTTACCGCTGGCATATCCGGGATACGGCGATCGAAGGGAGTCATGTTTTCGTGATGTATCACCTGCCGGACGCCAGTGAGTGGATTGTCGATAATGAGATTCCGCATCCCAAAGCCGTGCCACCTGACGCAAGCCCGAAGCAGCTGGTGTATCTGTTGGGGAGTAGTCAAACGGCTCCTGTGGATGTAGAGCTTCAGGAAGGTTTGAACCGGTTAAGCTTCTTTTAAGCTTCTTTTAAAATAGTTCAGAGCTCGGGTTCCGGTTTGGAGTTCGGGGTTCGGGGTTCGGAACCCCAATATTAGCCGGCGCACGAGGACGATTCCCCAATAACTCGGATTTATCCCCCAGATCCGCTTCCTAAGCGGCTCAATTCCGATTGGTACGCAGAAAAGACGTCGTCGCCAAAGCAGGCAAAGATAACCGTCTGAATATCCTCGTTGTTGCGCAGCGCAGCTTCTGTTTCGCGAACTGCGATTTGAACTGCTTCGTCGATCGGGAAACCGTAAATGCCGCAACTTATCGCGGGAAACGCCAGACCCTTCAATCCAAACCTGGACGCCAGCTCAAAGCAGGATTGGTAGCACTTTGCCAGAAGAAGACGCTCCTGGTTCTCCCCTCCGCGCCAAATCGGCCCGACTGTGTGAATGATCCATTTTGCCGGGAGCTTGTATCCTTTCGTGATTTTCGCCTCGCCGGTCTGGCAACCTCCCAATCCGCGGCATTCCGCTAACAATTCGGGGCCGGCGGCTCGATGAATTGCGCCGTCAACACCTCCTCCCCCTAACAGGGAAGGATTGGCTGCGTTGACGATCGCATCAACCTGCAACTTGGTGATATCCACTTTCTGCGCAGAAATTCGGCTCTTCATCAGATTTTGGCTGGTTCAAATTTCGATTCGCATTTAACGTTCGGTTGTGCAACGAGATTTGGGCAATCCGGCTCGCGCGAAATTATCCATCATAAATGCCGGCTTGCTCCTGGCAATGGCCTTGAGTTCTATACGCGCCGAAGAACTCACCACAACGAGCGGACAAACCTATCATGACGTTCAGGTCCTGAGTCGCGACTCTTCGTCAATGGTCATTCAGTCGCGCGAAGGCTCATTCAAACTCGCCTTAAGCGAGGTGAAACCTGCAGATCGCGAACGAAATTCCAAGGATCTGACAAAAGCCATCGAGTTGCCGGCAGTCACGGTCATCGGCGAACAGAAAATCGATTTCAATGCGGTTCCCGAACAATCACGCGCCGAAGCACTCCTGCAGAAAGAAATGCGACGCCAGACAGAGGCGCGGGAACAAGCTTCTAAAAAGCGGGTTGAAGGCGATAACGCCCTCCAGATTGCCGGACCGGTATCGTTCCGTCTTGGTTCATCCGATCCGAGGAACGATAATGCAACCCAAGCAAGCTACCTGAGCGCCGAGTATCAGCGACTGGCGCCGGAAATCGTCGAAAAGAATCTGCGCGTTTTCAGTTTGTCCGTGAAAGATATGCAGTAAGGCGCACATCTGTTCGGGCCGAATCCAATTCTTTCGTGTGAATAGAGATTGGGATCAATTGGTCGATTATCTCAGAAACTCCCACAGAGCGCTTATCTTTACCGGCGCCGGTATTTCGACCGGCAGCGGTATCCCCGATTTCAGAGGACCTCAGGGTGTATGGACGAGGCGAAAGCCGGTTTATTATGAGGATTTCATTAATTCTGCGTCAGCTCGAATTGAATACTGGGACTACAAGTTAGAAGCCTGGCCCGCAATTTCCGCTGCGCAACCGAATCCTATACATTATGCCATCGCAAAACTTGAGAATGCCGGAAAGGTGACGGCGCTTCTTACACAGAATATCGACGGACTGCACGCGCGCGCCGGATCGCGCAGGGAAACCCTGGTCGAATTGCACGGCACAAATTTATTAGTCGAATGCCAGATGTGTGGTTGCCGCAGCGACCCGGAACCCCATTTCGAAACATTCCGTTTAAGCCGGCAACCGCCGCTGTGTCATTGTGGCGGCTTTCTGAAACCGGCGACCATCAGTTTCGGACAGCTCCTTGATCAGCAGATTCTGACTCGGGCAGACCAGGCCGCCCACAGAGCCGATCTTGTTCTTTCGCTGGGATCGACACTTTCAGTCTATCCGGCAGCCTCATTCCCGCTGGCCGCAGCCAACCGGGGTATTCCATATGTGATCGTCAATCGAGGCGCAACGGACCATGACGGTCAGAAATGTGTGTCCCTTCGGATCGAAGGCGAAATTGCGGCGATATTTCCAAGCGCCGTTGAAGCAGCACTAGCCCGAAAATCTCATCCGGCGGCTGCCGGATAAGATTTTCGGGCTATAGTTTCTCGCTATGGCAAAAATCAATTCGACCGAGCTTGATGTCTTTGGGGTTGCCCTCGGCGGGAACGTATTTGGCTGGACGGCCGATGAAGCCGAATCGTTCGCCGTTCTGGATGCATACGTTGCCGGAGGCGGAAATTTGATCGATACCGCCGACGCCTATTCGGCATGGGCGCCCGGAAATTCCGGCGGAGAATCCGAGTCCATCATCGGGCGATGGCTTCTGTCCCGCAAACAGCGTGCAGAGACGATCGTAGCGACCAAGGTAGGTAAACATCCGAAATTGGAAGGCTTGTCGGCCAAGACCATACAGAGCGCAGCAGAGGCTTCGCTAAAACGGCTTAACACAGACTACATCGACTTGTATTATGCCCATGCTGACGACGAAAAGACGCCTTTGGAGGAAACCCTGGGCGCGTTTGACTCACTGGTGCGCGCGGGAAAGGTACGATACATCGCCGCCTCCAACTACTCTGCTCCGCGGCTGGCTCAGGCTTTGGCCACTTCGGATCGGGAAGGCTATGCCAGGTTTGTTGCGCTCCAACAGCATTACAACCTAATGGAACGAGACGAGTATGAGGGCGAACTCGCCAATGTCGTCAAAAGTGAAGGGCTTTCGTCGCTACCTTACTTCGCGCTGGCAAAGGGGTTTTTGACAGGCAAATACCGGCCCGATTCAAAGGTTCAAAGCGCCAGAGAACAGGGCGCCAGAGCCTACCTGACAGCCAAAGGCTTGAGGGTTCTGGCCGCACTCGACGAGGTCGCTGCCGAACAAAACGCTGCTGTCGCTTCTGTTGCGCTTGCCTGGCTTGCGGCTCAGCCGACAGTGGTAGCGCCGATCGCAAGCGCGCGAACGGTCGACCAGGTTCCCGATATCCTTCGTTCGGCCGAGATTCATTTGACTGACGCCCAGCTACAAAAGCTCGATGAGGCGAGTCTGCATTGAAGAGGCGCGAGTTTCTGAGAGCGACTGCGGCTCTTGCCGCAACCGGCGCCGTCACACCGGCGCCTTGGACAGGTTCGGAGCAGATTTCTCAGCCCTCGCCTTCTCCAACTCCGGGACAATCCCCGTCTTCGGTACTCGGCGGATGGCTTGGAACCCGTAAGCCGTCGCGCCTTTTCGAAGACGTCCAATTTAACTATATTTTCGGTTTTTTGCTCGGCAGCGTTTATTACAAGGGAGCCGAAGCGGGCATGTGTCTGGCCATCGCCGACCAAATCGCCGACGGCGACCGGATCAGCGCCTTCCGAGCATTGGCTGCCGCAGGCGATCGCCTGTCAAACCTAGCGGCAGAAGCTGAGGCGGCCAGCAATCGGGCGAGCGCGCGCGAGTGGTACATGCAGGCCGCGAGCTACATTTTTTCCGCAACCTATTTCATCAACCTCGTGAGCGCGCCGGACGCATTTAAACTCCACTGGTTGCGTCACCAGGAGCTCTGGGAAAAAGCGGCGGCACTATTTGATCCACGCGTGGATCTGTTGCCGTTTCCCTACGAGAGGACAACTCTTCCGGGTTATTTTTTTAAAGTAGACGATTCGGGAAAACGACGGCCGCTGGTGATTGTAATCAATTGGAGTGACGGTGGAATGCCGGTCGCGTGGGCTTTTGGAATCGCCGCCGCGCTGGCGCGCGGCTATAACGCCTATACATTTTACGGACCCGGCCAGGGAACTGCGCGACTTCAGCAAAATCTTTATCCCAGAGCCGACTGGG
>Ga0210405_10006548_pt1 | contig 10371 bp, 8 predicted proteins | sample IncBWH11MmetaG_FD_155492 | JGI IMG/M metagenome (GOLD analysis project Ga0210405, IMG submission 155492) | Forest soil microbial communities from Barre Woods Harvard Forest LTER site, Petersham, Massachusetts, United States - Inc-BW-H-11-M | ecosystem: Environmental > Terrestrial > Soil >... | reverse complement strand
GGCATTGGGATTCAGCCAGACATCTTGCTTTGCCGCAGCGATCGCCACATTCCCGCCGACCTCAAAAAGAAAATCGCCCTCTTCTGCAACGTCGCCGAAGCCTGTGTCATTTCCATGGAAGATGTTGACACGATTTATGCCGTCCCGGTGGAACTCAGCCGCGAGGGCCTCGACGCGCAAATCCTGCGCCACATGAAGTTGGAAGACCGCCCCTCCGACATGCGCCCGTGGCTCGACCTCGTCTACCGCATGCACAATCCCGTCGGCGAAATTCGCATCGCTGTCGTCGGCAAATACGTCCAGCTCGAAGACGCTTACAAAAGTCTCCGCGAAGCCCTGCTCCACGGCGGCCTCGCTCACAATCACAAAACCGTTCTCGAATGGATTGAAGCCGAAGAAATTGACTCGCGCGAAACTGCCGCCGCACGCCTGCGCGGTTACGATGGCATCCTTGTTCCCGGAGGCTTTGGCAAACGCGGCATCGCCGGAATGGTCCACACCATCCAGTACGCCCGAGAGAATAAAATCCCGTTCTTCGGCATCTGCCTAGGCATGCAATGCGCCACGATCGAATACGCCCGCGACGCCGCCGGCCTAAAACAAGCCGACAGCACAGAATTCGATCCGCAAACGCCCCATCGCGTCATCTATAAATTGCGCGAACTCTTGGGCGTTGACGAAATGGGCGGCACCATGCGCCTCGGCGCATGGCCCTGCAAACTCGAACCCGGCTCCTTCGCTGCCAAAGCCTACGGCAAAACCGAAATCAGCGAACGCCACCGCCATCGCTACGAATTCAATCGCGACTACGAGAAAACTCTGACCAACGCAGGCCTCCGCATCACAGGCCGCACTCCCGACGAAAACTACGTCGAGATCATCGAAGCCCCCGAGCACCCGTGGTTCCTCGGCTGCCAATTCCATCCCGAATTCAAATCCAAGCCCCTCGAACCGCACCCGCTCTTCGCCGCTTTCATAGGCGCCGCCCTAGAGCACAAAAAAATTCTCTCGCGCCAAGCCACAGAAGCCCCACGCGTCCAAGCCGTCGGCGCATCCCCTCACGCCAACGCCTAATCCAGCCTTTGTAGGGGCACGATTCATCGTGCCCGCTGCGCAGCATGTTACCCTGAGCCTCGAAGGGCCGCGCCCCTTTTGCAGCATGCCGCCCGTTGCGCGCCTGTCGCGTCTCTCAATTCCGCATTTCGTCATTCCTGCGTGCAAGCCAACAATCGAGTCACTGGGTCAGTTTCCAGTTAGCGACTTATCAGGCCTGACCGATGTACCTGTGAATGGTCGCATCGCCTACCCTAGGCGGGAATGCAGCCTTGCGAGAGGTTTGTGATCTCCAAAAAGGCCTTGCGTGGTTATCATTTATTGTTAGAGACAAGGGTTCGCGGTTCTCATTCATGAAATCAGCTTTACTTGTTGCTGCAATCCTTTTGCCTGCGTACCACGGCTTCTGCGAGGTCGAGCCGTCTGTCTCCCAGGCATATCCAACTTCATTCTCGATGGCGACGGACGACACTGGGGGTAAACAACAAGGATTTAAGTTGCTCCGGATGTCCCATGGGAAAACTGCCGATGGCGCACCTTTTTCGCAAAACACTTTCATGGCGCCCGCGGACGTAATTATTTATTGGACTATGGTTCATTACGATTCATCTAAACATGCCCAAGACAATTTCGATGCGAAAATAAAAGATGCAATCAAGCTGGTTGAACGGAAGCAGCTTCTTGGTGCAGATGGCCACACTACAGGTCAACGCGCCGTCTTTACCTATGAGGCTAAAGACCAAAAGATCCATGGAATGGTTTTGACAGTGAGTGGTGCCGACCTCCGGATAGTCGAGTCAACCTCGCTGCAAGATGCCATCCAGCTCGATAGACTGCGCGAGAACTAAGCGACTCGCTCAGACTTCAATTCGTGCATCCCTTCCTGGGTCAACTCCTGATTAGCGCCTAACCGGAAACCGACCCGCCACGGCAATCCAGCAATTCTCCAAATCGAAGCCGCGTACGCTATCGCCGCTCCCGGTGAAAATGGCGGCGTTGACACTACCTCAGACGGCGCCCGTGAAATTCGCGAGCCGCGTCTGTATCAGCTTATACGGCAAACGGGTCCAATCGTAGACGGAACCTTGGAGATCGAATTCCTCGATCCAGGTTTTCACGCCCTTGACTTCACGTTTGATTAGAATCTTCGAGGAACGAAACTTTCGGCCACTCTGCTCAATCACAAAAGAGACGAAGAGTTGACCCAATCCAGGAGGCACCCATGAGTACCGCTGCAGGAGTTGACATGAAGTTAGAGGTAGTCGTCATCCCTGTCTCGGATGTCGACCGCGCGAAGGAGTTCTACAAGAGACCCGGCTGGCGGCTCGACGCCGACTTCTCTTTCGATAATGGCTTCCGTATTGTTCAGTTCACGCCGCCGGGCTCCGCGTGCTCCGTTCAATTCGGCACGAAGATCACGCCGGCCGCGCCCGGCTCGGCCCAGGGCCTCTACCTGATCGTCTCCGACATCGGGGCTGCCCACGACGACATCGCCGGCCGCGGTGTCGCAATCAGCGACGTCTTCCACGCCGACACGCCGGGCGCACAGTTCCAACCCGGCGCCACGAGCGGCCGCGTCAGCGGGCCAGCGCCCGATCGCTCCACCTACAGTTCCTTCGCCACATTCAGCGATCCGGACGGCAATGTCTGGCTGCTGCAGGAGGTCACCACGAGGTTACCCGGCCGCATCGACGCTGCCACCACGAACTTCGCGTCGGCGAGCGATCTGGCCAGCGCGTTTCGGCGTGCGTCCGCCGCTCACGGCGAGCACGAAAAGCGCATCGGCAAAGCTGATCCAAACTGGCCCGACTGGTACGCCGAGTACGTCGTCGCAGAGCAAACCGGGACGGAGCTTCCGACCTAATCACGTCCGAAGTTAGTCCGCTTCTAAGAAGCGACCGTGAACTTAGCCAAGTGCGCTGGGACGTGTACGTCTGTATTCAGAATCTGAACCACTTCGCCAGTCCTTCTTTCCTTCAAGTTCGGAGCCAGCCATACTAGCGGCATCGGCCATGCAACAACACTTTCGCTTCTCTAATCTCCGCGAGCTGCTCGCGAAGGCCAATGAAGAAAAGTCCGGCGATCAACTCGCGGGAATTGCCGCCTCCTCCGAGCGTGAACGGGTTGCAGCAAAGAGCGCACTGGCTGATCTGGCGCTGCTCGATCTGCTGAACAATCCTGTGGTTCCGCCGGAAGAGGACGAGGTGTCCCGGCTCATCCTCGAATCGCACGATTCCTCTGCCTTCGAACCGCTCCGCCGCATGACCGTCGGAGAATTTCGCGAGTTCATCCTCAATAGCCAAACCACGGAAGCTGACTTGAAATCTGTCAAGTGGGCTATCACACCCGAGATGGCGGCAGCCGTAACTAAGCTGATGGGCAACAAGGACTTGGTGCTCGCAGCGGCCAAAATTCGCAACGTCACGCGCTGTCGAAACACTCTCGGCGAGCGGGGAGTGCTCGGTATTCGGTTACAGCCCAACCATCCTTCCGACGACGTGGGTGGCATTTTGCTCGCGGCGTTCGACGGCCTGCTCTACGGATGCGGAGACGCCGTCATCGGCGTGAATCCCGCCACCGACTCCGTCACGGGCGTCGCGGCGATCCTCACAGCACTCGATAGCTTGATTACGGGATTCGCCATTCCCACCCAGGCGTGCTGCCTTGCGCACATCACAACTCAATTGCAATGCTTGGATCGCGGCGCGCCCATCGACCTGCTCTTTCAATCTGTCGCCGGTACCCAGGCCGCGAACACGAGTTTTGGAATTAATCTTGCCCTTCTGCGTGAGGGCCGCGAACGGGCTCTCGATCATCACCGCGCGCGTAACGTTCCTTGGGTGGGCGACAACGTGATGTATTTTGAAACCGGTCAAGGCAGCGCGCTCTCCGCCGAAGCCCATCTTGGAGTCGATCAGTTGACGCTGGAAGCGCGCGCTTACGGAGTCGCGCGCGCCTTTGATCCCTTCCTGGTCAATAGCGTCGTCGGTTTCATCGGCCCAGAATATCTGTACGACGAGCGTCAAATCATTCGGGCGGGGCTGGAAGATCACTTCATGGGTAAGTTGCTCGGACTTCCTATGGGATGTGATGTTTGCTACACAAATCACGCTGTCGCCGATCAGAACTCTGCTGATAATCTCATGCTATTGCTAGCCGCCGCCGGTTGTAACTACTTCATGGGCGTACCCGGCGCCGACGACATCATGCTCAACTACCAGTCCACTAGTTTCCACGATGCCCTCGCGGTCCGGGAGATCTTCGGCCTTCGCCCCGCCCCGGAATTTGTCCAATGGCTCGAACGCGCGGGCATCTACCGAGACGGCAAACCAATGCCGCTCAACATCGGCAATCGTCAAAAACTTTTGCGCGGGCTCGAAAGCGTCTTGCCCACGCAGGCTTGACCCGAAAACATGAGCGACGACCACAATCTTGTGCCGCCTCCCGCGTGGCCTGAAATCGTCCGGAAAATTCGGACGCGCACTCCAGCGCGCATTTTTGTGGAGCGCGGAACCTCCTATAGCACGCAGATGGAACTGGAGCTTCGTAGCGCCCGCGCCAGTGCAGTAGATGCGGTGTGGACCGAGTTCGACTTGCAGAAAGATTTCCCTCCCGATTTCGTTGCGCAGTGGGAACTATTCCAGGTTTCGAGCCAGGCCGAATCGAAATCGCAATTTCTGCTGCGCCCCGATCTTGGCCGCAAACTCAGCGCAGCCGCTAAGACTCTTGTGGCCCATCGCTGTTTCAAAGCCCCCGACATCCAGATCGTAATCGGAGACGGCCTGTCTGGAGCCGCGCTTTCAGAACAGGTCCCCGCCCTATTTCCACTTCTGCAGCAGCGTGCTCGCACAAACGGGTGGTCGGTAGGTCCGTCCTTCGTCGTGCGCTATTGCAGAGTTGGCATCATGAACGACATCGGTGACCTGCTCTCACCACGGGTCATCGTGTTGTTGATCGGCGAGCGTCCCGGCCTCGCGACTGCATCGAGTCTTTCCGCTTACATGGCGTACAACCCCGTCTCGGGACACACTGACGCGGACAGAAACCTCATTTCCAATATTCACGCTCGCGGTGTTCGCATTGAGGATGCCGCAGATCGCATTACGAATTTGGCATCGCACATGATGACGCTGAAACGAAGCGGCACAACTCTCAAGGAAGATACGGCGAGGCTGCCGTACTAAGCTGGAAGCGCGCCGCGGATCGAGACTAAGAGCGTGCATTGTGGTAATAGTTAAACTGCCGGGCAAACCACGCCACAAAGGTATTCCACCTAACAAGTGGAGCTGCGTTGGGCCCGGTACGGACACGTGGACGACCAATCTTCCTAGTCCATTCCCCACCCCTCCCGGATCAGCACAGGTGAGATTGTGCACTCACCATCCTTAGCTAGTGGCCAGGAGTAACCACAATGAGGACAGCCTTGCTAATTCTCGCGTTGCTGATTCTTCCCGCAGTGGCGGCCACACAGGTGACCGACACCGACGGCTGGAACGGCGCGAAATGGGGCATGACGGTTGCACAAGTCAAGTCATCGATCACCTATAGAATCGAGCGAGATCCCCAGTTCCGATATGCTGGAAAGCCCAGCTCCTTATTTCGAACCGCGGAACCGTTTAAGATGCTGGACGCTCCCTTCTGGGGCAGCTTCTTATTCTCGCCCGACGACAAATTGGTAAGTGTCGAATTACGGATCGACGTCCATTTTCTCGATTCCACTCGTTCACAATCTGAGCTGTTTGGTCGTTTCAAACAGTGGCTCGTGGAAAAGTACGGGAAGCCCACATTCACGGACGATAACGGCCGAACCGCAGTTTGGACGTTCCCGCTCACTTCGATCCGATTGCAGTGGACGGAATTCGGAGGCCACACCTTCATGGCCGTAACCTACAACCAAACGGACAAGAAATTGCCCGGGTGATTGGACCGGAGGCAATTGTCTTTTCGGCATTGGGCCTGATCCGCGACCTAACGATCCCACCCAGTCCACCCTCAGTACCACTGCCTAGACGCGCCACCTACGGCGGAGCAAGCGAAGGACGGAGCTTCCGGCCTAAGCGACCGCAACGTCTTCCTCTACTGGCTCACGAATACGGCGGTCTCTTCCGTTCGGCTCTACTGGGAAATTGAGCTTCCCTTCTTCGCCCCGAAGCGTGTCCCGATCCCGGCTGCCGTCAGCGCCTTTCCCGATGAGATTTATACAGCCCCGAAGTGCTTGACAGAGAAACTCTCTCCTAAACTGACTTACTACAACCGGATCCCCAAAGGCGGACGCTTCGCCGCGTGGGAACAGCCCGAACTCTCTGCGGCCGGGCTCCCTGCCTCGCTCAAATCGCTTCGCGAGGCGCACGGATCACCAGCCCCACCATCATTCCGCATGGATTCAGTTGCTCCTATTTATTTGAAGGACGAAAGAAGGTCTACATGTACACGGCTCGAATCATGGCCGTAGCCGTGCTGACCGTCGGAAGCGGTCTGGCGCTGCAGGTAGCGCGGTCGCAGCAGTCTGGAATCTGCTGTCAAAATCGAACGGCTGGCAAGATGCCAGCCGTTCGAGCTAACGCGTCGATTGTTTGGTGTTGCAGCTTTGGCCTCTAGTTAGCGGCCCGTTCACTTAGCCGGTTTGGTGGTTTTGTCGTTGTGCTTTTCGTTGTGGATCTGCTTGCTGTTTTTATTTTGCTCTTTGTTGATTTGCTTTTTCTGCTCCGCATTGAGAGCGCCGCCGTTAGCGGTGCGATCGTTGTGAACTTGCTGAGCGGTTTTGGCCTGGTTGGCATTGGTCTTGGCGGCTTCACCGGAGGTCATCTGACCGCTGCGAAGGCCGTTCGCCGTGCGCTGCTGCTGATTGGCTTCGCGGTTGTCGACGGCGTTGGGTTTGATGGTGTTGTCGTTATGTTTTTCGTTATAGATCTGTTTGCTGGCCGCGTTTTGTTCGCTATTGATCTGCTGTTTCTCCTGGCCGGTTAGCTTGCCACCGTTGGCGGCGCGATCGTCGTGGACCTGCTGGTCGATTTTCGACTGCGTGCGCTCGGCACGGGCCGCTTCACCAGAAGTCATCTGACCGCTGCGGAGGCCGTTGGCGATGCGCTGATCCTGATTGGCTTCGCGGGTGTTGGGGTTGTAGTTGCGGCCAGCGCTGCGGTCGGCGGCCGATATCGGCTGCGACTGTGAATGCTGCTGCGCCACCTGATGATAGGCGTTCATGTTGGAAGCCGCCGGAGTTCCGGGAGTTCCGTGGTTCACGGAAGCGAGCTGGGAACGGTCTTGAGCAGCGAAGTGTTCGTGCTGCATTTGGTTGGCGGTGGGCTGGAAATGCTCCTCATTGGCAGCTCTCAGCTCTGTCTCAGAGGCATGCGCCTGGATGCCAACGCCGCCGTTGAAGCTGACGTGCTCGTTGTTGACGATGGTGTTCTGCGTGACGATGGTGCGGTTCTCGTACACGTTGGTGACGTGGACGCTGCCAAAGTTCGCGACCGCGCTGTTGTAGGCAAATGCTCCACCGCGCCACTCGCCGCCGACGAAGCCTACGCCGCCGTAGCCGAAGCCGTAGTTAACTCCGCCATAGAAGCCGATGTGCGGGCCCCAGTAGCCGCCGTGCCAGCCGTAAACGCCCCCAGCGAAGCCCCAATACCCAGGGGTCCAAAGAACGCCAGCGCTAGGCGGCTGCACCCAAACGCCAGGAACCCAATAGTAGCCCGCGTCTCCGTAGGACCAGTAGCCGGGGGTCCAGAGATAGCCCGGAGCGGGGAGCGGGGGCTGCACGTATACGGGCAAAGCGGGTGGAGCAACGTGCACGGAGATACCAACGCCGACGGCGATCTGCGCGTGCGCAACCGGCACGGAGAGTATAGGAGCGATCATCGCCGCGGCAACGAGCAGCTTGCGAAATCCGGAAAGAATAGACATAGACTTCCTCCTAAAGTGGGGGTCTAACCAATAATATCGTTCTTTGTTCAAGCTACTGGGACTTCAAGGGCCTGTGTTTACAAACACGGAACTAGTGGATTTGTTGCGGGCAATAGTTCGGTTGAAAAACGAAGAAGATTTGCCAGGAAGGTGCTCGTGGACCGCGATGAATATATTTTACTTAATATCTACTTATACATAAGAGGGCCTTCAAAGAGGCAGCGACTGGCAAGTGGACCGGTAGGCGACTAAGGCTTGGTTGAGACTGGGACTGAGAGGGCAACCGCTAGCACCCGAGCTCCCCACCACACCTGTCGGTGGTAGCTCCGAACTCCTGGTGAGCCGGATAACCGGAAACTGACTCGCTCCAACAACGAGCAATTCTCCAAACCAAACCCGCGTGGATGCTATCTTCGATAACTTCGATGATCCCTGCTCACGACATTGCTCTCGGCTCGCTGCGCCTCGGAATCGGCAACCCGCTGTTTCTGATCGCCGGACCCTGCGTGATTGAAAACGAAGGTCACGCCAGAAAAATGGCGGAAAAAGTAGCCAAGATTGCCTCCGACGCCGTCGTGCCTTGCTCGCTATAGCTCGTGACTGAGCTTCCCAGAACTTCGTTTCTGGATAGCTTCCGGTTTGCCGACTATCCTCCCATTAAGAGCGTATAGTCCCATGCGCCGCCAGAGTCGAGCGAATTTCTACGTATCGACGTCCTCGAAGAGGCCTCTACCGCTCCTAATGTCCTGAGAAGTCTCAATTTCTCCCAATTCGCGCATGGGATCGTCGTCTAGTTCGTCCCGAAGTGATCTGCTACCCACTGATGCGCGTAGCTTTCCCGTCGCCGTGGGCTAGGCGCCTTCTCCAGATATTTCCTTGTAGCTTGCCAGCCTCGTGTGGTATGTAGATAGCCTACGTACTGGTAAGGAGTGGTTCTACATACCAAGCCTATGACCTCAGCCAAGGAAAAGTATCAAAGTCGCACCGAAATCCTCCAGGGTACGTTGGACATGCTCATCCTCCAGGTCCTCCACTGGGGGCCGCGCCATGGATATGCGCTCAGCAAGGTCATTCGCACAGACTCGGGTCAGATTCTCAAGGTGGATACCGGGTCCCTCTATCCAGCCCTCCACCGATTGGAACGCAAAGGTTGGATCGCCGCCGAATGGAAAGCTTCGGAACTTGGCCCACGGTTGAGAATCTATCGCCTGACGAAATCCGGGCGCAAACAGTTAGTCGCGGAACGCTCTCGCTGGGCCCAACTGACGGAAGCCATTGATGGCATTTTGAATCCGGCAAAGCAGGAGAGTGAATCATGAGATCCCTTTTCCGGTGGCGTAAGCGGCGCAATGAAGAACTCAACGAAGAAATTCAAGGTCACTTGGAACTCGCCGCGCGCGAGAACATGGAATCGGGTCTGGCGCCCAAGGATGCGCAAACTGCTGCGCGTCACGAATTCGGAAGTATCGCGCTTGCTGAGGAGGTGACGCGAGACATGTGGGGTGGGCGCTGGCTTGCAGACCTGCTGCAAGATATTCGCTTCGCCCTCCGTACGCTGCGCAAATCGCCTGGGTTCACCGCCGTCGCCGTCCTCACCCTCGCCCTCGGCGTCGGCGCCAACACCGCCATCTTCAGCTTCGTCGACGCCGTGCTCTTGCGCTCCATACCAGTGAAAGATCCGCAACAACTCGTTGTCTTCAACTGGAGTGCCCGTGCAAACCCGAAACTCCACGGCCACAGCAGCTATGGCGACTGCGCGGATCAAACTGGCATCGGCGATTGCTCCTTCTCCATCCCGTTTTACAAAACCGTTCGCGCGCAAGCTGGCGTTTTCTCCGGCATGGCCGCGTTCGCCGGTCCGCTTGACGCCGACCTTAGCGGCAACGGCGCCGCCAGCATCGTCCGCGGCCTGTACGTTTCCGGCGATTTCTTCTCCACTCTGGGCGTCAGCACTTTTATCGGCCGCCCGCTTACTCCCTCCGATGATTCACCGTCCGCGCCGCCCGCCATCGTTTTGAATTACGCTTATTGGGTCCGCGCTTTCGGAGGCGCTCCGTCCGTCGTCGGCCGGACCGTCCTCCTGGATAGCACCACCGTCACGATTGTCGGCGTCGCCGACCCGCACTTCACCAATCTCACGCCCGGCAAGCCGCTGGATTTTTTCATGCCGTTCTCTGTCGTTGATAGCGTCCGCGGTGAGTGGTGGGGTAACGAAGATCGTCTTTCCGACCCCACCGACTGGTGGGTCGTTATACTCGGGCGTCTCAAGCCCGGCGTCTCCTCCGGCCAAGCGCAGGCCGCCGCCACTACGATTTTCGGCAGCGAAACGCTTCACGGCGCGGCGCAGCTCTTCAAATCCGAAGATGCCCCCATTGTCTTTCTTCGTCCTGTGCGACCGGGCCTTGACGGAGA
>Ga0210405_10006547_pt1 | contig 10373 bp, 9 predicted proteins | sample IncBWH11MmetaG_FD_155492 | JGI IMG/M metagenome (GOLD analysis project Ga0210405, IMG submission 155492) | Forest soil microbial communities from Barre Woods Harvard Forest LTER site, Petersham, Massachusetts, United States - Inc-BW-H-11-M | ecosystem: Environmental > Terrestrial > Soil >... | reverse complement strand
ATTTGTATTTGCGGCCGGGGCATGAAGCCGTGCGCAAGCTTGGCGGTCTGCACAAATTCATGTCGTGGCCGCGAGCGATTCTTACCGACTCCGGCGGCTTCCAAGTGTTCAGTCTCTCGGAGCTGCGCAAAGTTTCGGATGAGGGCGTGCGGTTCCGTTCGCACCTAGACGGTTCGGAGCACATGCTCACGCCGGAAAAGGCGGCGGAGATTCAGCTGGCGCTCGGCTCGGACATCGCGATGGTGCTGGATGAGTGCATCGAAACGCCAGCGCCGCGAGACAAGGCCGAAGCTGCGGTAGGGCGTACGACGAAATGGGCTGGGCGAGCGCGAACGTATTCTCTGGAACAAGCCAGCCGCATCGGCGACCTTTCGCAATGGCAATTCGGCATCGTGCAAGGCGCGACTTTTGCTGATTTGCGGCGAGCGAGCGCGCAGCAACTTCTGGAATTAGATTTCCCAGGATATGCCGTCGGGGGGCTTGCCGTCGGCGAACCACACTCATTGACCTGTGAAATGACCGGCGAAGTCACCGCGGTCCTGCCGCGCGATCGGCCGCGCTACTTAATGGGTGTTGGAAAGCCGGAACAAATCGCCGACTACGTCGCGCTGGGCATCGACATGATGGACTGCGTGCTGCCAACGCGCGCGGCGCGCCACGCGTGCCTCTACACCAGCGAAGGCCGCGTGCTCATCAAGAACGCGCGCTACGCCATGGACCAGCGGCCGCCCGATCCGAGCTGCTCCTGCTCCGTTTGCCGGCGCTACACGCGCGCGTATCTTCGTCATCTTTTCGCTGCCGGGGAACTCACCGCGGCGATTCTGGCCACCCACCACAATGTCCACTTTTACCTTGACTTAATGCGGCAAATCCGCGAGGCTATCGAGTTTGGGAACCTAGCGAATTTCTCATCTGAGATGCATGCACGCTATGCTGTAGGCCCGGCCTGAACGTTGGACCGGAATAGCGTCCGAGATTCTTCAAGAGCGGCCCGGTTTGCACCGAGGCTGACCTGCGCGGCAACACGAGCAGAGAATCCGGCGGGCTGTGAAAGCGGGGCAGCTAAACCCGCCGGGCTGATTCCGTCCCCAGAGGTATTGGGCTGGCCCGTAATAAGTGAAAGGAACGATGCACTTCTTGACGACCATGGCAGCGATTTTCTTCCAGGCTTCGGGACCAGCGAGCCTGCTCGGCAATCCTCTAGTAATGATGGTCGTAGTGATGGCCATCTTCTACGTAATGCTCATTCTGCCGCAACAGCGGCAACGCAAAAAAATGCAGGCGATGATCGCCGCGCTCAAATCCGGCGACAAAGTGGTCACCAACAGCGGTATCTACGGCACCATCAATGGCATTGACGGCGACACAGTGATCCTCAAGATCGCCGATCAGGTAAAAATACGCATCGCGCGCTCGGCGATTGCGCAGGTGGAGGCATCGGAAGATGCGAAATAACCCCGCCAGCGGCCAGGGCGCGCGCTCAACTCTCTGACCATGAACCCCAATCTGAAGTGGAAAATCGTTTTCATCGTTCTCGTCGTTTTCGGCTGCATCTACGGCCTCGTGGGACTGCCCACGTTTCCCACGTCCGTGACGCAGTTGAAAGATAATTTCTCTCATCAAATCAAGCTCGGTCTCGATCTGCAGGGTGGCACGCACCTCGTCCTGCAAGTGCAAGTGCAGGAAGCCGTCGCGCAAGAGACCGACCAGATGGTCGAGCGCATCACGACATGGCTGCGCAGCAAAAACATTCGCTACGATGAAGTGCGCCGCGTGGACGACACGCACATTCTGGTGCGCGGCGTGGATCCCGCGCGGCTTTCGGAATTTCGCGACTACGTGAACGCGCAATTCGCTAATTTTTGGGACATGGCCCCGGCGGCTGGTGATCCTTCCGGTTACACACTTACACTGCGCGGCGCTGCCATCGCGCAGATTCAAGAAACGACCATGACGCAGACGCTTGAAACCATCGAGCGGCGCATCAATGCTCTTGGTCTGACTGAGCCCACGATTCAGCTTCGCGGCGGCCAAAACAGCAATGAAATTCTGGTGCAACTCCCTGGTGAAGGCGATCCCTCGCGTGCGAAGGCGGTGATTCAAGCCGGCGGCCAGCTGGAGTTGAAACTAGTGGAAGATCCCGTTGTCTATAGTTCGGAAGTTGAGGCGCTTAGCAAACACGGCGGACTTTTGCCCGCTGGCACGGAACTTGTGCCCGGTCGTCCTGATACGCGCACGGCTGCGGGGGCTCCGCCAGCTGGCGAAGGGTGGTACATCTTGACCCGCGCGGCCGTAGTCACGGGCCGCGATCTCCGCAGCGCCACGGAGAATCGCAACTCCAACAATCCTGGCCAATGGGTGGTGGACTTTACACTTTCCGCCGATGCGGCCCGCCGTTTTGGCCCCTTCACGCAGCAGAATCTTGGGCGGCAGATGGCTATCGTGCTCGAACATCGAGTCTATTCCGCTCCGACCATCAATGGACGTATCGATGATTCGGGCCTGATCGAAGGCAATTTCAGCCAGGATTCCGCGCACGACCTGGCGTTGGTGCTGCGCGCTGGGGCGCTCCCGGCATCGATTAAGTATCTCGAGGAGCGCACCGTTGGTCCATCCCTCGGAGCGGATTCCATTCGCCATGGGGTGCAAGCTTCCGTTCTGAGCTTACTCGTCGTGATGATTTTCATGCTGTTCTACTACCGGCTTTCAGGCGGCAACGCGGTTCTCGCGCTTATCCTGAATTTGGTGATCCTGCTTGCAGCGCTGGCTTTCTTTGGCGCTGTCCTGACCCTGCCCGGCATCGCTGGTGTGATCCTGACCATCGGCATGGGTGTCGATTCCAACGTCCTTGTCTTTGAGCGTATTCGCGAGGAATTGCGCAACGGCAAGTCTCCGGCTTCAGCAGTTCAGGCGGGTTTCGACAAAGCCTTCCTGACCATTATCGATACGCACGTTACGACCGTGGTGTCTGCTTTCTTTCTGTTTCTGTTCGGGACGGGGCCGATTAAGGGGTTTGCCATCACCCTGACGATCGGTTTGATCGCCAATGTGTTCACGGCTATCTACATATCCAAGACGATTTTTCAGTATCACCTGGCCAAGATGGACCGCCAGAGCGAATTGAGCATTTAGGCCGTACTAGGACGCATAGGGCCAAAGACTTGTTGAAGCGAAACGATAGAGTGATAGCAATTTCCGGCAGTCTCCCCCAAGGTGGGTAGGGAGGCAGTGGGAACTATTCCACCCAAGGTGGAGTCTAAAGAAGGGAAGTAAAAGCCGCATGATCGAGTTATTCAAAGAGCCCAACATCGACTGGATGGGCAAAGCCAAGTATTTCTATGCGCTTAGCGGCATTTTGCTCATTGCCGGCTGGACTTCCATCTTTCTGCACGGCGGCCTTCGCTACAGCATCGATTTCAAAGGCGGCACAAACGTGGACGTGCGGTTCGCCCAGCCTCCGAATATCGACAAGATCCGCGCGGGCTTAACGGCGCAAGGCCTGGGCAATAGTGAAATACAGACCGTCAGTGACATCGCCACCCCGAATTCCAATGAAGTGCTGATTTTCGTCGAGCAGAAGAACCAGGGCGACGAAGCCGGTGACGCCAGTAAGACTCAGGTCATCAGTGCGCTGAATGCGATCTACGGATCTAACAATTCCTCCAAGCCCGATTTCAATTCCGCCAGCCTTCCCTCCCTGACCACTTTCCTGACACAACGCGATCCGTTGCTGCTCTCGACCAACGCCGGCGACCGCTATCAGCAGCTTGCAAAAAAGATTCTTGATTATCGCGACAAGAACAGCAATGGCGTACTCACGAATTTCGACGAACTCTCGAAGACCGATGGCGTTACGCCCGGGGTTCTTTCCGCGGTGAAGGATGGCTACGCTTTAGGCCCCTTTGCGATTCGCGGTGTGGAGATTGTCGGCCCCAAGGTCGGGGCCGAGCTTCGACGCCAGGCAATCATTGTTACCCTCTATGCTTTAGGGGGCATGCTGGTATATATTGCCTTCCGATTCGAGTTGGTCTACGGGGCAGCCGCGGTCCTTGCGGTGTTTCACGACGTTTTGATCACGCTGGGCTTTTTTTCGCTGCTACATTTCGAGATTTCGCTGACAGTTATCGCGGCGCTTCTCACATTGGTTGGATATTCGATGAACGATACTATCGTCATCTTCGATCGCATCCGGGAGAACAACCGCTTGCTGCGCCGGGAGCCTTTTCCGGACGTCGTGAACAAATCCATCAACCAGACTCTTTCCCGAACGATACTAACTAGTGGATTGACCTTCCTCACCGTGCTCGTCCTGTTCCTGATGGGCGGCCAGGTGCTTCGTGCATTCTCCTTTGCTCTGGTGGTGGGGATTGTGGTAGGAACGTACTCCAGTTTTGGTATTGCTGCACCGCTTGTGGTCGCCTGGAATCGTTGGCGCGGCCAGCAAGGCGTCGCAGTTGGCACCGGACCCGCAGCCGGAAACAAAACCCGCGGAAGCGAAGGCGTCACGGGACGTCTTGCTCCTTCGGGGAGGAGGTAGGATTTATGTTTGAAGATATGGTGCTTTCAGGCGATACGAAGCGGACGAACAAGCCATGGACGGTCGTGCTGTCGATGGTTGTGCAAGCCGTTCTCGTTGGCATCCTGATCCTCATTCCGCTGATCTACACAGAAGCGCTGCCGAAGACGATGATGGCGACCATGCTTACTGCTCCGCCGCCTCCGCCACCGCCTCCGCCACCGCCACCTCCTGCCGCGGTTGTACACATCAAGCCGCAAGTCCATTTGATGGACGCGGGCAAACTGGTGCAGCCGAAAGCTATTCCGAAAGATGTAAAGATTATTAAGGAAGATGCGCCCGAGATGGATGCCGGCGTACAAGGCGGCGTTCCGGGAGGCGTGCCTGGCGGTTCGATGGGCGGCGTGATTGGCGGCGTCATCGGCGGCATGGGCGGAGCTCCTCCGCCGCCGAGGCCGACGCAGACGCGCATCAAGCAGGGCGGCCAAGTGCAGGCTGCCATGATTATCAACAGAGTCCAGCCTGTGTATCCTCCGCTGGCTCGGCAGACGCGCATCTCCGGCACCGTGCGCCTGCACGCGATTATCGGCAAGGATGGCTCGGTGCAGCAACTCGAAGTCATATCCGGGCATCCACTGCTGGTACAATCCGCGCTCGATGCGGTGCGGCAGTGGCGCTATCGGCCGACGCTCCTGAATAGCGAGCCGGTCGAAGTCGACACCACGATCGACGTGATTTTCTCTCTGAACCAGTAAGCGGTCTGGCGTGCCGGTCGTGGGACAGGCGCGCTGGTCCGGGCGGCAAAGCTTGGCAAACTCTCGCGTTGGCCCCGGGAGACCCGGGGCCATCAGAACTAAGGAGCAAAACGAATGGTAGCGACCCTGTTTGTGAACGCGGCCCTGTTCTTGCAATCCCAGGCTACTTCCTGGGATCTGCGGAGCATGTGGTCTTCAATGAGCACCCTTCCCAGGATCGTTGTTGCGATCCTTTTCATTCTCTCGATTTATTCTTTCGGCGTAATGATTGACCGCGCCCTGATGTACAGCGCGGCCCGTAAGCAGTCGCGGGTTTTCGTACAGCAGGTTGCCGGCGCTCTCAAGGAAGGCAAGTTGGACGAAGCGATTGCCATTGCCGAGAGGAACAAGAAGAGCCATATCGCCAAAGTCGTGGCGACGGGCCTTTCCGAATTCCAATCCGCTTCGCAGCAAGTCACCGATGCGGACGTAATTGAAGCGGCCAAGCGCGGCCTCGAGCGCTCCGTCGCCATCGTTCACGCGGAAATGAAGCGCGGTCTTTCGGCGCTGGCTACCATCGGCTCGACGGCTCCGTTCGTCGGACTGTTTGGCACCGTCGTCGGCATCTTGAACGCGTTTAAGGGAATTGAAACGAGTAAAGCGACCGGTCTGTCGGCAGTCGCCGGCGGTATCGCGGAAGCTCTCGTCACCACGGCTCTCGGTCTTCTCGTCGCCGTCCCTGCCGTGTGGGCCTACAACTACTTCACAAACAAAGTCGAAGCCTTCGACGTCGAGATGGACAACTCCTCGATGGAGTTGATCAACTACTTCATCTTGCGTCGCGGCGCAAAGAAATAAGGTAACCCTATGGGATATAAGCCAAAAGTCGGTGCGCAGATGGCGGCGCCGAACGTCATCCCGATGGCGGATATCATGCTCGTTCTGCTGATCATCTTCATGGTGGTCACGCCGATGTTGCAGAAGAGCCTGCCGGTGGATATGGCCAGGGTCAATAATGCGAAGGAAATGCAGGACGCCGATAAGGATGACGCGATTATCGTAGCGGTGACTCGAGATGGGACGATCTATCTGAAGAATACAAAGATCACCAAGGATGATATCACCGGGCAGGTTAAGGATATGCTGTCCGCCCGTCTCGACAAAACTGTTTACGTGAAGAGCGACGCCCGGGCCAAGTATGGGGACGTTGTGGCGGTTGTGGACGAGATCCGCTCCGCTGGCGTTGACCAACTTGGTCTTTTGACGGAACAGAATCAAGAACGCAGAACACCGCCTCCGCCTCCAAATGCAGCAGCTGCTCCATCGGCTGACTGAAGCCGCTGGAGAGATGTTCGGCTGAGGTGTGTGAAGTGTTTGCACCATTCGTTTGCTGAGTCAGAAAGGCCGCGCCAGATCCCACATGGCGCGGCTTAATGGCCTGCAAAGCTCGCGAAACGCAGGCTGACAGGAGATTCGCAATGGGAATGTCTGTTGGAGATAACAAGGGCGGTGCGATGGCGGAAATGAATGTCGTTCCGCTGATTGATATTTTGCTGGTGCTGCTCATCATTTTCATGGTCATCACTCCGCTCACCCCTCACGGGCTCGATGCGCTTGTGCCTCAACCCAATCCGAATCAAAAGCAGGATATTGAGCTGGAGAACAAGACCGTGGTGGTCCAGGTGCTTACGAATAACAAGCTGAAGATCAACAATGAAGACACGACCTGGGATGGCCTCGGTCCGCGTCTGGAAACGATCTTCAAAGAGCGCGCTGAGAAAATTGCTTTCGTCAAGGGCGACAACGATGTACTGTTCATGGAAGTTGCCCGCGCGATTGACATCATGCGGGGCGCGGGAATCGACAGAGTCGGCTTGATCACGGCCAAGCTCGAGGCCGGGCAGTAAGCAGCAAAGATTTCATTTTCACATCGGCCGCGTTTCGGCCGGCGCAGGGTGTGGGAGTCCTCCTCGCGGGGCAATTTGCTTCATGCGAGGTGACTCATGGGAATCTCACTTGGCGGTGAAAAGCACGGAACAATGGCGGAAATGAACGTCGTTCCGCTGATTGATATTCTGCTGGTGCTTCTGGTCATCTTTATGATAATCCGTCCCCAGACGCAATTTGGTCTGCCGGCGGATTTGCCCCAGCCAGCGGAATCCACGACGAAAACGCCGCCAGAAGCGATCGTTGTACAAGTTTTTGGCGATGGCACGCTGCGTATCAACCAGGACCCGGTGCAGTGGCAGGATCTCCAGGGACGGCTTGAGGAAATTTTCAAGATGCGGGTAAGCCGCGTTGCTTTTGTGCGCGGAGACAGCACTATCGAGTTTGGTGTTATCGCCCGGGCCATTGACGTGATGCGCGGCTCGGGAATCACGACGGTGGGCCTGATGACGCCGGAACTCGAAAACGCGCGCTAAATAGTGTAGATTGGCCCCTCGCAGGGCGGATCTGAATCCTAGCAGGGATGGATGCTTCGATGACTTATGCATCAGTTCGTAATGCTCGCCGGACCGCTTCTCTGGCAGCGCTGTTGATCCTCACGGTTGGCGTTTCGGGCTGCAATAAGCTCAAGGCCCGCGACCTTTTGAACAAAGGTGTAAACGCCTTCAAGGCCGGCCAGTCGGACGCCGCCATCGAGGACTTCAAGCACGCCACGGAACTCGATCCCAGTTTGATGATGGCCCGCGTTTACCTGGCCACTGCCTACGCGAGCTTGTATATTCCTGGCGCGCCTTCCGCGGAAAATAAGGCCCGCGGCGACCAGGCCATCAAGGAATTCAAGGACATCCTGGAAATCGATCCCAACAACCTGACCGCCATTGACGGCATCGGCTCCTTGCTCTTCCAGATGGCAGGCACGCCGCCGGTTGACGAGAAAGGCTTCGAGGAATCGAAGACCTTCCATCAGCGCCATATCCAGATCAAACCGGATGATCCGGAACCCTACTACTGGATCGGCGTGATTGATTGGACGCTGGCATGGCGCGGGAACGCAGCAATGCGCCTGGAGTACAACAAGAACAACATCAAGAAGCAGGTGCACGATGACCAGCCACTGCCCCCTGCCGTCCGTACGGAGTACGCCACCAAATATGGTCCTCTGGTGGATGAAGGCATTGCCGACCTGCAAAAAGCTATCACGCTGAAGCCTGACTATGACGACGCCATGGCGTACCTTGGTCTCCTCTACCGCCGTAAGGCGGACATGGTGGAGAGCGCGGATGAACGCGCCGCTCTCGAAAAGCAAGCGGATGACCTCCTCGAAAAGATCAAGGAGATCAAGCAGAAACGCCTTGACCAGCAGCAGCAGATGCCCTGAGCGGGCCTGCTGAATCTATCGTAGTAAATCGATTTTCTAACGAAAGGACGCCTGTGATGGCGTCCTTTTCTTTTCATTGCTTTGTCCGCTCCGCAGGGCCACTCCGTGCGGCCCACGGCTCGCGTGCTGCCCGTTTCAGGCGTATACTTGAATATGCCGTCTCCCAGTAATGTTCCTTTGAGCTTCCAGCGCGACCGCGCTGTCCGGCAGCTCGAAGCGCGCTTCGAAGAACTCCTCGAAAAACTCCGCAAAAACCGTCCCTCCGAAGACCCTTGGGTCGTCCGCCGTGCTTACGAAATTGCTTCGGAGCGTCATCGCGACCAGTTCCGCAGTTCCGGCGATCCCTATCTTTCCCATCTCCTCGAAGTGGCCCACATCCTTGCGGATATGCGCATGGACGCCACCACGCTCACCGCCGCCCTTCTTCACGACGCCATCGAGGACACCGAATATCCAGTCGCCCGCATTGAGGAACGCTTCGGACCGGACGTCGCCCGCCTCGTCGAGGGCGTGACCAAAATCAGCCGCATCAACATGACCGCTCCAGAAACGCGGCAGGCGGAGAACGTTCGCAAAATGCTGCTCGCCATGGTCAACGACGTTCGCGTCGTTATGGTCAAGCTGGCCGACCGGCTGCACAACATGCGCACGCTCGAATACCTGGCGCATGAGAAGCAGCAGCGCATTTCGCGCGAAACGCTGGACATCTACGCGCCGATTGCTCACCGCCTGGGCATGAGCGTCATCCGCGGAGAACTCGAGGACCTGTCCTTCCGTTTTCTCGAGCCCGAGGCTTTTCTCGCTCTGCAGAAAGAAGTGACGGAGAAGAGTCCCGTCTACCAAAGGTTTTTGGAGGAAGTCCAGGGCACCATTCGCACGAAGCTCGTCGAAAGCAGCATTCCCGCGGAACTCGAAGCGCGCGTCAAGGGGCTATACTCGCTGCACGGTAAAATCCTGCGGCAGCAGAGCAGCCTCGAGCAGGTGTATGACTTACTGGCCGTGCGTGTGATCACGGATTCGGAGCGAAGCTGTTACGCCGCTCTGGGAGTGATGCATCACATTTGGCGGCCTGTCCCTGGCCGCTTCAAAGATTACATCGCCATGCCCCGCCCCAACTTGTATCAATCTCTGCATACCACTGTGCTGCATGGCGGCCAGCCATTCGAGGTGCAGATACGCACGCAGGAAATGCATCGCATCGCGGAAGAGGGCGTCGCCGCCCACTGGAAATACAAGGGCGGCAAACCTGCTTCCGGAGATGACGACCAGCGCATCGCCTGGATGCGGCAGCTCATCGAATGGTCGCAAGAGCTGCAGGAACCTGGAGAATTTCTTTCCACGCTGAAGGTGGATTTGGCGCCCGTCGAGGTTTACGCGTTCACTCCCAAGGGACGCGTTCTGGAGCTGCCCCGTGGCGCGACTCCTGTCGACTTCGCCTATTCCGTACATACCGAAGTCGGCCATCAATGCGTGGGCGCAAAGGTGAACGGTCAAATGGTTTCGCTGCGGCACGAAATTGTTAGCGGCGACGTGGTTGAAATTCTCACCAACAAAGGTCACACGCCGAGCCGGGACTGGCTCAGCTTCGTCAAGTCCTCGCACGCGCGCAGCAAAATCCGCCAGTGGATCAACCTTCACGAGCGCGAAGAAGCCACGGACATGGGAAAGAAGCTGCTGGAGAAGGAGTCTCGCCACTTCGGCCGCGGCTTGAAGAAAATCCCCGAAGCGGATTGGAACAAACTCATCGCCGACTACGGCCTCTCGAAACTCGAAGACCTTTACGCCGCGGTCGGTTTTG
>Ga0210405_10006544_pt1 | contig 10377 bp, 9 predicted proteins | sample IncBWH11MmetaG_FD_155492 | JGI IMG/M metagenome (GOLD analysis project Ga0210405, IMG submission 155492) | Forest soil microbial communities from Barre Woods Harvard Forest LTER site, Petersham, Massachusetts, United States - Inc-BW-H-11-M | ecosystem: Environmental > Terrestrial > Soil >... | reverse complement strand
ACAGTCGACTTTCCCCACTGCCGTGTGCAGTTCACAATCCCCCCCCGGCCGCCCCGCAATACCATTTCCTGCTTTTCATCCGGATCGAACCCCAACCTCTCGCGCACGAATGCAATGATGTCGACGGTCTCCTCAACCTCAGTAACCTTGCCGTCCCCGATAAATGGATCCCTGAACCTGTCGCCAAATTTTTCCACCCTGAACTCATCTCCCTACCCCACTTATACCATCCGATGTCTACCTGAAAACAATTAACTGATTGAAAACAAACAAGCAATCAGTTGTGACCGGCTTCCCGGCCAACCGGCGTTTTTCGATCGTCAGTTGCACGCCAATGCAATATCAGCAACTTAGCGACAGAAAATGACCGCGTTGCGATGCCGGTCCGAAGACCGCCGCCGCCCGATCACGGCTTTACCCGATACTTAATTCTGATTGTTTTCAATGACATCCATCCGGCGCTCTCTTGCTATTCGCAATCTGGCCAGTACACTCAAAGTAGGAGTAGTAATATGCCTTCAGAACTGAAGTCCGAAACGTCCCGCATCAACGGCGCCAAATCTCACGGCCCCAAAACCCCCGAGGGGAAGGAAGCTTCATCCCACAATTCCCTCAAACACGGTTTCACCTCGGCCAAAACTTTCATCCTCCACTGCGAGAGTGCCGAGGAATACCAGGAGTTCCTGGCCGAGCACATCGCCATTCATCAACCCGTCACTGCCCCTGAAAAAGAATTAGTCGATCAGATGGCGATAGCCCGCTGGCGCATTCGCCGCTTCGTGGCCGCTGAAACCGACCTCCTCGATACCGAAATGGTCCGCAACCGCGACAAGGTCAACAAGGAATTCGCCCCTGCCGATTCCGCCGTTCACCTCGCCATGGCCATCCGTTCTCTCGCCGACGAGTCTCGCGTCCTGTCCCTGATGTCCCGTTACGAATCCCGTCTCCAGCGTGTCCATGACAAGGCCTACGCCGCTCTCCGCGAATTGCAGTCCAATCGGCCCGACCACAGCCCAAGCGTCAGCGCGGGGGCCGACCATGTCGAAGACAAAAAATCGCCAAACGAACCCACCGCTCCCCCGGAAGCTTCGCCAAATATTCACTTGTGCACCCCCATGCACACCCCCGTGGGGCAGGTCCCCGACCTGCCCGGTGGAATTTCGGAGGATCGTGAAGGATAATTTCCCGCCGAACCAGATCGCGTCACGATCGCAATCAGGAGAGCCCCGCCATTTTCCTTCCGTGTTCATCGGTGTCCATCGGTGGCTAAACAATTGCTTCACCCGGACCCATGCGAAGCTAAAATCAATGAAACTTTCGACCTCCCCACATCATCCTCTTCGAATATCCGTTTCCCGCTTGATGCAAAAATACCGATGGTCCCTACTCTGGCTCGCGTGCTGTCACAGCCTGGCCCAGCAGCCGGCTCCAGCCCCAGCCATCCCCGGCCTGAGCGCGCCTCCCACGCAGACGCAGTCACAGCCAGCCCCCGCCGGCATCTCCATCCGCCCAGGCGATCCGTTCCAAGGCAGCCTCCCCACTGGCCGCGCGACCCCCGACGTCCTTCCGCTCTCTCTTGACGACGCAATCGCCCGCGCATTGAAATACAACCTCGGCGTCATCACCGGCGACCAGAATGTCAGACTGAGCCGCGCCGCGCGCCTGCACGCGTTAAGTCAGCTCTTGCCGAACCTGACCGCCAGCATCTCCGAAACCAGGGAGCAAGTGAACCTGGCCGCCTTCGGCTTCTCCGGCTTTCCCGGCATCCCCAACGTCGTCGGACCGTTCAATGTTTTCGATGCCCGCGCATATCTGTCGCAATCCGCCCTCGATTTCTCCGCCATCAACAATCACCGCGCATCCGCCGAAAACGTGCGTGCCGCCGAATTCGCCTTTCGCGATGCCCAGGACACCGTCGTGTTCGCGGCCGCCAGCCTGTATCTGCGAGCCATCGCCGGCGCCTCGCGGATTACCGAAGCGCAAGCGCAAGTCGATACCTCGCAGGCTTTGTACACCCTCGCTGTCGACCAGCGCAAGGCCGGTGTAGTCCCCGCCATCGATGCCCTGCGCGCGCAGGTCGAGCTGCAATCCCAGCAGCAGCGCTTGATCTTCTATCGAAATGAATTTGAAAAGCAGAAACTCAATCTGGCCCGCGCCATCGGGCTGCCCTTGGGCCAACAATTCAGCCTCACTGACTTGGCGCCGTACTTGGCCGTGCAGGCCTTGACGCTGGATGAGGCGCTCGATCGCGCTTATAAGACCCGCGCCGATTACCAGAGCGCCCAAGCCCTCGTGCGCGCCGCCGAGCGCAGCCGTGACGCAGCCCGGTCGCAGCGTCTGCCCGCCGTGGATGTCAACGCCAGCTACGGCGATATCGGCTCGGCCGTCACCCAGTCGCACGGAACATTCAGCCTGGCCGCGGCCGTGCGCATCCCTATTTATCAGGGCGGCCGAATCCGCGCCGATGTCGAACAGGCCGACGCGCAGTTGCAACAGCGCCGCTCGGAAGCCGAAGACCTGCGTGGCAGGATTGATAATGATGTCCGTACCGCCTTCCTCGATTTGAGGTCGGCTGAAGAGCAGCTTCGCCTGGCGCAAAGCTCCATCCAACTGGCCAAGCAGCAGCTCCAGCAGTCTCAGGACCGCTTCGGCGCCGGAGTCACCAACAACATTGAAGTAGTGCAAGCTCAGGAGTCGGTAGTGGCCAGCAACGATAATTTTATATCCAGTCTTTATTCCTACAACTTGGCGAAAGCTTCTCTCGCGCGGGCGTTGGGCCTTACCCCCGACGCGTTCAAGCGCTTTATCGAAGGAGCGAAGTGATGGCGGAGACGGTGAAAGAACCGCAAGAGCGCAGGGAAGTGGCGCCAGAGCCGGTGGAAGAGCCGCAGAAGCGCCGGTGGCTATGGCCCGTCGCCGGATTTGTTCTGGTTGTAGCCGCCGTCGCCGGCTATATTGTTTTCGAGAAACTCTCCGCCAGGGAAGCCGCCGACGACGCTCAGATCGATGCCCACATCAGTCCCATCAGCCCGAGAGTCGGCGGAACCGTCACAGCCGTATATGTGAACGACAATCAGGACGTGGCTGCCGGAACGGTGCTGTTTCAGATCGATCCTACCGATTACAAAGTCGCTGTGGAACAGGCAGCGGGCGAGCTGGCCGACGCCCAGTCCGCCGCTCAAGCCGCCCGCTCGAGCATTCCGGTGACGTCGATTGGAGCCGGCAGCAATATCTCCACAGCCGCCGCCGGTGTTCGCGAAGCCAGCGCCGGTGTTTCGGTAGCGCAGAAAGCCGTTGCCGCGGCGCAAGCCAGAGTGAAGTCCGCGCAAGCTCGTCTGCAGGAAGCTGAAGCCAATTCCACTAAAGCCGCCAAGGATCTGGAAAGATATCGGCAACTGGTAGCCAAGGAGGAGATTTCACGCCAGCAGTTTGACGCCGCCGTGGCCGCAGCCGAAGCTGCTCAAGCCACCGTGGAATCGAACCGGGCTTCGGTAGCCGAAGCCGAGCAGGACGTCGCCACTGCGGAAAGCCAGGTGCAGCAGGCTCGCGCCCAAGTGGCCCGTGCCGAGGCGGCCGTTGGAGCGGCCTCGAGCGCGCCCCAACAAGTCGCCGTAACTCGCGCGCAGGCCGGATCGGCGCTGGCCCGCGTTCAGCAGAAGCAAGCCGAGCTGCAGCAGGCGCAGCTCAATCTGCAATACACCACCGTCAAGGCGCCCGTCGCCGGAGTAGTCGGAAATAAAAATGTGCAGGTCGGCCAGATGGCGCAAGCCGGCCAGCAGATGTTGGCCATCATTTCGCTCGACGATGTGTGGGTCACGGTGAATTTCAAAGAGAGCCAGTTGAAGAATATCCGCGTGGGCCAGCGCGCCACCATCTCTGTGGACGCCTATGGCGGACGCGAATACCGCGGCCACCTCGACACCATCGCGCCCGCCACCGGCTCCCGCTTCAGCCTTCTTCCGCCCGAAAACGCCACCGGCAATTACGTCAAGGTTGTCCAGCGTGTGCCTGTGAAGATCGTGTTGGACGAGCCCAACACCGGCCACTTGCTGCGCCCAGGCATGTCGGTAATCGCCAAGGTCTGGGTGAAATGACCGAAACCCAGGCATGGACTCCGCGCGTCAACCCGTGGATCATCGCCCTCACTGTAACGCTGGCTACGTTCATGGAAGTGCTGGATACCAGCATCGCCAACGTGGCGCTGCCCCACATCGCCGGAGGCCTTTCAGCCGGCGAGGATGAAGCTACCTGGGTCCTTACTTCCTACCTGGTCTCAAACGCTATTGTCCTTCCGCTCAGCGGATGGCTTTCCAATGTGTTCGGCCGCAAGCGATTCTATATGACCTGCGTGGCCGTGTTCACTGTCAGTTCCTTCCTGTGTGGCCTCGCGCCCAATCTCAGTTTCTTGATCTTCCTTCGGATACTCCAAGGCATGGGTGGCGGCGGCCTGCAGCCGAGCGAGCAAGCCATCCTGGCCGACACTTTCCCGCCGGCTAAGCGCGGCATGGCCTTCGCCTTCTACGGATTCGCTGTCGTGGCTGCGCCCGCCATCGGCCCTACCTTGGGCGGCTGGATTACCGACAACTACACCTGGCGCTGGATCTTCTTGATCAACGTGCCGATCGGCATTCTTTCTCTATTCTTAACTTCGCGCCTGGTGGAAGATCCTCCCTATTTGCGGGGTAGGAGTCGCGCCGGCATCAAAATCGATTACGTCGGATTCGCACTGCTGGTTGTTGGCCTGGGATTGCTCCAGGTAGTGATGGATAAAGGACAGCGCCAAGACTGGTTCGAATCGAATTTCATCGTCATCTCCACCATCGTCTCACTGACCTGTCTGATCGCTGTCGTCATCTGGGAGCTGCGGCAAAAAGACCCAATAGTGGATTTCGGACTGCTCCGGGAAAGAAACTTCGGCACTGCCAGCTTCATGATGTTCATGCTCGGCCTGGTGTTATTTGGCAGCACCGTTCTGCTGCCGCAGCTCATGCAGACTCTGCTCGGCTATTCCGCCAAGGATGCGGGCATGGCGATTTCGCCCGGAGGATTCGTCATCATGGCCTGCATGCCTCTAGTCGGCTACCTGGTTTCGCGAATGGATGCCCGCCTCCTGATCGCCTTCGGCTTGGCGGTGACGTCCTGGGCGCTTTATCACATGTCCAACTTCAGTTTGAATATGAACTTCGGTACGCTCGCTTATGCTCGCGTATACCAGGCTATGGGGATTGCGTTTTTGTTTGTGCCCATCAACACCGTCGCCTACGCCTTCATGCCCCCCAACAAGAGCAATGCTGTCTCGGCGCTGATTAACCTGGGCCGCAACGTCGGCGGCAGCGTAGGAATTTCGTTCGTGACTTTTCTGCTCGCGCGGCGCACCCAAGTGCATCAGAGCATGATGATCGGCAACCTCAACCCATACAACGATCATTTTCGCCAGGCGTTGCAAGGCACGACGCACGCCTTTGCAGCAGCCGGATCGAGCCCGAGCACCGCGTCCGCTCAAGCCTATGCCCAGCTATACGGCGTGGTGCAGCGGCAATCGGCGATGTTGGCTTATATTGACTGCTTTTCGATTCTGGCCATTATTTTCGGGGCTCTGATTCCCTTTGTGTTTATCATGAAGAAGGTCCAGCCACACAAGGGCGCGCCCCCGGCGCACTAAAGCTTATGAGTGAAAAAGAATCCACCATTCAAGTAGCCGGAATCTCCGGAAGCCTGCGAGCCGGAAGTTACACGCGACGAGCAGTCGAGTCTGCCCTGCAAGGCGCCGCTGAGAGTGGCGCTGAGACCCGGCTGATCGATCTGAACGATTACAACCTGGCTTTCCGCGTTGGCAAGGATGAAGCCGGCGACACTTCGGGCGTCTCCCGCCTCCGGGAGCAGATCAAGCAAGCGGACGGAATAATCTTGGGCACACCCGAATATCACGGCAGCCTGAGCGGCGTCCTGAAGAATGCTCTGGACCTGATGGGCTTCGACGAATTCGAAGGCAAGATGATCGGCCTGGTAGGCGTCTCCGGTGGTCACATGGGCGCATTCGATGCCCTGAATACGCTGCGTAATATCGGCAGAGCGCTCCACGCCTGGGTCATTCCAGAGCAGGCGTCTGTTCCCGAAGCGTGGAAGGTTTTTACAGAGGATGGCAAACTCGCCGATCCGCAATTGGAAAAGCGACTGAAAGAAGTTGGCCGGCAAGTAGCTCGCTTCGCGCGTCTCCACAAGTGCGAAAACGCATTGGACTTCGTGCGCGACTGGCAAAAAGCGCAGCCAAACCCCGGAGCCTGAATGCCATTGTGGAATATGCTTTAGCTTGTTCGAAAAGGACCAGTCACATGAACAGACGACATTTCATCGCTTCCCTAGCCGCCACCCAATTCCTACGCCCGGCCGCCGCCCAAAAGCCCCCATACACCCAACTTCCCGAGCTCACCGCGCACGGTGAGCTTGTGATCGAGCGCCCCCTTCCCGGCCGGCCGCACACCGGCAAAGCCCTCGCAGCGATTCAGCCGCACTCTGACGACATCCCCATCTTCGCCGCCGGCACCGTCGCCAAGCTGATCGACGAGGGCTACACCGGCTACCTCATCCGCATCACCAACGACGACATGGCCGGCCCCGGCACCATCGGAAACACCGTCCTCGCCAATGAGAAAGATAACGACGAAGTAGGCCGCGCCCTCGGCGTTCGAAAGATCTTCAACCTGAATTACGGCAACCACATGATGGACGCCATCTCACGCTCCGAGCTCCGTTCCCGTCTGATCTTCCTGTTCCGCCTCCTCCGTATCGACACAGTTATCTGTTACGATCCCTGGGGCCATTACGAGGAGAATCCCGATCATTACGTGACCGCCGACTGTGTCGAAGCCGCCTGTTGGATGGCCGCCGGCGACAAAGATTTCACCGAACACTTCGCCGCCGGTTTGAGACCCCACGCCGTAACCGAGAAATATTACTTCGCGCGATTTCAGCAGCGAGTCAATCGCGTAGTCGATATCGGCCCCACGTTTGAGAAGAAAGTCGATGTCCTGCTGATGAACAAAGCGCAAGGTCCCGCGGGCGAAGCAGGAGCAAAGCTAAGAGCCGATCTCGCCGCCCGCAAACAGCGCCTGCCCTTGCTGGGCTCGAACGATGAAACGGCGAACCGCGAGTATATCAAGCGATTCGTCCTCAAACGCGACGTCGCCCTAGGCGCACAATATGGCCTTTCCTCCGCCGAGCAGTTCCACTATATCGGCCCGGAGCCATCCGAGCTGGATGGCTATGTGAAGCAGAACGCCGTGCCGCTATGATCAAGGCCGCATCAACCGCAGATGTACGCGAGCGACGTCTCCCATATAGTGATCGATCCTGTGCTCGTTCGCGATCGCAATATGCTCCCGCGCTCCCTTCGCGTCGCCAGCCGCCTCATCGTAAAGCCCGATGTACAAGTGAGCATAAAATAACCGCTCCGACAAAGCCTCGGCTGTCGGATGTCCAGCGCGTGCCGCAGCCAGTACGTCGTCGACGGTCGCCTTCCCTTTGTACAAGGCGTAGATTTCCATCATGGGGACGCGGCTGTCATGCTCGATCGGCAGAATCGAAGCCCTGGCCCGCGCGACCGTACCCGCACGCGCCATGCACAGGTAACGCCAGGCTGCGTTCTCGACGTCATTACCATTTACAGTCTGATGCAATTCGAACTGTTTTCTGCCCTCGTCATAGCGGCCGGCATAGTAGAGCGAAATCCCGCGCTGCCAATGGTAGGGCGCTTGCGCCGGATCGAGTTGAATAGCGCGATCGAAATCGTCCAGCGACTGCTGGATATGCCCCATCTTGAAATGCTCCGCGCCGCGGCGATTGTATCCTTCGGCGTCGATAGGGTCCTGCGACAGCAACAGGGCTGTAACGAAAAGTCCGGCGAATACGCCTCTAAATAACACGGTGTTTATTGTACAGTAACGAAGCGCCGCATCCCACCAAAAATGTCGCCGAGGTCCCAATGAGCACATACCAGGTGAAAGCGATATGAGTGAACTGATGTACGCACAGCATCAGAATAAGCCCGGCCATCATGCCCGTCATGGCCGCCGGTTCCCGAACCGAGCGCGTAAGCAGCCCGAGCAGGAACACTCCCAGCAGCGAGCCGTACAGAATGGATGCGATCGTCAGCCCGGCTTCCAGGACCGAACCCCAATGGCGCGCCACCAGTCCAACCAGAAACAGAATCGCGCCCCAGCCTACCGTCGCCCAGCGCGCCAGTTTCAAGAAGTGCAATTCCGACACTGGAGGATCGCGCCGGCTCACGAGCGGCTTGTAAAAATCCATGATCGTGGTGGACGATAGCGCATTGAGCGCCGCGCTCAAATTGGACATTCCCGCAGCCAGAATGGCGGCTATCACCAGCCCGGCGATTCCCACCGGAAGGCTGTGCCAGATGAAGTCCGGATAGATGCGATCCATGGTCCCGGGCGCCGTCAGGTGGGCTTCGGAATGATGCACGAACAGCATCGCTCCTATCAGTAGAAACAACGTGAATTGAAAAAGGATAACAACCCAACTGCCGAACAGCGCGGCGCGGCTCTGTCCTATCGTCCTGGCAGCCAGCAGCCGCTGCACCATCAGTTGCTCGGTGCCGTGGCTTGCGGTACTAAGGAAGCATCCGCCGATTAGCCCGCTCCAGAAGGTGTAATTGCGCGCAAAAAATTCCGATGTCGGCGAGAACCGGAAATCGAAAACCTGAAACTTGTGCGCCGCGCCTACCACCTCCGAAACGTGCGCCCACCCTCCGGGAACCTGGCCAAGGATGACGAAGAAGCTGAGAATCGCACCGCCTACATAGAGGCACATCTGCACCACGTCGGTCCAGATAACCGCCGTTAATCCGCCTTCGAATGTGTAGAACAAAGTGAGACAGACGATAACGAAGATGGAGACCACTTCCCCGGTGCCCAACACGATGGAGATGATGATGGATATGGCGAAAACGCGAACTCCTTCAGCCAATGTCCGAAGCAGCAGAAACGTGCCCGCCGTGAGCCTGCGGATGCGCTCTCCGAAGCGCCGCCGCATCAGCTCATAGGCCGTGTACATCTCACCGCGGAAATACTGGGGAAGAAACAGCGTGGAGATTAACACCCGCCCCAGCAAGTATCCGAACACTACTTGCAAAAAGGAGAAGTTGCCGCCGAACGATAGCGCCGGCGTGCCAATCACGGTCAACGTGCTGGTTTCCGCCGACACGATGGAAAGGCCAATCGCCCACCACGGCGCCGAGTGTCCGCCCAGAAAATAATCTTTAAGTGTTCTCTGGGAACCGCGGAACCGGGCGCCGAACCACGTGATCGCAATCAGGTACGCTACGATCACTGCCAAGTCGAAATAACGCAAGCGCCCAGCTATGCCGTCTTGCTCAAGGGCCGTCCGGTAACAGCGCTAACGCCTTTGCGCTTCGCTATCGCCCACCGCTTCTTAGCAGCGATAGAAAGCTTCTTCCTACCTTCCGCCGAGAGGCCCCGCCGTTTAGTCTCCTGCGCCTTAACCGGCGGCTTCTTAGGAGCTACCGTGGACGACTGCACGCTGACAGCTTCCATTGCTCGAACGACAGATGCCTTTGCCGAGTCGAGTAGCTCTCGCACGCTGTCCACGCCCTTGGCGTACTGGTCAATAACATTCGATAATAACGTCTCTACCTTACCTAATCGCTTTACGGCCTTCTTCGCTTTCATTAGTGAAACTCCTAGTGTTCTGTTATACCACTTCTCCATTAGAAGTGTTACGTGAGGGTTACAAGCCTCCCAGTTGCCGATGACGCTCAACTTTGGCGCCCTCAATTGAGCCACTCGATGGCGATCTTCTCCTTGGTCAGGTGCTAGGCTGGCAATATGCGCACGGAAAACAAACCCATGTTGGTCGCAATGCTGCGTGAGCACAATAGCCTTAACAGACTCCGTTTCGTCGTCGTCGAATTCATCTCTGTGACGGTTCCCTCATCGTCTTGGTCTCCGTTCTGATGCCATTTCTGCTCGCGGCTCTACTGTACCTGCAGAGGATCGGCCGTTCGGCTACCAAACCGGTATAATCTCCGGCTCTGATGGTATTATTCCAATCGGTTGTACTTCTTTAAGACTTCGCGAAGACGGTCATGAGGCAGCGCGAAGACTTTGTGCCCATTGACACCAGTCATCGTTTCCGCCCCGACCATCGCATTGACAATGGCCTCCTCCGTCGCTTGAACCGCTGCTTCGAAGACCGGATTCAGCTCGTCATTAGGCAGCATGCTGACGGTGACAGCCCCTTTTGCTCCCGCCGCATGGGCGTTGGCGGTGGAGAACGCGATGAAGATATCGCCCGACCCGTTGCCGGACGTGGACCCTGTCCGAGCCAGCCCCATCGTAG
>Ga0210405_10006543_pt1 | contig 10377 bp, 10 predicted proteins | sample IncBWH11MmetaG_FD_155492 | JGI IMG/M metagenome (GOLD analysis project Ga0210405, IMG submission 155492) | Forest soil microbial communities from Barre Woods Harvard Forest LTER site, Petersham, Massachusetts, United States - Inc-BW-H-11-M | ecosystem: Environmental > Terrestrial > Soil >... | reverse complement strand
CTGGATGGATCCCGGTGTTTCACCTCTTACAGCTCTTGCTGAAAATATTGCTCCAGGCCGAAGGCGAACCGTCGGACAACTCTCGCCTGGCCAGCAGTTTTTTCAGCGGCGGGGCCTGGCTGCTTCTGGTCACGCAGTTGTTTCCCCATCAGCTTGGCCCTGGCGAGAGTGGTGCCTCTGGGCCGGATGGATTTGTGTGGGTCTTGCGACATTCATGTTCGTTCGCAGGAAGATACGGAATTGCCAGGGGAAGGGAACGAAGCGACGTTCCTCGATGCTATCGAGGTAATCGCGGGATGTTTTGACTAGAGTACAGGCGGAAGCTATACTCCGCGGAAGACAGTTGCGCGGCGGGAGAACAGGGGCCTATGGGCATACTGGACCAGCGGTTCGAAAAGAATTTCATGATTACGTCGGTAGACTACGTGTTCAACTGGGCGCGGAAGAGCGCCATCTGGCCGTTGACGTTTGGGCTGGCTTGCTGCGCGATTGAGATGATTGCTTCGACGACCTCGCGGTTCGATATGGCGCGGTTTGGCGCGGAAGTGTTCCGGCCGTCGCCGCGGCAAGCGGATTTGATGATCGTGGCGGGGACGGTGACGCTGAAGATGGGGCCGGTGCTGAAGCGCGTGTGGGAGCAGATGCCGGATCCGAAGTGGTGCATCTCGATGGGAGCGTGCTCGAGCGTGGGCGGGCCGTTCAATGCGTATTCGGTTTTGCAGGGCGTGGACAAAATCGTACCGGTAGATGTGTACGTTGTGGGATGCCCGCCGCGGCCGGAAGGGCTATTTTTTGCGCTGCTGAAGCTGCAGGACAAGATTGATCAGATGACGCTGGCGAAGCGGCCGACGGAAGTGCGGTTGAAGGCGGACATGGTGGATGAGTTCAAGCAGGGAGTGATGGTGGCGCAGAGTCCGGCACCGAGGTAGGAATTGGAAAAGGGAAAATAGAAACTCGAAATTAGAACAGGGAACGGCCGGACTTAACACAGAGATCGCAGCGATCAGAGCACAAAGAACACGGAGCAGCGGGAGGAGAGACTCAGCAATGGCGATGGCTCGGACGGCGAAGACGAATGAGATTACTCCCGGGACGATCCGGGAGTTCCAGGTAGAGGGCAAGGCGATTGCCGTGGCGAATGTGGGGGGCAAGTTCTATGCCATCAACAATACATGCCTGCACCGGGGCGGGCCGCTGGGGCAGGGGGTTTTGGAGGGGAATATTGTGACTTGCCCGTGGCATGGGTGGCAGTACAACGTGACTACCGGCAAAGTGAGCCAGAACCCGACGGTTGGGGTGGATTGTTACGCGATGGAGATAAGGGGAGAAGACATTTTTGTTGACGTTGGATAGGCGCACGGTAAACTATTGAAAATAATGTAGATATGTAGATTTAAACGAAATATTGTCAGTTGAGTTCCTAGACCTTTCCCACCTCGAGTATCAGCTAAACCTCATATTTTGTTTCGCTTTTTGGATGCCAGCGTGTATATTGCTGCCGACTCCAAGAATCGATGTCCACTCCGACTGCGCAACGCCACTACTGGATCTTCACCGCCGACCCTCACCACTATCACTGGGACACACTCTTCGTTAAGGGCAAGGAGATGTGGCATGGTGCCGCGTCGAAACCCGACGCGATCCGCGCCCTGAAGCAGGTGCGCAAGGGCGACCGCGTGCTGTGCTATCACTCCGCGCCGGAACGGACGCTGTATTCCATCGCGGAGATTACGCGCGATCCCTATCCCGATCCGCACGACCGCAAAGAGAAAAATCTGGTTGCGGACTTGCGGGCGTTCGAAAAGCTTCCGCGGCAGGTCACGCTCGCGGAACTCCGCGCCAATCCTGCGCTGAAGAAAATGAAATTGTTGAAGAACGTGCGTTTGATCGTCACCATGATCAGCGACACGGAATACCAGGAAATTCTGCGCATGGCTGGGATCATCGCGACGCCGGGCATCCCGCTGCCATAAAGGAAGGGGGGTTGGAAATGAGCGCCGTGGGCCGCTCCGGTGTTATCGCCATTTGTGTTTTCGCATTCATGACTATTTTTCCGCAAAATCCGCGCGGGGACGCGATGCTCGAAGGGGTTCCGTCCGGAAAAACGCGGGTGGTGGACCTGACTTACGCCATCAGCGACAAGCTGGTGCCTTGGCCGGGTGATGAGAAATTTTTCGAAGCTAAAGTGAACGCCACGATTGAGAAGAACGGCTACTTCACGCGAAGCTTCTGGATGCTGGAACATTACGGAACGCACATGGATGCACCGGCGCATTTTCCGCCGGGAAAGATAACGATAGACCAGATTCCCGCAAAGAAATTGATGGGCCCGGCGGTGGTGCTGGATGTGCGCGCGGAAAGCGCGAAAGATGCGGATTATCAGGTTCCGGCCGGGTTTGTGGAAGCGTGGGAGAAGAAGCACGGACGGATTCCGGAGGGAGCTATCGTGCTGCTTCGAACGGGCTGGTCTTCGCGCTGGCCGGATGTGAAACGCTACCGCAACCAGGATGCGCAAGGCAAAATGCATTTTCCAGGCTTTTCGACGGAAGCTGCAAAATTATTGATCGAAAGAAAAGTGAGCGGCTTAGGATGCGACACGCTGAGCATTGATTTCGGGGCCTCGGGTGATTTCGCGGTGCATCATTTGACGCTGGGAACGGGCTTATATCACCTGGAAAACCTGGCGGACCTGAGCGAGCTGCCGGAGACTGGCGCATTTCTGATCGTGGCGCCGATCAAGCTGGAGGGTGGCTCGGGTGGACCGGTGCGGGTCTTCGCGCTCCTGCCTTAGATTGCGAGATTGCGCAATTTTTGCAAACATTTTTCGTGGTTCATCCGTCTTACTGGGATGGTTCTGTGCCGTGGTGGGTACACGCAGATGGTGGGGCGCTGAAGAGCGGTTGTGCCGCGGGAACTCGGGTCAATTCTAGCTAACGATTTCATCTTGTTTATCTTGTTTTATGGAGGAAGCATGCGCTTTCGAATGGCGATCCTGATGGGTGTCTTGCTGGGCCTTGCGGGCGTTACCAGCGCGGCACAAGAAACGCTGCTGCTGGCGCATTCGCCGACGGTGAGCCGGACGCAAGTGGTTTTTGCCTATGGCGGGTACCTCTGGAGCGTGCCGCGCGAGGGCGGAGATGCACGGCAACTGACTACGGGCGGACATGAGGGGCTGCCGGTATTTTCTCCGGACGGCAAGTGGATTGCCTTCACCGCGCAGTACGACGGGAACGCGGATGTGTTCGTGATGCCGGCGGAGGGCGGCGAACCGCGGCGGCTGACGTGGCATCCAGCGCCGGATATTGCGGTGGGATGGACGCCGGACGGCAAGCGCGTGCTGTTCCATTCGCCGCGCGATTCCTATGCGGACTTCGACCGTTTGTACACCGTTCCCGCGGAAGGCGGCCCGGCGGAAGTTCTGCCGATGTGGCGCGGAGAAGAGGCTTGGTTTTCTCCCGACGCGGCGCGTATTGCGTACGTGCCGAACGAAATCTGGCAGACGTCGTGGAAGCGGTATCGCGGCGGACAGACCACGCCAATTTATATTGTGCGGCTGAGCGACCTGGCATTGGAAAAAGTGCCGCGGGAGAATTCGAACGACGCCCATCCGGTGTGGTTTGGCGACACAGTCTATTTTCTTTCGGACCGTAACGGGCCGGTGAGCCTATTCGCCTATGACACGAAATCGAAAGCGGTGAAGCAGGCCGTCGAAAACAAGGCATTGGATTTCAAGTCGTTGTCCGCCGGGCCGGACACGCTGGTCTATGAACAATTCGGCGGGATTTATCTATTTGATCCGGCGAGCGGGCAATCGAAGAAGGTGAACATTCGAATTGCAGGGGATCTGCCAGCGACGCGGCCGCACTACGAAAAGGTTGGCGACAAGATACAGAATGCGGGGATTTCGCCAACCGGGGCGCGCGCGGTCTTCGAAGCGCGCGGCGAGATTTTCACAGTGCCGGGAGAAAAGGGCGACGTTCGAAACCTGACGCGGACAGCGGGTGTGGCGGAGCGTGATCCGGCATGGTCTCCAGACGGAAAATCGATCGCCTATTTTTCGGATGAATCCGGCGAATACGCGCTGCACATCAGCGATCAAGCGGGTTCCGGTACGGTGAAGAAAATCAATCTGAGCAATCCACCATCGTATTTCTACGGCCCGGTGTGGTCCCCGGACAGCAAGAAAATCGCCTACACGGACAAACGGCTCAACTTGTGGTACGTGGACGTGGAGAAGGGCACGCCGGTGAAAGTGACGACAGATCGCTACGATGATCCGAGCTCTGCTTTCAATGAGGCGTGGTCGCCGGACAGCAAATGGCTGACGTTTGCAAAGCTTCTGGAAAATCATCAGCGCGCCATTTTTGTGTATTCGCTGGAAACCGCGAAGGCTTCGCAGATCACGGATGGGATCAGCGATGCGCGCTATCCGGTGTTCGACAAAGGCGGAAAATATCTGTTTTTTGCGGTCAGCACGGACGTGGGGCTTTCGGCGGGATGGCTCGATCTTTCGAGCTACCAGCATCCGGTGCTGCGCAATGCTTATGCGGCGGTGCTGAAGAAGGGAGATGCTTCGCCGGTCGAGCCGCAAAGCGACGAGGAGAAAGCGGCGGAGGAGAAGAAGGATTCCGCCAGCGGTGACAAGGGCAAAGAGGCAGACAAGAGCAAAGATGTTGATAAAGGCAAAGAAGCCGAGAAGGGGAAGAAAGACGAGAAGAAAGACGAGGCCGTTAAAGTCACCATTGACCTGGATGGAATTGGTCAGCGGATCGTGGCGCTACCGATCAAGCCTGCGAATTATGTAGGCCTGGATGCCGGAAAGGCGGGAACGCTGTTCCTTTCCGAAGTCGTGGACGTTCCTCGTTTTGGCGAACCGACGCCCGCGAGTGTTTCGAAATTTGATCTCACCACGCGCAAGACCGAACCGTTCGTCGGCGGGATCAATGGTTTCGTGGTTTCTGCGAACGGCGAAAAGGTGTTGTATCGCCAAGGGCCAGGATGGTTCATTACCGGAACTGCCGTAGTGGTAAAGCCGGGCGACGGCGCCTTGAAGATCGACGGGATGGAGGTTTACTCCGAGCCTCGCGCGGAATGGAATCAGATGTACCACGAAGTCTGGCGCATCGAACGCGATTTCCTTTACGACCCGAATCATCATGGGCTGAACATCCAGGCGATGGAGAAGAAATACGCGCCGTACCTGAAGGGCCTTGGAGGGCGCGCGGATCTGAACTATCTCTTCGATGAAATGCTGGGAGAGGTCACCATTGGCCACATGTTTATTGGAGGCGGCGACATTCCTCAGGCGAAGAGGGTGCGAGGGGGGTTGCTAGGAGCGGACTACAAAATTGAAAATGGCCGCTATCGGTTCGCACGCATCTACAACGGCGAGAATTGGAATCCGGATCTGCTCGCGCCGCTGACGCAGCCGGGCGTGGACGTGAAGGCAGGTGAGTATCTGCTGGAAGTCGATGGGCGCGAAGTTCGCCCGCCGGCGGAGGTCTTCAGTTTTTTCGAGAACACGGCCGGCAAGCAGATCAAAATTAAAGTGGGACCGAACGCGGACGGCAAAGAGGCGCGAGTGGTAACGGTGGTTCCGTTGCCGAGCGAATTTCCGCTGCGCAATCGTGCTTGGGAAGAAGACAGCCGTAGGAAGGTGGATGAGCTGAGCGGAGGCAAGCTTGCCTACGTCCATGTTCCGGATACGAACGTAGGCGGATACCTCAATTTCAACCGCTTTTATTTTGCGCAAGTGGGCAAGCAGGGCGCGGTGATTGATGAACGGTACAATCACGGCGGCGAAGTGGCGGACTATATCATTGACATGCTGAAGCGGCCGCTGCGGAATTGCGCGATCTCGCGGGAGGGCGAAGCGTTCTGTTCGCCGCTATCGCAAATCTACGGGCCGAAGACGATGGTCATCAACGAAATGTCTGGGTCCGGGGGAGACGCGCTGCCGTGGATGTTCAAGCAGGACAAGATCGGCCCGCTGGTTGGCACGCGCACCTGGGGCGGGCTGGTGGGGATTTACGGCTATCCGGTGTTGCTTGACGGCGGATTCGTGACGGCGCCACGCGTGGCGATTTATGGGTTGAAGGGCGAGTGGGAAGTGGAGAACCACGGAATTGCGCCCGACATTGAAGTGGAAAACGATCCGGCATCCGTCGCGGCGGGACACGACCGGCAGCTCGAAAAGGCGGTGGAAGTCACCATGGATGCGTTGAAGAAGAATCCCGTGGTGATCCCGGATCATCCGCCGTATCCGAATTATCAGAAAGAGTAGCAAGGCGCGATCCATGTTGCAGGGCGCAGCGATGCTGCGCCCCTGCAACATTGAGGTTGTTCCAGTAGCTTTCCGTTTTTTTTCGAAACTCTCGCAAAGAACTCGGTCAACTCCTGGAGGTCGCCTCATTGCGCTAAGAGCGTTGAGTTCAAGTGTATGTTACTTTGGGAAGTCGGCCCTCCTATGCCGGAACTCCCTGAAGTCGAAACGGTAGCGCGCGGATTGCGGCGAGCGATTCTCGGGCGGCGGATTGTCTCCGTGGCGCTCGGGAAGACGGATTTCATTGACGATCCCGTGGCGCTGGAGGAGCACTTGCCGGGGCGGCAGATCGAGGCCGTCGAGCGCTATGGAAAATTCATGTTGCTGCGGCTTTCCGCGGCAGCGGCTGCAGGGCGAATTCCTTCGAATGGCGATGCGGCGACGGCGTCGCTGCTGGTGCATCTGGGAATGACCGGGCAGATCGCGTCAAGCCCTGCGGAGAAACCCCGTGAGAAGCACACGCATGTTTGCCTTCTGCTCGATGATGGCCGCGAGCTGCGTTACGTGGATGCGCGGCGCTTTGGGCGCATCGCCTATCTGACGGAAGTACCTCTCGCAGAAGAACTGCTGGGATTCGGGGCCGATCCGCTGGAAGTGAGCAGTGAGGAATTCGCAAGCCGGATTCGAGTACGTCGCGCGCGGATCAAGGCGCTGCTGCTGGACCAGGCCGTGCTCCGGGGCGTGGGCAATATCTACGCCGACGAGAGCCTATGGCGAGCGAAGATTCATCCAGCGCGGCTGGGAGCGAATTTGAGCAAGGAACAGGCCGGGACGCTGAGGCGCGTGCTGCAAGAAATTCTGCAAAAAGCGATTGTGATGCGCGGGTCGTCGATTTCCGATTTTCTTGATGCGGAGGGCGAGCCGGGGGAGTATCAGCGGCACCATCGGGCGTATGGGCGCGAAGGCAACGGGTGTTATCGGTGCAAGACTACGATCCGGCGCGGAATTGTGGCGGGGCGAAGCAGTTATTATTGCCCGAAATGCCAGCCGGCGCCGCGTGGATTTGCGGTGTTGCCATTGCCGAGAGCAAAACGAAAGAGAGATAACTAGGTTAGCGGCATGCGCGCAGTTCTCCAGAGAGTGAGCAGGGCGCGAGTGACGGCGGAAGGACGCGTCACGGGCGAGATTGGCGCGGGGATGATGATTCTGCTCGGAGTGGGGCGCGAAGATAATTCAGTTGTGGCGGCAACGCTTGCGGAGAAGTGCGCGAACCTGCGCATTTTTGAGGACCACCAGGAAAAGATGAACCGGTCGCTGCTGGATGTGAAGGGCAGCGCGCTGGTGGTCTCGCAATTCACACTTTATGGCGATGCGCGCGGGCAAAGGCGGCCGAGCTTCATCGCGGCAGCTCCGCCGGAACTGGCGAAGGCGCTGTACGAAGAGTTTTGCGCCGCGCTTCGCACGCTCGGTGTTACCGTGGCGACGGGAATTTTTCAAACCATGATGTCCGTGGAGTTGGTCAATGAAGGACCTGTCACGATCCTCCTCGACTCCGACAAAGCGTTTTAGCCAAAGCCACTCTCGAATGACCGTGCCACGGTGGGCGAAAGCGGCTGTATTGCGCGAACTAAAAGGGCTTGCTGACCCGAAAGTGCGCGCGAAGATGGGCTACTTTGGCGTGAACGTCCCGAAGGCGCATGGGATCTCCGCTCCTGTGTTGCACAAATTCGCGAAGCACATCGGAAAAGATCATCGGCTCGCGCAACAGCTTTGGAGTACTGGCAACCACGAAGCGCGGATTCTCGCCACTTTGATCGGCGAAGCAGACAAAGTCACTGCCGCGGAGATGGAACGCTGGGTGCGCGATTTCGATTCGTGGGATGTTGTTGATACGGCTTGTTGCTATCTCTACGCACATACCAGGTTCGCCTGGAAAAAGGCGGTGGCCTGGAGCCGGCGCGACGCGGAGTTTGAAAAGCGAGCCGCATTCTCTCTGGTGGCCTACTTGAGTTACAAGGACGGGGAAGCTTCTGACGCGCGCTTTGCGCAATTCTTAAAGGTAATTGAGCGGGAAGCGTACGATGAGCGAAACTTCGTAAGAAAAGCGGTCAACTGGTCTTTGCGGAATATTGGAAAACGAAACATCCGGCTGAACCGGGAAGCAATTCGCGCGGCGGAGAGAATCAGGAAGCAGGATTCACGAGCGGCGCGCTGGATCGCGGCGGATGCACTGCGCGAACTGAGAAGCGACGCCATACAAGCGCGGCTTCGGCGGAAGGCGGTTTGGTGCACATGGCAAACGCAAACAAGAATGGACTGAAGATCCGGCGCGCGAAGAGCGGCGATGCGCCGCAGCTTGCAGAGCTCAGCGGACAGCTCGGGTATCCGGCAACGGAGGCCCAGATCCGCGAGCGATTGCGAGGAATCAAGCCTGCTTCAGATCACGCCGTGCTTGTTGCGGAATCCCCAACAAATGGGGTGATCGGCTGGCTGCACGTGAGCAAGCAGCCGCTTCTGGAAATGGAGATTCGCGGCGAAGTGAACACACTCGTTGTGGCGGAAGGGCAGAGAAGCCTCGGCGCGGGCGCCAGGTTACTGGCCGCCGCAGAAGCTTGGGCCCGCAAACATGGCTGCAAGGGCATGTCGGTGCGTTCGAACGTGATCCGCGAGCGCGCGCACAGATTCTACGAACGAAACGGTTATGAGCACTACAAGACGCAGAAGTCTTTTCGCAAACCGCTATAGATCCAGCAATTTCACCTGTCTAGTTACTCTCAAGCGTCCCGTCGCTTCGCTGCCCGGATGACGATATATATCGTAGTGCGATATACTTCTGGAATGCCAAAGGAGATCACTTCGGCGGAGTACACCGCGCTCGCGGAACTTCGCTACCTCATCCGCAAGTTTGTCGGTGAGGGGGACGCCGTTGCCCGCGCCGCAGGCCTGGAGCCGCAGCAATACTTGTTACTGCTCGCGGTCCGTGGCCTTGCCGAAGGCGAAGAAGCCACCATCCGCACGCTCGCCGATAGGCTGGCATTGAAGCATCACAGCGCTGTCGAACTGGTCGATCGGCTGGAGCTGCATGGATACGTCCGCCGAACTCGCAGCCGCGACGATCGGAGGCGCGTTCTGGTTTCCCTGCTCCCGCGTGGAGAAAAACTGCTCGAACAAGTTGCGAGGCACCGTATCAGCGAGCTTCGCTCAAGTGGCGTTGCCTTTGTGAATGCCATCAGCGCGTTGCTGGAGCATGGCCGCTCACTGAAAGGCGGGAAGCGTTCGAGGAGCGTTTCCAGGAATAGCGCGACGAGCCATCGTGAGTGACCAGCGCGACATGGACTTGAAGGAAACAGAAGAGACAACCAGCCACACCTGGTGGAATGTCCCGGCACAGAAGTGGACTGCGTTCCTCCGCGATCGCGAAGAGCAAGTGTTCCTGGTACTGACGCTGCTGATCGGGGCGTTGGTGGGCTTGAGCGTCGTTGCCTTCATTCTTGTCACAGAGCGGTTCGGGGCCAGGCTGTATCCCCCGGGCGGAGCGGCCTGGCGAAGATTGCTTGTTCCTGTGGTCGGATCATTGGCAGCCGGCTACCTGCTCTATCGCTTTTTTCCGGACGCGCGCGGCAGCGGAGTTCCGCAGACGAAAGCGGCGCTCTATGCCCGCGGCGGGCGAATCACATTTCGAACCGTCTTCGGAAAATTTCTCTGTACCTCTGCGACATTGGCTAGTGGTCTGCCGCTGGGACGCGAGGGGCCGGCTGTCCAGGTGGGAGCTGGCATTGCGTCTGTGCTGGGCAGAAGGCTGGGTTTGCGGCCGGACAAGGTGAAGGCGCTCATCCCCGTCGGGGCCGCAGCAGCGATCGCCGCTGCGTTCAATACTCCTTTGGCTGCCGTTTTGTTCGCGCTGGAAGAGGTAGTCGGAGACATGCACGCACCCGTGCTCGGTTCGGTTGTGCTGGCTTCAGCAACCTCCTGGGCGATGCTGCGTCTGCTGCTGGGAAACGATCCGCTCTTTCAGGTGCCGCAATATCAATTGGTCCATCCGGGAGAGTTGGGGATTTACGCGGTGCTTGGAGTTGCCGGCGGCTTCGTCTCGGTGGCGTTCACGAAACTCCTGC
>Ga0210405_10006542_pt1 | contig 10378 bp, 10 predicted proteins | sample IncBWH11MmetaG_FD_155492 | JGI IMG/M metagenome (GOLD analysis project Ga0210405, IMG submission 155492) | Forest soil microbial communities from Barre Woods Harvard Forest LTER site, Petersham, Massachusetts, United States - Inc-BW-H-11-M | ecosystem: Environmental > Terrestrial > Soil >... | reverse complement strand
CTCCTCCCGGGTAGCGCGTGCCGTTGTGTGGCCTGGCTGTTTTCGCTCGCCGTCTGGGTGCAGTACCTCAGCGAGGCAGGCGCGTGCGTCGCAGAGGTTCCTGCGGACCGCCTCCTTGGTTTTGCCTAGTGTCTCGGCGATCTCGTCGCGGTGGAGGCCTCGCGCAATGCACTCCATGACCTCGCGCTGCGCTGGGGGCAGGATGCTTAGTACGTCTGCGACCCATTCGTCGTCTTCCAATGCGGTCAGTCGGCTGTCTTCGGTGCCTTCCTGGTGCGAGACATGGCCGCGGTCGACCAGCCGCTGGGCTACCCGGCGGGATCCGCGTGTCTTGTCCTTGATGAAGTTGTGAACCACAGCCCGGCGTGCGTAGGCGAGCGGCTTGTCGCCTACCGGCCAGGCCGGGAGCATCTCCGCCAGGGTCTTGGCGGCCGCGTCCTCGGCTTCTTCTGGCGTTGCCCCCGCAGTCATCGCGGTCCGTACCAGTTCGGGGAACGAGGCGCGGAAGAACTGCTCGAACCCGGCGGGCGCGGGGGCCGGGCATCAGCCGCGGGGAAGGCAGCGACGGCCTGCGCCGCGGCTTGCTGTGGCTCTACCAACGAGGCGCCCTCCGATCGGTCCAGGCCAGCGATTGCTTCACGGTAGTCGTATAGGTAAGTCCGGGAACCGGCCCGAGCGTGAGGGACCCTGACGAGATTTTTCTGGCGGGTCCCTCACCTGGGCTTCCGGCCGGGTGGGCTACCACTGGGAGATGAGCACCATGGCGGCGAGCGCGATCGCCACGACCGTGGCGATGACGGTGATCAGGACCGAGTGCGTGCCCACGTAGACGCCGCCGACGCCGGCCAGGACGCCGTTGACGAGGGTCAGGAGAGTCCCGGCGCCTGGGCTGTACGTTCGGCGGAGCGCCGGGCCGAGGGCGGCGGATGGGTTACTCCCGGGCAGGCAGGTCGGAGGGTACGTGGTAGGCGGTCATGACGATCCCGCCCGTCAGGAGCAGGAGTGAGACGACCTCGCCGGCGATGCCCAGGGGACCGCCGCGCAATCGCACCGCGAGCCAGCCGATGCCGAGGGCGATGGAGATGATCGGATCGGCGGCGCTGATGATCGCCTGGACCGGCGCTAGCAAGGTGCCCTGCTGGTAGGCGTTCTGGTTGAGGATGTACCCGGCCGGGCCGACGACGGCGAAGACATAGATCGGCCAGTTGGTGAACACCTGGCCCGGCCCGCCGCCGAATTCGGACGTCACGAGCTTGATCAACAAGGCGGCGACCCCGTAGTTGACGCCGCAGGCCAGCGCAAGGGCGAGCGGTCGCAGGGCCTGGTTCCGGGCCGCGACGGCCAGGCAGCCTCCCGTCACGACCACGATCCCGATGACCAGCGGCGGCAAGATGTCAAGGCGGGCCTGCGTGCGGCCGGCCGAGGGCTGCCCGATGGCGAGGAATCCGGCGACGCCCACCGTGGTCGCGGCGACCCCGGCCACCATGTGCTTTACCTTGGGGAACTTCAGGTTGGCCCGGTGCCCCTGATACCACAAGATCAGGACGGCGAACATCAGGTCGCAGGCCACGATCGGCTGGACCAGGGCAAGGCTGCCGAAGGCCAGCGCCACCACCTGCAGGGCGAATCCCACAAGGTTCGCGCCGATGGCAATCAGCCACAACGGCTGGCGGACCAGGTCGACGATGATCCGCGGGGACAGCGCCCGCCGGTTCTCGACCCGCTTGGTGCTGCGCTGGTCGGCGACCGCCGAGATGCCCAGGACCAGCGCGGAGGCCAGGGCCGTCACCACCGCGACCGGCGCGGGCAACGGGCTATCCTGCCGGACCGCCGGTAACCGCCACGCGGTAACCGGCTCGAAGCGGAACCCGATGCCGACCATGGCCGCGAGCAGGCAGGCGGAAGCGCCGAGCAGCAGGCCGATCCGTGCGTGCTTTCCCATGAGGTCCCCTTTCGTTGCCATTCCGACGGGTCAAGCCTGTCGTCTGGCCGGGTGACACCGAATCGCGAGATCAAGGTGATTCGGTCTCACCTATCCGAGCCCGAGGCTGATGCCAAGCAGTCCCAGGACAGGCTGTTCGGATAATGGTGACCATGGCTCAGTTCAGCGATCGGACAGCAGTCCCATCAGCAGCACGGTGGATATCACGATCATGGCCAGCCACACGGCTACCGGGCTGAACGGCCAGGCCAGACCAGCCGCTATAGGTAGCACAAGGGTCCACATCATCTGGCCCTTGAGGCGGTGCTTGGTGCTCGGCAGCCCGCGCCGCGAAGCCACGATGTCGGAAGGTAGGCCGGTTCGCGGCGGCGGAGGGGGAAGGTCGGCGGTAAGATCGCGCAGTTCGCCCCACGCCGTGGCCGAGTACACTGCGGCGGCGCGCTCGTCGAGTTCCTCGCGGCTCAGCCGGCCCGCAACGTAGGCCTCCCTGAGCAACTCCGCGGCGCTCTCTCGATCCTGATCTGACGCGCGCATCCCGCGATCGGTGGTCATCCCGTTGCTCCTGACTAGGGCCGGGATCCCGGTCGGCCGGTGATGTTGTGCATGAGCGCCCACGGCACCGAGGTTCCGGCGAACGCGGCGGCCAGATCGGCCACGGTGCGCCGGGAAAACCACGGCGCCAGCAGCGCGGCGATGGTGGCCCGATGGGTATACAGGTCGCCGCAGGTGGAGAAGTCAGCGGGAAGCAGGCGTTCTAGGAAAGCGAAGGTCCGACCGAGCCTGGTTGTCCTGGCCAGGTCGGCAAACTGCTGGTGGGTGAGTGCCGCCACCATGACCCTTTGGCCGTTCACGGTGGCAAAGTCGCGGGCGAAGCCGCCCTGCGCCCGGACGTCATGCACCCTGGCGGGCTGGACCTCGGTGAGGACGGTGAGGTGGCCGGAGACAGCGCGGGTCAGGTCTTCCGCCGCCACGAGTGGCGCGTGGTTCCTGGTCATGAGCCCTCAGCAGCGCTGAGCTGCCCCGGCATTTCAGGTGAGGTTAGCTCCAGTTCCGCCAGCATCAGGGCCAATTCCAGCGCGTCGGAGAGTCCCGGCTGCTTTTCCCCGAGCAGCCAGCGCACGTATGCCAGGTTCTCGGAGCTCTGCTGAGTGATAACTCTTGTCATCGCCATCTGCCTTACTATTTGTGGTTCGCCTAGAGAGGCTCCGGATCACTCGCCGCTCGTCCGCGGCGGGTCCTCGCCTCTGACGTCAGCGGACGATGCGCAGGGCGAGATGCGGCGGACAGCCGCGTTGGACCAGCCGGGCGATCTGATGCCAGTCGACGCCGTCGGCGTAGATCTCGGCCAGTGGCCCGGAGATGCCCAGGCGCCTGAGCTGCGACACCCGCCAGTTGTGCACGAGCATGTCGTCGCGGCTCATAGCGTCGTAGCCGGTGATGGGGGATTTCATCTCGCGTGCTCCCTTCCGTCCCTTATTTGCCAGGGTCGGGCTGGTCAGGGTGAGCAAGCATCGCCCCGTTCGCGTGATCTCGCTGCCCGCCGGCCGGACTTCGTCCTGCGCCGGGCCCGAGGCGCCGCGCCACGACACCCAGCCGAGGGAGCCCGCGTGCTAAACGTCCCGTCCTTCCCGGGTGCGGGAGGAGTGATTCCCGTACCGGGCTGTTCGGGCGGCTCGGCACGCACCGCCGGGCCGAGGCCGTCGCGCGGGCCCGCGCCCTGGGCCTGCTCGCGCCTTCCGCACACCGGCGCTGACGCCGACCGGGCCGGCGGTGCACCAGGTCAGGGCACTCGGCAGCGAATCATGTCGATGAGGTGACGTTTGTTCACCCCGCCGCGGCCGAGGCTGACGGTAAGGGTCCGCCCCAGCCCGCCAATGGCGGGCCGTAACTCAGGAGCGTGCGATGAGACACCAGTACGATGCGGGAGGTTCGCGGTGAGCGGCTGGCCGCGTGACGAACTGGTGGAAGCGCGCGCCGACTTCATCTTGGCCGGCGTGCATACCGCCGAGGCGTACGCGGAGCACTTTGAAGCCCAGATGCACGCGGGCACGTTCGAGGTTCAGATGCGCCTCGGCAAGGTGCGCAAGCTGCTCGCGCCGCTGCGGGTATTCCGCCGCAAAGGCGTGCTCCTGCTGGCGGTGATCCTTGCCCCCATCGGCCTGCTCGGCTACGCCGCCGCCACGACAGGCACCGTGCCGGTGATGTTCTCCGGCGCGAACGAGGTGGCGGCCGTGAACACGGCCTCGGGCCGGCTAGGGGCCGTGACCCCGCTGCCGGCCCCGCCGGGCGCGGTCAGCGCCGCTGACGGCTCGGTGTGGGTGGCCGGCCCGGCGTCGGTGTGGGTCGCCGGCCAGGGCGCCGGCACCATCTCCCGGATCGACCCGCGAACCGATCAGGTGACAGCCACCGTCAGCGTCACAGGTGCCCCCACCTCGCTCACCATCACCGGCAGCAGCGTATGGGCAGGAGTACGGCAAACAGCCGTCGCCACCGGCGGGGGACACGGCCGTCCGCGCCGCTAGCGGCTGGCGCTTATGTCCTGGCAGAGCGCACTGGCGCATGCGGACCGTAACACCACGGTCCGTTCGGCATAGTAAAGAATTTCTGCCGAACGGACCGTGGTCCACCTTCCGCGCCAAGAGGGAGCTGACCATGGAATCCCACGCGGCACATGCTGCGCTGTTCGCCGGGATCCTCAGCGCACTGGCCGGAGACAGGCCCGCGCCGACCCCAGCTGGCCGCGAATCATGACGATGAGGTGACGCGTGTTCACCCTGCCGCCGCCGAGGCTGACGGTAAGAACGGAAGCGAGCCTGCCAGGCTGAGGCCAGTCAGCACACCGCCCTGCCGGGCAGGCTCACCCACCATGCGACGGGCGACCGTTATCGCCCGTACACAGAAAGGACGAACATATCATGGCTACCCCTCTTAGCCGCCGTCCCGAACCCGGCGGCGAGTTCCCCCAGGCCGTCCCGACTGGCTCGGCCGCGGGCGAATACCTGCTGCCAGTCACCCTGCGTGGCGTCGCCGTCCAGGGGGCCGCGTCGCTCGGCATCCTGACCGGGCTGTGGGTCGCCCTGTCCCCGTTTTTCCTCGTGCTGCAGCACGGCGGGGGCAACGCCAACATCGCCAACCTGATCGCCGGGCTGGCGGTCGCCGGGGCCGGCGCCCTCGCCGTGGCCAGCCGGAACGGGTTCGGCAGCCTGCAGTTCGGCAGCCTGCTGCTCGGCGTGTGGGTGATCCTCTCCTCGTTCATCCTGGACGCCAAGTTCACCATCGCCACCCCGATGTTCTGGTCCAACACCGTCGCCGGCGTGGTGCTCGTGATCCTGGCGGCAGCCGGCCTGGGCGCCGCGCGCCGAGCCACCCGCTGACCGCACCCGTGCGGGCCCTGGCTCCCCGTCGGGGCCCGCACCCAGCCCGCCAACGGCGGGCCGTAACTCAGGAGCACGCGATGAGACTCAGCTATTGCCAGCAACGCCAGCTTCGCCTGATCGAAGCTACCGTGAGCCGGTCAGACCCTCATCTAGAGGCGATGTTCGGCATCTTCCGCAGGCTCTACCCCCGCCAGGACCTGCCCCACACAGAGCAGCTGTCTGATGGGCTCTCCGGTCAGGGCCGCCTTCGGCGAGCCGCCGCCTGGATCGTGGCGGTACTCACCATGGTGGCCGTGGCCATCACCGTCCTGCTCGGCAAGGCCGTCACCATGGCGACCGCCGGACGCCGCGTCCCCGCCCAGACACCGGCGGCCCAGCGCGAACGTTCCCGCCCCCGGCTTGACGGGCCTGCCTGAGGTGATACTTCAAGACGCGTTCACTGTGGAGCCGTGGAACGTCCGGGAGACGCATCTGGACCTGGACCTGCTGGCGCAGACCGAGTCGGTTTTCGCGCTGGCCAACGGGCACCTGGGCTGGCGGGCCAACCTGGACGAGGGCGAGCCGCACGGCCTGCCGGGAAGCTATCTCAACGGGGTCTATGAGTCGCGGCCGCTGCCCTACGCCGAGAGTGCCTACGGCCTGCCGGAGACCGGGCAGGAGATCATCAACGTCACCAACGGCAAGCTGATCCGCCTGTTCGTCGACGATGAGCCGTTCGACGTCCGCTACGGCGAGCTCCGCTCGCACGAGCGGCTCCTTGATCTCCGCGCCGGGGTGCTTGACCGGCGCGCCGAGTGGGTGTCGCCCGCCGGACGGCGGGTCCGCGTCCGTTCGGTCAGGCTGGTGTCGTTCGCCCAGCGGGCGGTCGCGGCCGTCTGCTACGAGGTGGAGCCGCTGGACGGCCGGACTCGGATCGCGGTGCAATCCGAACTGCTCGCCAATGAGCAGCTGCCACCAGCGGACGCCGATCCCCGGGTGGCCGCGGCGCTGAAGGATCAGCTCAGCGGCGAGTACCGCGACGCCAGCGGAACGGCCGTGACGCTGGTGCACCAGACCAAGAGCAGCGGGCTGCGCATCGGGGCTGCGATGGATCACCTCATCGAATGCCCTGCTCCAGTGGGGTCGCAGTCCCGAGCGTCCAAGGATGGCGGCGTGGTCACCGTGGCGACGGTGCTGCAGCCCGGGCAGAAGCTGCGCGTGGTCAAGTTTGTCGCCTACGGGTGGTCCGGCGAGCGGTCGCTCCCGGCCGTCCGTGACCAGGTGTGGGCGGCGCTGACCGCGGCCCGGCAGACCGGCTGGCACGGGCTGCTCGCCGAGCAGCGGACCTTCCTTGACGAGTTCTGGGACCGCGCCGACGTCGAGGTCGACGGGGACCCCGAGGTCCAGCAGGCGGTGCGCTTCGGGCTGTTCCATGTGCTGCAGGCCGGGGCCCGGGCGGAGAACCGGCCGATCCCCGCGAAGGGACTGACCGGGCCTGGCTACGGTGGCCACACGTTCTGGGACGCCGAGACCTTCGTGCTGCCCATGCTGAGCTTCACCGCCCCCATCGCGGCGGCCAGCGCACTGCGGTGGCGGCACAGCACGCTGCCGCTGGCCATCTCCCGGGCCAGCCAGCTGGGCCTGGCGGGCGCGGCCTTCCCATGGCGGACGATCGTCGGTCAGGAATGCTCGGGCTACTGGCCCGCCGGTACCGCCGCGTTCCACCTCAACGCCGACATCGCCGTCGCCGCCGTCCGCTACGTCGACGCCACGGGCGACGAGGAGTTCGCCCGGGGTCCGGGGATGGACCTGTTGGTCCACACCGCCCGGCTGTGGCGCTGCCTCGGCCATCACGACGAGGAGGGCCGGTTCCACATCGACGGGGTCACCGGTCCGGACGAGTACAGCGCCCTGGGGGACGACAACGTCTACACGAACCTGATGGCGCGCCGGAACCTGCTGGCGGCGGCGGACGCGGTCAAGCAGTACCCCGAGCGGGCCGGCGAGCTCGGCGTCAGCGACGCGGAGTCCGCGCTCTGGCGGGACGCAGCCCAGGCCATGACCATCCCCTTCGACCAGGCCCTCGGCGTGCATGCCCAGGCGGCGGGGTTCACCGGGCACCAGGCCTGGGACTTCGCCCGCACCCCGGCCGGGCACTACCCGCTCATGCTGCACTTCCCCTACTTCGACCTGTACCGCAAGCAGGTCGTCAAGCAGGCCGACCTGGTGCTGGCCATGCACCTGTGCGGCAGCGCGTTCACCCCCGAGCAGAAGGCACGGAACTTCGAGTACTACGAGCGGCTGACCGTGCGGGACTCCTCACTGTCGGCCTGCACCCAGGCGGCCATCGCCGCCGAGGTCGGCCACCTCGACCTGGCCTTCGACTACCTCGGCGAGGCCGCCCTGATGGACCTGCATGACCTTGAGCACAACACCCGCGACGGGGTCCACATCGCCTCGCTGGCCGGCACGTGGGTCGCGCTGGTCGGCGGCTTCGGCGGCCTCCGCGACACCGACGGGACGTTCAGCTTCACCCCGCGGCTCCCCGAGCCCCTGACCAGGCTCGCGTTCACCCTCTTCATCAGGGGCCGGCGCCTGCGGGTCTCGATCACGCACGCCGAGGCCCGGTACGCCCTGGCCGACGGCGACCCGCTCGAGATCGTGCACCACGGCCAGCCGGTGAGCCTATCGGCCGCAAAGCCGCAAACCCGGCCCATCCCGCCGGCCTCACCCCGGCCGCGGCCCAGCCAGCCGCCCGGACGCGAGCCCGTACACCGCCGGCCCACCGGGCCCGCGAACCAGCAAAGCGCCATCAGCAAAAGCTGGCACACGTGAACGGAGGGATGATGCGGCACGGCAGAAGAGGACGCCGCTACCAGGTTCAGGGCGGTGCCGCCGAGGCCCGGGTGGGTTCAGTTCCTCGTGACCCGGCTCTGGTTCCGCGCGACGCTACCGAGACCGGGTCGAGTGCGCCGCCGGAAGACAGAGGCCTGGGGCCCCGGAGGCCGGTCCGCAAACTCGTCCTGGTGATGCTTGGCCTGACGGTGGTGATCGTGGCGTTCATCTCCAGTTACGCAAGCGCGCTCGGCAAACCCAGTCCCCGTCATGTTCCGGTCGCGGTGAGCGCACCGCCGGCCGTGCTGGGCAAGCTGGAAGCGTCCTCGCTGCTGAGGGTGTACCCGGTCACAGACCTCGCCCGCGCGCGGAGCATGGTCGAGGACCGTACTGCTTACGGGGCGCTGCTGCTTCCCCCGACCGGCCCGGCCACCTTGCTGGTGGCCAACGGCGGCGGCCACGCGGTGGTGACCGTGCTCATGCAGTTGGGGCAGCAGGCGGCATACGCGCGCGGGACCACCCTGACCACCGTGGACCTGGCGCCCACCAGCCCCAATGATCCCAACGGGACGGTCGAGTTCTACTGCATCGCATTTCTCTTTCTCGGCGGCGCGATTGGGGCAACGGTGCTGGGCAGGGTTGCGGGCCCGGTGCGCGGCCTGCGCGGCGCGCTCGAGCGACTGGGGCTGGTGCTGGTTTACGCCGCGTTGCTCAGCGTCGTCGTCACGCTTTTCGCCGACGTAGCGTTGGGCGATCTGGTGGGGCACTTCGGGTTCCTTTTCCTGACCCTGTGGCTGTTTGCTGTGGCGGTGTGCCTGGCGGTCACGGGGCTTTCGGCATTGGTGGGGCTAGCGTCGATCGTGCTGATCCTCGTACTGATCATCTTGGGCAATCCCAGCTCCGGCGGACCGGTCCCGCGCCCGCTGCTCAACGCCTTCTACTCCGGCCTGAATCCGGTGTTGCCGCAGGGGGCGGCACTGTCGGCGCTTCGCGGCGTGCAGTACTTCGGCGACCGGGGGATCGATCTAGGGCTGCTGTGCCTGCTGATCTGGGTCCTGGCTGGCCTGGCCTTGCTGGGCGCCACGGTGTTCCGGGATGCGCTCAGGAACTGGCCATCTGAGCCGTGAACGCCGGGCGCAGCCTGGTGCGCTGGCCGGAGGCGCGTATAGCGTTGGTGTGGTGCAGGGGTCGGCAGGTTTCGCGGTGCAGGGCGGCACGGCGCGGCTGGCGGACCGGCGGGCGGAGTGCGCCGCGCTGCACCAGCTGGTCGAGGCGGTCACCGTGGGCCAGAGCCGGGCGCTGGTGGTGCACGGCGAGCCGGGTGCGGGCAAGACGGTGCTGCTGGAGTACCTGGCCGAGCAGGCGGCGGGCTGCCAGGTGGTGCGTGTCGCAGGGGTCCAGTCGGAGATGGAGCTGGCGTTTGCCGGGCTCCATCAGGTGTGCGCGCCGCTGCTGGACCGGCTGGAGGTGTTGCCAGGCCCGCAGGCGCAGGCGGTGCGGACCGCGTTCGGGCTGAGCGCGGGGCCGGTGCCGGACCGGTTCCTGGTCGGCCTGGGCGTGCTGAGCTTGCTGGCCGAGGTAGCCGCCAAGCAGCCGCTGGTGTGCCTGGTCGATGACGCGCAGTGGCTGGACCGGGCGTCGGCGCAGGTGCTGGCGTTCGTGGCGCGTCGGCTGGATGCCGAATCGGTCGGCCTGGTGTTCGGTACCCGGATCCCGGGTGGTGACCTGGTGGGGCTGGCGGAGCTGGTGGTCGGAGGGCTGCCGGAGGGTGAGGCGCGGGCGCTGCTGGACGCCGTGCTGGCCGGGCCGATCGACGAGCGGGTGCGCGAGCAGATCGTGGCCGAGGCGGGCGGCAATCCGCTGGCGCTGCTGGAACTGCCGCGCGGTTTGACGGCGGCGGAGCTGGCGGGCGGGTTCGGGCTGCCCGGGGCGGTGCCGCTGGCTGGCAGCATCGAGGACAGCTTCCGCCGGCGTGTGGAGGCTCTGCCCGCTCAGACCCGGCTGCTGCTGCTGGTGGCGGCGGCTGACCCGACCGGAGATCCGGTGCTGGTGTGGCGGGCCGCCGGGCGGCTGGGGATCGGCGCGGCAGTGGCGCAGCCGGCGGTGGAGGCGGGCCTGGTGGAGTTCGGCGGCCGGGTGCGGTTCCGCCATCCGCTGGTCCGTTCGGCGGTCTACCGGTCGGCTCCGGTCCCGGACAAGCAACAGGCGCATGCGGCGCTGGCCGAGGTCACCGATCCGCAGGCCG
>Ga0210405_10006541_pt1 | contig 10378 bp, 5 predicted proteins | sample IncBWH11MmetaG_FD_155492 | JGI IMG/M metagenome (GOLD analysis project Ga0210405, IMG submission 155492) | Forest soil microbial communities from Barre Woods Harvard Forest LTER site, Petersham, Massachusetts, United States - Inc-BW-H-11-M | ecosystem: Environmental > Terrestrial > Soil >... | reverse complement strand
CTCCGAGGAACCCGGGGGGAAGTGGCTGGTCAAGCCTGAACGGGGTCCCCGCCTGATACTGTTCCACCGGCCGGAGGGGGTAATGGCTTACACCCACTCCCACCATTGCTGGGTCGGGATCGCTCCGGTCCGGGGTGTAGAGACTCATCAGCGGTGGGACGCAGTCCGCCATGAGGACGGCCGGGCCGAGCTGCGTCTTGAAGATGACCGCGCCATGACCCGCGGTGACGTCGCGACACTGATCCCGCCCGGCGACGTCCACAATCATGGCCACGTCCGCGGCACGGGTCCCAGCCCCTACTCACTCATCCTCCTGGGTGACAACATGTACCTCTTCGAACGGAACGAGTACGACCCCCAGCAGGGGACATGGCGGAAGCTGGCACCGGGTGATCCAGGCCGGTCGCACCGCTGATCGATCGCCAGCGCCGTCGTCGGTGCAGGACGTCAACTACACGCTGGCCGCCACCGACTTCGGCGCCGTTATCTGTCATATCACCCGCAGGAGAGGATGCCGCCCGGGCGACGGTCTGCGTAGGTTAAGGACAGGCCCGCGAGATTTCCGCGTCGCGGCAGCTCAGCTCAGGCCGACGAATGGAATGATGATGACAGCCCCGGTCCAGCCTCGCGACGAAGGTGCCCCCGGTGGGGCAGATCTCGCCGACAGCCCGGCTGGGGGCGACGCTCCCCCCAGCGGGCACGAGCGAGTCAGCAAGCCGCGTCGGCGGCGCATCCGCAGAAGTGTCGTGGCCGTGCTGGTCGCGGTTTCCTCCCTGCTGGTGCTGCTGTCCACAACGGTGGTATGGGCGCACCGGACCCTGCTCGACACCGGCACGTTCGTCGGCACGGTCGGGCCCGTCTTCCAGGATCCAGCCGTAGCCTCCGCCGTGGCGGCGCGCGCCACCGACGAGCTATTCACCGAGCTCAATCTGCAGACCCGGCTGCGAGATGCCCTGCCGCCCAAGGCCAGTTTCGCGGCCGTCCCGATCACCAACGCCACCAAGGGCTACGTGGCCGGCGAGCTGACCAAAGTACTAGCCTCCCCCCAGTTCCAGGCCATCTGGACCGCCACGCTGACCGCCACGCACCGACAGCTGGTGGCGGTGCTGCGCGGCGAGAAGACGCCGGTTCTGTCCACCTCCAACGGCTACATCGTCCTGAACACCGTTCCCCTCATCAACCAGGCCCTGGGGAAAGTGTCGGGCCTGGCCTCTGATCTGGCGGGCAAGCCCGTGGCCCTGCCCACCATCACCAGCGCCGACCCGCCCCAGCAGGCGGTGAACAAGCTGTCCCACGCCTTGGGCGTGCCGCTGCCGAGCAGCTTCGGCGAGGTCACCCTGGTCCGGTCCAGCGACCTGGCCACCGTCCGGCAAGGGGTGAAGGCCTTCGACGGGCTGACCCTTATCCTGCCCTTGGTCACGATTGTCTTGATCGCCCTCAGCCTGTGGCTGTCGGTGAATCGCCGCAGGACCGTGCTTCAGCTGGCGGTGGGCGTATCCCTGCTGATGATCATCGAGAGGCGCAGCGTGCTGCACGAGCAGAGCGTGCTGGCCAACGCTGCTCACAATCCCCAGGTCGCTTTGAGTGTTCTGGCTGATCTGCTGCACGGGTTCTTCGTCCTCACCGCCTGGGTCCTGGGCGTCGCTCTGGTCGTCCTGGTCATCGCCGTGTTGTGCGGACCGTATCGCTGGGCCGTGGCCATGCGCTCCTGGGTGAAGCGGACCGGGCGCAGCATCGCCGGAGCGAGGAGCGGTGGCGGCCACGGTCAGGTGGTCACCTGGATGGCTTCGCATGCGGCCGGCCTTCAGCTGGCAGGCGCCGTCGTCGCCGGGATCCTGCTCCTGATCGTCAGCGTGTCGTGGATCAGCTTCCTCATCATCGCCGTGCTGCTCGCCGCCTACGAGGTCTACCTCCAGCGGATCAAGCCTCCCCCGTCCGATGATGAAGCATCCTCCGCCTCTGGTCCCGTCGAGTCTTCCTGAGTGCGAGCGCAGCCACAGCTAGCGCCGACGCTCGCGTCTCATCTCCCGACGGCGCACGCCGACGACCGAGACTGGTGAGAGCGGGCGTCCGAGCGGATCGATAAACAGCACACACGGCCCAGCGGTGGCCGGAAGGGCGCCTTGGATGGTGGGTCGACCGCGAAGCTGTCGTCACCTTCGGACCACCACTGAAGGAATCGGTGAGTGGTGATGTGTCCGACGATGCGCTCTGGGCGGTCGGAGAAGTAGATGGTGTGGGGGGTAAGACCGAGCAGGGCTTCCCTTCAGATCGGCTTCCGGGACGGGATGCCGCGTTAGATTTCGGTGATGGCTTCGGCTTTGCCGTCTTTGACGGCGGCCTGGAGGGCGGCGTAGTCGAGTTCGTTCTGGTCGGCGTAGGTTTCGGCGAAGTCGGCGATGGCCTGGTCGAACTTGTCCGATCGGCCGAGGTAGGCGGCTAGGGCGATGCGGTCCCCTGAGCGGGCGTGCGCCCGGGCCAGGGTCCACCCGCACAGCCCGGCGTACAACGCCATGCCCTCCGGCAGCATCATCTCGATCGGCACGGAGAACTTCCAGTCCTTCAGCTGGCGGACGTAGAAATCGCGCTCCACGCCGTCGACGGGGTTGGCGATGCGGGTCCAGCCGAGGAAGATGTCGCTCTGGGCCTGCTGCAGGTGCTGCCCGGCGACCACGCGCTCGCCCTGGTTGTTGTACTGGCTGCGCCCAGCGTACTCGGCCAGGACCGACGGCTGGGCCTCCTTGGCCTGCAGGAACAGCGGCTCGACCCCGTCGCCGGCGTCCATCAGCACGACCCAGGCGCGGGTGCCGACGCTGCCGACCCCGACGACCTTGCGGGCCACTTGCACCATGGTGAACTGCTCGAGCAGGTGCCGCCGGTCGGACTGCAGGCTGCGCCTGTACTTGCTTAGCACGGTCCGGATCTGCTGGTAGATCGTGTCCGCCTGCACGCCAGTGAAGATCTCCTCGATCGGGACGATCGTCGGCGGGGTACTGATGAACCGCCGCTGCCCGTCGACCATGGCGGTCAGCTTGTCCAGCGCCTTCGTGCTGTCGCTGGTATGGGCCTTGGCCAGCAGCGACTCGGCGAGCTTGAACCTCTTCGCCTTGACCTGCGACCTGAATTCGGCGACGGCCGGCTCGATGTCCAGGTGCGCGTACCACACCTCCAGGAACGGCTGCGCCGCGAACTCGCGCATCGCGGTACGGTAACGTTCGGCCGCCGCCAGCGCGATCTTGCGCCGGGCCTTGGCGGGAAAGCCGCTGGCCCGCCCGGCCACGGCCAGGCTCGCGGCCAGCCGCTTGACGTCCCACTCGAACGGCCCGGGCAGGGTCTCATCGAAGTCGTTGACGTCGAAGACCAGCCGCCGCTCCGGCGACGCGAACGCGCCGAAATTCGACAAGTGCGCGTCCCCGCACAGCTGCACCCGCAGCCCCGAGGCGGGCGTCCCGGCCAGGTCCGCCGCCATCGGCAGCGCCGCACCCCGGTAGAACGTGAACGGCGACACCAGCATCCGCCCGTGCCGGACCGGCACCAGCTCCGGGACCCGCGACGCCGCCTGACCCAGCAGCAACCCGACCGGATCCCGCCCCCGCCCCGGGCTGAACTCCCCATGCGATTCCAGCGGGGCCACGGCCCTGGCGTCCTTACCCCGGGCCGCCCGTTCCGCGCGGCTCAGGTGCTCCACCGCCGGGGCCCGCGCCGGCCTGCGAGCAGAAGCCCCCGTACTGGGCGCACTTGATTTCCTAGCCGCTACGCCATCAGATTTCCTGGCCGCTGCACGGTCAGCCGCTGCAGTCATGGCAATTCCCTCCGGTTATCGCACGGTGACACCGCCGGCGAGTCCTCGCCACCGATAGCTCCGCCCCTGCGCTCATGCCAGGCAGGTCGCCAGCCCGGATTCGCAAGGACGCCTTCCTGAATCTGCGCCGGACAGAGACGGCCGGCATCATCCTTTGAGGGTGATCCCGCAGACCGATCCCGCCGTCGCGGTTGCTCCACGACGCCCAGCGGAATCACCACCGGGCCCGGCGAGCCTTCCCCCGTGCGGGAAGGTTTCAGAGCAGGCGCAGTTCCACGGCTCGCTGAATCGCCACGGCGCGTGAGGACGCTCCGAGTTTCTGGTAGATCGACCGCAGGTGGGTCTTCACCGTGTTGACGGAGATGCAAAGAGTGGCAGCCATCTGCACGTAGCTGGTCGTCGGCAGCAGTTTCAGGACCCGCAGCTCGGCATCGGTCAGCGGTGCGATGAGAATGCGACCGGGTCGTTCGGGCTGCGTGGCGCGGACTTGCAGGGCCGCGCCGGTGATCCGTTCCAGGAACGGGTCGGGCAGCGCGTCGGCCGAATGCTCGACCAGGTAGCGGGTCACCTGGGGCACGGTTGTCACGACGGTATTGAGGAAGCCGCCGTGACGTGCTGCCTGGAGGACACCGCTCATGATGCCGGCCGCCTTGGGGTCGCCGCGCTCGATTGCGGCGGCAGCCAGGAGAACCTGGCGGACAAGCGCGGCTCGCGGCGTCAGATCCCCTAGCGAGGAGATGTCCAGGTGTTCGGTGGCGGCGTGGTGATCGCCGACGGCGAGCGCGACCCTGGCCAGCAGCAGGCTGCGCCGGGTGGCGGGAAGCTCGCTGGCCAGTCCGGCGGCCGAGCGCAGGTCGCCGAGCGACAAGCGCAGCAGCGCCTCGAGCTCGTCGGCTCGCGCCAGCAGCACGGACTTCGTCCCGGCCAGGACCAGGCGCGCCGTGTTAACTGTGGCCAGCGCGTCGTGGATGTGCCCGCGGGCAGCCCAGATCCCGGCCCGGTCGAGCAACGCGAGGAACTCAGAGACGGGCCGAAACCGCTCAGATATCGACAGCGTACGCTCGGTAAGCTGCTCCGCCGTGTCGAAATCCCGCTGCTCCAGCGCGACACCCGCCAGAACGCGCAGGTAATCCACTGCGAACGGATGCTGCTCGAATCCCAGCCGCCTTGCGTCGGCATCGGCTGCCCTGGCGGCCTCGGCAGCCTCGGCCAGGCGGCCCGCCTCGAACCACGCGAGCGCCTGCGCGCCCCGCACATCCACCAGCCTGGCCGGCTCCGCCACCGATGGCATCGCCTGCGCCGCGGCCGCCTCGCGGTCGACCGCCGCGAAGTCCTCCAGCCAGGTGTAGGCACGCAGTAGCAGCAGCGGCACCCCGAAACCCCACTCATCCCCAGACAGGGTTCGCTCTTCGATGGCCCGCGCCGCCAGGCCATAGCGCACCGCCTCGGCCGCCTCACCGGACAGCGCGCAGCGCAACGATCGCAACACTGCCAGCCGGGACGCCAGCCGCGAGTCCGGCGGGATCGACGGCTGGGAGCGTTCCAGCAGGTCCAGGTACTGACCGCCGCGAACCGAGTCCCCCCACAGCAACAGGTCGGCCGCAAGGCCCAGCAGCCGCTCCGGGACGCCGGTCAGCAGCGACGGGTCGACCCTGCTGAGGTCCAGCGCCGCCGGAGCCGCGGGATCATGAAACAAGTCGGCCGCCACCCGGTCCTGCAGCAAGCCCAGTGCCCGGTCGGCCTGCCCGGCCGCGAGGAAATAGCGGGTCGCTCCGCGCGTGTCGCCCGTGGACTCCAGCCACTCCGCGGCCCGGAGCTGCAGCGCGAGCTCCCGCCCGCGGTCCATGGCACGCAGCTGCACGCGCAGCACCTCGCGCACCAGATGGTGATACCGGTAACTCCTCCGGTCATCATCGAGCGCCACGATGAACAAATTGGCCGCCTCGATCCTGCGTAGCAGCGCCGCCGCGTCCGCCCTGCCGGTCACCGCTGCGCACGCATCAGCGGTCAGCTCGTCCAGGACAGAAGTCTCTAGCATGAAACCCGCCACCTCAGGCGGCTGCTGCTCCAGGACCTCACCGATGAAGTACTCCGCGAGCGCATGACCGCGGACATCCAGCGCCCGCGCGCTCTGCGCCGGCTCCGTGGCGGCCCGCAGCGTCAGCGCGGCCATCTGCAGCGCCGCGACCCACCCTTCACTTCGTCCATGCAAGAGCGCGAGCTGGGCGGGGGCGACCCGCACACCGAAATTCTCGAGCAGGGCGCCGCTCTCGGGCAACGAGAGATACAGGTCACTGTCACGAAGCTCGCACAGCTCGCCGGACAGCCGTAGCCGGTGCAGCCGCACCGGCGGGTCGGCACGGCCGGCCAGCACCAGCTGCGCGGTCCCGGCCGGCCAGCGCTCCACCAGGTCGGTCATGCTCTGGCCAGCGGCAGCCGCCGCGTGGAAGTCATCGACCACGATCACCGACCCGGGCGGCAGCCTCGCGGCATCGTTCGCGATCGAGGCAGTCACGTCAGCGGACATCACGCCGTCCATCGCGAGCAGCTCAGCAGCATCGGCACCGAACTCCGGCGCCACAGCCCGGGGAGCCTGGATGAACCCCGTCCAGAAACGGACCGGGTCCGCGTCGGCCTCATCGCACGAAAGCCAGGACGTCGCTCCGCGATCTCGCGTAGCCGCCCAGCTCGACAACAGCACGCTCTTGCCGGCCCCAGCCGATCCCACCACTACCGTCAGACGCTGGCTGGCTCCAGCCTCCAGCCGCCCCACCAACCCCGGCCTGGCCAGCAGCGTGGCGGGCAGCGTCGTCGGGCGGAACTTGGTCGCCGCGAACCGCGCGGTGTGCGGGGCGCCCCACTCCGCCAGCGCGCGGGGCGCCCCGCCGTCCCCCGCCGTCCCGCCCATGGCCGACGCCGAAACTACCTGGGCGAATATCTCGGCATCCACGCTCTCAGGGCTCTGGCCCGGATCACGGTCATGACGCAATCCTGACCCCGTAGGGACAGCTCCCGGAAGGTCGGCCGATCGGCTACCGGGTGGCGGATGCCGGTCCTCGCGGCTCACTCATACCCCAAGCCAATTAGTGCGCGCGTGAAGCCGCCGAGGTCTGGAGCAGCAGGGCAAGCCCCCATTCTCGCAAGGTGATACGCGGTAAGGCAAGCCCTCCCCTGGGGCAAATAAGCTGTTTCGGCGCAAATATGCCGGTTCGCGCACGCCGCCCGACCCCGGACCCGAGATCCCTCCCTTCCGGCTAGGACCCTCGGCCTGGACGCCAGCCAACTTCCGCCCCAGGTGCACTAGTCCGCTTACCGGCGCTCGCCGGGCCCGGGCACCCTGCCGGGGAGTATGAGGGCGGCGATCACGGCCGGTGATCTTCGCGTGAGTGGTCACCCTCAAAAGACGAGGACGCAGCGCCGCCAAAAATGCATACTCGGACCACCGATGATTAGGAGCAGGCTGCGAGGCGCCAAACTAGTGCCATCACGAACATACGAGATCACTTTCGTCGGCCAGGCAGGTAAGGTCCTGCAGGCAGAATTCGACGACTGCGAGATCAGCGTAGGCCCGGGCACGACTACGCTTCAGCTCCAGCTCGCGGATCAGGGCGCCCTGCACGGACTACTGCAGCGGATCGCCAGCTTCGGCCTTGAACTGATCGGCGTAAGCGTCGTGCCGCCCGCTGACGCCCGCGATGAGGTGTCCGGCGGCCGGCATCTCGATTCCAGGTCAAGAGAACGAAATGATGATGGCCGAGGTATCCCTGGATGAACTAGGACCCGTTGACTACGTGTTGGGCTGAACCAGGTAGGAGGCGGGCATGGCGACCGGTGATCAGCCCGGGGACGGCTGGACGGTGGTTCTCCGCCGCCAGCATGGCACGGCGACCGATGCTGGCTGACCGGAGATGAACGCCGCGTTCTTCGCGCTCGCGTTCCTCTCGGCGCTGAACCCGAAGCTGCTGGCCCTGGATCTGCTGCTCATCGAGAACCGGCGGCCGCGGGCAATGTTCTTGTGCCTGCTGCTCGGCGGCATGACCGTGGCCCTGACGGTCGGCCTGCTGGACGTGCTCGTCTTCCACGCCGATGCCCTCAAGCACCAGGCCACGGTCGGCGCGGGCGTCGACCTGGCCGTCGGCCTGCTGCTGCTCGCCGCCGGCGCGCTGCTCGCCACGGGCCGCGTGCACGGCCGGCGCAAGGTGCCAGTCCCGGCCGGGGGCGGTCCGCCGGCGACCAAGGAGGAGGAGGAGGAGGAGAAGAAGAAGAAGAAGAAGAACGGCTGGGCGCAGCGGGTACTCGGTGAGCCCCGGCTCGGGCTCGCCATGCTCGTCGGCGCGGTGATCGGCATCCCGGGCGCCAGCTATCTCGCCGCGCTGCATGATCTAGTCACCGGGAAGTCCTCGACTTTGATCCAGGTCATCGCCGTCGTCATCTTCGTCGTCATCGACTTCTTGCTGATCATCATCCCGTTCGCGTTCCTGGAGCTCAGGCCTGAGGCCACCAAGGCCCGGCTCAGGCACACCCAGGACTGGCTGCTGAGCCACGCATTGCAGCTCATGGCGGCCATCGCCCTGCTCCTCGGCGCCTACCTGGCCATCAGCGGCCTGGTCCGGCTCAGCTGACTGCCAGCCGGGCCGCCCGGCAACACCCAAGGCTGCAAGCTGGCGGGAATCACCCTCAGAAAGGTATGACGCACCCAGGCGGGCTCCAACAGGATCGGGGATATGCCGCCAGGCAGTCCTGGCGAAGGGTCCGGTGCGCCTGGCGGCCGGACGCAAGGGCTGGGCCCTGCGCCGACGTGTGATCCCAAATGCCAGCGACCACTAGGTCGAAGCGTGAGTCTGGATTTCCCCTTACCCGACTGAGGCGGCGCCCTTCTGTTGCTCAGACTCGATGAGCAGCGAGACGGCTTCGATCAGGGCCAGGTGGGTGAACGCCTGCGGGAAGTTCCCGAGATGCTCGCCCGTCGTAGCGTCGATTTCCTCGGCGTACAGCTGCAGCGGGCCGGCGAACGACAGCAGCTTCTGGCACAGGGCGCGCGCACGGTCGGTTTCGCCGATCATGGCCAGCGTGGTCACCAGCCAGAACGAGCAGATGGTGAAGGTGCCCTCCTCGCCGGAGAACCCGGTGTCGGTTCCCTCCACCTTGTAGCGCAGGACCAGGCCGTCCTGCGTCAGCTCATCGGCGATGGCCAGCACGGTGGCCTGGACGCGCTTGTCGTCGGGGGGCAGGAATCCCATGATCGGCAGCAGCAGCAGCGAGGCGTCCAGGTCGTCGGTCTCGTAGTGCTGCCGGAAGACCCCCCGGTCGGATACGCCCTTGTCCAGTACCTCGGCCTTGATCTCATCGGCACCTGCCCGCCAGCGCTTGGCGCGTTCCTCATCGCCCCGCTCGGCGGCCAGATCGGCACCGCGCGCGGCGGCCACCCAGCACATCACCTTGGACGCGGTGAATTGCTTGGGGTCGCCCCGGACCTCCCAGATGCCCTGGTCGGGCTCACGCCAGTGCTGAAGCGCGGCCTCCACGAATGATGCCAGCCCTTCCCAGACCGGCGTGACGATCTGCGCGGCTCCCTGGTGGAACTGGACATCGAGAGCGTCGATGATCATGCCCCAGACGTCGTGCTGCTGCTGATTCCAGGCACCGTTGCCGACCCGGACCGGGCGCGCCCCGCGCCACCCGGACAGGTGGTCCAGGGTCCGCTCGGTCAGGTCGCGTTCCCCGCCGATGCCGTACATGATCTGCAGCTCGGGTCGGCGGCTGAGGTCACCGCCGGTGACCGCGTCGATGACGAAGCCCCAGTACTCGATCGCCTCCCAGTCGAAGCCCAGCCGGTACAGCGAGCGGAGCATGAATGCCGAGTCCCTGATCCAGGTGAACCGGTAGTCCCAGTTGCGGGCCCCTCCTGGTGTTTCCGGCAGTGAGGTGGTCGACGCGGCCATGATGGCGCCGGTCGGGGCGTAGCTGAGCCCCTTCAGCGTCAGGGCGCTCCGATCGAGGTAGGGCTTCCACGGATGGTCGGGAATCTTGGCTGAGCTCAGCCAGTCGCGCCAGAAATCGACCGTGGTGTTCAGCATGGCGAACGCCTCGTCCTGGTCAGCCGGGACCTTGGCGTCTGCCCAGGACAGGGCGACGAAGGCCGACTGGCCCTGGGCCAGCGTGGTACGGCCGTAAGAGCGGGCACCTAGCACGCCGAGCGGGATGCTGCCCGCTAGCGCAAGCCGCACATCCCCCTCCTTAGGGGCGATCGTCATCGCGTCGTAGCCGTCGCCTTGGTAACTCCACGTGCCGCCGGCGGTCCCGTAGTCGAACTGCGGGCCGCAGTTCACCATGACCTCGACCCGGCCGCTGATGCATGTCGCGATCCGGAGGAGTACGCCGGCCGCGCCGAAACCGGTCGGAGCCCGGTGATAATCAGGCCGTCGTCGCTGGTTCTCCAGCGGACCGATGGCCAGCAGGTCATGAACGGTCATCCATCCCGTCGGGGTCTGCCAGGTCGTTTCCAGCACCATCGTCCCCGGCACATACCGGCGGTGCTGCGGCACACGCGTCTCGCTGGGACCGAACCGGAACAAG